>WNFV01009014.1_pt1 | contig 22220 bp, 20 predicted proteins | sample 5400101 | NCBI WGS metagenome assembly WNFV01 (sample SAMN13153361, study PRJNA577476) | soil metagenome | isolation source: 115 cm soil or saprolite under grassland replicate 1 | place: USA:California | collected 2016-06-15 | reverse complement strand
ATATTTCAAGAGGTGGTAGACGATCCGCGCGATCTTGTGCGCGGTTGCAACCGTTGCTAGCTCCGGCCCTTTCCGCGCCCGCATGGCGCGATAGTAGCCTCCAATCGCAGTCTGAGCGTGACACCGCTTAGGCGGCCTGACGAAACGCCTGGCTGGCGCGGTTGGCGACCTTCTGCGTCCGCGACCGCAGCACCTTGCCGCCCGAGATGTCGTTGCGTGGCGCCAGCACCAGCCATGCCCCGAAGTGTTTCACCGTTGGGAAGCGACTCATATCGGTCCCGATTTCGCTGATGATCGTTTGGACGCTCGAGGATGACAAGCCCATCACGGCCACTAAATCGACCCCGAGCAGGCGTGCATAGTGCGCCCGGGCGTTGAAGCTGGGCGCGTTCTTGGAGTGCGAATCGCTCTTGGCTGGGGCAGATCCGGCAAGCGTGCCTCGGGATCGCCGCCCCGCGCCTCCATCCGGTGCAGATACTGCTCGATCTGTCGATCACAGGCGATAATCTGCTCGGTGTACACGTCGTAGATCACCAGCGCCTGTTGGAGCACGAAGATCAGTTCGTCCTTCCAGGTTCCACGCAGCGCTTTGGCGATCATCTCTTCGCTCGACTTGCAGGCCGGATTGCGCACTTGGGCCAAAACCACCGGGTCACGCTCGCCGGCGACGATCGCCCGGATAATCGCCTGGCCGGTCACGCCCATGATGTCGCTGAGCACGCGCTCCAATTGCACATTCATTTGCTGCAATGCCTGCTGCATATGGAGAATATGTGGCGCACAATGCGCAATCAGTTCGGCACGATAGCGCACCAGCGTGCGCAGAGCGGTAATCTCCCGGTCGGGACGAAATGACGCCTGGAGCAAGCCCAGCGCATGCAGCTTCTGCAACCATTGAGCGTCATTCCAGTCACTCTTGCGCCCAGGGACGGTCTTGACATGGCGTCCATTCACCAGATACGGCACGATCCCATGCTGTTCCAGCAATTCATAGATCGGCACCCAGTAGACCCCGGTCGATTCCATCGCCACGGTGTCGATGCCACAGGCGAGCAACCAGGCGACCAAGGCCTCCAGATCGGGCGTAAAGGTGCGGAAGACACGCACCGGCTGCGCGTCACGATCGGGCGGCACGGCGACGACAATCTCGTCGGCGCCGATATCGATCCCGGCGGCGTTGGGGAAGATCGTCGGCAAGCCGTCAATCCGATACATAGCAGGTGTGCGGCGAGGTCGAGACATGCAATCCTCCTATGCGACGGGGCGACACGATGGCGACCAGCCCCTGCACCTCGACTGCAAAGCATCGTGATCGGGGTCAGCCGGTCGCAGGTAGACGGGCTGCCGCCAGTGACAAAGTCGCGGGTGCGAGGGAACCAGGATCCAGCATGGGCTCAAACGCTCCAGTGCGCGTGACGGTCTCAACTGCGGGTCGCAGCGCTATAATAGCAGGGGACGGGGAGGGCAGCCAAAGGGTTTCTCTGGTGGGGAGTCACGCCCCGCCGTGATGGTGGGATCCAGCCGACGCCCCTGCCAGGGCGGTCAAGGTCGTTGGTTTTTTGACGATCGCTTTCCCGATCTATCGAAGCTCTACTCGCAGGGGCGCGGCTGATGGGCAGGCCGTTGGGCGGTTTGTGGAAATCGTAAGCGCCAGAAAATTAATAACCTTCCATTCGTATAATTGATCCCCGCAATCTACACGGATAAGGAAATAAAGCAATGACCACATTCGACCAACCTGATTCGGGAGCTACACTGCCATCGGATGATCGGTTCGCCGCGGGCCTGCGCGGATTCGGGCCGCTCGGAATCCTCGCCATCGCATTCAAATTCCTGATGAAAGCGATCGTGATGCCACTTCTCGGTGCCGATCCGATCAATCAAACCTACCACTTCATGGTCGGAAACGGACTCGCCGCGGCGGCATTCATTCTCGTGCTGATTATCAAAGCCGGCTGGGGGGAAGAGACCTTTTTCCGTGGATACCTGTTCGAACGGCTCGGCAAGCTGTTCGGCCGGAGCCTAGGCGCGAAAGTCGTGACGGTACTGGCAACGTCCATATTCTTTGCATCGCTCCACTACTTCGACCAGGGGCTGGCTGGCGTCGAGCAGGCGGTGATCAGCGGTCTTGTGTTCGGAACGATCTTCGCTATTAGGGGCCAGATCTGGATGCTGATGTGTGCCCACGCGGCGTTCGATTTGACTGCCCTTGCGCTGATCTATTGGAATCTCGAACCCAATGTGGCCCACCTCATCTTTAAATAGCCTGTGAAACCACTTGGCCGCCCAACAAGTCGCTGCAGCGGACAGCGGCTTCGCCGCTGAAGGGCAAGCGGTCGGGCGCCTGCAAGCGAGTCTGCTTTTCAGGTTTCGCGCGCCCGCCTCGCCGCTGGCGCTGAGCTCCGCCGTTGGGCGGCAGTTTGATACTTGCACCATTTACACACCACGATTGACATACGGCGGCACGGTTTGCAACACGCTATACGTCGATCCTTGATTGCATCCTAGAGGTTTCCCATGCCGAACCCTGATCAGCAGATTGACATCGGTGGCTATGCCCTACACATGCGGGTCCAAGGGAGCGGCTCACCCGTCGTCATCTTCGAGCCGGGCCTGGGTAACACGAGCGCGACTTGGGATACCGTACAACCGGCCGCGAGTCAGCTCACGTGCACACTGGCCTATGATCGCGCCGGGCTGGGCGCCTCCGATCGCAGCCCCCGACCACGCACCATCCCCACCATGGTGGATGAACTTGCCGCGCTCCTCAACCGTGCGCAGATCTCGCCACCGTATGTGCTGGTGGGACATTCACTGGGCGGCTTTATTGGGCGCACCTTTGCATATCGCTACGCCGACCTGGTTGCGGGGCTCATCCTGGTTGATCCTGCCCACGAAGACATGGAGCGTCGCATGGCACACTTACGCACGCCTGAGCAGTGGGACCGCTTTCAACAAGCCGCACAGGCCTTCTATGCTACCGCCCCAGCGGGCGTCCGCGCGGAATGGGAGCACTTCACCAGCAATGCCGATGGCATGCGAGTCGTCCCTTGGCTCCTCGATCTCCCAACGATCATTATCACCAGCGCGCGCTTTGATGAGCGCGACCGCAAGGGTGGCATGATCCCAGAAGACCGTGTCATGTGGGTTGAGCTGCATACAGCATGGCTTCAGGATGTCCCCGGCGCTGCCCACATCACGACCGCGACCAGCGGCCACTACATCCATAAGGACGAGCCCGAACTCGTGATTGATGCAATCAAAACGGTTTTAGCACAATGCCATCGTCACCGGAGCTGATGTAGAGGACGACGTGGCCGCCTGATCGACATTCAATCTCTGGTGGAAAGCATGTGGCGCTGCCGCCCAACACGGGCTTCCAGCCGACCGTCCCTGCTGGTGCGCTCAAGATCGGGCGTTTTCTGAAGAATATTTTCCGATCTATCGATGCATTCCCCGCCGGGTCGGCGGCTGAAGCCCAGGCCGTTGGGCCGCACTATGCCTGGATCCCCTCACGGCTGCTGACGTTCAGCTGCCCTGCTTTACGCTATACTCGCCGCTTCGGCAATATGCTCACGAAAGGCTCTGACGATGCGAACCATGATTGCGAACATCGTGCGGTCTATTCAGCCCTACGATGGCCTTGAACAAGCACATCTGGCTGCGACCATCGCCTGGATTGAGTCCGGTGTGCCCCTCTGTCGGATTGCCAAGCCTGCGACACCACCACAACATCTGGTGTCCTACTTTGTGGTGCTCAACCCAGCGACTAACCATCTGCTGTTGGTGGATCACAAAAAGGCTGGTTTATGGCTTCCAAGTGGCGGCCACGTCGAGCCTGATGAGCATCCGGATGCCACCGTTACGCGCGAGGTATGGGAAGAATTGCACCTCGACGCCGATTTTCTCTTTCCGCAGCCAATCTTCCTGACCGTGACCCAAACAGTTGGCACGACCGCAGGGCATACCGATGTCTCACTCTGGTACGTCCTGCGTGGAGACGAGCGGCAGGAGGTACAGTATGATCGTGATGAGTTCCAGCAGATTGCATGGTTTCCGATCGACGCCTTGCCGGTGGAGCGAACCGATCCGCACCTGCAACGCTTTGCCACGAAGTTGCGCCACTATCTCACGATACATGGGGAGCGCGTCCTAATGCGATAATCCGTTCGTTGCGATGAGCCGTGCGGCCCAACAAGCCCATCCAGCCGTCGCCGCCCCATTTTCTAAGGAACGATCGTTTTGCGCGTCCAGCGCCCGCTCAGCGCGTTCCAGGGGTATGCTCCGTGTCGTTTGCTCGTTCGTCGGGACGTTTGCGCGGCGCAGCCTGTTATCGATTTCGTTATCGATCATGCCGGCCAGAGCTGGGATTTCAGTTCTCATGTGTCCAGATCGGTAGTGCGGCTATCGCATTCCAGTGCGGTCTCCTGAGGTCACGATCGCCCCCGTCTGGACAGACGAGTAATTTCGTAAACAGCAGGTCGTCGGTGTAGTTGGTGGTGTAGTAAAGACGAGCGTCGCGCAGCACATGTCAACCGTCCTCATCAGACGATACGCCGCATCAGGATGCCATAAACATCATATACCGTATCTTATCGTTGCCCCTTCAGACGTTTCCTAAACCGCGTGTCGGGTGTTCGAGTCACCTCGGAGGCACCACGGTTTGCAGCAGTAGAATGCGGAGCGGTGATCTGCTCGATCACCGCTCCGCGCTGTTTGACAGCCAAGTTGACAGCCAAAGTCCACTACTCCTTTGCGATTTAGTCTGTGGGGACGGAGTGGCAGTTCCCAGCTCAGTAGGAGTGAGTTGCGGCGTGGCGAAGAGAGCGCTCCTATGCTATACTTCGAGCGAGACGACAGCCACTCCAGCCTGGTGATTATCATGAGGTATTGCTCGAGCGAGAGGGCACCATGATTGAAGCAGTTCACTCACCGATAGAGGCTCTCGAAGCGAGCGCCGGTACTGGTGATCGCCAGACATTCAGCCTGATAGCCGAGGGCACAGATTGGGCGACCCGCCCATCGGACGAACTTGCACGGGCGATCGATCTGGCCCTGGGGCTAGAGCTGGCGACACTGGCGATGAAGCTGGCCCACCAAGGTGGTCGTTTGTTTCCCAAGCACGAACGCCTCCAGCAGGCCGCGCGAGTCCTGGCGCCTCCGGTCGTCATCCGCAAGCACCCTGCTCAACCCGCCGGTCTGCGCGAGTCGCGCGCGTGGTTGCGGGCGCATGCCGCCGAGTACCGTGGTCAATGGGTGGCGGTGCGCGAGGGGAAGTTGCTTGGTGCGGCTGAGTCGTTGGCGGCCTTGAAGTCGTTGGCCGGACCGGAACTGGATCCAGTAAGCACGATTGTGACGCGAGTATTGTAGATGGCCCGGTTCAACCAGCCGCTGTTCGACTCCGGGCTCGTCTATTACGAAGATCAGTAGCCTGGCCAAGACCCGACTGATCGTATTGTCCTGTCCGTGACCGTTGCTGGCCTCCACACTGTTCCCGCGATCGTGGATACTGGAGCCCCCTGGTGCCTGCTCGATGCGGACATCCTCGCCGAGATCGAGCCAGTACAAGCTGATAGTCTACCTACCGAGCGGTTGTCAATTCGGGGCCTGTCGTACCAGGGCAGGCTGACCAGGCTTATCGTGAGCTTACGGGCCGATGAGGGGGAAGATGTTGACCTCGAAGCGACGGTATTTGTACCGATATTGAATCCAGACGAAACCTGGAATGTGCCCAACTTTATTGGGTTGCAAGGGCTGTTGAGCCGAATCCGGTTTGCGGTCGATCCGGCTGAGAATGTATTCTACTTTGGTCCAAACGTCTGGCTTCATCGCTGCGTTTTGCCGATTTCGCTGCGCATAATCCATCTTACTAAAGAAAGAGAGAAAACATGCGCACCCGAACCGTTCCTGCTTCTTTTGTCACTGTCATCCTGACCGGCTTGTTCCTGACTAGCTGCGGCGCATCCACCCCGTCCGCTCATGTAGAACCGCAGGCTGCCGCTACTGTCATTGGCGCCACTACCACTACCCCGGATTGGTTCAATATGAAGATGACCGACGTGCGAACCGGTCAGACCTTCACCATCAGCGACTTCGCCGGGAAGGTCGTGCTGGTTGAAACGATGGCGCAGTGGTGCCCCACGTGTGAAAGACAGGAGAACGAAGTGATAAAGCTGCACGAGCTGCTTGGCAACCCCAAGGACCTGGTCTCGGTCAGCCTGGACGTTGACTTGCATGAAGACAAGGCTTCGCTCAAAGAATACGCAGCGGCTCGGGGCTACGACTGGTATGTTGCAGTCGCGCCGCTTGAAGTCGCCCGCGCGCTCGGCAACCTGTACAGCGCGCAATATTTGAATCCCCCCATCTCCCCGATGTTGTTGATTGGTCGGAACGGCGACGTATACGGCCTGCCGTATGGACTAAAGAGCGCTGAATCACTCAAAGAGACGGTCAAGCCTTACCTGGCTCCCTAAGTGGTCGCGATGGAGGTTGTGCTCACATCTTTTCTGCTCGGCTTGCTGGCTACCACCACGCCTTGCGTCCTGCCGCTCTATCCGGGCTTCCTGGCTTACCTGAGCGGCCAGACTGCAATCGGGTCGGGAAGGCTGCGCTATTTTCTGGGCCTGTTCGTCCTGATCGGGGTGCTGACGATGATGCTGGCCTTGGGAGGCTTGATTGCTATGCTTTCCGTATCGATCGCCAGTATATTGGCATTCATCATCCCGCTGGCCAATTTTTTGATCCTGCTCCTGGGCATCCTGCTCCTTTCAAACCGCAACCCCTTCATGAGCCTGCCACAGATTCGAGTTCCCGTGCTGCGCCATCCGTTCCTTAACGCCTACCTTTATGGCCTGCTCTATGGCCCGATCGCTTTGCCCTGCTCTGGGCCACTGCTGGTCGGTATCTTTGCCGTGTCCCTCACCGCAGGGGAAGCGTTGAGCAAACTCTGGATTTTCTTGTGGTTTGGGCTGGGATTTGGTATACCGTTATTGATCCTCTCTTTGCTCTCGGGAGCACTCCAGCGCCAACTGACCACCCTGTTCGCCCGTCATAGCCGAATTATCAACATTTTCGGCGGCTTGCTGCTGATCGGTATTGCTATCTACGACTTGGGCCAGAATTGGGGGATGCTGCGGGCCTTCTATTCCTGAGGCTCTAATACGCTAGCCCGTTCAAGAGTGTTTTCTTCTTATATAGAACAGGCTTTGAATTCCGATAAAGATCAGCGTGAGAACACCTACGCCAATCCGGGTCCACCACGAACTCAAAGTGCCATTATACTGGAGGATGGATATGATAGTACCCTCAATTAAGACGCCAAACAGGGTGCCAATAACATTACCAACGCCACCCGTTAGCAATGTACCTCCCATCACCACAGATGCAATGGTGTCCAACTCCATCCCCGTAGCAAACTGTCCGTAGCCTGCGAGTAACGAAATACTGAAGACAATGCCTGCCAGGGCGGAACAAAAGCCGCTGAAGGAATAGACGATGATTTTTGTCCGGCCGACCGGTAAACCCATCAATCTGGCGGATTGTTCATTATTACCTATAGCGTAGATAGTGCGACCAAAGCGGGTAAAGAAGGCCAGATAAATGGCTACTAATAGCAACAATGGGCCAACCAGGGAAGGAATATACACGTACGCGTTGGAAAAAAAAGGAATAGAGATTTGTGTGAGTGCCAGATACTTATAGAAACTATTATTAATGGTAACAGAAGTCAGGCTGATGATGTAAGCCATACCGCGCGCGAAAAAGAGGCCCATTAAGGTCACGATAAAAGCCTGCACTTTGAAGAAATGGACAATACAGCCTAAGGTAAACCCAAGTGCAGTACCCATGATCAACATCAAAGGCATCACAACCGCAGGGCTTGCGCCATTTTTGAGCAATGCGGCCGATGCAGCCGTGGTCAAGGCCAGCACCCCTCCCACAGACAGATCAATTCCACCGGTAAGCATCACAAAGGTCATTCCAATGCCGACAATCAATAGAGGGCCATTGTTAATAAAAAGGTTAAAAAACGCCTGCGGTTTTTGCATGGCCGGATACGTCTGCGCGCCAATGAAGTAAGCCAAGATAAATATCGTGATGGTGGTTAGCAGAGGACCATAATGTGATAAGAAAGGTCTAATTCGTTGTGCCATGGCGAGGTTCTTTCGACTCAAAAAGTCTATTCAAAATCCGACGAGACTGATCGGAATACAGGAGGATCACGATCAGAACAAGCACCGCTCGGCCAGCCAGTAAGGCATTAGCTGGCACGCCGAAGGAATACATGGATAGGGTGAAGGTCCAAATGACCAGTGCACCAATAATACTCGCCAACAAAGAAAAACGCCCGCCCGCCATCAACGTCCCTCCCATCACAACTGCCAAGATGGCATCCAATTCATAGTTCAGACCATTGTTATTGCCATCGGCGCTATGAACGTAGGAACTGAGGATCAGGCCGGCGATGGCGCTGCAAAAGCCACAAAAGGTATACGCCAGCAGCTTGATATTCTTTTCGCTGATACCACTGTAATACGTCGCTTTTGAATTGATCCCCACCGCTTCGACGAACAGCCCGATCGAGGTTTTACGCACACCCACCCAGGCCAATATGAAGACAGCGGCCACGATATAGATTGAAACGGGAAGTCCCAATATAAACCCATTTCCAAACCAGAAATAGGGGGTGTAATAAATAGTCATAATTTGACCGTTCGTAATGAGCTGGGCAATTCCGCGGCCGGCCACCATCAGGATGAGGGTGGCCACCATCGGTTGGATTCTGGCCCTTGAAACCAGAAGCCCGTTCCAAAGACCACACAGGGTGCCCGCCGCCAGATCGGCCAGAATGATGATGCCCAACGGGATATTGGTGGCATCCTTCGTCAGAATATCATTCGTGATCAGTTGATTGCCCAGGGCCGGGTTGATCAGCACTGCGCCCATGGCGGCCGAAATGGCGATCACCGCGCCGACCGAAAGATCAACCCCTCCGGTCGCGATCACCATCGTCATTCCAATGGCCACCAACATCAAAGGCGCGCCATTGTTAACGACATCGATGAGATTTCCGTATAAATGACCGTCCTGGACCCCGATCTTAAAGAATCCGGGGATTAAAATCGCATCAAGCACGAGAATTAAAGCCCACGCGACGAGAGGCCAAAACAGCCGACTTTCACGAATACGCTTGAGGGGATGGGTGTCTTTCATAGATCACCTGCCATGGTACGCATAATGGTCTGATCGCTCACATCGCTAGAGTATTCGGCCGCCTTCTTACGATCGCGCAGCACAACAATGCGGTGGCTGATGCGTAACACTTCTTCCAGCTCGGAGGAAATGAATACAATCGACATACCTTCCTTGGCCAGATCCAACACCAGCTTTTGAATTTCCGCTTTGGCTCCCACGTCAATTCCTCGTGTGGGCTCATCCAGGATTAAAATGTGTGGCTGGGTGGCCAACCAGCGGGCCAGGATGACCTTTTGTTGGTTTCCGCCGCTCAAATTTTTAACTAATTGATCCGCGGATGGGGTGTGGATTCCTAAGAGTTGGATATATTTTTGGGCGATTTCATATTGCTTCTGAGCACTCAAGAACTTGAACCAGCCATATCGAGCTTGCAAAGCCAGGATGATATTTTCGCGAATGGTTAGATCCCCCACAATTCCTTCGGCTTTGCGATCTTCAGGGCATAAGGCGATCCCACGTTTAAGAGATTCGGTGGGCGAAAAACGATCAACTTTCTGACCTTTGATCAGGAGAGAACCTATATCAGGAGTATCGATGCCAAAGATCAGGTCCGCCAGTTCAGTGCGGCCAGAACCTAACAGTCCAGCGACCCCAACCACCTCATTGGCGTTTAACTCCAAATCAACCGGTTCAAGCGACCCTTTGAGGCCCATGCCTCTGGCTTCGGCCAAGCACTCTTTAGCTTCCTTTTGTTCAATCTCGGATTTGGCTTTCGAGATCGCATCCAAGGCGGTCACATTGCGCCCTAACATCTTAGCGATGAGTTCGATGCGCGGCAGAGAAGCTATATCGAATGTGCCAACCAATTTACCATTGCGGAGAACCGTGATCCGGTCGGCGATCTGATACACCTGATCCAGGAAATGGGTGATGAAAACAATACCAATGCCCTCACGCTTCAATTTTCGCATGACATCAAAGAGCAGGTTGGTTTCATGAATATCCAGGCTGGAAGTCGGTTCATCCAGGATAAGCACTTTGGCCGATAAGATCTCAAGTGCGCGCGCAATGGCTACCATCTGTTGGATAGCGACTGAATAATTTCCCAGCGGTTGAGTCACATCCACATCAATGCCCAATCGCTCGATGGCTTGATTGGCCAGGTCGTTCATCTTCTTCCAATTGATGCTGCCGAAACGCCGCGGTTCACGGCCCAGCATAATATTTTCGGCGACGGAAATATTGGTGCAAAGGTTAATTTCCTGATAAACCGTACTAATGCCAAGTTTCTGAGAATGGTGCGGCGATCGCACTTGAACAGGTTCACCCTCCAGTTCAATGAAGCCTTTATCCGGATGTTCCACGCCGGTGAGGATTTTGATCAGAGTGGATTTCCCGGCCCCATTCTCGCCCATCAAAGCATGAATCTCCCCTTTCCTCAGGGAGAAATCTACGTCTTCAAGGGCAACAACACCTGGAAAGGATTTGGCGATGCCTTTCATGGTGACAAGACTTTGAGTGTCGGCCATATCTATCACCTGCCTTACTGTCGTGCAGTAATTCATTATAACCCGGATAGGTAGGTTTCGAGAAGCGAAGCGGCGTTGAACGCCGCTTCGCTTCTCGTTCAACCTTGCGCGCAATTCGGGGAACCTAGCGCGGCCGGGCTGAGTTTAGTACTTGCGAGTCGGCAGTAATTCTTTAGCCTTGTCAGGGTAGTACACGGTTTCATTGGTGAGGACTTCCGCATCAACCGGTTGGCCGTTCACGAGCTTCAAAGCCATGTCAAACACCTGCGGGCCAAGCAGAGGGTTGCATTCGACGTCGGCCTGGAACCAGCCATCAACCATCGCCTGGAAACCACCGCGCGTACCGTCCACGGACGCTTCGATCGCGCCGATACCCATGTCGTCGTTGTGAATGAAGATCCCCTGGAAATCCGCCCCCGGCTTGTATTTCTTCAGGAAAGCCTGCATAACGGGAAGGGCCTCAGCGCGGGTGAAGTTGCCGGTCTGGGAGTCGAGGATCTTGATGTTGGGGTTGAGTTTACTCCGGAAACCTTTGGCCCGGCCGACCGCCGCGCCGGAGCCCGTGGTCCCAGAAAGTTCAAGAACCGCGCCACCACTGGGCAGCATCTTGTTGAATTCGGCGGCAGCCCGTTCGCCTTCCAGGCTCATATTGGAACCTATGTGAGCGGCATACAAGGATTTGTCGGCGCTCACGCTGCGGTCCACAACAATGACCGGGATCTTGGCATTCTTGGCCTCATTCAGGACGGCATCCCAACCATCTTCGACCACCGGGGGCAGTGCAATCACGTCCACACCCTGCTGGATACAGGCGCGCATTGCGGAGATCTGGTTTTCCTGCTTCTGCTGGGCATCAGAGAATACCAGCTGCTTGATACCCAATGTGGTCGCCGTCTCCTTGATTGACGCAGTATTGGCCGTGCGCCAGTCGCTTTCGGCGCCAAGCTGGGGGTAGCACAACGTCATGTCTTTGTACGTTTTCGCCCCGGCAGCGGCGGGTGCGCCCGCGGGCTGTGCCGGAGCGGTGGTCGCCGGCGCGCCGCCGCAGCTAGCGAGCATGGCCAGCGCCAGTAGTGCGGCCATAATCGTGGAGGACACTCTTGAGGCTGTCATCGACTACTCCTTCCTGGTTGTGATTGTCCATTCTGCTCGAGGCTTGTCCTGTGATGGCTCTCAGACGTCTCATTCGGTCATACGCACCTCCTTCACTAAAGAGTTCCGGTCAGCAATTCAGCACCTACTCCTGCACCTTGGAGAGTATGCCGATGAGTTGGCCTCCCTGATAACCGAAAACTTTCACCTCTTTGGTCAAAGGTAAGGGAAGGCAGGGGCGGACCGGCTGGCCCGCCCACTGTCGCTAGACGGTCGCTCCTACGAGCGGGACCAGAGGAAGTTGTTGGCGGTGCTGCAGGTCCGCTGCTCCACGTTAGCGCCGTCGGCCATCGAGCTGCCCGCGACATCTGCGCACTTGCCGCTATGGCGGGCCACAAGCTGGAAGAAGCTGCCCGAGGCGCGCCACTGCCACTGCTGGTTGGTGCCGCCGTTGCAGGTCCATTGAATGATGTTGGCACCCTCCCCTGTGGACGCGCCGTTGACATCGAGACACATGCCGCTATTGCGGCTCACGATGTTGAAAAAGCCGCCGCCGACATCGACGAACTGCCAGTCCTGCCACGGGTTGCCGTTGGCGGCGAACTGGCCGACGTTCGCGCCAGCGTTCGTGTTGGGCTGCTGAACGTCCAGCACCTTGCCGCTGTTGCGGTTGGTGATGCGGAAGTAGGTCGTAGTGGTGTAGCCCGCCGCGACGATGTTGGTCTGGACAGCGTTTTCGGTCGCATCCGACGGGAAGCCAGAAGTCATGGCGCCTTCGAAGAAGGATCCGACGGCAACCTTGCTGTTGTCACCGCCGATTCCCAGGATTATGGCCCCCTCCTTGTGCATGGGGTTATATCCGCCTTGGGTGGGAAGCGGTCCGTTGTAGTCGGTTTTCAGGCCGCCCGATTGCGCGTTGCCATCCTTGATTACATAGGTCGTTGAGTTGCCCTTGAGCATGGCCGTGACGTACCCGCTGCTTCTGCCCGTGTTGTTCGAGTTGACGCCGTTTCCTCCGGCGAAGAGACCGTTTTCAAGATCTGCCATTACCCAGGGACCAGATCCTTGACACGGGGAGAACCAGCACAACTTGCCAAAGTAGATCGCCTCCATGTGGCCATTGCCGTTGTCTAAGTTGTTCGTCTCGGCGTTCCCGTAGTCGAAGCAGCACCCACTGTTCGTGTGCGTGCCGGCGGCCACCATGTACATACCCTCTGGTGCGGTGCCGGTTGCGATGCCCGACGTGGAGTTGCGCCGGTAGCCGACGCCGGCCGACACGAAGATCCCGTAGACCGAATGACCGCCGACGCTCAACTTCAGCGATCTCGCGTTCGCGGGGACATCGGCGCTGCCGTTCCCACCGGCGGGCGCGACGGTGAGGTGGTTGCCCCGCGAAGACTGGTCATAGATGATCGTGATGGTGCACGTCGTACCAGCGCAGAACGAATCTTGCGCCGCGGCGTTGGCGAAGCCTCCCGCGGTTAGGGTCCCGATGTCAGTTGTCTGGCCATTCGACGCGCGCCTGACCTGGTAAAGCCTCCCACTGTACGCCCCGAAAAGGGCTCGTACCGTGCTATGCGCGGCGACACATGGCGTGCCGCCGGCAGCATAGATGTCGCAAGGCCCCGTCGCGGCCTGTGCTAACACGTATTGCGGACCTCCACTCATACTGACGAGGGCAGCGAGCAACATGATGACCAGGATGACCAGAATGAAGCGTCTCATGGAAAGTCCTTTCTCTGTAGGGATACCACATAGCCGCCTCGTACATTATGGTAACTTTGCGTTGTAATATTAGTATTTTCGCTTGGGAAGCTCCTGCGCGGCGGTGTCCTGGCGATAGATACCTTCTTTAGACTTGACCCATTTTTCGACCGGCTCGCCATTTGCCAGCTTCAGGGCGGTCTCGAAGAACTGTGGCCCGAGCAGCGGGTTGCACTCAACCGTCACGTTCAGCTTACCGGCGATCATGGCCTCGAAGGCGCCGCGCACCGCGTCGACTGAGACGATTTTGATATCTGTGCCGGGTTTGAGCCCGTGCTCCTCGATCGCCTCGATCGCCCCCAGCGCCATGTCGTCGTTCTGAGCAAACAGCGCGTTGATCTGCCGGCCGTAGGATTTCAGGAACGTCTCCATAACCTCTTTGCCCCGCGCGCGGATGAAATCGCCCGACTGCTGGGCAATCACATGCATACCTGGGTGAGCCCGCAAGCACTCCTGGAAGCCGGCCCGGCGGTCGATCATCGGCGCCGAGCCGACCGTGCCATCCAGCTCGACGATATTGCCGTGGCCGTTCAGCAGCGTGGCCATCTCCATACAGGCGCGCTGGCCCTCTTGAACGAAATCCGATCCGATGAACGCGCTGAAGAGGTTATCCGGCACACTCGCGTTGCGGTCGAGCACAATCAGCGGGATGCCAGCCTGTTTCACCTCGGTGAAGACCGTATCCCAGCCCGTCTCGACAACCGGCGAGACGCCGATGACATCGACCCGCTGCACGATGAACGAGCGGATAGCCTTGATCTGATTTTCCTGCTTCTGCTGCCCGTCGGAAAACTTCAGCTCGACGCCCAGACGGCGCGCGGTCTCCTGGATCGAGCGTGTGTTGGCCGTGCGCCACTCACTCTCGGCGCCGATCTGGGCAAACCCCACCACCAGATCCTGATAGGTTTTCTTTTTGACGCCGTGTGGGGCAGCCCCCGATTCGGAGGCGCTAGGGACGGAACGACCACAGGCCGACAGCGTACATAGCACTGCCAGCACAATGGCGCAACGACATAGCGCAGCGATATTCACCGATCGGCGCCTCCTTTGGCGGGATCTGGACGGAGGTGTGCCGATAGAAGGAGGGGCCAACACACCGGTCGTGCAACGTCCGTATCAAGCATTATAGCGATTCGGCGCGCACGCACAATGCCGATTCTTATGCAATGTATCTGCTTTTTTATTGTCTGTTGGGGCGCGCGGTGTGCGTTCTTTTTAGCGTGGTGTCAGATTTCTTACGATCGCCGAACCACCACCGAAGATAGAGGATGGAAGATAGAGGATAGCAATTCATCTGCGCCGACATTGCTATCCTCGATCCTCGATCCTCGATCCTCAAATCGGTCGTCGGTCGCCGCCGGCATCAGTGGGCGTCGAGCGCCGGTGCCGCACGAAAGACCGGCGCGCGCTGAAGCGGAATGATGAGCGACACGCGGGTGCCATGCAGGTACTCGCTCTCGATCGCGAGGCCGTATTCTTGCCCGTAGTAGAGCTTGATGCGCTGATTGACGTTGTTGATGCCGTAGCCGCTCTCGGCGACCACCACGCCGCCGGCCTCGGAGTCCAGCAGCGCGCGGATCTGCGCCAGTTGCTCCTGCGTCATGCCGATGCCATTGTCCTCGACCTGTATCTGCAGCAGATCGCCGTCGAGCCGCCGGCCGCGCACGACGATCGCCCCGCCCTTGCGCTTATTTTTGATCCCATGGTACAGTGCATTCTCGACCAGCGGCTGGAGGGTCAGCTTGAGCATCTGACCGTCGCGCATGTCGTCCGGCACCTCGATCCGGTAGTCGAGGATATCACGGTAGCGCATCTTCTGGATCGCCAGGTAGCTTTCGACATGCCCGACCTCTTCGCGTACGGTGATCCAGTCCTTGCCTTTGCTCAGGGTGATGCGAAAGAAGCGCGACAGCACACGCACGAGCTCGACAACCTGATCCATCCGCTTGGCCTCCGCCATCCAGATGATCGTGTCGAGCGTGTTGTAGAGGAAGTGCGGGTTGATCTGCGCCTGGAGCGCGCGCAGCTCGGCCTTCTTCAGGTTCTCTTGCTCTTCGATCTTGGCGTCGAGCAGCTCTTTGATCTTGCCAACCATGATGTTGAAGCTCAGGCCGAGCTCGGTGATCTCGTCGGCATTATCGGCGGTCACCAGCGCCTCGATATCGTGACGGGCGATTGTGGTCGTGACATCGTGAAGCTTCTTGATCGGCACATAGATGCTCTTCGAGATCCGCCAGGCGGCCACAATCGAGAACAGGATCGCCGCGACGATCACTCCCAAGCCGCCGATCGCCCAGCGGGTGAGGCCGATCTGCATGGTCTGGTACTGCTGCTGCGTCCGGTTGACCTCGAATAGCGCGTATTCCTGGACATTCTCCTCGATCAGCTGCGTGACATTCCGGATCTGCTCCATGAGCACCAGGTTCTCCTCGAAGGTTCTGTGCTGCGCGATCTGGATTCCAACCCCATCGATTGCGTTGCGCAGCGTCCGCAAAGTGCGCTGGATGACGCTGAGCTTGAGACGGCCTTTCTCCGAGCTGGTGTTGTCAATCATCTGCTGGACGCGCTGATCTACGTCGTTGAGAATATTATACTGGTTGCCTTGGTTGAATGGCTTCTTCCCCGCGATAATCTCCCACATCTCGGCATCGATCGATGGCTTGATAAAGCCATTGATGCTATTCGCCGTCGTGATATTCTGAATGAGTGTATCGTACTGGGCCTTATATTCCATGCCAGGCACAATCAGGAAGACATACGGCACGCTCATGAGCACCACCACCATCAGCAGTGCCAGCAGAATCTTGTCGCGAATCGACAACCTCAGGTGGATCAGCGGTTGCCCCGCTGGTCGTTCAGGCAGCACGGCGCCGCCAGCCAGTAGATCGGGGGCCAATGAACTGACTCGGCCGCCAATCCGCTCAAGAATCGGGATATTCTCGTCCATACGCGTCCTCTGAGCAGCTATCGGGGAACACTTACGCGCGCCCAGCCATACTGCCGTCGAAACTCGTTCGGCGGCAGCCCGGCAACCTTGCGAAAGACCGAGTAGAAATAGCGCGGGTTGTGGTAGCCGATCTGATAGGCGATCTCGCTGGAGGTCAGCGAGGTCGTGCGCAGCAGCTCCATCGCCCTGCGGATGCGGACGTTGGTCAGATATTCGATGAACGTTTCGCCGACCTCGCGGCCGAACACGACGCTGAAGTAGGTCGGGCTGAGCAAGATCTGCGCGGCTACCAGGCTCAACGAGATATCGGGGTCAGCATAATTCGCGTCGATATAGGACCGCGCTTTCGCAATCAGCGTGGCGCTATGGCTCTGCTCGTGCTGATGATCGTCGGGCTGCGCCGGCTGGAATACCGGCGCCGGGCTCTCGCCGGCGCTGATCTGCGCCAGCGCCTGCGCAAACGACTGCGCGATCGTCCCGAGTCGCTCGGTCGCATGCCCAACCCCGATCACGGCCGTGTACGCCGTCTGCCCTGCCATCCGGCGCTGGAGCAACTCAGACAGCCGTTGAACCTGGCTCGCCAATACGTCAGGGGCCTCGCCCTTCAGAATCAGGATGGTCTCTTCCAGGCCTTGCCTGAAAGACACGACCGAGGCGCTGTCGCCGATGATCTCGGCGATGATCGCGTCGACCTGCTGGCACACGCTGTACAGCGGCGCGTCGGGCGCGCCAGCGCGCGGCACGGCGCGAATCACCAGCACCTGATACCAGGGCGCGAGCAGGTCGATCTCCAGGCTCTGAGCCCGCTCGATGAAGTCAGCCGAAGAGCTGTTGCCGGTAACCAAGTCGAGTAGGCAGCGTTCGCGCAGCATCGACCGGTGGCCGGCCATCTGCGCCTGCAGCGCCTGCAGGTGCGCGCTCGTCTGGCGCTCTTCATCGATCTGGCGGGCGACCTTGCGCAGAGCCGCCAGCAGCTCCTGGGGAACGATCGGCTTCAGTAGATACTCGGTTACGCCGATCTGGATGGCCTCCTGGGCGTATTTGAACTCATCGTGGCCGCTGAGAATGATGATCTTGGTTGCCGGCAGCGTCTCCCTGAGGATGCGGCAGAGCTGCAAGCCGTCCATAAACGGCATCTTGATGTCGGTGATCACGGTTTCCGGCCGCCGCTCGCGAATCAGCGGGAGCGCGATCTCGCCGTCTGGCGCTTCGCCGCAGAACTGGTAGCCTGCCGCTCCCCAGTCAACTGTGTCGCGAATCCCCTCGCGGGTCACGATTTCGTCTTCGACCAGAAAGACTTTGTAGGTCATACGTGGGCCTCTTCGCGCGTCGTCGCGCCTGCTACAATCGCCATACCTTTGCGGCAATAACCGCCAGGACACCAAGCGTACCGCGGCTTGGTAAAGAGCTTGATTATCTTCATGCCTTTGGCCGTGCTCTGAAAGCACAGCAGCCGGCGTGCCGACGTCGAGCCGCGCGCACTGCCGAGCCAGGCTGCCGAAGAGCTTGCTCACAGAGAAGCAGGAGGGAGGGTTCGTGCCTACGAGATTCACCGCGCGGCAAGCTGCAGATTAAGCCGAGAATGTCGCCGCGGCCAGCCAGGCGGAACGACGTGTGATGTGTGAGATTGAGCACAATGTCATGGTCGGTCGCCGCGTTTGAAAGTGCTGCCCATACTATCTCCTCGCCGTGTCTAAGTGCCATTCTATCATAGCCGGCCAAAAACTGGAAGATCCATTGGGATGTTTTCAGGGCCATGTCAAAGTCCGTCGGCTATCATGCGTGTTGAGCGACCAAAACCATGGAGGCACCGATGGACCAGGCGCAGTATAGCACCTTGAAGGATGCCTTGCGGCATGTGCCCGACCCTCGTAAGGCACGCGGTAAACAACTGGCATGGACCTTGATTCTGACCCTGATTGCTGCGGCCCTGGCCAGTGGCCAGCGGTCGGGTCGGGCCATTGCTCAATGGGTCGCCGAACATCATGCCGCCTTGGTAGCCCGCTTGCGGCCTGCTCATCGGCGGCTGCCTAGTGAATCGACCCTCCGCCGCGCGTTGCGGCATCTGGATGTGGCGGCTCTGGAACGCCAGTTGGCCGCCTCTGCCCAGCACGTGGATCAGCCGACCGATGGGGCCTTCCACACCACCGATGGGCAGCGCATGCAAGGGCAAGCCATTGATGGGAAACAGGTGCGTGGGGCGCGGGCGCACGGGCAGCCGACCCATCTGGTCAGTCTGGTGCGCCATGGTGTGGGGACTGTGTTGGCACAGCAAGCCGTGCCAAACAAGACCAATGACATTCGCGCGGTGCCGCTATCGTGACGGCGAGACCAAACAGGTCAAGCTGTGTACCTTAGGGGCGCTGATTTTCTGGGGGCGGTTTCTGCAGCACGTCTTGCCCAAAGGGTTCGTGAAGGTGTGCTAGTACGGGTTCTTCAACCCACGGCAGCGACACGTGCTCGGCCAGCTTCGACAGCGCCTGCTACTGGCGACGAGCACCACGACGGTCTCGCTCACCAGCCAGCCGAGCGCGCCCGTGCCAGCAGCGCCGGTGGTGCTGTGCTGTCCCGTTTGTGGTCAGCCGATGCAGGCAAGCGTGCAGCAGCCCGTCCGCAGCCGTGGACCACCCGCGGCCCCAGGCGGTGGGCAAGCAGGCGACAGTCGAGGGGGCCACTCCAGGCCGTGTGGCCCGCAGGGCGGCGTGTGCCGCACGTTCAGCAGCGCTGCTCCAGTCCGATCGTTGGTGTGCAGTCGCGCCTGAAGGTGCGGCGCTGAGCGCCTGCATCGGCATCAACGCCTGAGGATGGTGGATGGCCAAAGGGAGTGCCCGCCGCAGATGAGTCGCTTTTGGCACCAGGATCGCCTATAATTTCCATGCGAGGAACGCGTGGCCGCTCCGGCCTCGTTCAACGAGGATTATGTGGCGGCTGCGCGCCACATGAATCCTTATATCGTTCGGCCGCATCACTTCCGTCAATGCTAGAAAGAACCTAAAGAAGGAGATGTATGAAACCTACCGATACACTCACGACGCTCTTTAGTCACAACCTGTGGGCAAATCTGCGCCTACTCGAACGATGCGCTGCGTTGAGCAGTGAGCAACTCAATGCCAGCATTTCTGGTGCCTATGGTTCCATCCGTGACACATTGCAGCACATCGTCACTTCCGAACAATCATACTTTTCGCGCATCAGCACCGGTCAACGGTACGACCGCCCGGAAGATGCACCGCCCTTGACGTTAGCGGAAATGGTGGAATCGGCGCGTACTACTGGTTCTGGCTTGATTGAGTGGGCACCCAAGGTGCAGGCTGGCGATACGGTCCAACTCGACTGGGAAGGCACACCACGTGACGTGCCGAAGACGATCATTCTTACCCAGGTGATCAACCACGCCACAGAACACCGCGCCCAGGTCATGACGATTTTGACGCAATTGGGAATCCAGCCACCGGAGTTGGATAGTTGGACGTATTTCGATGAACGGGAAAAATAGAACGCGTTGGAATGTCCCGTGGACCGATCATCTACACGAGGCGGCCCAACAACGGCTTCCACCTGCGCGCGAAGTGAAGCGGAGCGCGTCAGGTGGAAGCCGTTGTTGGGCCGCTCCATCAGACTCACGCCTGCTCGCGGTGCGGTAACGACTCATCTACGTTACGTCCATTGGCGATCGTGAACGATCTGTGCTTGGCAGCAGTTCGTGAGCTCATACTGCCGACACCGTTACCGCACTCTGCAAGCTCGCTTGCGTCATCCATAGCTCCTGCGTACTATGACTATTTCTTAGGAGTGTAGGTCGTTGTAGGCGTCAGACGTGGCGATTCGCCAAGCTGCCTACTGCCCCAGGCTGCCGAATACCAGAGGACACCGGTGCCGATACTGGCGAACACCAGGGCAAAGGGCGTGAGCATCATCCAAAGTACCGCACTGGCAAGCATCCAGCGGCAACCCATCATGCGCTGTGTCGATTGAACGCTCACACCCTCGTGGTACAATAGCAGCAAGCAGGGCGACATCTGGGAGCCCCGCGCGTGTTCCTGGTACTCTCAGAAGGAGAAGACAGTATGACGCGCCAAGCTGCTGTTCCTCCCACCTGGAAAGATACCTTCGTCCGCAAGCTGGTCCAGTTTGGCCTGGGGATCTATCGCTTTCTGTATCGGCAGACCGCTGGCAAAATCGGACACGATTTCCGCGGCGGCACGGTCTTACTCCTGACCACGACCGGGCGGAAAACCGGCAAGGTCCGGACGTGGCCGGTGATGTACTTTGTGGATGGTGAGCGGTTTGTGGTCGTGGGTTCCAATGGCGGACTGGAGCGTGATCCCGCCTGGTGTCACAACCTCCGCAGCAATCCGCACGCGCTGATCGAAATTGGGAACAAGAAACGGGCAGTACGCGCTGAGGAAGCCCAGGGAGAGGAGTGGAATCGCCTGTGGCAGCTTGTCACCACGCAAGCCCCATTCTTCGACGGCTACCGGACGGCAACACAGCGCACAATCCCGTTGATGATCTTACATCCGGAGCAGTGAAACGACTATGAAATACTGCTGGCAACAGCCATGTCGTTGGTCGATCTGAGCTGCGCTATGCCGCTTGATAGCGAGACAGAGACAGCGTTGCCGCCGAACACGCGCATGCAGTCCGACCACCTGTGGCGCGAGATCGGTGGCATTTTAGTGCTTTGCTGGGCAGCGCGTCTTGGCAGTTGAAGCGCAGGCCGGTGGGCCGAGCACAGTACACCAGTACCCTCAGTTCGCAGAATCGCGAGGAGCACCTGATACGTGACGCTGATCATCCCTGAGCGGCTTGCCGCCACCTGCCGCAGAACACCTGAGCGCCGCGCCTGGCTCGAACGACTGCCACACGCCATCCGCGAGCTGCAGCACACCTGGTCGCTGTCGCTCCTCGCCCCATTCGACGGCAACGAGGTGAGCTGCGCGTGGGTCGCGCCCGCCGTGTGCACAGACGGCACCCGCGCCGTCCTCAAGCTCGGCATGCCGCATATGGAAGGGGAGCACGAGATCCCGGCCCTGCGCTTCTGGGACAGTGACCCAACCGTGCGCCTGCTCGCCGCCGATGATGACCGCAACGCGATGCTGCTCGAGCGCTGCGAACCGGGAACGGTGCTCCGCCAGCTGCCAGAGCTGGAACAGGATGTCGTCATTGCCGGGCTGCTCCGCCGGCTCTGGCGCATGCCCGCCGCGCCGCACCCCTTCCGTCCGCTCGCGACAATGACGGCGCACTGGGCGAACGAGACGCTCGCGGACGCGGCCAGATGGCCCGATGCGGGGCTGGTCCAAGCAGGCCTGCGCCTGTTTGAGGAGCTGCCGCGTACGTCACCCAACGACGTATTGCTGGCCACCGATTTGCACGCGGGCAACATCCTGCAAGCGCAGCGAGAGCCATGGCTGGTCATCGACCCCAAACCCTTCGTCGGGGACCCGGCCTACGACGCAACCCAACACCTCTTCAACTGCGAGGGGAGAATGCGCGCCGATCCGGACGCAACGATACGCCGCTTTGCTGACCTGCTGGAGGTCGACTATGAGCGCGTGAGGCTGTGGATGTTCGCACGTGCAGCCGCAGAGTCGCGTGACACTTGGGACGATGACACAATCGCCCTGGCGCGGGTGCTGGCGTGAGGGCTCAGCTGAGCGGCGGACAGTGGCCGTACGGCTTGCGCATCCGGC
>WNFV01005486.1_pt1 | contig 22227 bp, 12 predicted proteins | sample 5400101 | NCBI WGS metagenome assembly WNFV01 (sample SAMN13153361, study PRJNA577476) | soil metagenome | isolation source: 115 cm soil or saprolite under grassland replicate 1 | place: USA:California | collected 2016-06-15 | reverse complement strand
GAAGATACTCGTTTGAGATTCCCAGCCAGTCGTAGAAGCCTTTTAGCACCGGCTTACCAGCAAAGACTCCGATCGAGCCCGTAATGGTCGAAGGCTCAGCAACAATTTTGTGCGCGCCGGTGGAAATGTAGTAGCCACCTGAAGCAGCCACGTCGCTCATCGAAACTACAACCGGCTTCTTTGTTTTCGCAGCCTCCACCGCATGCCAGATGATGTCGGACGCTAACCCTGAACCACCCGGGCTATCCACTCTGATAACAATTGCCTTGATCGACTTGTCCTCGCCGGCATCTTTGATCGCCTTCGACAGAGTGTCGGACCCAATCGACTGCTCGCCTGCAGGGCTGTTCTCGGATTTTCCCGAACCGATGTTGCCAGCCGCATAAATTACCGCGATCTTTTCACCTTTATCGAGGCCCAGCGATTCCGGTTCTACCTGGCTGTAGGCCGAGCCCCTTACCACACGAAGTTCTTCAGATTCCTTATAGCCCAACTTGGTTTTCAATTCTTTTTCGATCTCATCGCGATACGCAACTCCATCGATAAGTCCCATTTCCTTAGACCGGGCGGAACTGTAGGGAGCATCATCGATGATGGCGCGCATATCCTCCGCCGATTTGCCGCGCGCTTTCGCAGCTGCCTCAACGTAGCGATTGAACAAATCGTCGAGCAGGGCGTTCATGAATTCGCGGTTCGCATCCGACATGTCTTTGCGGGTAAACGTCTCGACGGCAGTTTTGTATTTTCCGACCTGAACCATGTCAGGATAAATACCAAGCTTGTCGAGCGAGCCGCGGAAGAACAGCACGTCAGCAGCCAGGCCGTTGATAAACAACTCTCCCGGCGGCGCCAGATAAATTTTGTCGCACGCGGTGGCTATGTAGTACTCCTTGTCCGTGGCGAATTCCATGTAGGCGTACACGGGCTTGCCCGAAGAACGAAAGTCTGCGATGGCGTCGCGAATCTCCTCAGACTTGCCCCAGCCTGCACCTGACATATTAATGTCGAGAATGATTACCTTGATTCGATCATCTACCTTGGCTTTCTTGAATTGCAGAATGAAATCGGAAAGCGATTGGTCGGTATTGCCAAAGATTTTTCTCAGTGGGTCAGGGGGCACATAATCCGGCAGGGAGCCGGCCACCCGCAGCGCGAGTACGCTGTTGTTTTCTATTGCCGGCTCGTTTTGCCGAAACGCAGCGACCAAAACAGCCAGACCGATTAGCACTACCAAAACAAGCACGATCACAATGCTTGTAATAATTAGAACCGTCTTTCGCGTGCGAGACATTGCCATAGTATTTCCTGCCTTATATTTGTGATTAGCCGATAATTATTCGCGGTGTGAGTACGTTGGGACGGAGCAAAAGGTTTAGGAGGAACCGGGGAAGAGGGGAACGGGGGAAAAGGAGAATGGGTAAAGGGGAAGGGGAATTAGTCGATTAGTCGCTTACCCGTTTCACCCGTTCCCTGTTCCCCTCTTTCCCCCTTCCCCTAGTCTTTCCTCGTAATCCAGCCGCCACCGACGACCTCGTCCGCGTGATAGAACACGGTGGCCTGTCCAGGCGTAATCGCTCGCTGTGGTTCGTCAAAGTTGACATGAATCCGGTTGTCCTCAAGCGGCGTGATTGTGGCGTCGGCGGGCGTGTGGCGATAACGAACGCGCACCTCGGCGCGAACTGGACTCTCTGGGTTATCAAACGCGACCCAGTTGACGCCGGCGGCGGTGAATTCCCGACCCAGCAAATCCTCCTGCCGTCCAACCACCACTCGGTTTCTCGGCGCGTCGATGTTGATGACGTACAAAGGTTGGGCGCCGGCGATGCCAATTCCGCGACGCTGGCCAACGGTGTAACGGTGGATGCCTGCGTGATGGCCCACGACGCTGCCACTCGCATCTACTATTTCACCTTCCCCCGGCAAACGATTCGCTTCGTCTTCAGCTTCGAGATAGCGATCGATGAAACCGGCATAGTTGCCATCGGGAACGAAACAGATCTCCTGCGACTCAGATTTTTCGGCCACCGCCAGACTGTGCTCCCTCGCCACTTCGCGAACTTCCGGCTTCGACATCTCGCCCAACGGAAACATCGCGCGCGACAGTTGATCCTGCGTCAGCTCCCAGAGAAAGTAAGACTGGTCCTTTTGAAGATTGCGCCCGCGGAAAAGTCGGTAACGGCTTGACGCCTTGTCGTAGTCAACACGCGCGTAGTGTCCAGTCGCCACTTTGTCGCAGCCAAGGCTGGCGGCGAGTTTATCGAGCGAAGCAAATTTCAGACGACTGTTGCAGGAGACACAGGGAATCGGCGTTTCGCCATTGAGATAGCTCGCAACAAACGGCTGCACGACGTCGCGCTCAAATTCGCGTTCAAGATTGAGCACGTAGAACGGAAAGCCCAGTTCTTCGGCAACCCGACGCGCGTCGTAAACATCGTCGAGTGAGCAACAGCGCGAAGGAAGGGGATCGCCATTCTCGTCGACACTAATGCCGCGACGCTGGTTCCATAACTGCATCGTGAAGCCGACGAGATCATGGCCCTGTTCCCTGAGGATTGCCGCCGCTGCCGACGAATCCACACCACCAGACATTGCTACCGCTATCTTCATTCGGTAAATCGTAAATCGTGAATAGTAAATAGGTTAATGCTATCCCAAGCGTACCGCCCAAGCTGACGATTTGTTCAGCATGCGATATCCTTACAGTTCTAGTGTACTCATGCATGGTAGCATTCGCGTACAAACGTCAGCAAAACGCTCTCGCGCACCTTAAAGATGACAAGCTACCAAATCGTGTTTCTATTTACGATTAACGATTGACGATTTACTAACCAATGCCCGAATCAGCCATTGAAGAATATCGAGTTGCCGCAGAACCTTATTACCTGCCGATTGGCAGGGAAACAGATCTGTTTGAGGCGGCTTACTCCGCTCGCCTGCCGGTCATTCTCAAAGGCCCGACCGGTTGCGGCAAGACGCGCTTTGTCGAACACATGGCCTGGCGACTAGAGCGTCCCTTGATCACTGTCGCCTGTCATGAAGACTTGTCGGCGACAGATCTCGTTGGGCGGTTTTTGCTGGAGGGTGAAGAAACTGTTTGGCACGACGGCCCGTTGACCTCAGCCGTGCGCAACGGTGCTATTTGCTATCTCGACGAGGTTGTGGAGGCGCGCAAAGATACTGTAGTCATCATTCATCCGCTCACCGATCATCGCCGCCGGCTGCCAATTGAAAAACGCGGCACGATATTAGAGGCACCTGCGGATTTCATGTTGGTCGTGTCCTACAATCCGGGTTACCAATCCATCCTCAAGGATCTGAAGCAGTCAACGCGGCAACGCTTCGTGGCGATTGATTTTGACTACCCGCCGCCGGAGATGGAGACTGAGATCGTGGCGCGCGAAGGCGGAGTTGACGAAGGCACGGCGCGCGATTTGGTTCTCATCGGCCAGAAAGTTCGCAACCTGCGCGGCCATGGATTGGAAGAAGGCGTTTCCACGCGCTTGCTGATCTACGCCGCACAACTGATCACGCTCGGTATCCCGCCTGTCACCGCTGCCGAAGTAGCGATGTGTTCGCCCATCACCGATGATCGCGAATTGCAACGCAGCATTCGTGAGATCGTGACCACGGTGATTTAGGCTCGGAAGTACTGGAGTCAACTCAACCCAGCCCCGTAGGGACGAAATGTTTATAGACTACAGTTTGCTACGCTTCGCATTAGCTCCTACGAAGCTGGTGATCAGCTGACTGGAACTACTTTAAACATTCGGCTCCTAACGGAGCCAAAGAACGTACTTTACCAATGCAAGACGAGAACATCGATTCAAGGGTCCCCAGCGCTGAGCGCCAATCGTTTATCCGGCTGACGCGCGAGCTGGCTAGCTTGCCATTGGACCAATCAGCTGCGGCGCTGGAAACGAGTGCGGCAATTGCCGGCATTTCTTTTCGCGCGAGCATTGGCTTTTTGCGCGCCGCGCCGGAAGCGGCCGCAACCCTCGAAGCGAGCGAGCTGCGTTCCTGGGGCGAGTTGGGCCGGCGGCTGGCGATGAACGACGTTGAAACCGCGATCACATTTTTCGCGGCAGGAGTCAGTGGTCTCAAAGACATTCCCGCCAGTCTTCATCCATTGGTTTTCCAACTCTGTTCGCTGCAAATCACACTCTCCGCACCGATCGCGACCGAGACCTTTCAAAACCTTCCCGCGCTCGCAAAAGCCGTCAACGACATCGAACTGCTGAGCGCGGTACTGGAAGTCGCCTCCGAAATTTCTCGCCGATCCGCCAAACACAGTGCCGAGTTTCTCAAGCAAACGCCCGAAGTCGTCGAGCGTCTGCGGCGCACCAGGAATCGGGAGGTTACGAAAAGAGCAATCGAGCTGGTCGCAGAGTTTGCCACGCGAGCCGGAGGAATTGCCGCGGATGCATGGGCGGCGCTTCCGGCGGCGCTCGCAAATCTGAATCCGTTGGACGCGCTGAGGCTTGTCGACAACACAGCCGGCTTTCTCGAACGCGGGGGCGGTTCGGCGCTGCACGTTCTGATTATTGGCGGCGAGATTCTGCGAACTTTGCCGGAGATTTTCGACGCCTGGTCGCAACTGTTATGGACGGTCGCACGACATGGCAACGCGAGTCTCGTTGCATTCGTTCGCAGCAGTCCCGGGTTTATTCGCAAACTCGGAAGCGAAGTGGATCACGCCGGTCAAATCAATCTCGCGTTGCGCGTGATAGACCTTACGCGTCAAATTGCTGAGACAGACGGCGAAGCCGCCCTTGCCTGTTTCCGATCGAGTTCCTCCGCGCTTCGTTCGGTCTCCCTCGCGCAGTTTGAGCAGTGGGCGCTGCTTGGTCTTGCTTCGCATAGCAAAGACGCGCGCGCGCGTCGCAGTTATTTCGCGTTGGAAACAAGAGGCAGTTACAACGCGCTTCGCAGCGGCACCAATGGGCTGGCGCTCGAAGCGGTCCTCGAGCTTCTCAAGCTGTACATCGAGGGATTGACAGGCCACGAAGTTGAAATCAGCCCGCTCGCAGCCGTGCCGGTCGAGTCGCGCATTGGAGACGGCCGCACCATACATCTTCCTTCGGCAGTAGCTGAGTTTGCCGACGACGACCTCGACTTTCGTCTCTACAAAGTTTTGGCTGCTCATGCAGCCGGACAAATTGAGTTTGGAACTTATGAGCAGGGAACACCTGATTTGCGCGCTGCTTATTTGACGCTTGCCGAAAACTACAGTCCCGAAAATTCACACGCGCTCGATGCCTTCTCCCTTCCCGACGAGATGCTTGATGTGGGACAGACATTCCCGTCTGTCCCTGAGTCGGGACATGGATCTTCGAGGCGGAGAACGGGCAAGAATGCCTGTCCCACAAATGTCGACTATCGCCGCGCACTACAATTGTTTCCTCTTCCACAACTCGCGCGCCGCATCTTTGGCACGCTGGAGAATGCTCGCATCGACCGCCGCCTTCGCAAGAAGTATCGCGGTCTCGCGCGCGATCTTGATTTTGTCCGCGAACATCTTCGTCGCGGTCGTCCTTCGGTTACCGAGTTGCCCGCAACGCTGGTTCCCTTTGAACTGCTTTTTCAGACTACGCTGCTTGGCGGCGCTACAGATGATGCGCGACAGTATTACGGCCAGATTGTTTCGGAGTTCGAAACTCTAACCGTGGAATATTTATCCAGCGCTTCCGCTACAGTTGCCGACAGCTTGATGGCGACGAGCCGTGTCTATTCATTGTTTCAATCCCTTGCTCCCGACGACGATTCGATTCAGGAACTTGAAACCGAGCAGGAGCCCCGAGACTCCCAAGAGGAAAATTCGATCGCTAACGAGAGCTTCAACCGGCGGCCTTCGGATCGAAACCCGCAACGCCGTGACGCCCGTGAGCTTTTCAACGCCTGGAACGATCCAGACGGCGAGCGCGAGCCCGATGAACTCGCTGGCGCCGAGGCCTGGACAGAAGCCGACTTTCCGGAGCAGGCAATTGAGGAGGGCGAAGTCGCTTACAACTATGACGAGTGGGATCGCGAGTTGACTGATCATCGCATCGGCTGGTGCCGCGTAATAGAGAAACGTGTGAAGCACGGCGATAAGATTTTTGTCGAACAAACACGCAAGCGCCACAAAGGAGTCATCTCTTCCATCCGCTATCAGTTTCAGTTGATGAAGCCGGAAGACTTGATGCGTGTCACGAATGAGTTGGACGGCGAGGAGTTTGACCTCAGCGCGGTCATCGATTACGTCATCGACCGTCGTGCGGCTAAAGTTGGTGGCGGACACCAATCAGAGCGGCTTTATACCAAGCGTCTGCGGCGCCGGCGCGATGTCGCCGTCTCATTCCTGCTCGATCAATCTTCATCGACCGCGCGTACGATTGGGCGGCATCCGCTGCAGCCTTACACGCGGCCCGGCCGACGCATTATTGAAATCGAAAAGGAAGGTTTGGTGTTGATGAGCGAAGCACTGGAGGCGGTCGGCGACACTTATTCAATTAATGGGTTCACTTCCGAAGGCCGCCGCAACGTTAAGTTCTATGTCGTGAAGGATTTTGATGAGGAGTATTCCGACGAAGTGAAGCGACGCATCGGCGGCATTAACTTCCAGAACAACACAAGGCTGGGCGCGGCCATACGTCACGCGACAGCGAAACTTGCGAAGCAGGAGGCGCGCACGCGCTTGCTCATCGTCTTGTCTGATGGGCGTCCGTACGATCATGATTACGGCGATGCGCGTTACGCGCGCGAGGACACGCGCGAGGCTTTACGGCAGGCAAAGAACCAGGGCATTACTCCGTTTTGCATTACGATTGATCGCGAGTCGGAGGCAGAGCTGCGCGACCTCTATGGTGAGATTGGCTACACGATAATCGACGACGTGCTCTCGCTCCCAACCCCGAGCTGATTGCAGTTGAGTTGTAGTTCTCGATTGAAGGGCTTCAAAACTTGATCTAATGAGCTACTCGAGAGGCTCTCAGGTTGGGAAGGTGGGCTTGCCCCCGCCGGTCGCATTCTTCTTCACTTCACTCCTCTCCAAAACCGCCGCCGCCGGGCGTTTCAATTCTCACGCGATCGCCTGCTTCCAGTTCCCAGCTTCCTTTCGATCCAATCCTGCGCGCGGGGCCTTTACGAATAATTGTGGCGCTACCCGGCTTGCCGTTATCACCCCCGGCTAAACCATATGGCCCACGCTTGCGTCTGTCGGCGAGCAGCGACATGTGCGCAGGCACGAGTGTTTCAATTTCGCGGATGACGCCGTCGCCGCCTCGATGTTTTCCTTTTCCGCCTGACCCTTTCCGAATTCGGTACTCGCGCACGCGCAACGGATAAGCATACTCGAGTGCTTCGGCGGGTGTGTTCAAGCTGTTCGTCATGTGCGTGTGCACGGCGCTCAGGCCATCGTGGGCCGGCCGTGCGCCCATGCCGCCGGCGACGGTTTCGTAGTAGGAAAACTCGCGCGAGTTAGTGCCAGTGCGCGGATCAATTCCACCAATCGTCAGATTATTCATCGTTCCCTGACTTGCCGCGGGAATCCGGTTGGGGAGCGCCTGGGCGAGGGCTTTGAAAAGAACGTCAACAATGCGCTGCGAAGTTTCCACGTTGCCACCGGCCACAGACGCCGGATGTAAGGCATTGACAACCGTGCCCTTTGGCGCGACCACCTCAATCGGGCTCATTAGACCAGCGCTCGCCGGCACCTCATTGCCCTCGAGCAAACAGCGAAACACGTAGGCGACGGCCGAAACAGTGATCGCTTCTACTGCATTAATTGGCCCGGCAACCTGGGGCGCGCTGCCCGTGAAGTCAACCTGCGCATGTTGTTCCTTGATAGTAATTCGCACGATGATGGGAACCTCACGATTGCTGACACCATCGTCATCAAGCGCATCTTCAGCGCGGTATTCGCCGTCGGGGATCGAACCGATAGCATGACGCATGAGCCGCGCAGAGTATTCGATCAAGTGCGTCGCGTAAGCAGCCGTCTCGCGTTGACCACGACGCTCGACGATCTCCAGCAGTCGGGCGGCGCCGGTTTTTAATGAACCAATCTGCGCCTGAAAATCGCCGCGACGTTCAGCATGGCTACGGACATTTGCCAGGATCAATCGCATCATGTCTTCATCGACCTCGCCATTTCGTACCAGGCGAATTGGGGGAATGCACAAGCCTTCGCCGTAGATGTCCGTCGCCATGCCCATCGAGCCCGGCGTCGCGCCACCGATATCCGCATGATGTGCGCGGTTGGCGACGTAAAACAGGGGAAGGGGGGAATGGGGTAAAGGGGAAGGGGGAAAACGACGCGCTCCGACCTGGCGGTCTTTTCCCTTTACCCTTTCCCCTTTCCCCTTTTCCCCTCTTCCCCCAAACTCGCCAAACACACCGCTTATGAGCGTGACGTCCGGCAAATGCGTGCCTCCGGCAAACGGATCGTTTAGAGCAACCACGTCGCCGGGGTGGAGATCGATTTCTCCTAAAGCCGAAGCGACTGCCATTGGCATTGAACCGAGATGCACCGGCATGTGATCGCCTTGCGCGATCACTCGGCCCTGGCGGTCGAATACCGCGCATGAGTAATCTCGCCGCTCCTTGATGTTTGGTGAAAAGGCGGTGCGTCTCAGCGCGATGCCCATCTCCTCGGCGACGGAGGTATAGAGCGCGCGATAGATTTCCAGTGTGGGGGGATCGAATTGCGTCATAGTTCTATGAGACCGCCAAGACCCAAGGGCGCCAAGAGGGAAAGCACAACCGGAGAATGCTCAGTTGGTAAGCCGCGCTTGCCCCCGCTCTTTCTTGCTAATCATGAATCGATTTGTTTTCAACTTCACTGCGGGAGCAAGCCCACCTTCCCAACTTGCGAATTCATGTCAATTGAATGATTAGATTTCCAAAGGTATCAACTTCACCGCGAGCGCTCGGAGGAATCAGGGTAGTTGAAGAATACTCCGTCACAATACAGGGCGCGCGCAGTTGAGCGCCTGCCGCCAGTCCCTCGCGCTGGTAAAGCGCCACGCTGAGTTTCTTTCCATCTAAATAAGCCGTCACAAACTTCGCCGCGTGCGCGAGGTTCTTACGAGAAACGCTCGCATCTTTTTGCGGCAGTTTCTTCACTATCCCGGTTGAACGAACGCGTGCGCTAACAATTTCAATCACGCCTGCTTCCTGCGCGTAACCGTAGCGTTCTCGATGCGCGCGATGAAAACTGGCAGCGAGATTCGTGCCGGTCTGTTTGATGTCCAATTCAAACGACTGGCCCTTGTAGCGAAGTGCGAGCGAGCGCTCATGCTTTTGTAGCGCCGTGGAAAAGCCCTCGCGGCGGAGAGCGCCTGCGGCGTTGCGCTCCATCTCTGCGAAAATCTTTTCCAGTTTCTTTGCGACTCCGGGTGAAAAGTCCAACATTGTTGTACGGCTCTGGTCCTTAACCACGTCGGCCGTGAGCACTCCGATTGCCGATAGCGCGCCTGCGGAGTTTGGCACGACGATACGAGGAATGCGCAGCGCCCGTGCCAGATCCACTGCATGAAGCCCGCCGGCGCCGCCGAAGGGAAGGAGTACAAACTCGCGACTATCGTAACCACGTTCAACCGAGATACGACGGAGCGCACGTTCCATGTTTGTGTTTGCAACGGACAACACTCCTTGTGCCGCTTCAATTGCCGTCATCCGTCGTCGAGCGACTTTGCTCAGCTCGCTGGCCAGTTGCTTCATGGCTTTGCGCGAACGCTCCTCATCAAGCGCAAACGCTCCTCCCAGCAAACCAGCGCCGCCAAAGTGCCCCAGCACCAGATGCGCGTCAGTTACTGTTGGCAAGAGCGAACGGCCGTAACAGGCTGGGCCAGGATCAGCGCCTGCGGACTCGGGCCCAACGCGCAGCGAGCCACCTTCGTCAACTCTCGCAATTGAACCGCCGCCGGCGCCGACTGTATGGATATCCATGACTGAAACTGCAACCGGCAAGCCCGCCACCGTAGCTTCATTTGTCATGCGTAAGCCATCGCGTTCGCAAAGTGCCACGTCCGTGGAAGTCCCGCCCATGTCGAAAGTGATGATCTTTTCGAAGCCCGCAGCGCGTGCGGTTCTCAGCGCACCGACTACTCCACCCGCAGGGCCGGAAAGAATGGTGCGTACGGGCTCGTCCGCCGCCACGGATGAAGAGATGCTGCCGCCGGAAGACTGCATGACGCGCAGGTTCGGCGTATTCACCGTCAAACGCTTTAAGTAATTGCCCATTAGCGGCTGCAAATACGCGTTTATGGTTACCGTCGAGGTACGTTCAAACTCGCGATACTCCGGCAGTATCAGATGTGAAATAGAAACGGGAACGTTGAGAGCGGATACCGCGCGCGCAATTTGCTGTTCGTGTTCGGGATGAACGAATGAGAAGAGAAGGCAGATCGCAATCGATTCGATTTTTTGCTTCTTCAAGCGGTTGACTAGCGCAGTCAATTCCTTTTCATCCAACGGCTCCAGCACAGCGCCATCCGCGCTTACACGTTCACGCAAGCCGAACCGCAAATCGTCTGGTACGAGCGGCGGCAGTCGCACTGCATTCAGATTGTAAAGTTCTGGCCGCGCCTGTCTGCCAATGATAAGTAGGTCTTCAAATCCTTTGGTCGTTAGCAGCGCTGTGCGAGCGCCTCGCCTTTGCAATAGCGCGTTGGTGCCAACCGTTGTTCCGTGAACAACCTCGATGCTTTCAAGTTCTATTCCGGTTTTAGCCGCGACTTGTTGCAGTCCATCACGAATCGCGAGCGAAGGATCAGATGGCGTGGAGGAAAGCTTGAAGACTTCGAAGTGCCCGCCGGCGTCATAAACAAAATCGGTGAAGGTTCCACCGGTATCAACGCCGACGCGACAGGCGGCAGGGACAGGAGGCAGGCGCAGGTTTTTCTTAGACATGCTCTTTCTGCCTACTGCCGTCTGCCTCCTGCCTACTGTACTGGCGTCCAGCAGCCGCTTTCATTCGAAGCGCGAGCTGCGTCGAGCACAAGTTGCACGCGGTAACCATCTTCAAAGGTGGCGGCGCCGGCAACGCTCTTGCGACCCTCCCTGAGTGCAGTAACGATTGCACACGAAAAAGCCGTGAAGCCTCGTGACCAACTTCCCTCACGCATACCTGGGACGAGGGGGTTTTGATCTACCTCGACCGGTCGCCAAGCCCCTGCTCCGGCCGGAGAATGCCAAAGTTCGCCGGTCTCCTCGACCATCAGTGCGCCACTACTCCCATAAACCTCGAACCGGTTTTGCAGTTTTCCCGATTCAACGACTGAAAGAGACGCCGACCCGGTCGTGCCCCTGGTCAGGGGCGACTCAGCGAACCTGAGGAGCATGCGAACTGTGTCATCCGAAGTTACCGGACCCATTGTTCCGCTAGTTTTGTCGGGTCGCTCGGCAACGTGCGTAGAGAGTATGCAGCAAACCTCGCTGATTTCTGTTTCAAGCAGCCAACGAAACGAATCGACGGCGTGAGAGCCGATGGCGCCGAGCGTGCCGCCGCCCATCGCTGCCTCCGACCACCAGTCCCAGGTTCCCAGTACACCGCGGTAATCGGAACGAAAAACATAGTTACAGTGACGTACCCTACCGATTGCGCCACTGTGCAACATCGCGTGCATCTTTCGCCGACTGCTGAGGAATCGTAGTTCATGATCGATCAGGGCAAGCACGTCGACTTCGCGCGCGAGATCAGTCATGCGTCTGGCCTCGGAGGCATTCATGGCCATCGGTTTTTCGCAAAGCACAGCCTTGCCTTGTTCGAGAGCGGCCAGCGTGATTTCCATGTGCGTCGCGGGAGGCGTGACGACGCTTACGAGATCGACATCGTCCCGGGCGACCAGTTCTTTCCAATCACCAGCTACGTGTTCGATGCCAAACTCCTGCGCGACCTGTTCGGCATGTTCACGATGGCGGCTCGCAATCGCCACTATCCGAGCGCCCCTGCAGTTGCGAAAGCCTGGAATCTGTGTGGTGCGGGCAAAGCCGGCGCCAACAATGCCGATGCCGACAGTTTTGTCGTCACTCAATTTTTTCAAACGCTTCTCCCGGATGATCTCTTACCGCTTGCTTCACGCTAAAACTTGGATTGTGTGTGCTGCACACCCGCGCACCGCACTGATAACGACAACGCAAGATGTAACCGTATTTATCGAATCAGGTCGAAAGACAAACATTATCGCATTAGTAAGTGCTTGCAGCGAGAGAACGCGGACAGGGGATCGGGCGAAAGCGGCGCCCACCGAGGAACGCCTCTACATCTGAGAACGAAGCTTCATGATTCGAGTTGACGTCGATAGTCGACGCTATCAAAGTGGCCACGTGAATTGGCAATAAGGCCGTCCGCGCCAATCTCCCAAACTTCGAAACCGCTGATGCGCACGGTGCGGCCTGTTCCACCCGGCCCGGTGTTTGTTCCGGTCAAGGTCCAGCGATAAATGACACCGTCATCTTGCAGCAGCAGGTCATCGAGAAAGACTTGCATGTCCGGGAACGCCGTCATGAAGCCCTGGGCCACCTCGGTGATGGCGTCTCGTCCTACGGCTGGAGAATCTTCATTGACTTGCAACGACCCGTTATCCTCAAAAAAAGAGGCTACTCGGGCAGCGTCCTGACTGCACCAGGCAGCGGTGTACGCCTCGGCAAGCGTGCGCATTGATTTCACGCTATCCTGTTCCATCCGATCGCCTTCAAGTTCTCTTCTGATTTCGTAAGTATAGGTCGAATTTCAATCATGTAGGGCTTCAACGTCGGATTGCCTTGCATAAAAAGCATTTCGGGCATGTGTTCCTCCTTCACTTCGATTATCTCTATTCCAGGGAAAGGGTTTGGCTGGAACTGCAGCGATCGTCATTGCTTCTCCCTCAGCGTCGCGGTCCAATTTAGTACCACTACCATCGGCGCGGGGTCGTTGGCCTCGGCGGGTATGTTTATAAGAAAGCGTGAGCCGTCAGGTGCGACACCGTAAGGATAATCGGTACCGTGTTTGATCCTCGCCTGGAAAAGCTGTTGCGGAACGCCGCTCTCAAACTTCGCGCCAATCTTAATTTCTGCCGACATTACCTTTCCGTCTTCAGTAAGGTAGAACAGTTCCTTCCCATCATCTCGCCACAGCGGTAACGCGCCGCCTCCGGACGACACCATCCACTTGTCACCCGATGGCGGAAAGCGCTGGACATAAACTTCGAATCGCCCGGATTCATTTGAGGAATATGCGATGAAGCGACCATTCGGCGAGAAAATTGCCGCACCCTGATCAAATGCCGAGGATTGGAAGAGCGGCTTGGGCTCGCGATCGCCGGAGAGCGGAAGGACCCAGACGCCGGCGTGGACCTTGCCGAAGCGCATAAACAAAATGCTCTGCCCATCGCGCGACCAGCTGGTGGGAACATCGTCGGAACCCGATGCTAACAGCAATTGATCGTCGCCCGCGGCGTTTGTCGAGTTGACGAAAAGGTTGGCGTGTCCATCACCCGCTCGGTTCGAAGAAAAGACTATGCGACTTCCATCAGGCGACAAGACCGGGGAACCATCAGAATGCGGATCGAAGGTCAGTGGGGATTTAGTGCCTCGCGAAAGATCGAGGAGCCATACGTCACTGTGGCGCCCATCCGCGTCAAGCATTCCGGCAGCAGCTCGTCGCCCGTCAGCAGAGAGCGTGAGCGAGGCGTACGCATCAGGCTCTCCTACGGGCTCCAGCTTTTTTCCTGTCCGATCAAACCAGACGACCAGCGACTGGGTACTGCCTGGTTGGTAGGCGAGCACGCCATTATCCGAAACCGAGAAATCAAACTCATGATTTTCGCCCACGCTCGCTACGCGTTCCGCGACAATGGTTGATTCCGCAGTCACTCTCAACTTTTCGGCATCGAAAGGCTGCGCAACGAGCGCTCCCTGGCTGATGTAGAGCAGGTAGCCAGGCGGCGCATAGGCAACACGCGTCACAGCGCCGAAAAGAATCTGCGTCTCTTGCGAATCGAGCGAGCCGAGACGAATGTGATGATTCTCAGTCGTCGGTGCGTCGCCGAGAAATACAAAGTGGTTACCATCCGGGAGAAAATAGGGCCAGCGATGCGCTTCTTCCTTAGGATCGACTTTCGTGGCGAGTATCGGCGTTCCACCCTGGGCTGAGACGCGGTAGAGTCCTTCGGAGCCGCCGAAAAGAATTACGCCGCCGCGATTCCACGCGCCACCTCTATCCTCGCCGACGTCGCATAGCGCTTGCGACCGACCCCCCGAAGCGTCAACTTTGAAAAGCTTCCCGTTTGCAAAGTAGCCGATAAAACGATTGTCAGGTGACCAGAACGGTGAGGTTGCTCCTTCCGTTCCTGAGAGCGGTTGTGCCGTAAGCGATTCGAGCGATCGCACCCAAAGCAAGCGCTTGCCGTCGGTGTTGTTAGCGATGAAGGTGACTCGCAGACCATCAGGCGAGACAGTTATACGCGCGGGAAGAGTTGCTTTCTGGGACGTTGTAAGTGCAAGTCGGATGGCGTGGTTGGTCGCCTGCGAGCGCGAAAAATATGCGAACGCTAGCGCCGATATGCAAAGCAGGAGGATGGTGCAGATGCCCAGCCAGATTAGTCGCTCGCGTGTCCATATTCGCGAAGCTGCAAGTGCACCGAGCGGCGCCAAAGTTTGTTGACTCGGATGGCTGGTCACTCCGGAAACGGATTCCAAAGCAAATGCTACGTCGCCCGCGGATTGAAAACGACGTTCCGGACTTTTTTCCAAACAGTGCCATACCACTCGCTCAAGTGCCGGCGCAATGTTTGGATTAGTGGTGGTGAGTTCAGCAGGTTCTTCTTTCAGAATCGCGTTGAGCGTTTCAATCGCCGAGTCTCCATGAAATGCACGACGGCCTGACAGCATTTCGTAGAGTACCGCTCCAAACGAAAAGATATCGGCGCGATGATCTACGGCACGCCCGCGCACCTGCTCGGGCGCCATGTAGCCTGCGGTGCCCATCACGGTTCCTGGATCCGTGTGGACTTTTCGAGTAGCAATATCAGTTTGCGCCACGTCTTCGCCGGAAGGCTGGACCAGTTTTGCCAAGCCAAAATCGAGAATCTTTACGCGATCGTCTTTAGTGATAAAGAGGTTGTCGGGTTTGAGATCGCGGTGGATGATTCCCTTGTCATGCGCAGCGGCGAGACCGCGCGCTATCTGAGTTGCGCAGTCGATGGCTTTGCGCGTGGAAAGCGGACCATCATCGAGGACACCGCGCAGCGTTTCGCCTTCGAGCATTTCAGAAACGACGTAAGGCGCGCTCTCATGTGTCCCAACATCGTAAACGGCAAGGATGTTTGGATGGTTAAGTGAACCTGCGGCCTGGGCCTCCTGTTCGAACCGATGCAATCGATCGCTGTTTTCCGACAGTGCGGCAGGCAAAACCTTGATGGCTACATCGCGATTCAACTTCTCATCGTGAGCACGGTAAACCTCACCCATACCGCCTTCGCCAATCTTCGAGCGGATTTCGTAACGGCCGAGTTTTGTGCCGGCGGCAATGCTCATATTTTGTAGCAAGTTAGCTTCCGACCCTCATTGTCCTGGGCCAGATACACGTCGGTTCATTCACCCGCACCGATCCTGGAGACAACGCGATAATGCGAAATGCTTGAGTTGGTGATAAGCGCTTTACTCTTGCTTGCGTTTGTTGACTGGCAAATCCGTGACGGGTCAGATCCCACCCCATGACGCATAAGTCGTCCCTCAACCTTGGCCAGGTTGACTTCGTTGCGAGCTAAACCAGCGCCGGGGGAATCGCTTGGGTTCATGCGTTACGGGAGCCGATCACCTGTCCCGACAGAATGCGGTGCCAGACTTTTAGAAAAGTTGCTTAAGAAATGTCCTACGGCATTAGATTCATTCTAGAACAGTATGGGCTGTGTCAGCGAGCGCTCAGTAGCCGGCTCTTTCAGGTCACTCTTTATGGGCCGCTATCTTGACTTAAAGGGGGTTTTCGCTCATCGGGCATCGGTACCCTGAGCAAACAGGCGATGTGCCACCGAGAAGTCGCGTTTCTCGCTGCGCGATCGTGAGGACATGCTTCGACCAGCGCGCAGGGTCAGTTGGGTTTGCGTTTAGCCGGATGGTGGAAGGAACGCCAAGGAATGACGACCAATGCGAATGTTTGCAGATTCATTTTGAGAATCCGATTGTTCGGTGCGACCCGCCCTGTCCTGCTCGAACGGGCCGTGGATTTGAATCAAAGCGTCTTGCCTTTATTGCAGCGGTTCATAGCACAGCAAGACATTCCCATTCTCAAAGGTCCGCGTCGACGTCCGCTTCATGGGCAGTCTTTTTGTTAGGCCCTCGAACATCGTCCTCCCCTTACCCAGGACGATCGGATTTACAACCAACTGGTATTCATCGATCAATCCGTGCTCCGACAGTTGCGAAACAATGCTGCCGCTTCCGAGGATCACCATATCTTCTCCCGCTTCATTCTTCATCTTCCGCACTTCTTCGACGAGGCCATTCTTCACCAGTTTCGTGTTGTTCCATGAGGCCTTGTCCAGTGTTCTCGAAAACACGACCTTCGGAAGATTATTCATGCCTTTCGCTATTTCAGGCATACTTTGAATTGCCGCTGGTGTGGGCCAGAAACTTACCATGAGCTCATAAGTAATCCTGCCAAACAATAAGGTGCCCCCGCCTTTTGCATTCTCTGCTGCAAACTCAATCCACTCCGGATCGTTCTTATGAGCCCAACTCATGTCGCCGTTTGCGTCAGTAAAGTAACCATCGAGCGTGACGCTGTTGAAAACCAATAGCTTCCTCATTTCTGTCTCCATTATTGATGAAGGTCCCCTGATTTCCTCCGGTTGTTAGTCGAAATACATTTACGGGCGAAATGTGTGGCGCAAGGTTCAAAACTCGCTAGTTGATTAGTGCCCGGCAGGATTCGAACCCCGAACCAACATATTATGAGACCCGCGGAAGAGCATCAACTCTGCTCTACCTCGAGTGTAGTCGACACTATCAAAGTGGCCACGTGAATTAGCGATGAGACCGTCCACGCCAATCTGCCAAACTTCGAAGCCGCTGATTCGCACGGCGCGGCCTGTCCCACCCTTGCGGTAGCCCCACTTCGCGCACTAGTTCAGCGAACCCCAATTGGAGCGTTTCGAGGAGCGAGTTGGACGCCGGTTCTCAATGCGCATCAATTACTCGCCGCCGGGATGCGCCGCTTCACCTCTTCCGACCAATTAAGAATCACCTGAAGCTGCAGCGTCGTGGGCTGCTTGTAATTTTCTTCGAGCATTAGAAAGCGGCCATCTGCGGCTACATCATAGGAGACGCCCGGAACGTTCAAATACGGCCCCTCAAAAAGCATGTGCGGCGTGCCAGCCTTGAATTCTGGCTCGGTCTTGACCTCGGCTGCCATCCACTTTGGTCCATTGCGGAAAAACAACTCGCGTCCATCCCTGGACCACAGCGGTTCCTCACCACCTTCGTTCGAGACCTGCCACTTAGCTCCTTCGCCCGAAGCGGGCCGGACATAAATCTCGTACTGCCCTGACTCATCAGAGACGTAAGCGACATACTTTCCATCGCGTGAGAAGGCCGCTAACAACTCGCGGAACCGCGTCATTAGCCATGGCCGGGGCGGCTGGTCGCCACTTTTCATCCACACGTCGAGACTTGTCTTCGGTGTGTTTTGCATGAATACAAGGGTTTTCCCATCAGGTGACCACGATTGAATTTCTCCGGTCTCGCGGCTCATAAACATCGTTTCGGAACCGGAATCTATCGCTCTGGAGATGACATCGAAGCCACTTGCCGTGCGTCGCCAGAACGTGACCTGTTTCCCATCGGGCGTCCAGCGGGGGCATCCATTCTCTCCGTCATTGGTAAACCGGATCAGACCGCCGCGGGCAAACTCAAAGAGGTAGATATCGCGCGTCGCCTCGGACAGTTCCAAGGCGACGCGCTGACCATCCGGTGAAAGAGAGAAATTCTGGTATGCGCGCGCGGGTGCTGCGATGGGTGTAGTGGCGCCCGTGCGGTCAGCCCATACCAGCTTGCCAATCCACGCGGGTCCGCCGGGAACATAAATGAGCGTGCCGTTGCGAGCGAGGGTGAACTGAACCGCTCCCCACTCTTCACTGCGGACGTTCTCTATGAGCGTCACTCCTGGACCGGTCACCGTCGCCGAGCGAACGTCAAATGGAGCAGCGATCAAGGTGGCGCCGCGCGCGTAAACGAGATGGCCCGTCGAGAGATAGTGGCCGTCCATGCCACCCTCCACCACGAATCGTAGATTGCCGGTCTTCAGGGAGAGTGCGGCGATGCGATAGTTGTCCGGATTCAGACTCCACCAGACCGTCAAGAGAGCCGTGTCGCCATCCGGCAGAAATTCTGGATTGCTGTATCCCCAGTTTCCGGGTTTAAGCACGCCGAGCGTGACTACCGTCTTCGGCTCTCCGCCGGAAGCAGCGATGCGCACGAGCCTCGCCCCTTCCGCATCAGCGAAGAGAATCGTGTCATCCGGTCCCCACGCGCCGCCGTGTGAGGTCCTCGCCTCGCACAGTGTGACTGGCTGACCGCCTTCGAGTGAGACCTTTTGTAGTGTGTTCGCAGCGAAAAAAGCGATCCAACGGCCATCGGGCGAGAAGAACGGCGCGTATGCTCCTTCAGTGCCCGGAATCGGACGAGCATCGAACGAGTCGAGAGGCCGTGCGAAGAGTTGTGACTTTCCGTTCTGCTCACCGGCATAAACGAGGAGTGAACCGTCAGGTGAAAGCGCGATAGCCGTTCGTCCGACACCCAACGGACAATATTTTCCCGGAGCGATTGGTGTCGCGAGGGAAATAGTCATGCGGCTCACTGCCGCCGGCATGCTCGATACTGACCGCGAACGACCGAGAAGAAATGCTCCCACAGTCAGAACGAGTCCAGCGAGAATGGCACCGGCAGCTAAAAGCCAACGCCCTCGTCTGACACCAGCCAAAGCCGCCGTCGTATCTAACTGTGAAGCTGGCCGCGTGTCGGATGGCGTTGACAAAGATTCAATCGCGAAGCCGAGATCGCTGGCCGTTTGGAATCTTCGCGCCGGTTTCTTCTCCAAACACCGCCGTACGATCTTTTCCAGCTGCGGCGAAATCAGTATGTTTGTTTCGCTCAATTCCAGCGGATCTTCTTTTAGAATCGCCGTCATCGTCTCGGCCATTGTGTCGCGCCGAAAAGCGCGTTGACCGCTCAGCATCTCGTAGAGAATCGAGCCGAAGGAGAAGATGTCTGAACGATGGTCGGCATCCTGGCCGCGCACTTGTTCCGGGGACATGTAACCAACAGTTCCTATCACTGTGCCGGGATCCGTGATCTGTTTCTGCGTTTCGATCTCCGAACTTACGATCTCGTTGCGCTGCGGCTTCAACTTGGCCAGTCCGAAGTCGAGTATCTTGAGGCGGCCATCGTGAGTGACGAACAAGTTCTCCGGCTTGAGATCACGATGCACGATGGCTTTTTCGTGTGCGGCGGCGAGACCCAGCGCGACCTGTTGCGCGTAATCAAGTGCTTTGCGCGGAGGAAGTGCGCCATCACTAAGAAGTTCTCGCAGTTCCTCGCCTTCGAGCAGTTCGGCGACGATAAAGGGTGCTCCCTCGTGAGTGCCGATATCGTAGATGGTCAGAATGTTTGGATGATTGAGTGCGGAAGTGGCGCGAGCTTCCTGCTCGAACCGTCGCAACCGATCCGCGTCCAGAGCGAACGCGGCGGGCAGGAGCTTGATCGCGACTTCACGATTCAAGCGGGTATCGCGCGCGCGGTAGACCTCGCCCATACCGCCTGCGCCAATCTTGCAGACAATCGAGTAATGAGCAAGCGTCATGTTGGGAGAAATGGTTTTGCTCACGGTGTTATGTTGCTTACTTGTTTGTGTGGTCCGTTTCGCCGATTTCATACACCGTCAAGATATTCGGGTGTTATACGGGTATGAAGGCATAACGTTATACGGATTCTGAAATGCCCACATACGCTAAAGCGAAGTTCGGGTCGAGCTTTATCGCCTGTTGGAAAAGATCGGTACTTCGCCGAATATCTTCATCTGTTCGCCTGGCAAAATGAAATCGGCCCTTCAGGTATAGCTGGTAAGCTTCGTTATTGTCCGTGTAACGTTTTGTTTGTAAGCGATCTTTGTCTTTCGCAACTTCAGCCGGCACGATCTTGAGCGCCACCGTTCGGGCGAGCTCCGATGTATCCTGCGCAAGATAGACCTCACCCATTCCCCCCGCGCCGAGTTTGGAGCGGATTTCGTAACGGCCGAGTTTTGTGCCCTCGATCATGAGTCGTTGTTCATCCGAGAGGCGGCGACTTTTGCTCCAGTAAAAAGCATTACAGCGTCGCCTGAAAATGCTCCCATTGCTGCTTTAATTTAGCCATGAAAGTGATGAACCGCTCATCGCTTCGCAAGCTATCGAGATTAGTGTCGCTTGCAAACAGTGGATAGCAGGGAAAGCCATCATCGGCGGCGTTTTGCAACCATTTGGTGGCAGGTTCGGGTTTATTCATGAGCGCGTAAGCCGAGGCGATGTTGTAAGCCGTGTGATGAAAATGGCCGAAGCCTTTCCCGATCTCGACGGCGCGCTGGATCGTCTCTTCCGCCTCGCGCTCCTTGCCAGCTTTGGCTAGCAGCATTGCCTTGACGCTGGTCACATTGCCGCCCTCATCCGTCGGATAGGCGCGCAAATACTCTTCGACAATATCTGATGCTTCCTGAGTTCTTCCCAGCTGGAAGAGAGCCGTCGCCCTCGTGCGATCCAGCAGCGCCGGATTCGCTTCATGCGGGATGGTTTTGAATCTCGCAACGGCTTCTTCATATTTGCCCTGGTACAAGTTGACGACCCCGAGGCGAAACCGCGCGAGAGTGTTGGCCGGGTTGATTGCCAATGCTTTCTCAATCTCCTCCCAGCCCTTATCGAGCAGGCCGATATGAGTATAGATCATGCCTAATTGATGGTGCGCCTCGTCCAGATTCGGGTTTAAGGCCAGCGCCCGTTTGTAAGACTGAATCGCCAGCTCGTGCGGGAAACCCCTGGCGGGCGTCCATAAAAGCTGGCCACGCGCAAAATGGCCCTCCGGCAAATTCGGGTTCAGGGTGAGTGCCTTCTCCACGGCCACTTCGGCGTCCTCATTCAGCTTTTTCTTCTCGGCATCAGACGCAAATTGGAACGCCTTGATGATGTAGGCGCGCGCCAGTTCAGCATAAGCCGGCGCAAAGTTTGGATCGGCGGCGACGGCCTGTTCCAGCAGCTTGATCGCTGTTTCATTGTTATCCCGGTTTTCACTGCCGACATTCACCTTGCCACGCAAATAGTAATCGTAGGCTGCGGAGTTGACGGATTTGCTGGCAGACGCGGGCGTGAGCGCTGGGTGGCGAAAGAACAGCGTATAGGCGGTTGTTGCCGCCGCCGCCAATATGACGAGAGCTGTCATGGTCAGCGCGGCGCGGGATTTGGCCAGGCGTCGCCAGTCCACGTGCCGCTTCGACGCGTCGATGTCCATCCGGACTGTGGGCGCATCGTTCATTGACACCACCAGATTTCCGCTCTCCCAGTCGCGGCTGACGCGATCGAGATCAACCAACAATTCAACCATCGTTTGATAACGCCGCGCTGGCTCTTTCTCCAGACACTTCAGGACAAGTGACTCTAATCCGGCCGGCATCATGCCTGAATGAGATTGCAAGGGAGGTGGGTCGCGCATCAAAATCGCGGAGGTGATCTCGGCCAAACTCTTGGCCTCGAATGGCCGCCGACCGCCGATGATCTCGTACAGCACGGCGCCATAACTGAAGATGTCGCTGCGGCCATCCAATCGCTCCGCTCGCAGTTGCTCGGGCGACATGTACGGCGCAGTACCCACCACCAGCCCGGTCTGTGTTAGCACCATCGCCGTCTCGGCTTCAGTGTCTACCGCAAGTTCACTAGCCATCATTTTCGCCAAACCAAAGTCGAGCACCTTCACTTTGCCACGCGGCGTAATCATGATATTCGACGGCTTGATGTCGCGATGGATGATTCCGTGGGCATGAGCTTCTACTAATGCATCGGCTACTTGCGTAGTGATGGAAAGTGACTCGGACAGCTCGAGACGCTTCCGCTTCATCCTGATATCCAGCGTCTCTCCTTCAACGTACTGCATGACGATGAAGCTGCGCCCGTCTTCTTCGCCGACTTCGTGGATTGAGCAGATGTTTGGATGGTCTAACTTGGCTGCTGCCTGCGCTTCTCTGACAAG
>WNFV01002950.1_pt1 | contig 22233 bp, 16 predicted proteins | sample 5400101 | NCBI WGS metagenome assembly WNFV01 (sample SAMN13153361, study PRJNA577476) | soil metagenome | isolation source: 115 cm soil or saprolite under grassland replicate 1 | place: USA:California | collected 2016-06-15 | reverse complement strand
CAGGGCGGTCCGTAACGGCTTCGCCCATCAGGTCGCCGCCCGTCCCGGTACGACAGACAACACCGACGACGAGTGGCGCGAGTACCTGGTGCTGCTGCGGACCCTGCGCTGGGTGCTCACCGCGGCCCTGCTGCTGCAGACCGGACTCGACCCACCTCGAACAACGCGGCATCGACCCCGGCCGCGTCCACTTGCACGGTCGTGACATCGCCGGCCCTGACACCCCGTACTTCGCCGGGTTCTCGCTGCGGTACTTCCCGTCCATTCCCGCGTGCCTCACCGAACATCACGGCACCGAATCGATCGAGGTCGTCCACCCCACCCGCGCGCTGCCTCTGCACGCCCTGCGGATCAAGCCGGCTAACATTGACCTGCTGACCGACACGACATGGCCCCGACCCACCGGCCGCCATCATCGCGGCCTGGTTGGCATCCAACGTCGGCGTCCTCTCGGTGTATGTTCGGCTCGTCGAGCCCGGCGCTTCCCCCGTGGCGGCGGGCTCGACGTCTCCATTGATTGGCTCGCGTGGCGGCGCCGACAGATCATCCCCGGGTCGGACAACTGCGGCGCGGGCTCGGTCGCCGTCGAGGTTGGCGGGCACCGCCAGGTAAGAGCCCCCTGGGCGGCCTGCAAGCCAGCCGTCCGGCTCAAGCCGACCCTGCCGGCGCCGCAGGCGCGGCGGACCGGACCACCCGGACAACCGGTACCTGCACGCGCGGTGCGCACGCATCGTCGACCAGCCCGCGGCCCTGACCGAGGACCATGCCGACCTCCTGGCCTTCCACCTGTGCCGGACGGGGCGGCTCGAGGATCCTGCGCGCCTGGCCGACCCGGCCTGGCCGGCGGCCTTCCGCCGGGCCACCCGCTCGGACGCCACCTATCTCGACGCGCTGCGGACGGCCCTCCAGCACTATGCCGCGATGGAGGACCCCGCTGCCGGGCCGCCATGCTCCAGGTGCTGCTGGCCCACGCCCGCGCGACGTCGCGGGTGGGCACGCTGCCCGTCGATGCTCTCGTGGCGTTGTCGTTGCTGGAGTCGCCCCGACGAGGCACTCCGCCAGGTCACCCGGCATCCCCGCGCCGACGTGGCCGCGCACGCGATCGGCGAGATCCTCACCGCCGCCGGCGCGACGCCACCGGCCACCGTCGCCCACGCCGTCGACGTCGCGGCGCAGCTGCCTACCCCCGCCGCCCGGGCGACCGCCTTCGCCGGGATCGCCCGGGCGGTCGCCGCGAGCAATCCCGCGGAAGCCCGTGAGCTGCTGGACAGGCCGTTGAGGCAGCCCGGTCCGATCCGTCGCCATCGGCGCGGAGCACCTGCCTCCATACGATCGTGCTTGTGCTGGCCGACCTCGACCGGGCCCGGGAGGTGGCCGAGCAGGTTCCGGCCCTGCAGGAGCGCCAGCATGCGCTGTGGGGACGTCGTGGCTGGGATCCCCGCCGTCGATCAGGCCAGGGCACTGCTCGCCGACGTCGGTCCGCCGCACATCGGCACCGGCAGGTACGTGTCGTACACGCCGGAGCAGTTCGGCGCGTACGCGGCTGCCCGCGCCCGGTTCGACCTGGAGGAGGCGCTCGCGTTGGTGCGCCGGCGCGGCCGCGACGATCCCAGCGCCGTTCGGGAATTGGCCGTCGTTCTTGATCGGCTGGCCCGAACCGACCCGGGCCGAGCCGCCAGCATTGCCGGTACCTTCAACGACGCCTGCTCCCGGTGCCTGTTGCGTGCCACGGTGGCGGCCGCGGCCGCCGCCTGTGGGCGCCATGAGTTCGCCGCCGATCTCGCGGGGCAGGCGGTGCACGGCAGTGCGGACATCGCCGAAACTTCGAGAAGATGTTGTTCCGCAGGGATCTGCTAGCGAAGATCGTAAGAGCCACGTTGGTCTCCGATGTGAGCCGCGCGGAGGCGCTGGCCGGTTCCATTCCCGACGACGCTCCCCGACACGAGGCTCTGGCACACATCGCCCGCGTCGTCGCTCGCGAAGAGCCCGACCGGGCCCGCAACCTCATCCAGCGCATCGAGGACGAGACGCCCGTCTCGCCCGCGCACCTGCGCGCCCTCGCGGGCGTGGCGCGCGCTCTCGCCGGCGCGGACCCGGCCTCGGCGCGAGCGGTAGCCCGCAGCGCGCTCGACGTCACCGGGACCGTCCACACCGACGACGACTCCCGGCACCTCCCGTCGGAGGTGTTCCGCGTGCTGGCGCCGGTGGCACCTGATCTCGTCGTGTCCGCGGTGCGCCATGACCCGTCCGAGATCCTGGCGTTCCTGCGCGGAGCCACCACGGGCGAGCTCGACCATGCGCTGCGGATCGCGTCGAAAGACCGCCGGCTGTACCACGGCTCGCCGGAGATGCTGGCGGAGGTGGTACGGCTTCTCGCTGACCGTGACCCTGCCGAGGCGATCGAGTACCTCAACCCGGCACGTCGATTCCATCGACAGCACCGTGCCTGGCGGCAGTTTCTCGAGTCGCTAGCGGTCTCCCGTCCGGACCTCGCCGGGTACCTGCTCACCGGGTGGCGCCCCGGGAACTCGTCACGGAGAAGCCCGTGCTCCGGGCGCGGTCGGTCGCCGTCGCGGATCCCGCGGGTGCGGCAGCGGTCGTCGCCGAGCTGCCCACGTCGAGCGCCCGGGCCGAAGCGTAGGCCGAACTGGCCGCGGCGGGCGCGACGGAAGCTCCCCGCCAGGCCGTCGCATACGCTTCCGTGGCCTACGCGGAAGCGCACGCGTCGACGAAGCGCCGCACGAGCGTCGCCGCGATGTTCGGCCAGACGCCGGCCGCTGCCGCTGAGCCGGACCAGGAACCCCACTTCCTCTGCCTGGCCCGGGTCGCCGAGATACTCGGTGCCATCGACCTTCCGGAGATCCGGGCGATCGCCGTACAGGCCGGCACCGAGGCGCTGCGTGGGCTCGCCGATCCCGACTTCTACGACCAGCTCTGGTCGACCGCGCCGACCATCGTGAGCGCGGTGGCGGCGATCGTGCCCGAGGCCACCGAGGAGGCCGTACGCGGCATGGAGCCGGACACGAACGGCCGGCCGGAGGCGATGTACCTCGCGGCGGAGAAGCTGGCGGCATGGGACGCGCCCTGGATATCGCGGACGACATCCCGCGGGCGGCCGGGTCCGGAACCGGCGAGCAGTCACGGCGGTGGGCGATGGCTACCGCCTTCGGTCGCGCGGCGGCCGACCACCGCGACCAATGGGTCGCCTGCATGCGGCACTGCTGGTCGGACATGCCCTCCGCGCTCGGCTTCGCGCAGGGATACCTGGAGGCGGCCCGGGCAACGGCGACCAACGCGGAGCTGACCGCTCTGGCCACCGCCGTCGCCGAGGCGGTCGAACGCGCGCTGCCACCAAGGCCGGGCTCGACCGGCACCGCATAGGAAGGAGCTCGCCATGCGGGCCAACGCCTCGGACTCGCCCGCTTCCCCGGCGCCGCCGGACGGATACCCAACTTCGTCGGTGCTGAGGCCGCCGCACAGCGGCTGCGGTCCACGCGCCACTGGAGATCCGTGGGTACCGTCAAAGCCAATCCTGACTCGGCGCAACTGCCGGTGCGGCAACGCGAATCCCACTGCTGCGGCTGCTGCGCGAACAATCGTGAATTGCCGCAGTCCGGATCGAGGCAACTTACGGGTTGAGGTGGTCGAGGCGGTGGAGCTTGGCGCGGACGGTGTCGGCGTCGGGGTGGTCGAGGTCTTCGAGGATGGTCAGGGCTTGTCGCCAGGCGGTCCGGGCGGCGTCGGGGTGACCGGCGCTGTGGTGCGTGTCGCCCAGGTGGGTGAGGATGCCGGCTTCGTTGTAGCGGTCGCCGAGGATCCGGATCAGGTCCAGGCCGTGCTGGTAGCAGGCGATGGCTTCGGTGTGGCGGCCGAGCTGGTGGTGGATGTAGCCGAGGCTGTCCCAGGTGCTGGCCTGCCCGTCGCGGTTGCCGAGTTCCTCATGCAGGGTGAGGGCCTGGTGGCAGTGGGTGAGGGCCTGCTGGTGGTCGCCGAGTTGGGCGAGGTACCAGCCGATGCTGTTGAGAGCCCGGGCCTGCCCGCGTCGGTGGTCGGCCGCCCGGTACAGGTCGAGGGCCTGCCGGGCGTGGTCGAGGGCCTCGACGTAGCGGCCCCGCCGCTCCCACACGCGGGCGAGGCTGTGGTGGGTGTGCGCGTGTCCCACCTGGTCGCCGGCTTCGCGGTACAGGTCGAGGGCATGCCGCAGGTGGGTGCCGGCGTCCTCGGGGTTGCCCAGGCGGATGTAGGCGCGGGCGAGGGCGCCGTGGGCGCTGGCCTGTGCGGTCGGGTTGGCCAGCCGTTCGGCGGCGGTCACCGCGGCCCGCCCGGTGGCCACCCAGTCGTGCCAGTGTCCCCGCCGGTCCAGAAAGGTGGTGAGGGTCCAGGCCAGTTGCCAGGTGTGGGTGTCGAACCCGGTGGCGGCGGCGTGGTCGACGGCGGCGAGCAGCACGGCGTGTTCGGCGTGGAACCAGGTCAGCGCCTGCCCGTGGTCAGCGGGGTGTTCCGGGATGACGCCGGGCTGGGGTGGGGTAAGGATGAGCGGGTCCCGGCCCGGGTCCAGCAGCCGGCAGGCGGCGTACGCGGTGTGTAGGTAGTGGTCCAGGATCCGGTGCGCGGCGGCGTGGCGCTGCTGGCCGGGGTCGGTGGTGTGGGCGAGCTGGGCGGCGTAGGCGCGCAGCAGGTCGTGGATGGTGTACCTGCCGGGAGCGGGTTCGGCGAGCAGGTTCACCCGGGCCAGCTCCGCCACCAGCGCGTGTGTCTGGTCGGTCGGTAGGGCGGCGAGGCTGGCCGCGGCGGGTGCGGTGATGTCCGGGCCGGGGTTCAGGCCGAGCAGCCGGAATAGCCGGGCCGCGGATGGGCTGAGGGTGTGGTAGGACCAGGAGAACACGGCGCGGACGTCGGTGCTGAGGTCGTCGCCGGCGAGGGCATGCCACCGCTGGTGGGTGTCGCACAGTTCCTGGGCCAGGACTGTTAACCGGCCGTGCGGCCGGATCGCGGCGTGGGCGGCGACCAGGGTCAGCGCGAGGGGTAGCCGGGCACACCGGGTGATGATCTTCGCGACGGCGTCCGGGTCGGCGGCCAGGCGGTCTGCGCCCAGCCGGTTGCCGAGCAGGTCGCGGGCTTCCTGGTCGGTGAGTAGGTCGAGGGTCAGCGGGTGGGCGCCGGTGGCGGCGACAAGGCTGGTGAGCTCGTTGCGGCTGGTGACCACCACGAGGCAACCCGGTGCGCCGGGCAGCAGCGGCCGTACCTGGGTGCTGTCGCGGGCGTTGTCCAACACGACCAGCATGTGTTTGTCGGCGAGCAGGCTGCGGTACAGCGCGGCTTGGGCGTCGGGGTCGGTGGGAACGCGCTGCGGCGGCACGTCGAGGGCGTCCAGGAAGCCGCGCACCGCGGCGGCCGGGTTCATGATCTGCCCCGTGGGGTCAAAGCCGCGCAGGTTGACGTAGAGCTGCCCGTCGGGGAACCGGTCGCGGATGCGGTGGGCCCAGTGCACCGCGAGGGCGGTCTTGCCGATCCCGGCCGTACCCGTCATCGCGGAGATCACGACCGCTGGTCGTGCCGTGTCGCACCTGTCCAGCAGCCTGTTCAGCTCGGTCAGTTCGGCGGTGCGACCGGCGAACGAGGCCACGTCCGGCGGAAGCTGGGCCGGCACCACCGACCCGTTCCGTCCCGGGACCGGCTTGGCCGCCTCCGTAGACGCAGCGGCGAGGAACTCGCGCCGGGCGGTACCGGTCAGCTCCAGGCCGTCGGCAAGCAGCCGGATGGTGGACAGCCGCGGCGCACGCCGGCCGCTCTCGATACTGCGAATCGTCTTCGCATCCACTCCGGCCTTGCGGGCCAGTTCCTCCTGCGATAGGCCCACTTGCCTACGCAGCGCTCGCAGCGTCCCGCCGAACACGCGAACCTGGACCTTCCCCGACCCTTCCCGCCTGGAGTCGCATCGACATCAGCGACGACAACATACCGAGAAGGGTGCGATGGTGCGCCGGCAGCGTCGTGATGGCGACTTTGGCAGCTCAGTGCCCGGTTAGTTCCCGGTCAGTGCCCTGGTCGCGGACGTGCCACATCCCGAACAGTGAGCGGGTAGGTCGAGGCCCAGGGCGGCGACATCGATGGTGTATCGGCCCTCGGCGTGGGTGGGTTCGGAGGACGGGGGGACCATGTTGATAGATCGTGTTCCGATCCACCTGGCCATGGTGGCGATGTTGGCGGCGGGTGTCCTAGCCGCGGCCGGTAGGCCCGCGTCGGCGGCTCCGGGGTGTCAGGACACCGAGGTGAGCAGGGCACGGGCGCTGGCGGCGGCCAGGGGGTGCGGGCACCGGGTGGAGGACGTCTCCTCGCGTACCGAGACAGCCCAGACGTTCGCGAACCTCGACGGCACGATGACGCTGGAGGAATCGGTTGAGCCGCGGTGGGCCCATCGGGCCGACGGGTCGTGGGCGGCGGTAGACCCGTCGCTGCTGAAGGCGGCCGACGGCGGTGTGGTACCGATCGCGACGGCGCAGCGGATGTTCTTCTCCGGTGGTGGGACGCGACCTCTCGCCACGCTGACCGAGGGCGGCCGGGAACTGACGGTGTCGTGGCCGGCGCCGTTGCCGGTACCGACGTTGGCGGGCGATACGGCGGTCTACGCCGGCGTGCTACCCGATGTCGACCTCCGGGTTACCGCCACGGCCAAGGGCTTCGCAGAGGTACTGGTCGTCAAGACCAGGGCCGCCGCGGCGAACCCGGCGCTGCGGACGGTGAGATTCGGTCTGTCCACAAAGGACCTGACCGTGGTGGCGACGGCTGGCGGTGGTGCGGAGGCCCGCGACGAGCAGGGCCGTGCGGTGTTCGTGGCGCCGGCGCCGTTGATGTGGGACTCCGCTGACCAGGGCGGCATACGTCGGCAGGCGGTGATGCCGGTACTGGTGTCCGGCAACGAGCTGTCCATCACTCCGGACCCGGCGTTCCTCGCTGACGCGACCGTGACGTACCCGGTGTTCATCGACCCGGATTGGCACGGCGGCATCTGGGGCAGCCAGTTCACGTCGGTGACGAGCAAGTACCCGGATAGTTCGTTCTGGCAGAACGGCAGCTGGCTGAACGACTCGTCGACGCACGGCGGTGCCGGGGCGGGCCTGGTCTGCGACAAGAGCAGCAACGGCGTGTGTACCAGCCCGACATACCTCGTCCGGTCGCTGTTCCGGATGGACGTTTCCGGGGTGTTGGGCAAGCAGGTCTTGCGCGCGACGTTCCGGATCGAGCAGCGGTGGTCGTGGACCTGTAATCCCGTCTCGAACGCCAGGCTGTGGTTGACCACCGACATCTACCCGGACACGACGTGGGAGAAGCAGCCGTACTGGAACCCCGGCCTCGTCGCGGACGGCTACGCCAACCACCGCTACGGCGGCGGAACCAACTGCGCGGATGTCGGCACCGTCGAGTTCAACGCCACCAGCATGGTGCAGAACGCGGTCGGCGTGAGTTCGCCGATCATGATCGTGGGGCTGCGGGCGATCAGCGAGGGCACCACCTCGCAGTGGAAGCGGTTCAACTTCGGTACCGCGACCATCACCGTCAACTACAACAGCCAGCCGACCACGCCCGACCAGTTGACCGTCGACGGCAGGACGTGCACGTCCGGGTCGAGCCGGCCTTTCGTCGCCACGGGTTCGCCAACGCTGCGCGCCCGGGTGAGCGATCCTGACAACGACACCCTGACCTCCTCGTTCACCACCGCGAAGTTCGACCCGGCCACCGGCCAGTTGGTCGACGTGCCCGGGGGTGGTGGCTCTCAGGGCGGGGTGCCCAGTGGCGGGTACGCCCAGTTCACCCCGACCGGCGAGGTCGACGGCGGGATCTACAACATGCGGGTGGTGGCGTCCGACCCGTGGTGGTCGAGTCCGTCGGCGGGCAACTGCGAGTGGCAGGTCGACCTGACCAACCCGGTCGCGCCGACCGTGACCGGCGACATCTACCGGGCCGGCTCGGCCGGGTGTCCACCCGAAGGCTGCGGCGGGGTGGGCATGACCGGCAGCTTCACCTTCGCCAGTTCGCCGGACGTCGCATCGTTCCGGTGGGGTTTCTCCGACCCGCCATCGAACGTGGCGACGCCCACGACGCTGGGCGCCCCGGTCACGGTGACGTGGACGCCCACATCCGGTGGCCCCAAGACGCTCTACGCGAAGGCGGTCGACCGGGCCGGTCGCACGGCGACCAGCACCGTCCAGTTCGTCGTGGCGGGACCGGCGCCGGCTGTGGCCCGGTGGCTGCTCAACGATCCGGCGGGGTCGACCGCGCTGGCCGACGACACCGGCAACGGTCACGTCGCGACGCTGAACGGCGGCACGCTCGGCGTGCCCGGCCGCATCGTCGGCGGGGACACGGCGGCACGGTTCGACGGTACGTCGAGCAGCTATGCCGCCACCGCCCATCTGCTGGACACCAGCCGCTCGTTCTCGGTCGCGGCGTGGGTACGGGTCAGCGACACCGCTACCGCCCGGACCTTCGTCAGCCAGGATGGCGCGCACACCGCCGGCTTCCAGCTCCAGTACGCCAAGCACTGCGGCTGCTGGGAGTTCGCGATGCCGCACTCCGACGCGGTCAACCCGGGCACCGCCGCCGCCGTGGCTCCCGGCAGCGCCCCGGTCAACGTCTGGACGCATCTGGTCGGCGTCTACGACGCAGGTGTGAACAAGGTCCTGCTCTACGTGAACGGCGCGCCGGCCGGCAGCGCGGCCGCACCCGCCGTGCCGTGGAACGCCACCGGTGTGTTCACCATCGCGCGCAGCAAATGGAACGACACCCTGTTGGACTACGTCGCCGGAGACGTCGCACAGGTGCAGACCTGGAACCGCGTGCTGATGACCAACGAGATCGCGGCGATGGCCGACCCGCTCGCGGTGGGCAGGGTGGGCGAGTGGCACATGGACGAGGTCGGCCCCGGCCCGGCGTACGACGCCTCGGGAATGGCCCACGACCTGACCTTCGGCGCGGGCGCCTCGATCCCGCCCAGCGGCGCCGGGCAGAGCGGCACCGGCCTGCACCTCGACGGGACCGGGTATGCCCGCACCGACGGCCCGGTGGTCAACACCGACCAGTCGTTCACCGTCTCGGCGTGGGTACGGCTCACCGTGGCGCCGACGGACACGGCCTATCCGACCGCCGTCTCCCAGGCCGGTCCACGCTTCGCCGGGTTCGAGCTGCAGGCCCGCCCGAGCGGATGGTGCCTGGTGATGCGGCCGTCCGGAACGGTGTACGAGCTGCCCACCACGGCCTGCGGCGGCGCTGTCACGTTGGGCGTGTGGACCCATCTGATCGGGGTCTACAACGCGGCAACGGCGCAGATCCAGATCTTCGTCAACGGCACACGGCTCGCCTCGATCACGCGTAGCACATTCTGGAACGCGACCGGGCCGCTGTACATCGGCAGCACGGTCTTCGACGGCGTGAACGTCGTCTCCTGGACCGGCGACATCGACGAGGTGCGCGCGTACGCGGGCGCGGTGACCGATGTCAGCCGCATTCCCTAGCGCACGAAGAAAGGGATCCGACCATGGGGAGGATCAATGCATACGAGGCTGCGTAACAAACGGCGCTTGAGCGCCGTGGTCGCCGCCGTCGTCGCGGTCACCGCCGTGACGGTGCCAGCGCTGGCGGAGCCTGGTTTCGGTTACACGCCACCGACCGCGCAGAAAGAGAAGCCGGTCGCCGTCAAGAAGGCGGCGCCGGTGGCGCGGTCGGCGGCGGTGACCGGCCGGCCGTCCAACGATCCGGCGCCCGTCTGGCCGGCCGCCGGAACGGCCGACGTGGACCTGGGCGGCTCCGCTGCCAAGAGTGGACCACAGGTTCGGGTGGAGCGGGTGGCCGTCGCCGGCAAGGCATCGGCCGCCGCCTCACCCGGCGTGGTGCGGGTCGAGACCGCCGACCGGGCCGCGACGAAGGCGGCCGGGGTGGCGGGCCTGCTGCTGCGAATCTCCACGTTGGACAGTCCCGGCCCGGTACGGGTGACCGTGGACTACTCCGGGTTCCGGTCGGCCTACGGGGCGGACTGGGGGAGCCGGCTGCGGCTGTCGGCCAACGGCCGGAGCCTGCCGTCGGAGAACAAGGTGCGCAGTGGCACGGTGTCGGCGGTGGTGAACCTCGCCTCGGCCGGCAGCACCACGGTGACCGTGGCCGCGGCCCCGTCGGGGAAAGCGGGCAGTTACGCCGCGACCACACTCGCTCCGTCCGGCGCCTGGTCGGCGGGGGACAACTCGGGCGACTTCGGCTGGTCGTACCCGATGCGCGTACCACCCTCACTGGGCGGCCCGACACCGTCGCTCGCCCTGGAGTACTCGTCGTCCAGTGTGGACGGTCGGATGGCGGCGTCGAACAACCAGCCGTCGATGGTCGGCGAGGGCTTCGAGTGGACCGCCGGGTTCGTCGAGCGCCGCTACCGTAGCTGCGCCGACGACAAGCTCGGTGGCAACAACACCGAGGACACCGGCGATCTGTGCTGGGCAACCGACAACGCGACGCTGTCGATGGCCGGGCACGCCGGCGAGCTGATCAGCGAGGGTCCGGGCGCCAACTCGTGGCATCTGCGCACCGACGACGGCACGCGGATCCAGCGCCTGACCAACGCGGGCAACGGTGCGCGAAACGGCGAGTACTGGGTCGCCACGACCACCGACGGGACGCAGTACTGGTTCGGTGGCCGGCCGGCCGCTAACTCCACGCTGATCGTGCCGGTGTTCGGTAACCACGCCAACGAGCCGTGCCACGGCGCCACGTTCGCGGCCTCGTCCTGCGCGCAGGCATGGCGCTGGAGCCTGGACTACGTGGTCGACACCCACGGCAACACCATGACGTACACGTACACCAAGGAAACGAACAAGTACGCGCGCAACAACAACTCCAGCGACCTGGCGCCGTATGACCGCGCGAACTACCTGGAGAAGATCGAGTACGGGACCCGTACCGACTCGACCGGCCCCGCGCCGATGCAGGTCCTGCTCACCAACGCGGACCGCTGCCTCAGCGACTGCGCCAACCACGACAAGAACCACTGGCCGGACGCGCCGTTCGACCAGCAGTGCCTCGCAGCGCCCTGCCTCGTCGGCGCTCCGACGTTCTGGACGACCAAGCGGCTGACGAAGGTCACCACCCGAGTCTGGAACTCCGCCGCCACGCCGGCCGCGTACCGGGACGTCGAGTCCTGGACGCTGACCCACACGTTCCCCGACCCGGGTGACGGCACGCGGGCCGGCCTGTGGCTGGATCGGATCTCGCATACCGGCCTGGTCGGCGGCACCAGCGTCACGCTGCCCGACGTCTCGTTCGTGGGCGTGCGGATGCCCAACCGGGTCGACACCGTCGACGAGTCGCCGGCCATGAACTGGTGGCGCATCAAGACCGTCAACACCGAGACGGGCGGGAAGATCGACGTCACGTACTCGCCGCAGGACTGCGTGGCCGGCATCGCGGATGCCCAATGTGAACGCCCTGCAGGACAACACGGTGCGGTGCTATCCGGTGCGCTGGAAGCCCAACGGGCAGACGACTGCGATTACCGACTTCTTCCACAAGTACGCGATCACCGACGTGGTCGAGGCCGACCTGGTCGGCGGCGCGCCCCGAACCGTCACCCACTACGACTACCTCGGACCGCCGGCGTGGCACTACACCGACGACGACGGGCTGGTGACGCCGGAGAACAAGACGTGGTCGCAGTGGCGCGGCTACGAGTGGGTACGCACGACGACCGGCGATCCGGGTGACCCGGCCCACCCGCAGACGCAGACACGGAACCGGTTCTTCCGCGGTATGAACGGCGACACCGTGCCGGGCGGCACCCGGACGGTGACGCTGCCCGCCGTGGCGGTCGGCAACGTGCCGGCCGCTGCGGACGAGAACGCGTTCGCCGGCACGACCCGCGAGAGCATCGTCGCCAACGGACCCGGCGGTGCCGAGGTGACCGCCACGGTCGCCGAACCCTGGCAGTCGGCGCCGACGGCAACCCGTACCCTCAACGGCTTCGCCGTGGACGCCCGACACGTCGGCACGTCGGCCACGCACACCCGGACCACGCTGGACGGTGGCCGGGCGCCCCGTACCACGACGTCCACGACGGTCTTCGACGACACGTACGGCATGCCGGTGCGGGCGGAGGACCGGGGCGACGACGCGGTCACCGGCGACGAGCGGTGCGTCCTGACCGACTACGCCCGCAACACCTCCGCCTGGCTGGTGGCCACGGTATCCCGGGTCCGGACGTTCGCTGTGAACTGCGCCGAGGCACAGGGTGGCGGTCTCACCGCCGACGACATCATCGGTGACGAGCGGACCAGCTACGACACGCAGGCGCCCGGCGTGGCGCCCACCAAGGGCGAGATCACCCGGACCGAGAGGCTCAAGGAGTACAACGCCGGTACCCCGACCTTCCTGACCACGTCGACGTCGGTGTACGACCCGTACGGGCGGCCGACCGACGTGACCGACATCCGGGGCAACCACACGCTCACGGCGTACACGCCGGCAACGGGTGGGCCGGTGACCCAGGTGGTCACCACCAACGCGCTCCAGTGGACCACCACGACCACCCTGGAGCCGGCCTGGGCACAGGAAAAGTCCATTGTGGACACCAACGGCCGCCGTACCGACTTCAGCTACGACGCGCTCGGCCGGTTGACCGGGGTCTGGTTGCCCGGGCGCGATACCGGCCAGCCGGCAAGTCTGATCTTCGACTACCTCGTCCGACCGGACGGGGCGTCGGCCGTCACCAAGAAGGCGCTGAGCCCGACCGGGGCCTACGTCACCACGTACGCCCTCTACGACGGGCTGGGCCGGATCCGGCAGACCCAGGCGCCCGACGCCGCCGGCGGTCCCAACGCGGTGATCACGGACACCTACTACGACACGGCCGGACGGGTCGTGAAGACGCACAATCCGTACCTGGCGACGCTGCCGCCGGGAACCGACCTGTTGACACCGCTCGAAACGATTCCCAGCCAGACGGAGACGTTCTTCGACGGAGCCGGACGCACGACCGCATCAGTGTTCGTGGTGGGCGCGCCGCCGGCGAGTCCGGGTGGTACTGAGCGATGGCGCACCAGCCTCGGCTACGGCGGTGACCGCGTCGACACCACGCCACCGGCCGGCGGCACCGGTACCTCCAAGGTCGTCGACGCCCGGGGTGCGACCGTGGCGCTGCGGCAGTTCCACAGCGGGGTCGCGCCAGGCACCACCAACCCGGCCGGCTACGACGAGACGGCCTACACCTACGACCGGAAGGGTCAGCTCCAGGAGATCAAGGATCCGGCGGGCGCCCGGTGGACGTACGGCTACGACGTCCGTGGCCGGTCGACCTCGGTCACCGATCCGGACAAGGGCAGGACGACGACGACCTACAGCGACGCCGACGACCCGACGTCCACAACCGACGCCCGCGACATCACCGTGGCGTACACCTACGACACGATCGGCCGTCGGACGACCATGCGCGACGGCTCCGAGACCGGACCCAAGCGGGCCGAGTGGACCTACGACCGGCTGTCCAACGGCACCACGGTCAACGGTCAACTCGTGAAGTCCACCCGTTACGTCGGCAACGACACGTACACGAAGGAAGTGACGAGCTTCCGGACCGACTATCAGCCGGCAAGCATCAACTACACGATCCCGTCCACCGAGACCGGTCTCGCCGGCACCTACACATACACCTTCACGTACTGGCCGGACGGGTCGCCGCAGACGGTCCGGCTGCCCCGGCTCGGCGATCTCGGGCTGGAGACCCTGACGTACGGCTACAACGCCCTCGGGGCGCCGGCAACGCTGTCGACGACCCTCGGCGGGACCTATGTCACCGGGACCGACTACACAAGCTGGGGCGACATCGGCGCCGTGCACATGACCAACAACGCCCGAAGCCCGGTGCACGTGGCGCAGCACTACGCGGAGGACACCCGCCGGCTCGACCAGATCCTGACCGAGAAGGAGACCGTACCGACCAAGGTCGCGGACGTGCGGTACAGCTACGACCCGGCCGGCAATCCGACCAAGGTCTCCGACCTCGTCGCCGGTGACCACCAGTGCTTCCGCACGGACTACGCACGCCGGCTCGCCGAAGCGTGGACGCCAGCCAACGGCGACTGTGCCGCCGCACCGTCGACCGGCGGCCTCGCCACCGGTGCCGCAGCGTACTGGCAGTCGTTCACCTACGACGCCGCGGGCAACCGTACCAAGCAGGTCGAGCACGCGACCTCGGCCGGTGCGCGGACCACCACATACACCATCGCGCCCGGAAAGCACGCGATGACCGGTACCACCACGGTCGACAACGCCGGCACGCGGACCGCCACGTACGGATACGACCCGGCCGGCAACACCCTCACCCGCCCCACGACGCAGTCCGGCACGCAGGCGCTGACCTGGAACGCCGAAGGGCGCCAGGCCACGAGCACAGACAGCACCGGCAGCACCTCGTACATCTACGACGCCGACGGGGAACGGCTGATCCGCAAGGACCCGGGCGGACGGACCCTGTACCTGCCCAGCCAGGAGCTGCGGGTCAACAACAGCGGCGCGCCTAGCACGACGCGCTACTACACGCACGCCGGATCACCGGTCGCCGTCCGGACGGCCGCCAGTCTGACCTGGCTCAACGGGGACCACCAGGGCACGGCTCAGATCTCCATCGATGCGGTCAGCCACACCGTGGCCGTTCGCCGGCAGACGCCGTTCGGCGTCGTCCGAGGCAGCACGGGCCCGTGGCCGGCGGCGATGGACAAGGGCTTCCTGGGCGGTACGGCCGACAACACCGAGCTGACCCACCTCGGCGCCCGCGAGTACGACCCTTCCGTGGGCCGGTTCGTGAGCGTCGACCCGATCCTCGACACGCGCGAACCGCAGCAGATGAACGGCTACAACTACGCCAACAACACCCCGGTACTCGCCAGCGACCCGAGTGGTCTGGAAGCGGGCTCGTGGTGCAACGACTCTGCGTGCGCGGCGGCGAACGCCAAGACGCAGACGTCGTACCCGATGCTGGGTCCGGCCGCGAGCAAAGGATCGGACAGCGGGCTGAAGGACTGCTGGTGGCCGAGCGCGTCCTGCCGGCGGCAGCCCGGAACCGGTGGTGCCGGCTCACGCTCGTCGGAGAAGACGTTGAAGAACGGCACCGTGATGACAACAGCCGACGGCAGCCACTTCATCAACAGCTTCAACGTCGATGGCCTCCTCGGGGTCGAAGACGCGCCGAGTTTCGAGGAGATGGCAGAGGGCGTCGACCGCTTCGTCGGGGACAACCCGCCGGGCGGGGACTTCGACAGATTCGATCCGGCCGGAACCGCGACGACGATCTTCCTCGCCGAGATCAACGGCTACTACAAGCACAAGGAACCGCCGGGCCTGTTCGTGGCGGCCCTGCATCACTATGTGCCGAGCCTCGACATGATCATGTCGATGTCGGCCGGACAACCGATGATCCCGGTCGGTCCGGTCGGCGGTCGTGGCGCGGGGCGCCGGGCAGAGGAGGTGGGCTGCCACAGCTTCGATCCCGACACGCCGGTCCTGATGGCCGACGGGTCGGTCGAACCCATCGCGCAGGTTCAGGTCGGTGACGAGGTCCTCGCCACCGATCCGGTGACGGGCGAAACGCAGGCGCACAGCGTCACCGCGTTGCACGCCAACGAGGACACCAATCTCGTCGACCTGACGGTCGCCGACGGGACCGGCGGAACTGAGACCCTGCACACCACGCAGCATCATCCGTTCTGGGATGAGGCCCTCAGGTTGTGGGTCGACGCTCAGGATCTCCGGCCCGGGCATCGAATGGGCGCGGTGAGCGGAGAGGACCTTCGTGTGGTCGAGGTCCGCGTCATCTCCGGCACACGGGACATGCGTGATCTGACCGTCGACGGGGTGCACACGTATTATGTTGTCGCCGGACATGAGCCGGTATTGGTGCACAACTGCCCAGCGGGGGAGACGGCACCATTCGGCCGGGGCGGCATGCGCGCTCCGAAGGCGCCGAGCAAGCGGAACCCGGACGCGGGTACCTTCAGAACCCGCGACCAGGCGTGGGCGGCGGCCAACCGGGACAGGGAAAAATACAAGTACGCGAGCCCGCGTGAGGAGTGCGGCCCAACAGAGTGCCACGTGCATCTCGACGTCTTCAACAACAAAGGTCAACTCCTGGTGACCTGGCACTACAACTACCACCAGAGGTGAGAACACTGTCCACGGAAGGCGCGCTGGCATCGGCGGCGGACAAGGTCTGTGCGGCGATTCGTCGCCATGCCGCGACGTGCGAACAGCGTCCGGACGACGTCGGCGCCGTCGTGCGCGAAGGCGAGGCGCTCAGTCAGGCCGTACTTGACTACGAGGCTGTGCTCGGCGCCGAGTCAGGCTGGTCCAACCCGATCCGGCACCTCGGACCCCTGCCGGTCTTTCGGGCGCAGCCCGGTCGGGTGCCCGGGCGTTCCGGGGCCGTCCGCGTCGGCATCGAGGCTCACTACCGCCTGCAGGTCGGTGACGAGGACGCGGTGCTGGCCTTCGTGAGCGGAAGGTTCGGCGACGAGGTGTCGGATCTCGGCGAGGCGGTCGAGAAGCTGTTCAAGTCGGAAAGCTGGGATCCGCAGCGCTATCCGCCCGGGCTCCTCGACGTCGAAGACATCGAGGTAGGCGTCACCATCGATCACGAGTGAGGGATCACCCCGGAGGCAGCACCAGTTCCACCGCTGCCTCCGGGGTGGCGTCCTGTCGGGAGTCGACCAGCACCGATACGGCGTCTATGCCGGGATGATGTCGGCGATGACGCAGGCGATGTTGTCCGGTGCGCCCGCGGCGTGGGCGAGCTCGATGAGTCGCTGCGCCGTCTGTTCGGGGTCGGCTGCCGCGTTCAGCGTAGTGTGCAGCGCCTGGCGGTCGACGACGGCGGACAGGCCCTCGGAGCACAGCAGGTAGCGGTCACCGGCCAGGGCGGTGCGCAGGGCCAGGTCCGCTTCGACCGGTTGCCCGCCGGCTCCGAGTGCGCGTGTCAGCAGAGCGCGTGCCCAAATAGGACGCCAGTGTGGTAAGAAGCGGCCCGATATCGGCACGATCCGTTGATGGCCGCCCTTGCCCTCGGCGATGAACTGCCTACCGCTCAGACCCGGGTCCGTCATCCGCGGCATCGACTGGTTGGGGGGCGTAGCCGCGCAGTCCGTGTGCCAGGAGGGCCAGCGCGGTTTCGCCGTGGGAGCGGACGTCACGGGCGAGGTCGGGAAGGCTGTCGTGGCCGGCGAGGATGCGCTGGCGGAGGTAGGCGATGAGGGCGCGGTGGACGCCGATCAGGGCGTTGGCGGTGACCCACGGGCGGGGGTCGTCTCGGCCGGCGCCGGTCTCGCCGGCGATCACGCTGGCCAGCGTGTCGGTGTATCGGGCCAGGATCTGTGCTTCGCGGGCGCGCAGGGCTGGGCTGTTCGCGATCATTCGTGAGACGCTGGCGAGCTCTTCGGCGGCGTCGGTGGCGGTGGCGGCGAGAAAGCCGCGTGGCTGGAGGACGAAGCGGCCGAAGGCGGCGAGGATGGGCTCGCCGGCGGGGCGCTCGCGGATCGCGTGCAGCAGGTCGTCCTCGAAGGTCTGCATGCGGCCGTAGACGAGGTCTTCCTTGGTCGGGAAGTAGTTGAAGACGGTCGCCTCGGAGACGTCGGCCGCCCTGGCGATCTCGGCGACGCTGACCTGCTCGAGGCCGCGCTCGGCGAAAAGCCGCCGAGCGGTGCGCTCGAGCAGTTGCCGCGTCTGCTGCTTCTTGCGCTCCCGCAATCCGGGTCCGACGCTCATGCCCGAATCCTAGCCGAACGTTACCGTTGCCATAAAGCTAGAGCAGCCCTAAACTTAGGCTGGCTAAAGCGGAGGGCCTCACCATGAGCAGTGCACGTTCCGGCGGGCCACCACGCGGCGACGACCTCCAGCGCGACGCCGGCCAGCCGGCCCACGCCGAGGAGCATCGAGCCGACGCCGGCCAGCGGGTACTGACACCGCAGATCCTGACGCTCGCGGCCGTGGTCGTGTTGGGCGCGATCATGACGATCCTCGACATGACGATTGTCAACGTCGGCTTGGCGACCCTCGGGCGCGAGTTCCAGACGTCGATCGCCACGATCCAGTGGGTACCGACGGTCTACCTGCTCGCCTTCGCGAGCGTGATCCCGCTGACCGGTTGGGCGAGCGAGCGGTTCGGTGCCAGGCCGCTCTGGCTCGTCTCGCTGGCTGGCTTCATGCTCGGCTCACTGCTGGCCGGCCTGTCCTGGTCGATCGGGGCGTTGATCGCGTTCCGCGTCATGCAGGGCCTGGCCGGCGGAATGATCATGCCGCTCGGGCAGACCCTCCTCGCGCAGGCGGCCGGCCCGCAGCGGATGGGCCGGGTGATGAGCATTGTCGGCGTACCGTTGCTGCTCGCGCCCATCTTCGGCCCGGTGGTGGGCGGCGCGATCATCGGGGCCGCCAGCTGGCGCTGGATGTTCTTCATCAACCTGCCGGTCGGCGGGCTCGCCCTCCTGCTCGCCGCGCGGCTGCTGCCGGTGGTGCCGCGCCGGCCAGGAAAGCGGCTCGACACGCGCGGTCTCGTGCTGCTCTGCGGCGGGACCGCGATCTTCGTCTACGGGCTCGCCGAGATCGGCCGGCGGGGCACGCTCACCGGTGCGCTGCCGCCCAGCCTGCTGCTGGCCGGGCTGGCACTGGTCGCCCTGTTCGTGTGGCACGCGCTGCACACCCCCGATCCCTTGATTGATGTGCGCCTGTTCACGCAGCGCGGGTTCGCCACCGCCGCCACCACCAACCTCGCCCTGGGCGTGGCGCTGTTCGGCGTCGCCCTCCTGCTGCCCCTCTACTTCCAGATCGTCCGCGGTGCCAGCCCGCTACAGACCGGCCTGCTGATGATCCCGCAGGGACTCGGCGCCGCCTCCGCGATCACCCTCGCGGGCAGCCTGACCGACAAGCTCGGCGCCCGCCGCGTCGTTCCCGTCGGCGTCCTGCTCGCGCTGGCCGGCACCGCCGCCTACACCCAGATCGGCGCCCGCACCGCCTACTGGTACCTGGCCGCGGCCCTGTTCCTGATCGGCGCCGGGCTGGGCGCCACCATCACCCCCTCGATGGCCGCCGCCTTCCAGCACCTCGCCCACCAGGCCGTGCCGCGGGCCACCAGCGCGATCAACGTCGTCCAACGCGTCGCCGGCTCGCTGGGCACGGCACTGCTCGCCGTCGTCCTGCAGGCCGCGATCAGCTCGCGACTACCCGGCCTGCACGGCGGCATCGGCCAGGCCGCCGCGCTCGCCGCAACCCAACCCGCGCAGGCCACCACCCGGCTCGCCGATGCCTTCGCAACCACCTTCTGGGTCGCCTTCGCGCTGACCGCGGCCGCACTCCCGCCGGCGCTGCTCCTACCGGGACGGCCCCAGCAACCACCACCGCGCCACCACCCGACCCGCGCCCGCCCACCCCAACCGGATGCCGCAAGCCTGCGCACCGCCCCGCCTCGGCAGCCCCACCAGAAGGAACAGGCATGAGCCGTCGTCGATACCTCAAGCCGCCGCGGATGCAGCGAAACGTCGGCAACCGCCTGGCACCGATGTTCCGCCCATCGCTGGTGTGGAAGCTGTCAGTACCCGGCCGTCGAAGCGGCCGCTGGCACACCCTGCCCATCGTCGTCCTCGACCACGACGGCGAGCGCTACCTCGTCTCGGTCCGCGGCCAAAGCGACTGGGTACTCGACCTGCGAGCCTCGCACAGCGGCCGGCTGACCAAGCGCGGACACGTCGAGGAGATCACCGTCGTCGAGGTGCCCATCCCCGACCGCGCTCCCCTCATCGAGGCCTACTCCGCCCGCTACGGCACCATGCCCACCGTCGCCGCGACCCTCCACGCCCTGCCCCACCCAGCCGACCACCCGACATTCCGCATCACCGCCCCCGCCAAGCCACGCCCGGCAAACCGCACGCCCGCCTAACGATCACCAACTGTCTTGACGAACACGCCCCCAGGCGTACGGAGAACCACGACCCCACGCGCCACCGCAGACATCCGTACCCATTCACCTTCGCCGATGGACCAGCGTCCTCAAATGCCGCGTTCCGCTCGCTGTGCTCGTGCCCGCTTCTGCCACACAAGCTCGCGCGCTCGGCGGCGTTACCTGTTCAATCCCGCTGGTGCCGTTCGTGACGTCTTCTGCGCCGGCCGGCACACCCGGTGCCTCGCCGCCTCCCGTAAGGCACAGCGACACTGATCGCCGGTAGCATCCGCGTATGCAGCCGCGACGTCACCGGATGCGCCAGCGGCAACGCCGTGACTCGGCACGGGAATGGATCCGCTCCGGCGCGGCAGCCACGGTGAAGAGCTACGCCAAGCGGTACGGCGTCGACCGGTACACCGCCCACGACGACCTCACCGCGCTCGGATTCGCGTTGCCCGACTCAGCGCAGCAGTGGGTGCAGCGGCCACCGGCGACCCCACGCCGGATCGCCGAGCGCGGCCCCAACCAGGTCGATGACGAGTGGTGGATCATGCTGGATGGCAGGTGGTTCTTCGTAGCGGGCTACACCTCAGGCGGCGTGCCCTACGGCATGTTCGCCGACGAGATTCCGCCTTACGGCGATCCGCCTTGACGACTCCGGAACGCGATCGGTTACCTGAGGCAGGATCAACTATCTGAACGACGTCCGCTCCTGCCAGACCGATGAGCGTGCGTTAGACGAGGTGTTCTGGATCAACGGGCGCCCCAGGCGGGCGTTGTCTTCGTTCGTTGTCGCGCCTTCTACGCGGCGTCGCCGGAGGCGCTTGCCGGCCTCATGGGCACGACCAGGTAGCGAAGGTGGACAGCCGCTGTTGCGCCGGTGGTGACGATGAGCTCCGTCGCGCGCAGGCCGGCCTGGATCCGTATCTGAACGGTGTGCCGTGCAGCAGGACGCAGGGCGTCGGACAGCAGCCGCGCCTGGTAGAAACGGGTGACATGGTCTGCTCGAACGGCCGCCTTCACCGTTTCCTCAGATTCGCCGGTGAGTAAGAGCCTGGTAAATAACTGGTTGGTGTTGATGGACTGGCGTGATCATCGATACATCACGCGGCGACGCGGCGTGTCGGGCTGACCCGGAAAGGGGTCTTCGAGTACCAGCACTGGTGACCAAACCGTTGCCCCGTACCCGAAGACCCGCCCTTGAGTATCCATGTCCTGACCGGGCAGGGTGCACCCGCGGTGCCCGACACCAGCGGGCACCTGCCCACGAAGCGGCCCCGTACGTACCCGTCGGACACCTCCGGCGCCGAGTGGCACATCCTCGCGCCGTTGGTACCAGTCGGCGGCACCCAGCCAGGTCGCGGTGGCCGGCCGGTGACCTACCCGCGCCGGGATGTGGTCGATGCCATCCGCTACCTGGTCCGCACCGGCTGCCAGTGGGACGCGCTACCAGCCGACTTCCCACCCGCCCCGCTGGTCAAGCACTACTTCACCACCTGGACCCGAGACGGGACCCTCAACCGGCTGCACAACACCCTGCGCGAGCAGGTGCGCCAGGTCGAGGGCCGCAACCCCGATCCGTCGGCGGCGTTAGCGGACTCCCAGTCGCTGCGCGGTGCGGAGACCGTGCCGCGTAATAGCCGCGGCTTCGACGCCGGCAAGAAGTCAACGGGCGCAAGCGGCACATCGTGACCGATACCTGCGGATGGCTGCTGGCCGTGCTGGTCACCGGCGCTCACGTGCAGGACCGCGACGCCGGCCATCTCCTGATGTGGATCCTCCGCACGGTCTTCCCCACCATCCGCCTGGTATGGGCCGACAGCGGCTACGCCGGCAAGCTGGTCGACTACGCCGCCACCACGCTGGGGCTGACCGTGCAGATCGTGACCAAGCTGGCCGGACAGGTCGGCTTCGTGGTCCTGCCCCGCCGCTGGTGTGTAGAGCGCACCTTCTCCTGGATCAACCGCTGCCGCCGCACCGTACGCGACTACGAACGCCTGCCCGCCCACCACGCCGCCACTGTCTACTGGGCAATGATCATCGTCATGGGACGCCGCCTGGCCCGCCACCAAGCCGCTGGACGAGTCATTCCACAACCCGCCCGCGCTCCCTGAACCGGTTATTTACCAGGCTCTTAGCTTGATCTTTAAGGTCCGTGGTCGACTGCTGCCCGGATTCTGGTGCTGTTGCGGCGTTTCGGCGTGACATAGGCGGCCGTTGTCGTGATCCTCGTGTCTGCGACAACCCGAGAGATCCAACAACGGCCGTTGGAGGTAAGTGTG
>WNFV01014301.1_pt1 | contig 22240 bp, 17 predicted proteins | sample 5400101 | NCBI WGS metagenome assembly WNFV01 (sample SAMN13153361, study PRJNA577476) | soil metagenome | isolation source: 115 cm soil or saprolite under grassland replicate 1 | place: USA:California | collected 2016-06-15 | reverse complement strand
AACACGCCCGGGGGGCCCATCCACGTCCTCCTCTCAGATCGTGAAGCAGAGCACATCCCGGGTTGCAACATGGCGTTTCGAAAGGCTGCCCTGGAAGAGGTCGGGGGATTCGACTCCCGATTCCGGGTGGCCGGCGATGACGTCGACCTGTGCTGGCGCCTTCGCGCCCGAGGCTGGACGTTGGGGTTCACACCGAGTGCGGTCGTGTGGCACCACCGAAGGAGTTCCGTCCGGGCCTTCTGGAGGCAGCAGCGAGGATACGGCGTGGCCGAGGCCCTCCTCGAACGAAAGTGGCCCGAGAAATATAACTCCGCTGGGCATCTCAGTTGGGCCGGCCGCGTGTACGGAGGTGCCGGGACGAGCCGCCACCGTTGGAGGATCTACCAAGGGGTGTGGGGAACCGCTCCCTTCCAGTTCCGGAGGACGACTCAACCCGGCCCCTTGTGGTCGCTGTCGGGGATGCCCGAGTGGTACTTGCTGGTGGCGGCTCTCGCGGTGCTCGCGCTGCTGGGACTCATGTGGCCGCCGCTTCTGGCCGTGGCGCCCGCGGCCGCGGCCGGGCTGGCCGCGTCCCTCGTCCGGGCCGGGAAGAGCGCCCGGCGGTCGGTGTCGGCCTCGAGACCGCGATCCAATCTGGATCGGGCCAGTCTGTGGTCCACGATCCTCTTCCTCCACCTGATCCAGCCCCTGGCACGCCTGGCGGGCCGGCTCGGTTTCGGCCTGACTCCATGGAGGCGACGAGCCCTGGGCGCACCGACCCTGCCCAGACCACGAACCCACGCGGTGTGGACGGAGCAGTGGCGTTCCCCGACGGACACGCTTCGAACGGTTGAGAGAGCCCTTCAGGCAGCCGGCGCCGTCGTGATCCGGGGGGACGAGCACGAGAGCTGGGACGTGGAAGTTCGTGGCGGCGCGATCGGCGGTGTTCGTCTGCTGATGACCGTGGAGGAGCATGGGAGGAGCCGCCAGCTGACGCGCTTTCGTTGGTGGCCTCGATTCCACGGGGGCTGGGCCCTGGTCAGCGGGATCTTGTTGCTCCTCTCCGTCGGCGCCGGGCTGGCCCATGAGTGGATCCCCTATGGGCTCCTCCTGGCCCCGGCGGTCCTCCTCGCGGCGGTCGGGTTGTGGCAGTGCGGGGCGGCATCGGAAGCAGTCGCAGCGAACGTCCGGAGCGACGAATGATCGATCCTTCGGAAGAAGCAACGAACGATCCTTCATATCGCCACATGGTCGATCGGGACTTCAGGCGATCCTGGGTCTACCTGCCCAGAGTCGTCCCCTACGTCCGGCGGTACTCGAAGCTGGCTGTTTCCTCGATCGTCCTCATGATCGTGGCAGCCGTCATCTCACTGATCGAGCCGTGGCCGCTCGCGATGCTGGTCGACAGCGTGCTGGGCAAGAGGCCCGTCCCGGGACTCTTCCAGGGTGTCGTGGGCAACAGCCGAATAGGGCTTCTCGTCTTGATCGTGATCGGGGGCTGGGTGCTCACGCTCGTCGGGTACGGCGTCACGGTGCTCAACGAATACGTCAACACCAAGCTCGAACGGCACCTCGCCCTCGACTTCCGGACCGACCTGTTCGAGCACGCGCAGCGGCTCTCCCTGTCCTTCCACGAATCGACCCGGCCGGGTCACCTCGTCGGACGGGTGATCGGTGAAGTGGATTCGATGGGCACCATTCCCGTGAGCCTGCCCCTGGTTGCGCAGAGCTTCCTGACCATCATCGGGATGTTGTGGATCTCCTTCCACATCGACCCGATCCTCTCTCTCCTGTCGCTCACGGTGATGCCGTTCATCTACTTCTCGATGGGTTACTACTCGAAACGGATCGAGCCACGCGTGCGGGGCGTGAAATGGCTGGAGTGGCAGGTCATCTCGATGTGTATCGAGACCATGGCCATGCTCAGGGTCATCTACACGTTCGGGCGGGAACGATATGAATGGACTCGATTCCGCGCTCTGGGGAAGAGAGCCACCGACGCCCGAATCAGCACGACCGTGCGCCAGACGCTCTTCTCCCTGGCCGTGGACGGGGCGACGGCCACAGGGATGGCGCTGGTCCTGGGGATCGGGGCTCTGCATGTCCTTCGAGGCAGGCTCACCATCGGGCAGCTCCTGGTCGTGATGGCGTACATCAACGCCGTGTACTCCCCTCTCCGAACGATCAGCGCGTCGTTCGCCCAGCTCCAGGATGACGTCGTGAAGCTCCAGATGGCATGCGAGTACCTGGACATGCAGCCCGATATCAAGGACGGCCCCCACGCCAGGGCGGCCGATCGGGTTCGGGGCGACGTGACCTTCGACCACGTGCGCTTTGCCTACCCGGGACGGCAGAGGACCCTGGAGGACATCTCCTTCCTGGCGAAGGCGGGGGAGGTCGTGGCCGTGGTCGGGCCGACCGGGGCCGGAAAGTCGACCCTGGTGAGCCTGATCCCGCGACTGTACGAGGCAAAGGGAGGGCGGATCCTGGTCGATGGGATGGACATCAAGGATCTGACCATCAGGTCCCTGCGGCACCAGGTCAGCCTCGTCCTGCAGGAGCCCCTCCTGTTCTCAGGGAACGTCGAGCAGAACATCCGGTACGGACGACTGGAAGCAACCTCCGACGAGATCGAGGAGGCAGCCGCTGCGGCCGACGCCCACGAGTTCATCATGGCCCTGCCCGAGACGTATCGGACCGAGCTTGGCGAGCAGGGGGTCAAGCTCTCCGGAGGAGAGCGTCAGCGGATCTGCATTGCCCGGGCCTTCCTCAAGGACTCCCCGATCCTGATCCTTGACGAGCCCACCTCGTCCGTGGACTCCAAGACCGAGGCCGTGATCCTCCGCGCGCTGGCTCGACTGATGGAGGGCAGGACCACCTTCCTCATCGCCCATCGACTCTCTACCGTGCGCCGGGCGGATCGGATCCTGGTGCTCGATCACGGCCGGCTCGTGGAGCAGGGCACAGAGGAGGAGTTGCTCGCCGGATCGGGGTTGTACCGCAGCCTCTATGACGCCCAGCTCGGGCAGCTGGCTCGCGGCAACGGACAGCGCCGGCGGTCCCAACCTCGGATCGCGCCCGCGCCAACCGTCGGAGAAGCGGCCGTGGGGCTGACCGGAGAGGCTCCATGAGCCCCCGGCTCGTCGTGTTGGGGATGATGACGAAGATCCCAGTGGCCGGGGCGGTCTGGCAGACGATCCATTACTTGGAAGGATTCCGCCGGCTGGGGTTCGACGTCTATTACGTCGAGGCGCATGCCCGTACGCCCTCGATGTTCCTGGAGCGCCCGGACGAAGACTCCTCGGTGAAGGCCGCGGCGTTCCTCGGTGACGTGCTGGAGCGGTTCGGGATGCGTGACCGATGGGCCTTCCATGCGCTCCACGACGACGGGCGGTGCTTCGGCCTGACGGAGCGGCAGCTTCGGGACGTGTACCGGAGCGCCGACCTGATCATCAACCTCCACGGAGGAACCGCCCCGCTCTCCGAACACCAGGAGACCGGGCGTCTGATCTACCTGGAGACAGACCCGGTGGAACTGCAGGTCGAGCTGCACCAGCGGGATCAGCAGGCGATCGAGTTCGCCGCACTCCACAAGGCGTTCTTCACCTGGGGTCTGAACTATGGAAATCCCGATTGCGCGGTCCCTCTCCCAACCGGCATGGTCTTCCATCCCTCCCCGCCTCCGGTGGTCGTGGATTTCTGGGAGAGCGAGCCGCGCCTGGGGGCCGTCTTCACGACCGTTGGCAATTGGAAGCAGGAGTGGCGGGACCTCGTCTTCAACAACGACGTCTATTTCTGGAGCAAGCACCACGAGTTCCTGAAGTTCATCGATCTCCCCGTCCGCACTACGCAGCGGTTCGAACTCGCCCTGAGTAGCTGCGACGATGGCGACCAGCAACTCCTGGTTCGCAACGGCTGGCGGGTGCGGTCCGCCGTCGACATCTCCTGGGACCTGGACGCGTATCGGCAGTACATTGCCGATTCCAGGGGCGAATTCACCGTCGCGAAGGACCAGAACATCCGGCTCCGCAGTGGGTGGTTCAGCGAACGAAGCGCAGCCTATCTCGCCGCGGGAAGACCCGTCATCACACAGGACACCGGGTTCGGCTCCTATCTGCCGACGGGGGAAGGGCTGTTCAGTTTCACATCCATGGAGGGGATCCTCGACGCCGTCGACCGCATCAATTCCGACCCGGTCAAGCACGGCCGAGCGGCTCGTGAGATCGCCAGAGCCTTCCTGTCGTATGAGGTGGTGTTGCCCCAGCTGCTGGCAGACGTGGAACACGCGGTGCCGCTGCCGGCAGGCGCCGCCCCCCGGCGACCCGGCGACCCGTTTCCCCTCGACCTGGATCTCGACCCCCTTGCTCGCCGGCCCCTGCGCCTGGCCGATGAAACGGCGCGGACCGTGCTGTCGAAGCCGGTTCCGCATACGGGGGACGTGAGCACGGTCGACCCCGCTGGCCCCCGCCGAGATGGCGGCGGGAGAGCGAGCGTCGTGGTGCTCACCCACGACAACATCCTGTTCACACGGCTCTGCCTCGAGAGCCTCCTCACGAACAGCCAGGGGGTGGACTTCGATCTGTTCGTCGTCGACAACGCTTCAACGGATGGGACCGTCGACTACTTGCAAGCCTTGGCGAAGGGCGACCCTCGCATCCGCCTCATCCTCAACGGACAAAACCTTGGATTCCCTGCGGCGAACAACCAGGCCCTGGCGCACGCTGGGGGAGATCTTCTCGTCCTGCTGAACAACGACACGATCGTTCCCCCGGGTTTGCTGTCCGGCCTGGACCACCACATACACGACGAGGGCGTGGGACTGGTGGGGCCGGTGACGAACCGTTGTGGCAACGAGGCTCAGATCGACGTCACCTATCGAACGTACGGGGAGTTCCTTCGGTTCGCCGAAGCTATCGCCACAACCCACCCGGGACGCCGCTTCGACATCCGGACTCTGAACATGTTCTGCACGGCCCTGCGGCGCCCGGTCCTCGAGGAGGTCGGGCCTCTCGACGAACGCTACGGGGTGGGCCTGTTTGAGGACGACGATTACTCCCTGCGAGTGAGGATGGCCGGTTACCGAACCGTCTGTGCTCAGGACGTGTTCGTGCACCACTTCGGGGAGGCCACCTTCGGAAACCTCGCCCCGTCTGGCGAATACGCGCGCCTCCTGGAGGCGAACCGGCGGCAGTTCGAAGAGAAGTGGGATCTGCGATGGGAGCCCTACGGGCGACGGCACGGGCCCGACTACGCGCCGATGGCCGATCGGCTCAGGGATGTGGTCGACGCCTCGATCCCGAAGGACTCGACGGTCCTGGTGGTGAGCAAGGGTGATGAACTGCTGCTCCGCCTCGGCGGGCGTCGAGGCCGGCACTTCCCGGCGGACGGGGATGGCCGATACGCCGGCTGGTACCCAGCCACGGGAGCGGACGCTCTCCGCCATCTCCTGGCCCTGCGCGGTCAGGGGGCGGGCTACATCGTGTTCCCGGCCACGGCTCTGTGGTGGTTGGACCGCTACCCGGAGCTGGCCGACTACCTGGCGACCCGGTGCACGGTCCTGTCCCGAGATCCCGAGACCTGTGTCGTCTTCGAGCTTCCCGGGCTGGCGACGGACATCACCGCCGGGCCGATGACCGAGGGTGCGGCCTAGTGCCCTCGGCACCCCGGGCCGGAGCGAGAACGTCCGATCCGACGGCTGACGACCGGGATGGTCGTCCGAACCGGGGCGAGTACCCGGCTCTGATCGGCCGGGTCCGCGACGTCGCGGGCGCGGCGATCCCCAGCGGCGCCATCGTCGCCGTGGCGAGCCGGGGTGACGATGAGCTCATCCGTCTGGATGGCCCGGTGGGGTGGCACTTTCCTCAGACCCCGAACGGCACGTATGCGGGGTTCAATCCTGGGAGCAGCGGCGAGGCCATCCGAGAGCTGGAGGCCGTGCGCGGGCGGGGCGCTCGATACCTCCTGATTCCGGCGACCGCGTCCTGGTGGCTCGATCACTATGTGGGATTCCGCCTGCATCTGGAGCGGCGCTACCCGTTGCTGGTGCGGGACGAAGACACGTGCGCGATCTACTCACTCGGCCCGCTTGAGCAGGCCAGGGACGGAACCGGCAGCGACCGCGACGAGGACGACCCGGAAGGACTGATCCGGCAGATCCGCGAGCTGGTGGCGGCGCTGGTGCCGCCCGGGGCAACCGTTGCGGTGGTGAGCCGGGGAGATGACTCGCTCGTTCGTTTCCAGGGTCACCGAGGCTGGCACCTGCCCCAGACGGCCGACGGCTCGTACGACGGCCGTGATCCGGCGAACAGCACCGAGGCCGTCGCGCAGCTCAAGACGTTGACGAAGCGGGGCGCGCGCTATCTGCTCGTCCCCTCTTCCGCGGTTGGGTGGCTCGAGTCCTCCCAGGGATTCCGTCGCTACCTGGACCGGAATTCCCGTCTCGTTGCGATGCGGAGGCACGTCTGCAGCATCTACGAGCTCGCTCGTTCGGGCCCGACATGGGCCGATGGGCTCCCCCTCCGGCCCTGGAGGCGACGCCGTGGGTAGCCCGAGGGTTCTCTTCGTCTCACACGGCCATCGCATGATCCGCCTGGGGGGCGTCGAGGTATACGCCGCGGAGCTGTATGAGGCGATGCGGGCCCTGGGGCTCTTCGAGCCCCTCCTGGTGGCTCGGGCCGAGGCTCCGGTCACCGCTCTGCCGAGCCTCCCGGATGAATCACGGTTTGGCCCGGTGGACTCCGATCCGAACCAGTACCTCTTCTATACCGATGGTGCCAGCTACGACTGGCTCTTCGGCACGTCGCGCGACAAATCGACGTATGTCCGCCACTTCCACGAGTTCCTCCGGACCGTGAGACCAGACGTCGTGCATTTCCAGCACACGCTGTCTCTCGGCTACGACATGGTGCGCCAGGTCCGAAATACGCTGCCGGACGTCCCGATCGTGTACACGCTGCACGAGTACCTGCCGATCTGCCACCGCGACGGCCAAATGGTCAGGACGCTCGGCAACGAGCCCTGCATGGAGGAGTCCCCCAGGCGGTGCCACGAGTGCTTCCCGGACGTCACCCCGCAGGCGTTCTTCATGCGGAAGCGATTCATCCAGGCTCAGCTCGCGCTGGTCGATGCCTTCCTTGCGCCGAGCCGGTTCCTGCTCGAGCAGTATGTCCGATGGGGCATCCCCCGGGAGAGGATCCGATTCGAGGACTATGGCCGACCTCATCCGCCCTGGGGTGGCGGGAGTCTCCGGGTGCCCAGGCGAAGGTTTCCGGACCGCTTCGGGTTCTTCGGTCAGGTCAATCCGTTCAAGGGTCTGGACGTCCTGTTGCGAGCGATGGAGATCGTGGAGGTGGACGCATCGCCGGCCGGTGGCGTGATTGACGGCACGAGTCAGGAGGATCCCCGGCCGCGGCTCTGGATCCATGGAGTCAACCTCGAGCTTCAGCGGGGGTCGTTTCAGAACGAGATCCACGCGCTCCTCGAGAGCACCCGGAACAGCGTGACACTGGTTGGCCCGTACGACCCACGAGAGACCTCGGCGCGGATGCAACGGATCGACTGGGTCGTCGTCCCGTCGATCTGGTGGGAGAACTCTCCGCTGGTGATCCAGGAAGCGTTCCTCCACGGCCGGCCGGTGATCTGCAGCGACATCGGCGGAATGGCCGAGAAAGTCACGCACGGCGTGAACGGGCTGCGGTTCGACGCCGGTGATCCGTCGAGCCTGGCTGCCACGATCCTGCGGGCCGCGAGCGACCCGGCACTCTGGGAGCGGCTCCAGCGCAGGGTCCCGAACGTCTATCGGATCGAGGATCACGTGGCGTCGCTCGTCGCGCTCTATGAGGACCTCCTCGCGAAGCGAGGCTCCGCGTCACGGATGGAGAGAAGCCGTGCAGGCTGAGAGAGGGAATCGGATCGCCCAGATCGAAGCGGAACGAGCGGGTTCGGAGCGAACCGGCCGCCGGTCCGTGGGACGTGGACCCGGCCCGCGTATCGAGATGGCGAGCTGGCTGTGCCGGGACGTTCTGCTGGTCTCCGGGTGCTGGTGCGACATGAGCTGGCCGGCCTCGACACCGATCAGCGCGTCCTGGTCGGTTCGTTCCTCGCGGCCGCTCCGGCCGAACACGTCGGTGCGGCAGGGCCAGAGCTCGCCGCCAGCCTTCACTTGATCAGGGAGGGGATTCGGGACCGCCTCCCTGTGAGCATGGCCGGTACCCGTCGGCCGCTTGCGGTGTCGATCGATGAGCTGATCGCCGTCACCGAGACGTCCTTCTACGTGAGGGGGTGGCTGCGGGACCGTGCGGGCGCCGTAACCCGACTCACGGCGGTCTCTCCGGAGGGATGGCGCTCCGAACTGCTGGATCGGTGCTTCCGCCACGATCGACCTGACGTCGATCGAGAGTTCGGGGAGGAGCCATCCGCGCATCCTCCCTTTGGTTTCATCGCCCACTTCCAGATCGGCGCTCCAAGCTTCTTGACCAACGGGTGGGTGTTCGAGGCCGGCACGGAGCCTGGCGAGGGGGTCGAAGTTTCGGGGCCCATGGTCCTGAGGGACGACCGGGTGCCGATCTCCATCCTGGAGGACGTCGCGCTCGGGCCTGGTCTCAGCCCCGCCGTGCTGGTCAAGCACGTTCATCCCGCGATCAGCGGCCATCAGGAACGCCGCGCTCCCGCTCACGTGGACGATGTCGTGCAGTTCGGGAGTCCCAGCCCCTCTCCGGCCGCGTCCCTGATCGTCCGCGCAGGTCCACAACCTCTACGGGGTGCCGTTCCGGGTCGTCCTGCTGGACGGAACCGACCGGTCCGGAGCCGCCAGCAACGCCGGAGCGTCGGTGGCTCGTGCCCGGAAACTCCTCATCATGGGCCCTGAGGTGCTCCCCGCCTCCACCGGGTGGCTCGGCCGCATGACGGCCTTCTACGAGGCCACCCCCCGTATCGGCGCCCTCGGCCCGATGGTGCTGTCCGCCGACGACCGGATCCTGCATGCGGGCGGGTGCTTCGAACCACCGGAAGGCTCATCCACCTGGGAGCGCCGACTCTATTTCCGAGGACTCCCTCCCGCCCATCCCGCTGCCAACGTGGCCAGGCCAGTACCCGAGGTAACGGCGGCCTGCCTCATGGTCGACGCCGACCTCTACGAGGAGATGGGGGGTTTCGCCGGAAGCTACCTCGACGAAGGGTATGAGGACTCCGACCTCTGTGTGCGTCTGGTCGAGGCGGGGTATCAGAACTGGTACCTGCCCCAGGTGTCGCTCTACGACCTGAAGAGCCCGGTTCGACCCGCGCCGCTTCGTCGACTGATCGATCACTACAACCGCTGGTTGTTCACCAGCACGTGGGCCAAGCGCCTTGAGAGCATCATGGCCGAAGGGAACCGTCCGTGAATCGTTCGGACATCATCGTGATGCTCTCTCGCCAACGCAGTGGCACCAACGCCCTCCGATCGATCTTGGAGTCGCATCCGGACATCGCGTGCTTCAACGAAGTCTTCAACTTTCCCGACAAGGACTCGGAGGATCCATCCCTCAAGTACCCAAACTTCTTCACGTTTCTCGAGGGATACGCGGACGGCGACATCCGACGGATCTTCCCCGATCGACACGAGAAGCTGTTTCTCGATTTCCTCGAGTATCTCCGCTGCTTCTCGCCAACTCGGTACCTCGTGATCGACGTGAAGTACAACATGACGCAATTCTTCACGAAGCCATGGGAGCCCATGGGGTCGCGATATCTCCTCGAACTCATCAGCACGCACGGTTTGCGGGTTCTTAATATCACGAGGAAGAACTACCTGCGCTACGTGCTCTCCGTGCTGAAGGCATTCGGGACCGGCACCTACACGACCACGAGTGAGGACAGCATTCACGATACGACGAAGGTCCTCAGCGTGGCCTCGATGTTCTCCGAGTTCGAGAGGTGCCGCCGGGAAGATGACCTCATCGAGAGACATTTCGGTCGTTATCCGCTCTTCCTCTCGTACGAGTACGCTCGTCTCTTCCCTCCCCCTGCCGGCCGTATCGCTCCCGACTTCCTGGCCCTGATCACCGGGTGGCTCGGTGTCTCGCCGAGCTTCGTGAGAAAGGTCCCTGGGTTCCGGAAGCAGTCGTACTTGACCCTGGCGGAGACGATCGAGAACTACGACGAAGTGGCCGCGGCTCTCGCCGGCACCGAGTTCGAGCAGTTCTTGAAGGACGAGCCCGGGTATTCGCGTCGGAAGGAGGTCGCTCGGCGTGGCCAACGTTGAGGTGGTGACGCCCGTACCCGCTTCCACCGTGCTCTCTCGGCATGCCTCGGGACAGCGCTATCGGTGGACGGTGGAAGCGCAGCATGCAAACGCCTGGTGCCGGATCCCGGGCAGCCCCTTCGCACGCGGGTTCGTTCTGTTTCCGAACCCTCCGGATCTCCCAGCAGTCACCGTCCGGTTTGGGCCGTTCGAGCTTCCGGTGGGTGTGGACACGTTCACCGTCCTGGCGGTCAGTGACCCGCCGGTCGAGCATCGCAACACGCTGGGCCTGGAGGTCGCCCTCGTCGATGGATCGTCGTCGACGCTTGCTCGGTCCGTGTCACGTCTCGGGTACGGCGAAGGGGCGCGGGTCAGCCTCTCGATCGACGCGCCACCGACTGACGGCGTCCGTCTCTCGTTCGGCGTGTCGTTCGAGGAGTTCGCGGACCCCTTCCACTACGGCAGCGTGGAGATCCGCTACGTGCTCGGCTACGGACGGAATCCGCTCTGCGACTTCTTCAACGCGGCGGGCTCGGACAAGGGAACGGACATCCACAGCGGGGACGGATTCCCGCACTGCTATGCGCTCGACTACTACGGACTCTTCGCTCCGTTCCGTGAGGAGACGTTCAAGCTCCTCGAGATCGGGCTCCAGAATCGAGGAGCGGACCGCCACGCTCCAACCGACGCGCCGTCCCTGCGCGGCTGGCGTGCGTTCTTCCCGAATGCCACGGTGTACGGCTTCGACATCGAGGATTTCAGCTTCCTCACGCTCGACGACACGTTCACCTTCCAGGGGAATCAGTCATCCCGAGATGACCTCGAACGGTTCCTGGCCTCCTCCGGCAGGCCCCAGTTCCGGCTGATCGTGGACGACGGGTCGCACGTGCCGTCACACCAACAGATCTCCCTTGCGAGGTTGTTTCCGTACCTCGAGCCGGGCGGCATGTACGTGATCGAGGACCTCGGTTGGCAGCCGTACCCGGAATCACCGAGGACCTCGGAGGTGTTGCGCGGCTACATCCGCGGTTCCGGGATCGGATCCCCCTTCCTCACGGACGCCGAAGCCCATTACCTCGCGACGAACATCGATCGGGTCGAGATGTTCAAGCCGAACGACAGCGAGTTCGCGCTGATCCGCAAGAGCGAGTCCCCATGAAAGAGTCGGGGTGATCGGGGTGGGGTCGCGGACGGATCCGATGAAACCGTTCGAGGAAATTCTGGACTGCGACATCGACGGATTCTGTGATCGCCTCTCCGCTCGGAGGCCAGGATGGGTTGAGGGCTCGTTGTCGCGGCAGGACGCCCGTTTCCTGTTTCGCAAGGCGCTGATCGCGGGCACCACCGTTGCGGTCGAGGTGGGAACCGGCTCGGGTTTCTCCACGGTGATCCTCTGCCACGCCCAGGATACGCTCAGCAAAGCCGGCGTCATCGGCCGCGACTTCGCCGTCGTGTCGTGTGACAGAGCCGATCGAGTCGGCGGCGGCACGGGGAAGAAGATCGGCGACGCAGCTCGGGAACTCCTTCCCCCAGCACTCCTCGAACACATCTCGTTCCGCAATCCGGAGGTGGCGGCGAACCTCAGAGACTCGTTCGGCCGGGACGAGGTCGGGTTCATGTTCCTCGACGCCAACCATCGCCATCCGTGGCCCACCCTGGACCTGCTGGGGGCCCTGGATGTTCTCGCTCCCGGCGCCATCGTCGTCGTTCACGACATCAACCTCAAGGGAGCTGGCAGTGAAGACCTCGCCCGGGGAGCCGAGTATCTCTTCGACGGTCTCGATGAGCCGAACGATGTCCCACACGACGAAGGGGTCGCGCCGAACATCGGGAGCTTCGCGATCCCTCGCGACAAGGATCGCCTCCGAGATCAGCTGCTGCGGATCCTCTTCGATCACCAGTGGGAAGCCATCGTCGGTGAAGACATCACGAGTCTCGCGCTGGCTTGAGTCGAATCGTGGACCGGGAGTAAACGGGACGTGGGAGATCTTCGCGAAGGGCCGCTCACGGTGGCGGAGACGGCGGACTCCGCCTATGCGGGCTTGGTGGGTCGGGTCCGTTCGGTCGTTCAGCGCGCGGTGCCTTCGGACGCCACGGTCGTGGTCGTCACCAAGGGCGACCGCCAGCTCTTGGAGCTGGGCGGACGGCAAGCGTGGCATTTCCCCCAACGTGCCGATGGCGTGTATGCCGGCCACTATCCGCCCGACAGCGCCACCGCCATCGGGCACCTGGAGGTCCTCCGCGAGAAGGGGGGCGAATTCCTGGTCTTCCCCTCCACCGCGCTGTGGTGGTTGGAGCACTACTCGGCCTTCAACGAACACCTCGAGAGCAAGTATCGGGTGCTGGTGCGAAACGAGGTGTGTGTGATCTTTGCGTTGTTCGAGCCTGGGCTCAGGAAGAGGCCCACAGGAGGCGACGTTGACGGCGCCGACCAGGCACGTTTCGAGGGCGACCGGTGCGACCGGACGGCCGCGGACTACGTCGAGGAACGCTTGGTCGATGACCTCATGATCCTGTTCGATCGGGATCACTACGGTCGGCAGACGGGGATCCAGTTCTCATCCACCGACGAGGCGTTGGTTCACTACTTGGAGGCTGGCTTTCAGAGCGGTTTCGATCCGCACCCGCTGTTCGATTCAAGATTCTATCTTCAACGGCACCCGAACCTCCGACGTGCCGGAACGAACCCGCTCATCCATTTTCTGACCGATGGCGCGGCGAACGATGCTGACCCCAACCCCTATTTCGACACGTCGTACTACTACGCGCAAGGGCCCGGTTTGCGCCACCGCGGGATCAACCCGCTCGTCCACTACATTCGGAGTGCGGGCTCCACCAAGGCCTACCGGCCCAATCCGCTCTTCGGCAACGTGTACTACCTCCGCGTCTACAAGGGCGAGCTCCCCGGCGGGATGACTCCGTTGGCCCATTACCTGGAGCTTGGTTGGCGCGAAGGATGCTTCATGTCGGCCGCCCATCAACGCATGATGGAGCTGTCCCAACGGTCGTCCCGGAGCTCCCTGCTTCGCGGCAACTGGAGGGACGGAACGGTTCTGGCATTCAGCTACGGCGGGCCGTCCGCCAATGCTGACAGGATCTCGCGGCTGGCCGAAGAGCTGGCGGGCGACTACCATCTGGACACGCTCGTCGTGGCGCGCCAGAGGCCGGCGTCCTGGGAGAGCCCGACGAGCAACGCCAAGCTCCTCGTCCTCGAGGACTTCCAGACCGCCTGCGAGATCTTCAGACCGGCGGCGCTGCGTCTCCTCACGAAGAGTCTCACGTCGCCAGAACCGCTGTTCGTGATCACGGAAGTGCCCGAGACGACCGGCGTGCTGCGTGCGGCGCAGGTCCCCACGTACGTCGTCCTCGATTCGCCCAGCGCTGTTCCGGGGCCGATCCTGAGCTCGCTGTTCGACCAGGCGGAACGGGTCCTGATCCCGTCGAGCTCCGGGTTCCACGCGGCGGCCGAAACGATGGGTCGCTATCCGACGAACGTCGCGCTCTGGCCTCGCGGGACGGCAGGCTCGGACGAGGGATCGAACGGCGACCAGCACTCACGCTCGATCGATCGGTCTGCTCGATCCTTGTTGGAGCTGGTGGAGCGGGATCTCGGCGTCAAGACCCCCCCCTCTCAGCCGATCAGGTGCTCGCCTCCCGGTCCGACCAGGACGGTGATCATTCCGTGCTCGGACTGGGGAGTGAGTGGAGTCAATGCATCTCTGGAGGCCGTGGGGCGAGAGCTGATCAACCTGGACTGGGACGTCCAGATCCTCTTCACGCGGGACAGGGACGTGGTCGTGGAATCGAGCGGCGGTGGAACCCACCTTCCCGGAGTCCCGTACCGGTTCCTCGACCGCGACAAGCCCGGAGTGGCAGGCATGTGGGAGGCGCTGATCGCCGACGTGCAGACCCGGGCCCCATGTATCTACTTCATGGCGTACGACTTCCTGGCGAACAGCTGCGCTCCGGCGTTGACCGAGGACGTGGGCATCGTGTCATGGGTGCAGGCAGACGACGGTGACTACTACGAGCAGGCCTACCGGCTCGGACGGTACTGCAACGCGGTGGTGTGTGTGTCCGAGTGGATCAGCGACAAGGTGGCTGCGCTCAATCCCGTCATCGGGGCGCGCTCACATGTCATCTACAACTCCAGCGTCTGGGAGCACGAGGTCGCAACCAGAAAGGCGCGGAAGGCCGATCGCATGAGGATCATGTACTCGGGCCGATTGGTCCAGTACCAGAAGCGGGTGTTGGACTACATCGACCTCGCGACGGCGCTGGACGAGACAGGCATACCGTACACGATCACATTGATCGGACAGTTCTCCGGGCGCGAGGACGTGATGGACGCGTTCCATTCGCGGGCGAAGCCTCATCTCGACGACGGACGGATCGTCCTGCCGGGGAGGATGACGCGTTCGGGGATCCTCCAGCAGCTGAGCGAACATGACTTCTTCGTGCTGCTGTCCGACTTCGAAGGCTTTCCCCTCTCGGTGGTCGAGGCGATGGCCCGCGGATGCGTCCCCGTGGTTGCCGGGACGGACAGCGGCATCCCGGAGATCATCGCCCATGGTGAGAACGGCCTGGTGGTCGCGGATCGGGACTACCGGAAGTGGGCGGACCTCCTCACCGATCGCTGGACGGATCGACCCACGTACCTGCGGATGTCGCGGAATGCGCGGACGAGCGTGCGGGGTCGGCTCACCGTTGAGCACGTCGGCAAGCGCTTCGATCGTCTGCTCTGGCAGGTCGCCGAGGAAATCTCGGCGCGAACATTTCAGAGGCCGCCGTCCCTCCACTGGGGCGAGGCTCGGTCGCCGGCGGGCGACGTGCTCCCGCCGCCTTCCCTGTTCAGGCCGTTGAACATCGCCGGCCTTCGGTGACCCCCGGAGATGCCGCGGACCGCGTTCGAGTATGGGGAGCCCGACCAGCTCAGCCCGGCGGGACCCGCCCTAGTGGGCTATCCCGGCTCGGTCTCCCACGAGCTCAACCGTACCGAGGACCTCCTCGTCTCCGGACGGGGACAGACCGACCGCCTCCCGCACCTTGCGTTCGACCTGCAGCGCGATGTCCTGATGTTCGGCGAGGAACTGTCGAGCGTTCTCCCGGCCCTGCCCCAGGTGGTCCCCCTCGTAGGTGAACCACGAGCCGCTCTTCTTGACGATCTCGGTCTCGACACCGAGGTCCAGGAGGGTCCCTTCCTTCGAGATGCCCGTGCCGTAGATCACGTCGAACTCGGCCTTCCTGAACGGCGGGGCCAGCTTGTTCTTCACGACCTTCACCTTGACCCGGCACCCGACGGCTTCCGTCCCATCCTTCAGGCTTTCGACCCTCCGGATCTCGAGCCGAACCGACGAGTAGAACTTGAGGGCCCGGCCACCCGGGGTGACCTCGTTTGGCCCGAAGAAGACGCCGATCTTTTCGCGCACCTGGTTGATGAAGAGCGCGATGGTATCGAAGCGCGACAGCGACCCGGCCAGCTTGCGCATCGCCTGGCTCATCAGCCGAGCCTGGAGCCCCATGTGGGAGTCACCCATCTCGCCTTCGATCTCAGCCCGCGGAACCAGCGCCGCGACCGAGTCGATCACCACGATGTCGATCGCGCCGGACCGGACCATCACGTCGGCGATCTCGAGTGCATNNNGCGCGTACGTCGGATCCAGGGCGTGCTCGGCATCGATGAACAGAGCGACGCCGCCCGCCCGCTGCGCCTCCGCGATCACGTGGAGGCAGAGGGTCGTCTTGCCGGAGCCCTCGTGCCCGTAGACCTCGACGATCCGCCCTCGCGGGAGACCCCCGATCCCCAGCGCGATGTCCAACGACAGCGACCCGGTCGAGATCACTCCGATGCCTTGGCCGGCGGGATGATCCCCCAGCCGCATGACCGCGCCCTTTCCGAACTGTCGCTCGACCTGCGCGAGCGTGACGTCGAGCAGCTTCTCTCGATCCATGGCCGGGTCCTCCTCGCGCTCGCAGGGTATTCGAACATCCGTTCGACGTCAACGACCATCCCGCACCCACTTCGGGGTGCCTCGAGATGCCTTCACGGAGCCGAGGGGAGCCCACGGTGCGACGGACCGCCGTGATCGCGGGTGCCCTGGCCCAGAAGGCGGGCCATGGCGGCCTGACCTGGGTGTTCCTCCAGTACGTCCTCGGCCTGCAGCGGCTCGGGTGGGACGTGCTGTTCATCGACCGGCTGGAGCCCGACATGTGCGTCGACCGTGCCGGCTCCCCCGCTTCGCTCGAAGACTCGGTCAACCTGCGCTACCTGATCGACGTCATGGAGGGGTTCGGCCTGTCCGGCCGGTGGGCGGTGGTCTCCGAACGCGACCGGTTCCTCGGTCTGCCGCGGGCAGAGGTTCTGGACCGGGTTCGGAGGTGTGCCCTGCTGCTCAATGTCATGGGGTACATGAACCACCCGCAGATCCTGGAGGCCGCGCCGCGACGGGTCTTCGTCGACATCGATCCCGGGTTTCCCCAGATGTGGCGAAACCTCGGGCTGGCCGACGTCCTCGCCGGTCACGACGACTTCGTCACCGTCGGGGCGAACCTCGGCCGGCCGGGCTGCGACGTCCCATCCTGCGGGCTGGCGTGGATCCCAACCGCCCAGCCCGTGGTGCTGGACCACTGGCCGGCCGGCACGCGAGGCGGGGCGTTCACCAGCGTGATGAGCTGGCGGGGGCCGTTCGGGCCGGTCGAATACCACGGGCGCACCTACGGACTGCGCGTTCACGAGTTTCGGAGGTTCGCCGAGCTTCCCTGCCTGACTGCCAGACCGTTCGAGATCGCCCTCGACATCCACCCATCCGACGAGAGGGATCGGGCCATGCTCGAGTCCCGCGGCTGGTCCCTGGTCGACCCGTCCGCCGTGGCAAGCGACCCCTGGGCATACCGCCGGTACATCCGGGGGTCGGGCGGCGAGTTCGGGGTCGCCAAGAACATGTACGTGGACACCCGCAGCGGATGGTTCAGCGACCGGAGCGTCTGTTACCTGGCGAGCGGGAAGCCCGTCCTGGTCCAGGACACCGGGCTTGAGGATCTGTATCCGGTGGGCGAGGGACTCGTCACGTTCTCCACGCTCGATGAGGCCGCGGCGGGCGTGGAGGCGATCTGCGGCGAATACGAACGGCATTCTCGGGCGGCCCGACACCTGGCGGAGGAGTACTTCGACTCGACGAAGGTGCTGGGCCGCTTGCTGCAGGAGCTGGGCGTCGCGTGAGCATCGTCATCGTGGGTGGTCCCCTCGCCAACAAGCCCTGGAACGGAGGGATCACGTGGGTCGCCCTCAGCTACCTGTTTGGCTTCCGGCAGCTCGGGTTCGAGGTGCACTTCATCGAGGAGTTGGACGAGCGCACATGCGTCGGATCCGATGGACGGCCCTCGACCTTGCAGGACTCCGAGAACCTCGCCTTCTTCGAGGCCGTCGTCCGCACGTTCGACATCCCGGCGACCCTGATCCTCGGGGAGGGCGAACGGACCGTCGGCGCGTCCCTCCGCGGGCTCAGGGAACTGGCCTCGTCCGCCGAGCTCCTCGTGAACCTCTCCGGTCACCTGTCGATCGCCGATCTCAAGAACGGGCCTCGCAGGAGGGCGTATGTCGACCTGGATCCCGGCTACACCCAGTTCTGGCTCGCGTCGCGAGACCGCGGCCTCAGGCTCCAGGGTCATGACGCCTACTTCACAGTGGGCGAGAACATCGGGCGGACCGACTGTCCGATCCCCACGAACGGGATCGACTGGCGCCCGACTCGACCGCCCTTCGTCCGGGACCATTGGCCCGTCGTGCCGTCGCCCGACCCCTCCAGGTTCACCACCGTCGCCAGCTGGAGGGGAGGCTTCGGTCGGGCCGAGTTCGGGGGCCGAACCTACGGGCAGAAAGCCCACCAGTTCCGGAGGTTTCGCGAGCTCCCGCGGCGTTCCGCCGGCGCCTTCGAGATCGCCCTCGAGGCTCACCCGGCCGACGAGCCGGACCGCGCCGGGCTGGTCGAGAACGGATGGCACGTGGTCTCGCCGAGTGAGGTCTGCCCGGACCCGATGACCTTCCGCCGGTACGTCGAGCGATCCGGTTCGGAGTTCTCCGTGGCCCAGGGCGTCTACGTGGAGACCACCAGCGGGTGGTTCAGCGATCGAACCGTCCGATATCTGGCGTCGGGCAAGCCGGCGCTGGTCCAGGACACCGGACTCAGAAGCTACCCGGTGGGGGAGGGGCTGGTGACGTTTTCCACCCTGAGCGAAGCCGTCGCCGGAGCCGCGGGCATCCTGGACGGATACGAACGTCACTGCAAGGCGGCGCGAGCCCTGGCCGAGGAGTTCTTCGACTCGGACCGCGTGCTGACCAGGTTGCTGGACGAGGTTGGAGCGTCCCCTTGAACCGCTCGTCGCGGCTCCGGATCTTCGTGAGCGGCATGGTGGCCGGCGCTCCGGGACAGGGGGGCGCGTCCTGGGCGGTCCTCCAGTACGTCCTCGGCTTCCAGCGCCTGGGCCACGACGTCTACCTGGTCGAGCCCATCGACGATGCTTCCATCAGCCCGTCGGATGGGCCCCTGGATCGATCGGACGGCGCCGCGTACCTCCGCCGCCTGGTGGACCGATTCGACCTCGCCGGACGCGCGGCGCTCGTTCGCGCCGGGACCACCGAAGCCGTCGGTGTGACCCATGGTCGTCTCCGACGCGCAGCCGAACACGCCGACCTCCTGATCAACATCTCGGGGATGCTGACGGACGCCCGGCTCACCGAACCCATCCGGGTTCGTGTCTACCTGGACCTCGACCCGGCGTTCAACCAGCTCTGGCATGCAGTCGAGGGCATCGACATGCGCTTCGAGGGACACAGCCACTTCGTGACCGTGGGTCAGGCCATCGGGACCCCATCGTCTTCGGTCCCAACGGCCGGGCGTCGATGGATCCCAACGCTGCCCCCCGTCGTCCTCGGAGAGTGGCCGGCCGCCGACCGCATCGAGCGCGACGCCTGGACCACGGTGGGGAACTGGCGAGGATACGGCTCGATCGAACACGGGGGTGTCGTGTACGGCCAGAAGGCCCATTCGCTGAGGGAGTTCATCGCCCTGCCGCGCCTCACCGACGAACGGTTCGAGCTGGCGATGGCGATCCACCCGAGCGAGACGCCCGATCTCGAGGCACTCCTCGCGAACGGGTGGAAGCTGACCGACCCCCGGGCGGTTGCCGGGACTCCGGACGCCTACCGGGCGTTCGTCCGGGGGTCGAAGGGCGAGCTCGGCATCGCGAAGAGCGGATACGTCCTTTCCCGCTGCGGATGGTTCAGCGACAGAAGCGCCTGTTACCTGGCGTCGGGCCGTCCCGTCATCGCCCAGGAGACCGGCTTCAGCTCCTTCCTTCCGACTGGGAAGGGGCTCTTCGCGTTCGAGGGAACGCCCGACATCCTCGCAGCAACCGAGGCCATCTCCGCCGACTACGACGGCCACGCTCGGGCCGCGAGGTCCCTCGCGGAGGAGTATCTCGATTCCGACCGGGTGCTCGGTGGGCTCCTGGAGCGGGTGGGAGGCGCGGCGTGACGCACGCGGCGCCGGCGCCCACTCGCCCCACCGACGATGCCGTGCGGCGCTGGCTGGAACGCAGCCTGTCGGGCAGGTTCGGTAGGTCCCGGATCGTCGGCCGGGTCACCCGGCGGCCGTCGATGTACCGGTCGAGCTTCGCATTGGAAGAACTGGAGGTGGAGTTCGCCGACCGAACGACCCTGGACGTGGTGTTCAAGGATCTGAGCCCCGGCGCGCTGTCGAGCGCGGGCCGGTCGGCCAAGCCGACGTTCCTGATCGACCCGCGCAGGGAGATCGAGGTCTACCGGAAGATCCTGGGCCCACATGGGATCGGCGCGCCCGCCTGCTACGGAGCGGTCATCGAGCCTGCCGAGGACCGCTACTGGCTCCTCCTGGAACGGGCACCGGGAGTCGAGCTCTATCAGATCGGCGAACTGGAAGCGTGGAAGCGCGTCGCCCGGTGGTTGAGCGTCGTTCACACGACGCTGGCGACTCACGTCACCAGGCTGTCGGAAGAGGTGCCCCTGCTTCGATACGACGCGGCCTACTTCGGGACGTGGGCCGATCGAGCGATGGCCGCGCTGTCGTCGGACGTGGATCCCGACCCAGCCGTGGAGCGGCTGTCGGGGTGGCTGCGGGAACGGGGCGGTCGGCTCTCGGCACGCCTGATGGGCCTCCCGCTCACGGTCATCCATGGCGAGCTCTACGCGTCCAGCGTCATGGTGGAGGTGGACGCCCCGGATGGCGCGCGGCCGGCGGGCGGCGGGATCCGGGCGGTGGACTGGGAGATGGCCGCTGTCGGCCCCGGGCTGGTCGACCTCGCGGCGCTGACCGGTGGGCGATGGGACGAAGGCCGGCGGGCCGAGATGGCGCGGGCCTACTGGGATGACGCCGTGACCTCCGGCGCCCCAGGGTGCCCTCGTTCGTTCGAGGAGTTCATGGCCTCCCTCGACGTCTGCCGGCTGCACCTGGCCGTCCAGTGGCTCGGCTGGTCCTCGGCATGGGTCCCCCCACGTCAGCAGCGGCACGACTGGCTCGCGGAAGCGCTCTCGCTGATCGAACGGGTCGACCTGTGACCCCGGAAGGCCCAAGCCCGAACGTCCACAGCCCTGACCCCGCCACCAGGCGTCTCATCGTGAACGCGGACGACTTCGGGCAGAGCCCGGGCATCAACGCCGGGGTGGCCCGGGCCCATCGCCACGGGATCGTGACGAGTGCCAGCCTGATGGCGCGGTGGCCGGCAGCCGGGGAGGCCGCGCGACTCGCGGCGTAGAGCCCCCAGTTGAGCCTCGGGCTCCACGTCGACCTTGGCGAATGGGCCTTCCGGTCGGGTGCATGGATCGCCCTGTACACGGTGGTCCCGACCCGGTCGGCGGACGAGGTGCGCCGAGAGATCCTCGGCCAGCTCGACCGGTTCCGCTCCCTGACCGGCCGAGACCCCACCCACCTCGACTCCCATCAACACGTCCACCGGGACGAACCGGTTCGTTCCGTCCTCCTGCAGATCGCGGCGGACCTGGAGGCTCCGGTTCGTCACTTCACCCGTGACGTTCGATATCGGGGCGACTTCTACGGCCAGACGGGGAAGGGCGAGCCGTACCCCCAGGCGATCACGCGGACAGCGCTCCTCGGGCTCATCCGCGCACTTCCGGAGGGGACCACCGAAATGGGCTGTCACCCCGGGGACGGAGAGGCCCTCGATTCCATGTACGCGGTCGAACGCCGGCAGGAAATGGACACGCTGTGCGACCCGGCGATTCGATCCGCCCTCCTGGAGGCGGACGTTGAGCTTTGCTCGTTCCACGCGGTGGAGAGGTGAGGACCGGAGAAGTGCAGAGCCGGCCAGACCGAGACCCTCGCGCCTTCACCATGGACGAAGTCTCGAGATGCGGAGCCCCGAGCGCCCTCAGCGCGTGAGGTCTCGCCGGGCGAACGACACGACGGCCGCGGCCAGCCCCACAAGCGCCAGGCCGACGAGCACCAGGAGCTTCCACATCGCGCTGCCCGCGATCAGCTCCCCCGGATCGAAGCAGTGGAACGGGGAGACGAATCGAAGACTGGCCAGGCCATCGTGCTACGGGATGGGAACCGCCGCCGTGTACAGATCCAGTTGATGGAGCGTCCCGTCGGGATTGTCGCCCGTGCTGTTCGAGTTGTCCGACCACGCCGGATAGAACATGCCCGACTGGAACGCGGCGTGGGTGTAGTCGCCGTAGTCGAAGAAGCTCTCGGCCGCGGTCGCGTTCGAGGTTCCCTCGCTGATCCGGAAGTTCGACCCGAACGTCGCTCCGCCGTCCGTGGTGAAGGTCGCCCAGATCTGCGCGTCGGTGTTGCGGATGCCGTCCGTGTCGCCGGACCCGCCCTGTCCCATGTCGTTGCGGGCGTCGTACCAGGACACGGCGAGGGCGCCACTGGTCTGGTCCAGCGCGATGGCCGGATTGAACTGGCTGTTGGTCGTGGCGTCGTCGTTCAATCTCACCGTCTGCGACCAACTGGCGCCCTCGTCGTCGGAATACTGGAACATGAT
>WNFV01003387.1_pt1 | contig 22241 bp, 15 predicted proteins | sample 5400101 | NCBI WGS metagenome assembly WNFV01 (sample SAMN13153361, study PRJNA577476) | soil metagenome | isolation source: 115 cm soil or saprolite under grassland replicate 1 | place: USA:California | collected 2016-06-15 | reverse complement strand
GCTACAACCGAACGACAACGCCTCGGAACAGGAAATCGTTACGGTGCCGGCGCACCATAACATGACTCTCGTCTCCTCTCAGCCCTGGGTTGTTGAAGGAGGAAAAGTTTGGGGCACGTTAGCGGCGTACGTTTATGACGATGTGACCACCAAAAGGACCGCCGATTATTGGGAGCTTTACGGTAACACAGGTGATCTCGTAGCGATCAGTTGGTTTGATCGCTTCGGCATCCAAAGGTTGGCTGTAGATCGGGGGCTAATAGAGGAGGGCGACAAACTCGAAGGAACTTTCGTCGTCTTTTTAGACGGCGACTCGGTTTGATCCTGGTTGAGCGTTAAGCGCCGGATCAGCACACTCACAACGGTCCGTATGAAGGGGACTGCTGAACGGCAAAATGAAACTAACCAGCGAATTTCACGGCGACGATGTCCGCAAGATCGATCCCAAATTTCAGCCGCTTCGCTATGCGCAGCCTGCGTAACCGCTTGCCACCTGCGTCTTTTGACCCAATCGATAAATCGTTTTTCAAGTCCGATAAGCGCAACGCTCACGTGAAGCGAATCAAGTATCGGTGCTATCCAATGTTTGTCGCGCTGCGCGGAAGTCAACGCCCATATTTCGGCATCTGTCGATAATGCGGCACCGACTTTATTTCGCTTCATGATTGTGACCATGCAACTCCTTTGAATTTGTTCTCAAAGGGGTTTTTCAAACATTCATCGACTTTGGCATATCGATTGCCCATACACTCGTTACCCAGAAAAAGGGAGATCTAATTCTAGAGTGAAGCTCGGCCTCCGCTCGCTTTGGCATCTCCCTCCAATGAATCATCGTTAAAGTGGCCCTTATATTATGTGGATAGTCAGACTCGCACTTAATCGTCCGTATACATTCATCGTCCTGGCGCTGTTGATCCTGTTGGCCAGCCCCGTGGTAATCTCGCGCACGCCGACGGACATCTTCCCCGACATCAATATTCCGGTTGTCGCTGTCGCCTGGCAGTTCACCGGCCTGAATTCGGAAGAGATGGAAGGCCGCTTCACGACCGGCTTCGAGCGCATTCTCACCACGACCGTGGACAACATCGAGCACATCGAATCGACAACCATCAATGGTCAAGCGATCGTCAAAGTCTTTCTCCAGTCCACCGCGAGTCTTGATACCGCCAACGCCCAGATAACGGCGGTATCTCAGGTCGCTCTGCGCCAGTTTCCCGCCGGCGCGCAGCCCCCGTTGATCCTCAACTTCAGCGCTTCGAGTGTGCCGATCATCCAACTCGCCCTTTCAGGAGAAGGCCTTTCCGAGCAGCAGTTGAACGACCTTGGCTTGAATTTTTTGAGAACCCAACTCGTCACGGTGCCCGGCGCGGCGATACCTTATCCCTACGGTGGCAAACAAACCCAAGTGATGATCGACTTAAATCCTGCGTTGCTCCAATCGAAAGGTCTGTCGGCCACCGACGTGGTGAGCGCAGTGAACCTGCAGAACCTGGTCTTGCCTTCCGGCACCGCCAAGATCGGTGAGTTCGAGTATGACGTGAATCTTAACGGCGCGCCGAGGACAGTGCAGGAACTGAACGACTTGCCGATCAAGCAGGTTGGCAACTCCACGATTTACCTACGCGATGTCGCCCATGTGCGTGAGGGGTTCTCGCCGCAGACCAACGTCGTCCGGCACGATGGCCTGCGCGGCGTGCTCGTCACCGTGCTCAAGGCGGGGAGCGCGTCTACACTTGACGTCGTCAACGGCATTCGCAAGATTCTTCCGCGTGTCACTGCCACACTGCCGCCGGAACTGAAAGTCCAGCCATTGGCGGATCAGTCGAAGCAGTCATCGCCGCCTGCCTCACAGGTTTGATGATCTTGATTTTCTTGGCCAGCTGGCGCAGCACGCTAATCATCGCGGTTTCCATCCCGCTGTCCATTCTGACCTCGATCATCGTTCTCAGCTTCCTAGGAGAAACCATCAACATTATGACGCTTGGCGGGCTCGCGCTCGCAGTGGGCATGCTGGTGGATGATGCCACCGTCGAAATCGAGAACACCAATCGGAATCTGGATCAGGGCAAGGAGATCAAGCAGGCGATCCTCGACGGCGCGTCGCAAATTGCCGTTCCCGCTCTCGTGTCGACCTTGTGCATCTGCATCGTATTCTTGCCCATGTTCTTTTTGAGCGGTGTCTCGCGTTACCTCTTCGTCCCTTTAGCCGAAGCGGTGGTCTTCGCTATGCTCGCATCATATTTCCTGTCCCGAACGCTCGTGCCCACGATGGCGCTGTATCTCCTGAAACCGAAAGATCATCATGCTTCTACGTCGCGCAATCCATTCATCCGGTTTCAGGATTCCTTCGAGCGCGGATTTGAACGTCTGCGCCACTCCTACCAGCGTCTGCTCACGACGCTGGTCAACCGAAGGTTCGTTTTCGTTCCGATTTTCCTTGTGCTGTGTCTATTCGCCTGGGCGCTTGCGCCCTGGTTAGGTGAAAACTTTTTTCCTGATACCGACAGCGGCCAGTTTATCCTCCATGTGCGTGCTAAAACCGGCACGCGCATTGAAGAAACCGCGCGGCTTGCCGATCTCATCGAAAACTCGATCCGCCGTGTCATTCCGTCCCAGGAACTGGACAACATTCTCGACAACATCGGTCTACCTTACAGCACCATCAATTACATGCACAGCACGTCCGGTCTGATTGGCGCGGCCGACGCGGACATCCTGGTGTCGCTCAAGGAGAATCATCGCCCTACGGCTGGGTATGTCCAGGAATTGCGTAAAAAGCTTGCCGGTGAGTTCCCCGGCAGCACTTTTTATTTCCTGCCCGCGGATATCGTCACGCAAATTCTGAACTTCGGCTTGCCGGCACCGATCGATATTTAGATCGAAGGAGCAAACATTCAGGCTAATCGCGAGATCGCCAACAAGATCCTCAACGAGATTCGGCAGGTGCCGGGCATCGCCGATGCGCGCATCCAGCAAAATTTCGATTACCCGACGTTCCAAGTCGCAGTCGACCGCACGAAGGCAGCGGGCGGAGGATTTACACAGCGAGACGTCGCGACCAGTCTGTTAATATCGTTGAGCGGGAGCTTTCAGACGACGCCCACATTTTTCCTGAATTGGCAAAACGGCGTCAATTACAACCTGGCGACTCAGACGCCGCAATACAGGATTCAATCGCTGCAGGACCTGCAGAACATGCCGATTACTTCGGCGACTATGAAGAGTCCGGAAATTTTGGCCGACGTCGCCTCGATCACGCGGTCGAATGAGATGGCCGTGTTGAATCATTACAACATCCGTCGCGTCGTGGATGTGTACGCCTCCGTGCAGGACCGGGACCTCGGCGCCGTCGGCGGTGAAATTACGCGCATTGTCGATGCAAACCAAAAACTATTGCCGCGCGGCAGCTTCATCACGGTTCGCGGACAGCTAGCCACGATGCGGACATCCTATATCGGCTTGTTGGCCGGTCTCGGCTTCGCCATCGTGTTGGTCTATCTATTGATCGTCGTAAATTTCCAGTCCTGGCTGGACCCTTTCATTATCATCACGGCTTTGCCCGCCGCGCTGCCCGGCATCATCATCTTCCTGTTTCTCACCCACACCACGCTCAGTGTCCCGGCATTGATGGGCTCGATCATGTGTATGGGCGTCGCCACCGCTAACAGCATTTTGATCGTATCGTTTGCCAAAGAGCGGCTGACCGAACATGGCAACGCCGTGGAGGCGGCCATTGAGGCCGGTTTTACGCGCTTTCGCCCCGTGCTCATGACCGCTCTCGCCATGATCATCGGCATGATTCCCATGGCGCTGGGATTCGGCGACGGCGGCGAACAGAACGCGCCGCTCGGACGGGCCGTCATCGGTGGGCTGTTGTGCGCCACGGTCGCGACTCTCATTTTCGTTCCGGCGGTGTTTAGCATTTTCCACCGCAGGCGTGACGCCGCTCAACCGGTACGTCAATGACAAGATGTGGGCGAATGGCAGCCGATTTCATTCATGGAGCAATAGGATGACAGACACCGAGAAGAAAGAATCCGAAACCCAATTCGAAGATACGCGACATGAAAGCCAGCGCGCGGGAATCGGGCTCGCCACCTATGTGATTCTAAGCGCCGTGGCAGTAATTTTTGTCATTGTCATTAGCCTTGGTTTCATCAGTCGCAAAAAGGCGGAGGCCGAGCTGAAGCAGACGACGGCTACGGCGGCGATAGCCAAGGTCAACGTGGTCTATCCGAAGATGGACGCTCCTACCGATGAAATTGTTCTGCCGGGAAATACCCAGGCTTTTACCGATGCGCCGATCTTTGCGCGGACAAGCGGTTATGTCAAAAGCTGGCACATTGACATTGGGACCCATGTGAAGAAAGGCCAGTTGCTGGCCGAGATCGAGACGCCGGAGGTGGACCAGCAGTTGCAACAAGCTCGGGCGGACCTTCAAACCGCGCAGGCCAACCTGCGCCAGGCCGAGATCACGGCGGACCGCTGGCAAGCTCTCTGGAAAACGAACTCTGTGTCAAAGCAGGAAACCGATCAGAATGTCAGCAACTTTCATGCGATGAAAGCTACGGTTGATTCGAACAGCGCCAACGTCCGCCGCTTGGAGGAGCTCCAGGGGTTTCAGAAGATTTACGCTCCTTTCGACGGCGTGATCACGGCGCGCAACACGGATATCGGCGCGCTCATCAATTCGGGCGCCAGCACGCCGGGGCAGGAGCTCTTCCACCTCGCGGCAATTAACACCTTGCGGGTCTTTGTCGCGGTGCCGCAAGTCTATTCGCAAGCGGTGCGTCCCGGCGCAACGGCATCTCTCACGCTCGACGAATTTCCCGGCAAAACTTTCAGCGGCACAATCGCGCGCAACTCCAACTCCATCGATCCGGCGTCACGAACTCTGCTTGTCGAGGTGGACGTGGATAACCGAAGTGGGTCTCTGTTTCCGGGAGCCTACGTGCGCGTTCATCTCAAATTGCCGCAATCGGTCAACTCAGTGACGATTCCGGCCAACACGCTTCTGTTCCGCTCCGAGGGCTTGCGCGTCGGTGTGGTTCGCAACGGTCGCGCGGAGCTGGTGCCGATGACCATCGGCCGCGACTATGGGAGCAGCGTGGAGGTTGTGTCCGGGCTCCAGCCTACGGATCCGGTCATCCTCAATCCAAGCGACTCTCTGATCAGCGGCACGACGGTCCAAGTGAATCCTCCGCCCGCTCAGGCCGCCGCTCGATGAAGTCCCTTTACCTCGGTCTTACCGCTGTTGTGGTGTCGCTGTGCGCAGGTTGCATGGTGGGACCGGATTATTTCAAGCCATCGGTGCCAATGACGCCGGCCTACAAAGAAGACCAGGGCTGGAAGCTCGCGCGACCACTTGACGACATTCCCCGAGGTAAGTGGTGGGAGATTTTCGGGGATCCGCAATTGAACGCGCTGGAAGAGCAGGTGAGCGAGGCCAACCAGAACGTGAAGGTCGCCGAGGCGCGATTTCGCCAGGCGCGCGCGTTGATCGGTTTTGCCCGTGCGGGACTTTTCCCGACGGTTTCGGCCGGGTTTAGTGCGAGCTCCCTGCGCGATTCGACCAATAAACAACCGCCGTCGAGCGGCGCGTCGACGCGCGACTTTCTGTTAACCGGTGATGTTTCTTACGAATTGGACTTGTGGGGCCGCATCCGGCGCGGTGTCACCGCAGCGCGTGAAGAAGCTCAGGCGAGCGCCGCCGACTTGGAAACCGCCAAACTAAGTCTCCAGGCGGAGCTGGCCTTCGATTACTTCGAGCTGCGCAGCGCCGATGCCCAACAACGGCTCCTCAATGACACGGTAAAGGCCTTCGAGGAAGCCTTGCAGCTTACGACCAATCGATTCGAAGGCGGCGCCGCGCCGAAGTCGGATGTGGCGCAGGCACGGACTCAACTGGAGACGACACAAGTGCAAGCCACCGATATCGCCGTGCAGCGGGCGCAGTTCGAGCATGCGATCGCCATCCTGATCGGGAAGCCACCTGCGGACTTTAGTCTTCCGCCGGCGCCGATGGACCTCCAGCCACCGGATATACCAGTGGGTCTCCCATCAGCCCTTTTGGAGCGACGTCCGGACATCGCGGCGGCGGAGCGTCGGGTCGCCGAGGCGAACGAACAGATCGGCATCGCCAAGGCGGCATACTTTCCAACGGTGACGCTCAATGCTTTGCTTGGCTTTGAAAGCAGCTCGATCCGAAATTTGGCGGGTTGGCAAAGCTTTTTGTGGGCGGTCGGAAGCTCTGTAGCTCAAACGATTTTCGATGGCGGGCGGCGTAGAGCAGCTTCCGAGGCCGCACTCGCCAGTTATGATGCAACGGTCGCCAGTTATCGCCAAGCTACCCTCGACGCATTTCAACAAGTGGAAGACAATCTCGCCGCGTTGCGCATCCTCGAGCAGGAAACGCAGCAACAAGAGCGCGCCGTGGTGTCGGCGCGGGAATCCCTGCAGCTCTTTACCAATCGCTACATAGGCGGAGTCGATACCTACCTCCAGGTCATCACGGCTCAAACCGTGGCGCTGGCCAATGAACGCAACCAAGTCGACATCATGCGCCGGCGCATGGATGCTAGCGTGACGCTGGTGAAAGCGCTCGGCGGCGGCTGGCACGTCGCGGATCTGCCGCAGTTCTAGCCGACAAAATTCGAAACAACTCCAAATGATCAAAATACACAAAGTTCCAAACAAGCGCATTTCAGATTCTGGAATTGATAATTCGAGTGTTTCGATTTGTTTCAGCTTTCGGGCTTCGGATTGCGGATTTTAAGTCGTCATCGCTTTTGCGTCCCTTCGACGCGCCGTCAACATTCTCTGACGGACGGTGTCGAAGCCTCGACATTTATCGGGCGGTGCGTCGAACGTCCGATACTTTCTCCAGCGGTCGCGACTCTAGCAGTCTAAATTTTTCCTGTATTCTCACGATCTCGGCTCAAATCAACTTGGCAGGTTTTTTGCCTATCTTTGAGAAAGGCGATGTGCGCTCAGCTCATCATTCACCCGTCAGGCGTCCCGATGTCGAAGTCAATGTCGCCATTTAAGCTTCTGCCGAAAATTCGCCACAGCGAGGCTTGCGCAGTCAGCACCAACACAACAGCTTAGGCCGCAACTACCCGGCTCACGACAGATTTCCTCACTGCGATACATCGACGCGGTTTGGCACAGCCCTTGCCCTAGCAATCATCAGGAGAAGCGCCGCGGAGGTGAAAAAAATGAATACCGCAAAGTTCTTTTTCGCAGTGCTGGTGCTAAGTGGTAACGTCGTCGCGACTCATACGCCGGCCAGCGCAAAAGAAATTCCTGGATTGGTATCCAAAGACGGGGGTGTTCCCGAGAGCTATTGTCCGATGCAGATTAGGGCGTCGACCCCGGAGAGTTTGCTCGGCGAGCAGCCGGTTCTTAAGCACCCGAATTCTGGCGAACTCATCGACTATTACGGCCCTTGCGGCGAGACTCCGGTTGGACAAGATCAGCCGGACACGCAGCGGCTGGATCAGTATGGCTGAGAAAATAATTAAAGGCGATAAAGAATCTGCGGCGGCAGCGCGGGCGATCGGCCGATGTTAAGCCGCTGGTCAGGAAGGAAGTTTATGAAAAAATTTTATTTACTCGCACTCGTCATCTTATCGTTCCACGCTTTGCCGGTCGGAGATTTATTCGCCGCAGCTCAGCCCTTTGTGCAAGATCAGTTTCTCCAGCGACAGCAAACGAACGAGCTTCGTGCGCAACAACAGCTAAACCAGCTCCAGCGCGAGCAGGAGTTAAATCAGGCGCAGCAGCAGTTGGAGCAAATGCGGGAGCACGGGCAAGCGAATCCCCGTCCGCGACAAGAGCAGCTCAATGATGTTCAGCGGCAATTGGATCAAATGCGCAACGATCAGCAGCTGAATCGGTTACGGGAGGATGAGCAGCTAAACCAGCTTTGGCAGCAACCTGAGCGCTTGCAACAGAACCGGCTAGAGCAACTCCGAAACGATCAGGAGCTAAACCGGCAACAGCTTCAAGAGCAGTTCAACCAGACGCAGCAACGGCTGGACGAATTACGCCGCTAGCAGCCGCAGGAGGATTCCTCAGCGTATCAGGTTGGCAGGTGTGCCGATCTCCGCGAGAAAGGCCTAAGTGCCGGCAGCAGTAAAAGATAGGTAGTAGGCTCCTTCCACTCCCTCTTGTCTCACTTCAGCGCATAATCTCTGTCCTGCGAACCTCAATTCCGAGTTCGCGGCGAATCAAGACCGGCGTATAGAGACTTGCGGGCTAGTGATCGAGGGTCTCAGCGGCGGCAGAAACATCGTGAATCTGCCAAAGCTCTACTTAGGTAATCAAGCAACGGCATTCAATGCACTATACCAAGGTATAATAGATTCGATACCAACGACTCTGGTAGATTTTTCCGGAATCGCCCTGGACAGAAACAGTGAACAAACTAAGGTTTCCCCACGTGCTGTCGATGTTCGCTCAGTGCGTTTGAATAAGATGCTGTGAATTCGGACTTAAGGTATGCCGAATTTTGGGACGTCAACACGGCGCATCACGTCGTTTGTTCTCAGGAATGGGCTAGCGGTTTTATCTGTGGCCGCGGCACTCGCTATCACAGAATTGCTTAGAACCTATTTTGAACCGACCCCCAATTCATTGTTTTTTTGCGCAATCGTGGTCAGCAGTTGGTTCGGTGGGCTCGGACCGGGATTGCTCTCGGGGATACTTTCCGTTGGGGTCATCGATTATTATTTTATTTCTCCGCGCTACATTTTGGCGGTAAACCCAGAGGACGTGCCGCGCCTGGCTGTTTTTCTGATCTCGGCGACTGCCATCAGTTGGTTGAGCGGTGAACAAAAACGCGCCAAGGAATCGCTCCGGCAGGCACGTGACGAACTGGATGCGAAAGTGCAAGAGCGCACTGCCGAGCTTCGGCGCGCCAATGAGGAGCTACAGGCGGAGATCGGCGAACGAAAAGAAGCCGAGGTCGCACTCCGGTCAAGCGAAGCCCAGCTCACGCAGGCCCAGAGGATCGCCCATCTTGGCAGTTACGAAATCGACGTGCTTGCGGGGACCAGCCGTTGGTCGGATGAAATATTTCGAATCTTAGGACTGAATCCGCAAAACGGCGCTTTGGCTCGCAAAGATTTGGTCGAACGCATCGTTGGCGAAGATCGGCAACATGCGATGGAGCGTTACGATCAGCTCGTTCGCGAGGGTAAGCCTTACAATATCCAATATCGTATCAAGCGGCCCGATGGTTCTATTCGCTTCGTGCAAAGCATGGGCGAACCAATTAGGAATCCGGACGGCGCCGTGGTCCGGTTTGCGGGCGCGCTGCTCGATATCACCGAGCGCAAACAATCCGAAGACAACCTGGCGCGACTCAACCGAACGCTGCAGACTCTCTATCAGAGCAATGAAGCCCTTGTTCACGCCACCGACGAATACGAACTTTTGCAGACCGTCTGCCGCATTCTCGTTGAGGTCGGCAGAGTTCGAATGGCGTGGGTCGGTTACCGTGAGCTTGACGCGGTCAAAACGGTTCGCCCGGTCGCGCAAGCAGGATACGACGATGGGTACGTAGAAAACGTCAAAGCCACTTGGGCGGACGCGGAAAGAGGTCAGGGTCCGACTGGTACCGCTATCCGAACCGGTAAGCCATCATGGACGAAGAGTATCCAAACCGACCCGAGTATCGCTCCATGGCGAGCGGAGGCGCTTAAGCGCGGCTATAGCTCGAACATCTCGCTCCCGTTGATGTCTGACGGCGAACCGTTTGGCGCCCTCACTCTTTACGCTGAAGAACCTGACGCTTTTAATGAACGCACGATCGAGCAGTTCACGGAGTTGGCGGATAATCTGGCGTATGGTGTGACCGCGCTGCGCACACGCGAGGAACGCAGCCGCGCGGAACGCGGTCTGCGCGAGGCGCAGGCAGAGCTGGCGCACGTAACCCGGGTCATGACGATGGGAGAACTTACCGCGTCGATCGCTCATGAGATCAACCAACCGCTTGCCGCCGTGGTTGCTAATGCCAATGCTTGTATCCGCTGGCTTGCCAATCCAACACCGAATTTAGATGAGGCGCGGGAAGCGATATCGCGAATCGTCAGAGACGGCAACCGCGCGAGCGATGTGATCGGACGCATCCGCGCATTGGTCAAAAAAGGCGACACTGAGAAGACGCTTCTGGACATTAACGAAGTCATCCAAGAGGTTGTCAGTCTGATTCACAGCGAAATACAAAAATCCGGCGTGGTGCTGAAGATGCAACTGGCTGTCGGTCTGCCCCGCATATTGGGCGATCGGATCCAGTTGCAACAAGTGATTCTTAATCTGGTGATGAACGGTATCGAAGCCATGAATGCTGTCACCGATCGACCGCGGGAGATGCTTATTCGTTCGTGTCAACATGAAACCGACAAGGTCCTCGTTGCCGTGCAAGACTTCGGTAACGGGGTAGACCCGGAAAATCTCAAAAAAATCTTCGACGCCTTCTACACGACCAAGTCACAGGGCATGGGGATGGGGCTGGCGATCAGCCGTTCCATTGTTGAGAATCACGGCGGGCGGCTGTGGGCTGAACCGAATGATGGTCCCGGTACGACATTTCAGTTTACCCTCTTGAAGTATGCCTAGGACCCGCGCATAAGCGGACTCAGCGCCGGCGGAATACCGAACGCATATGATCAAATTTTTCCGCTTCTCCCCTTCTAGCTTAGCGCTTGCTTACGTCGCCCTCAGCGTGCTCGTGCTCGCCTTGTTTGCAATTCCGCTCTGGTATGGCTGGCGCGCGAACATCTCGACCTTCAGGGCATATGTTCAGGAAGAAGACCTGCAACGTTTGATGGAGGTGTTCCACAGCGAAGGCGCGAAGGGACTTGTTACAGCGATGGAGTCACAGTCGAGAAGCTTGCCCGGTGACCAAATCATGGTCCTGGCAGACGCGTCGAAAGTGCGGCTCGCCGGCAATTTGCCCGCCTGGCCGGGCGAGGTCCCCGACGCGCCTGGAACCTATGGCTTGGTGATAGGCCTGGGTGGCGGATCGACGATGCGGGTGGTCGCTTCGCATGTGAGGTTGCCGGGCGGATACCATCTCTTGATCGGTCGCGAGAGCGTGCGCTTCGAGTCGCTTGTCGAACGCTTCTGGTATGGGATTGCCGGCGCCACGGGCGTCGTTCTGTTATTGGGTGCTGTCATCGCGTGGCTGATTCGTCGTGCGCTGCTTTCCGAGGTGCAAGAAATCAGCCGCACTGCGTCAGCCATCGTCGAAGGCGATCTCTCACGCCGCATCGCAACGCGCGACAGATCGGACGAGCTCGGCACTCTTGCGCGAACGGTCAACGGCATGCTGGAGCAGCTTGCCAGGCAAAACGTGCAATTGGAGGGCGAGATCGCCGTGCGCCGGCAGGCAGAGCAGGCGCTCCATTGCGCTCATGACGACCTGGAGGGGCTGGTCGCGGAACGAACCGTGCAATTGGCGCGGGTGAACGAATCTCTGCGGCGGAGCGAGGCCTATTTAGCTGAAGCGCAGAGGCTGAGCCACACGGGCAGTTGGGCATTCAACGTCGCCACCAGAGAGATCGTCCACTGGTCGCAGGAACACTTCCGCATACTCGGCTTCGATCCCGAACAGGGGATGCCGTCGTTCGAAACACTCCTACAGCGGATTCATCCCGACGATCGAGCCAGGGCCGCTGAAGTCCTCGAGCGAGCAGTCCGTGAGAGGACGGACTACGAACTGGATTGCCGAATCGTTCTTCCAAATGGCGCGACGAAATACATCCACGCAGAAGGCCATCCTGTTTTCAACGCGTCCGGCGAGCTCGTTGAGTCCGTGGGTACCGTGATGGACGTGACCGAGCGCAAGCGGGCAGATGAGGAGCGCCAGTCCCACCTCCGGTTCCTGGAAAGTATGGATCAGGTCAACCGAGCCATCCAGGGAACGAACGACCTCGAGCAGATGATGAGCGATGTGCTTGACGCAGTGATTGCGATCTTTAATTGCGATCGAGCGTGGCTGGTCTATCCCTGTGATCCGGAAGCTGCATCGTGGAAAGTGCCGATGGAGCATGCGCGGCCGGAATTCCCCGGTGCCTTCGCCCTGGGACGTGATCTGCCCGTGAGCCCAGAGATCGCGGAAGTGTTCCAAGCCGTCAGAGCGTCCAGTGGTCCTGTGCGATTCGGTCCGGAGTCGGAACATTCGCTGCCGGCAGAGACGGCGAAGCGGTTCAGCATACAGTCTATAATTGCCATGGCCGTCTATCCCAAAGTGGATAAGCCCTACCTGTTAGGGCTGCATCAATGCTCTTACCCGCGAATCTGGACGCCGCGGGAAGAGCGGCTTTTCCAGGAGATCGGCCGACGGCTGGAAGACGCCCTGACCAGCTTATTGATGTTTCGCAACCAGGGCGAAAGCGAGCGCCAACTGGGAGAGGCACAGCGCCTCGCGCACCTCGGCTACTGGGAGCGCGACACCGATACAGATCTCATCACCTGGTCGGATGAAACCTACCGCATCTTTGGGCTCCAGCCGCAAGAACGCGTTCTCAATCTAGCCCAATTGCCGGACCTGGTTCACCCCGAAGATAAGCAGATCGTGATCGAAGCCGTGGCGGCGGCGCTTCGGGGTGGCCCGCGCTACGATGTCGAGTATCGAGTGGTCCGGCCCACTGGCGAGGTGCGACTCGTCCATAGTCAGGGCGATATTACAAGAGACGAGTCAGGCCGGCCCCGCCGGATGTTCGGCACGGTGCAAGACATCACCGAGCGCAAGCGGGCCGAGCAACGCCTCAGGGCGCAATACACAGTCACACAGATACTAGCGGAGGCGGCTACTCTCCAAGAAGCCACCGCAAAAATACTTCAGGCTGTGTGTGAGTGCCTGGTATGGGACGTGGGGGCGCTGTGGAGCCTCGACAAAGATGCGGGGGTACTACGCTGCGTCGAGGTCTGGCATAAAGAATCCATAGAGGTCCCGGAATTTGAGGCGGCCAGTCGCGAGAGCACTTTCATGCCCGGCACCGGGCTGCCGGGCCGGGTCTGGTTCAGCCATGAGCCCGCATACATTCCCGATGTCGTCAGAGATTCCAATTTTTTGCGTGCGCCGATCAGCGCGCGTGACGTGCTGCACGCAGCCTTCGGTTTTCCCATCCTGCTCGGCGGCGACGTTTTGGGGGTCATGGAGTTTTTCAGCCATGAGATACGGCAGCCCGAACAGGAGCTGCTCAATATGATGGCTACCATAGGCAGCCAAATCGGCCAGTTCATCGAGCGCAAGCGAGCCGAAGATGCGCTGCACCACGCGCAAGCGGATCTGGCCCACGTTACACGGGTGGCGACTCTGGGCGAGATGACTGCCTCGATTGCCCATGAAATCAACCAGCCGTTGACCGCCGTCATCGCAAACGCCAATGCCTCTCTGCGCTGGCTTGCTGCGGCGACGCCAAACCTCGATGAAGCACGGGACGCCGTGAGCCGTATTGTCCGCGATGGCAATCGGGCGGGTGGGGTGATCGCCCGCATTCGAGCGCTCGTACAAAAAACCGATACAGAGAAAGTGCGGCTCGACATTAACCAGACCGTTCAAGAGGTCGTCATTCTGATGCAAAATGAAGCAGTACGAAAAGGAGTAGTGCTACGAATGGACTTGGCCGCTGATGTCCCGCCTGTATTTGGCGATCGAATCCAGTTGCAACAAGTGATTCTTAATCTGGTAATGAACGGTATCGAAGCCATGGATACGGTCACGGATCGACCGCGGGAGATGCTTATTCGATCCTGTGAGCACGAATCCGACCAACTGCTCGTTGCCGTGCAAGACTCCGGTATTGGGATCGACCGAGCGAATCTCGGCAAGATCTTCGATGCTTTCTACACTACCAAGCCGCAGGGAATGGGTATGGGACTGGCGATCAGCCGCTCCATTATTGAGAATCACGGCGGGCGGCTGTGGGCCGTAGCGAATGACGGTCCCGGTGTGACATTCGAGTTCGCGCTACCCGTTGAAATTGCGGGCGCGACATAAAACCGATCTACCGAAGACGGCCTGGAATGACGGCGATGCATGGTTTGAAAGGAAGCTTCGTCTTGTAGAAGGAGAAGCCTATGGATAATCAGAGCGAACAACCAATTCGGTTCGCCGGCTCAGTGCTTGGCGCACAACGTCATGTCTGCGCCTTCTTTCACAGCCCTGACGAGGAATATCGGGTGCTGCTTCCTTTCATCAAGGAGGGATTCGAGTGCGGCGAAAAGGCCTTCCATATCGTCGATCCCAAGCTGCGCGAGGAACACCTGCGGCGGTTGACGTCAGCCGGGATCGATGTGGCGGCAGCAGAACAGAGCGGCCAGTTCGAACTGCGCAACTGGGCTGATGCATATTTGCGCGACGGCCACTTCGATCAGGACAGGATGCTTGCTTTGATCCAAGAGGTGCTGGAGGGCGGCAGACAGCAGGGCTTCCCGCTGACTCGCCTGGTTGCCCATATGGAATGGGCTTTGGAAGACCGGCCGGGTGTTGATGACCTGGTGGAGTACGAGACAAGGCTGAACTATATTTTGCCTCGGTATAAAGACCCGGTCATATGAACGTACGATCTCGCCAAGTTTGGCGGGGGTATCGTCGTTGACATTATGCGGACGCATCCGATGATCATCATCAGCGGAATCCTCCAGGAGAACCCATTCTTTGTTCCCCCGGATGAGTTCTTGCGGGAGCTGCGGGAACGCGGCGCCGCGCAGATTAGATGAGGCCTATCACCTATCTGGCGATGGAAGTGGAGATGGAACATACAGCCGATGAGATCAAGCGTCTTAAGGCGTGTATCAATGATCTGATCAGCGTTCTAGCCCTTCCCGCCATCTGGAGTGGCCAGGAGCCATCCCAGATTGTTAGTACTCTGCTCGACGTGCTGCTAGGTATGCTGCGCCTGGACTTCGCCTATGCTCGGTTGAGCGACTCGATTAGCGGTGGCACGCCAATCGCGATGGTCCGGTCGGCTCAGCGCCCAACTTTGAATGCCCAGCTGCAGGAGATTGGCCAAATACTCAACCCGTGGTTGACAGGTGATCCACATACATCGCCTTTAGTGATACCGAATCCGACCGGAGAAGGTAAGATATCGATCGCAAGCTTGCGGCTGGGGTTTCAGGATGAATTCGGGGTCTTAGTAGTCGGCTCTCAGCGGGCCGATTTTCCGACGGACATCGAAATGCTGCTACTACGAGTAGCAGCGAATCAAGCGGGGATTGGCTTGCAAGAGGCTCGTCTCTCGAGCGAGCAAAGGCTGGCCGCAGAGTGGCTTGAGCGGCGAGTCATTGAACGGACCAGACGGCATGCAGCGGTGAACGAAGAGCTAAGAAAGGAAATCATCGAGCGCAAGCGCGTCGAAGAAGAGCTGCGACGCAGTGAAGCTTACCTCGCTGAAGGACAGAGACTGACTCACACAGGCAGTTGGGCTTGGAATATTGCGACCAGAGAAATCTATTGGTCCCATGAACAGTTTCGCATATTCGGCTTCGATCCGGAGAAAGGGAGTCCATCTCATCAAACAGTTTTTCCGCGGATTCATCCTGAGGATCAGCGCTGGGTCAGCCAAACCCTTGAAGTGGCGATCCGTGAAAAAAGGGATTTTGAATTGGAGCATCGCATCGTTCTTCCGGAAGGAACAATGAAACACTCCCACGTTGTGGGTCATCCCGTCCTCAACGAGTCGGGTGATCTCATTGAGTTTATTGGCACGAACATGGACGTGACGGAGCGTAAGCGGGTCGAGGAGTCGCTGCGCGAGCAGGCCAGCCTCCTCAACCTCACTCACGATAGTGTCTTCGTGCGCGATATGAACGACGTTATCACCTACTGGAATCGCGGCGCCGAGGAACTGTACGGATGGACCAGAGAGGAGGCGGTCGGCAAGGTCTCGCACCAGCTCACGCAGACGATCTTCCCCGCACCACTTGAAGAAATCAATGCGGAGTTGCTCCGCACGGGCCGCTGGGAGGGGGAACTCGTCCACACGAAGCGCGACGGGACGCAGGAAGTGGTGGCGAGCCGCTGGTCTTTGCAGCGAGACGAGCAGGGGCTTCCCGCCGCGATCCTGGAGACCAACAACGACATCACCGAGCGCAAGCGGGCAGAGGCGGAACTGCGCGAGAGTGAGAAAAGATATAGACATATCTTCCAGACGGCAGGAGTGTCTATCTGGGAAGAAGATTTTTCTCAAGTCAAAGCTGCCATTGATGATCTGAAAGCCCAGGGAGTCAGGGACTTCAGCCAGTATCTCGCCGCGCACCCGGAATTTATCCAGCAAGCCATTTCAATGGTGAAGATCATTGATGTGAACGACGCAACCGTCAAGCTGTTCGCGGCCCAGAGCAAGGATGAGCTTCTGGTCTCGCTGCATAAGATATTCCTGCCGGAGGCTGAGGAAGTGTTTGCGGGGGAACTGATCGCCATCGCTGAAGGGCGAACCAACTTTGAATCCGAAACCATTCTTCAGACCCTGAAGGGAGACAAACTAACCGTATTGTTTACGATCACGTTCCCGCGGCAGCCCGCCAAGCTTAACAGCGTGCTGGTGAGCATCATGGATATCACCGAGCGCAAGCGGGCCGATGAAGCGCTGCACAAGACGCAGGCGGAGCTCGCGCACGTCACGCGCGTGGCGACTCTGGGAGAGCTGACTGCCTCGATTGCCCATGAAGTCAACCAACCCCTCGCGGCCATCGTGACCAACGGCAATGCCTGCCTGCGCTGGCTGGCGGGCGATTCACCCAACCTCGACGAAGCGCGGGAAACTGCCCGGCGCATTATCCGCGATGGAAATCGGGCGGGTGACGTGATCGGGCGGATTCGGACCCTCTCGAGGAAAACTGGCACGGAGAAGGAATTGCTGGACATGAACCAGGCCATTCGAGAGGTCGTTGCGCTTGCGGAAGGTGAAGTGCGAAGGAATGGGGTGGCACTACGGACGGAACTGACGGGTGATCTTCCGCCCATACTGGGAGATCGAGTTGAGCTAGAGCAGGTGGTGCTTAATCTGATCATGAATGCGATCGAAGCCATGAGCGCGATTGGGGACCGACCGCGAGAGCTGGTCATCAGAACGCAAAGCGGTGAGGTCGATCAGGTGCGGGTTGCAGTGCAAGACTCGGGCATTGGCCTGGACCCGCAGAGCATGGGACGGATCTTCGATGCTTTCTACACCACCAAGTCGCAGGGAATGGGTATGGGACTGGCGATCAGCCGCTCCATTGTTGAGAACCACGGCGGGCGACTATGGGTCGCCCCGAATGAAGGCCGGGGCGCAACATTTCAATTCACGTTGCAGGCTTATAGTAAGCAAGAATAGGCTTTGTAGTAAGGGAGAATAGGCTGTTGAATACGCTGAGATGCGCGACCACGCCAATCGGCTAAAACTTGGGGATATTATTTCCCACCACACTCCGTGAGAGGATGAGGCCGTCCTTAAACGAAGAGGTTTTGACCAAAAGATGGAGGCTTTATGAGTCTGACAGCACAGACAACTCCGCTTATCGCCGCACTCGAACAACTCGGTCCACACGACCATCTCTGCTCGATATACGAGAGCCCTCAAGAGCATTACGCGGTCGCTATTCCATTCATACAAATCGGGCTCGATCGTGGCGAAAAATGCATTTACATAGCCGACGATGGCACGGTTGGCGACGTTCGCCAAGCCATGGAGTCCGAAGGAATTGACGTAGAGCGTGCGACCGCATCCAAAGCCCTCGTTCTGGCGACCAAAGAGCAGGCATACCTGAAGCATGGATCCTTTCATCCCGATTGGATGTTTACCTTCTGGAAGGAAGCCACGCAGTTGGCGATGAGCGACGGGTTTTCTGCGGTGCGAGCCACCGGCGAAACAGAATGGGTTCTGAGAGGGGGCCGTGGGCTTGAGCGTTGGATGGAATACGAAAGCAGATTGACTCACACGCTCTCGGAAAATTACTGTTCCGCGCTTTGCCAGTACAATCGACGTCTTTTTCCACCGGAACTCATTCTCGACGTCATCCGCACGCATCCCATGGTCGTTTACGGCGGCACGGTCTGCCGAAATCTGTACCATGTGCCACCGGACGAATTTCTGGGAACTAACCAAACGGCGCGTGAGGTGGAGCGGCTGTTGACCAATATCCGGGAACGCGAGCGTGTGGAGGACGCTCTCCGAGAACAGCTCACGGAACGCAGGCGGGCTGACGAAGCTTTGCGCGAGACGCAGGTGGAACTGGCGCATGTAACCCGAGTCACGACCATAGGAGGACTGGCGGCCGCAATCGCTCACGAAATCAATCAACCGCTCGCGGCCGTCATAACTAACGGCAATGCCTGTCTCCGCTGGCTTGCGGGCACAACTCCAAACCTAGATGAGGCACGGCAAGCGGTAGGGCGTATTATCAGGGACGGGAACCGGGCGAGCGATGTGATCGCCAAGATTCGCGCTTTGTTGAGGAAAACTGGCACAGAGAAAGAGCGGTTGGACATGAACGACGTCATTCGAGAAGTTGTTGCCCTTGCGCAGAGTGAAATACGAAGGAATGGGGTGGCACTACGCGCGCAACTGGAGGGTGATCTCCCACCTGTGCTGGGCGATCGAGTGCAGTTACAGCAAGTCGTGCTTAACCTGATCATGAACGGGATCGAAGCCATGAGCGCGGTTGGAGACCGAGCGCGAGAGCTGATTATCAGTACCCAGAGCGGTGAGATCGATCAGGTGCATGTGACAGTGCAAGACTCAGGCATCGGCCTTGACCCAAAGAACATGGAACGAATCTTTGATGCTTTCTACACAACGAAGGCTGAGGGAATGGGGATGGGGCTGGCGATCAGTCGCTCCATTGTTGAGAATCACGACGGGCGGCTATGGGCCGTGCCGAATGACGGTCCCGGCGCAACCTTTCAGTTTACTCTTTTGAAGCATCCCTAGGAGCGCTCATGCCGGAGCCAAAAGCAATCGTCTTTGTCGTGGACGACGACGCGTCAGTGCGAGAGGGTTTGGGAAGTCTGATTCGGTCGGCGGGGTTGAAGGTCGAAACCTTTGCCTCTGCGCAGAAGTTTTTGGCCAGCTCACGGGCGGAGGCGCCGAGCTGTCTCGTATTAGATGTACGGCTGCCGGGCCTCAGCGGGCTCGACCTGCAAAAGCGGATGGCGGAAGTTAATATTGAGATCCCCATTGTTTTTATTACCGGCCACGGCGATGTTCCGACATCGGTGCGGGCAATGAAAGCGGGAGCCGTAGAGTTTCTTACCAAGCCATTCCGTGATCGCGATCTATTGGATGCGATTCAGCAGGCCATACGACGCGATCGGATAGCGCGCGAGCAGCGAGCGGAGATGGCAGAACTTTATGACCGCTACGAGTCGTTGACGCCGCGCGAGCGCGAGGTGATGGAGCTGGTGGTCTCCGGGCTGCTCAATAAACAAGTCGCCGCCGAGCTCGGCACAAGCGAGATCACCGTTAAAGTTCACCGGGGTCAGGTTATGCAAAAAATGGAGGCGGAGTCTTTGGCGGAACTGGTCAGGATGTCTGAGAAGCTCAGAATTGCCCACCCCCAAAAATCGTAGGGGCAAGGCGCGCCTTACCCTTTACCCTCCTATACCAAAGTATAATAGATTCTTCGTTTAAAATACTGCTAACGTATCATCATATCCGAGATGAAAGGGCAGCATGTCCAATCCACCACTTATATCGGTTGTCGATGATGATGAGTCGGTCCGCGAATCCCTCAGCGGTCTAATCCGCTCTGTCGGGTTCGGGGCACTGGTATTTGCTTCGGCCGAAGAGTTTTTGAGCTCGAATCGTCTTCTCGACACTGACTGCCTTATCCTCGATGTGCGCATGCCCGGGATGAATGGACTCGAGCTTCAACGTCGGTTGGCTGCAAGCCATACGTCAATCCCGGTTATCTTCATCACCGCTCATGGCGATGAGGAGGCTCGGGTGCGAGCTCTTAACGGCGGCGCAGTGGAATACCTACTCAAGCCGTTCAGTGAGGAAGCGTTACTGAGTGCGATCGACGCCGCTCTGAAGTCTAAATGACATGGAACGAAAGACGTTCGAGATTATAAAAGATAAAGACAAACTCCGGGCAATTCCACCCTACACCTATTCAGGATGGAATTGGTAATTCTAAGTAATAATATTGACAACCCATGACAAATAGAGACAAGCTCACGGGGTTGGACGAAGACACAGTGTTTTCCGATTCAAGATACTTTAGCAAGTGAAAGAGGTGTCCCATGAGTAAGATAGCTCCTCTTATATACGTCGTGGATGATGACGCGTCAGTGCGCGAGGCTCTGGGTAGCTTGATCCGGTCAGTGGGGTTGAGGGTCGAGGCGTTTGCCTCCGCGCAGGAGTTTTTGACCCATCCGCAAGCCGACGCACCGAGCTGTCTGGTGTTGGATGTGCAACTCCCCGGGCTAAGCGGACTCGATCTGCAACAGGAGCTTGCCAAGGCGGATATTCAGATCCCAATTATTTTTCTCACAGGTCACGGCGACATTCCGATGTCGGTGCGAGCGATCAAAGCCGGGGCCCTGGAGTTCTTGACCAAACCTTTCAATGATGAGGACCTACTGGATGCGATCCAGCAAGGGATCGCCCGGAATCAGCGGGCGACGAAGCCAAAAGAGGAACTTGCCACTCATAAATTTGGCGACATCGTCGGCACGAGCGCCGCATTAAGAAACGTGCTGAATCAGGTCGAGGTTGTAGCGCCGACGGAATCGACGGTCCTGCTTCTTGGTGAAACAGGCACGGGAAAAGAGCTTATTGCGCGAGCGATCCTTAACGTCAGTTCCCGTTCCAATCGTCCCTTCGTCAAGCTCAATTGCGCGGCGATCCCCTCAGGGTTATTGGAAAGCGAGTTATTTGGTCACGAAAAGGGAGCTTTTACCGGAGCGGTTTCACAGAAAATCGGCCGCTTTGAACTGGCGAACGGAGGAACGCTGTTTCTCGATGAAGTGGGCGATATTCCGTTGGAGCTGCAGCCCAAGCTTCTGCGCGTCTTGCAGGAACAGGAGTTTGAACGGTTGGGAAGTACCCGAACCCTACGCGTCGACGTGCGGCTGATAGCGGCGACAAACCGGGATTTGGCACAGATGGCCGCCGAAAAACATTTTCGCGAGGATCTGTATTTCCGACTAAACGTGTTTCCGATACGGATTCCACCGCTGCGAGAGCGGCAAGGAGACATTCCTCTACTGGTGCAACATTACGTGGACAAATATGCGCGCCGCATGAACAAGGAAATTGAGTCGATTCCTGAAGAGACGATGGCTGCGCTTTGTAGCTATTCCTGGCCGGGGAACATTAGGGAACTCCAAAACTTGATTGAGCGATCCGTGATACTGACGCCAGGAAACGTTTTGCAGATTCAACTCAATGATCTGCAACAGTCGAATCCCATCTCCTCGACGATGGCGGGCACACTGGAAGATGTCGAGCGGCAGCGCATCCTCCAGGCTTTGCAGGAGGCCGGCGCGGTCATCGGGGGACGACACGGCGCGGCAGCTCGCTTGGGTCTCAAACGCACCACGCTATTATCTAAAATGCAAAGGCTCGGCATCACCCGGAATACACACTACACACCGTTGACAGGGAAAGAGGGACATAAGGAAGTCCCACAACCAGTAAAGTCCTAAACCATTGAAGATTGGCGTAATCTAGTTCTTCAACAAATTTCTTTCCCCAGTACCGATCTTCTCGTTCAGGGAATGGAATCGGATTAACCGCGTCGACCGTTTATTTTTCGTGTGCCCGCGACTGGGTTGAAAACGTTCCATCCTCCCCTTGCGAAATCCGATTCGCCGACAATGCCCTAGATCGCCGTGGTTTCGTTTGTCGGCTCAGACGGGTGAAATTGACCGCCTCCGGGTCAATCCTCTTGCCAGCTCACGAATTGACTCTGCCAGCGTTCCCATAGTGGCTTCGTAAAAAGAAAACTGACGTTACTCAGTCGTCCTTTTGACATCCGTCGATATGACGACCCGGGGCGTCGTTCAATACACAATTTAATCGCGGCCGGCGCTCAGAAATAGCTTGCCGTTGGATGGCACAGGCGTTGCTGATCCTCTCAGGCAGGTGCAGTGAATCAAATGAAAAAGATAACTATTGCGTTGTCATTGCTCTTGGCGCTCAGCGCGATCGCCGGTTGTTCTGTCCACCGGAATTACTACGGTTGGGAGAGACGGCATTGGGAATGGCACGACCGGCACCGGTAAAGGTTCTGAGTTC
>WNFV01004822.1_pt1 | contig 22248 bp, 16 predicted proteins | sample 5400101 | NCBI WGS metagenome assembly WNFV01 (sample SAMN13153361, study PRJNA577476) | soil metagenome | isolation source: 115 cm soil or saprolite under grassland replicate 1 | place: USA:California | collected 2016-06-15 | reverse complement strand
ATTGCTGAAGGTAAAATGACCGAAACAGGTTTCGCAAATTTGCCGCCTGATTTTAAGTAAAGCATATGTATCCAAAAAGCTGGCGATATTATCGCGATGTATCTATTTACCGGGTTCTGTTCGTCCTTTTGGTTGTGACAGCAGGTTATGCGCTTGCACACCCAGTTTATTGGATTTTGGTTCTGGCAATTTGGATGATTCGATCTCCCGTGCAAAACGCTTTTTACTTTGCTCATCCTCCCAGGAGATTTAATTGGATGCCGGAAACAAAGCTTGATTTCCGGGAAGTGACGTTCCCCTCCCGTGCAGGATTAACGCTCTTCGGACGATTTGCTCCAGGCAAAAACCACGCCGCGATTCTTTTACTTCATAGACTCGGCGGCACGAACGCGGACATGCTGTTCCACGCTGAAATTCTCATCAATGCAGGCTATGGCGTCTTCCTCATTGACTTGCGTGCTCACGGCAGCAGTGATGGAGATACATCCACATTCGGGTTGCATGAGGCAGACGATGTAGCTGGTGCGGTGGATTACCTACTCAGCCGCGCAGACGTGAACGGACAGAAGATTGGCGCACTCGGGATTTCTCTTGGGGCGCAAGCTGCTCTACGCGGCGCATTGAAAACAGACAAGCTCCGCGCCCTGGTGCTGGAAGGACTTGGTCCATCTGTTTTGAGCGACCATGGTGGCAGGTTCAAATCCTTGCAGGGCTGGGTTAATTATCCATCTAACTGGCTTTATCACCGTGCTTATGAATTTATGATTGGAGGGCGGGATCAAGGTGTTCTCGAAGTGATCAGGAAAGTCGCACCACGACCGATTTTGTTCATTGCCAGTGGCGGAAACGATATTTATTTCAGCCGTTTGTTTTGTCAGGCTGCGGGGGAACCAAAGGAACTATGGGAATTTTCCAAAGGACGGCACGGCGCGGCGTTTCTGCAGGACTCGCATGGATACACAAAACGCGTAGTGGAGTTTTTTGATAAGGCGTTATGATGAATGAAATAAAAAAGTTAAGCTTGCAGATGGACTTGAGAAGACCACTTCCTGGGTTTGGATGGAAGATGGACAACTCAATGAACAAAGGATGGTAGAGAACTTCAAAAGTTATTTTGGCATCGCGCATTGGTTGAGGGAAAATGAAATTGAATTTCCCATTAAAAGGGAAAGCTGGGCATGACGGTGAAATGCCCTGAATGTGGCGCACTTGACAATGCCTGTGAGACTCGCTTCCATGAATTCCTCGTCAAGGAGTTCGAAGAAGCGGGTTACGGCACGGTCCATCATCTAACTGTGACTGCATACATGCTCCAGCACTCCAGTAAATTGACGCGTGATGGCTGGCTTTATGAACGAGAGTTATTGAGAGAGTTTCTCGTCGAAAATAAGCCGCCTGCTTTTATCAGAAGGCAAAACAAGGATTTGGTCGATAGCGGTAAGCGAAAGTTCAAGATCAAATCGAAAGATGGAATTCCGATCATCAACAAAACCACATGGACAAAGACGATTCTAGATGTCCGTAAGGAGAATGCAGAAATTTATTGTGCAGATGTGAACGCGTGGGCGCGGTCAGCGGTCAGTGCTGGAGGAGGCTGAGGTGATTGAATTTTCATGAACGAGCGGGGATAAATCCCCTGCTCAGTACCTGGAAGCCCTTTGGGCTAGCACAGCGAGTCGGTTTGAACCGACTTTTATGAACTGAGGCAGGGCTTTAGCCCGACGAATCACCGCAAACTAGAATCTCGCGAAAGGAAAACCTATGACCTACTGGCGACTCCACTACCATCTTATCTGGTCAACATATGACCGTGAACCAAATATTACGCTCGAATGTGAGAAAATGTTTTATGGTGTGATTTATACCAAAGCCAAGGAATTAGACTTGAAAATCCACGCGGCAGGGAACATTGAAGACCATGTTCACGTTGTTGTGTCTATCCCGCCCAAACTTGCTGTCGCAGATTGTGTCCGTCATCTCAAGGGTTCGAGCGCCTATGCCATTAATCACATGGATGTTAGCGATAGCAAATTTAAATGGCAAGGTGGTTATAGCGCGTTGACTATTGGTGAGAGGTTGCTAGAGATAGTTATGGAGTATGCTGCAAAGCAAAAGGAACACCACCGCGAAAATAGACTTGTCGATGCTTATGAGAGAATTGATGAGGAATATGAATGAATAGGAGTCGTCCTGTTTCAATCGGGAACGAGCGGGGATAAATCCCCGCGTGGGCGAGGTCAGTGCTGGAAGATATGAAAGGATTGGGAACGCAAAAGCATAAGGAAACTATGGAAATTGGCGAAACACTTTATGTAACAACCCGCGATGAATTTCGCCAATGGTTGATCCAGAATCATAAGAATAAAAAAGAAATCTGGTTGATTCAATACAAGAAAGCCACAAAGAAACCATCAGTCAATTTTGTGGAGGCTGTCGAAGAGGCGATGTGTTTCGGCTGGACTGAATCCATCGGCTTCAAATCCATAGACGCTGAACGTTTCGTCACGCGTTTCTCACCGCGCAGACCGAAATCGAACTGAACGGCGAGAAACAAGGAACGCGCACGCAAGATGATCACTGAAGGAAGAATGACAGATTCAGGACGCGCCACACTACCACCTGATGTGAAATGAGGATGGAACTGCGCAGACAAACCCTACGCTGGAAGATAGGGAGGGATTGGAAGCCTGAATTCTGGAACGAAAAATAATGAATAAACATTTTACGCAAAACATTTTAGGATTTTTTTTGTTGATTGTCATTGCCCTTTCCTCGGGTTGTGGACAATCAACCGTTGCTGATTCACTAACATCCAATCCTCAGACAACACAAACACTCAACATCCCACCTATTCTCCCTCCAACCGTTCGCGTACCTAAGCAGGTGAATGACTGTAACTCCCCAAGTGATGCTGGGCGTATATTTTTCTTTCGAGGAAACAGCACAGGCAAACGTAACCATGCAAGTTACTATGATTTATATGTTATGGATGGAAATGGTTGCTTCGCTAGGCTCGTAATGCCAGAAGTTTCAGGTTCACCAGCCTGGTCGGCAGACAGTAAGCGGCTAGCAGTTGGTTGTGAAAACAATATTTTTCTTTGCATTCTGGACATAACGGCAACGTTAGATACCTGTGCTAGCCCTGCATATATGATTGGTGAATGTCGTACTGTAGTTCTCCAAAAATTCGCATTGCCTCCAGCAATTGGTGGAGATGAACGAATGTATAACATCTCGTGGACATCAGATGGCACACAAATTGCTGTAGAAGGTGGTAGCGAATTAACACATCATTATTTTGTATATGCCTTAACCCTATCGGATCAAGGAACGTGGAAACTCTTTATTCAAGGATTGTCGCAATTTAATTTAGCTTGGTCGCCGAAGGAAGAACAATTGGCTTTATCAGGCCTCTCCTTCATCAATCTCCAGACAACCAATGTAGCGCCTGCGGGAATGTATCCTGAGTGGTCGCCCAATGGAAAAAGAATTACATATATTCGAAGCTCTAACGACGACAGTAAAGAGCCTTACGGCATTGCATGTGTCAATATTGACAGTGGAGATATTGAATGGCTTTACGAGCCTCAGCTTCGAGATAAGAATAATTATCCACCACATGATTTGGTTATTAGAGATAATGGACAATATCATCGTTTGCTCAGTTGGTCTCCAGATGAGCGTTATATTGCCTTTGTTTCAGAGGTTGGGTTTGGCGCCCAAAGTCACATTTTTAGACTGAACATTGAGACAGGCGAGGTTGTAAATTTAACTGCCAACTTGCAACCACAACAAGGCGCTCAAGCATATTATGCCCCTGCCTGGGGACCGCAATGAATTTATGTAATCGGGAGAACTTGATGACCGAACACAAATATACCAATCGCTGCTACCTTGACGACCTCGTACAAAGAGCGAAAAGACTAAATACTAAAATTGACAGGTCTACTTGCTTGTGATAAACTCCCGCAACAATTAATATTTCTGCTGTACTCATCCAGAGAGGCTGAGGGACCGACCCTATGACGCCTCGGCAACCGAAATTAGTTTGATAGTTCGATAGGTAGATAGTTCGGTAGTTGCGAGACTACAAAACTAGCTAAGTAACAAACTACAAAACTAACCCCAGGTGCCAATTTCGGCAGTAAGGATGACCGTTGCGGTCGTCTAAACTGAGAGATGAGAGATGACTATAAAATATTGTCGCCTCTCATTGCGAGAGGCGCTTTTATTGCTAATCCGATCTCTGTTTATCTCCGTTCATCTCTGGTAAATTAACGGTAGGAGCCATATGAATCGAAAATATACAAATCGCAAATATCTCGACGCCCTCGAAAAGAAAGTTCTCGTCTACGATGGCGCGATGGGCACCAGCCTGCAAGTGCAAAACCTCACTGCCGAACATTTCGGTGGCGAGCAGTACAACGGCTGCAACGACTACCTCGTCATCTCGTATCCCGAAGCCGTGGAAAAAGTCCATCGCTCGTTCCTCGAAGTGGGCGTGGATGTGATCGAAACGGATACTTTCCGTTCCAACCGCATCACGATGGCAGAATACAAACTGCAAGACCGCGTGATTGAAATCAATGAAACGGCCGCGCGCCTTGCGCGTCGTCTCGCAGATGAATTCGCTAATCCTCAATCTCCAAAATTTGTCGCGGGTTCCATCGGCCCCTCGGGCAAACTTCCGTCTGCCAATGACCCGCAGCTTTCTGATGTCACTTTTGACGACCTCTCCGACGTTTTTCGCGAGCAGGCTGTCGGTCTGATTCGAGGCGGCGTAGATGTACTCCTCATCGAAACCTCGCAAGATATCCTCGAGGTCAAAGCCGCCATTACGGGCATCCACGAAGCCTTCGAGGAGACTCAAGTCTATTTGCCAATCCAAGCTCAGGTCACGCTCGACACGACGGGTCGCATGCTCCTTGGCACCGATGTCGCAGCTGCACTTGCCATTCTCGAAGGTCTTGGTATTGACGTCATCGGTCTCAACTGTTCCACGGGACCCGAGCATATGCGCGAGCCCATCCGCATCCTCGGCGAAAATTCCACGCTCCCCGTTTCGTGCATCCCCAACGCGGGACTTCCATTGAATGTGGATGGACAAGCGGTCTATCCGCTCGAACCCGAACCGTTCGCAAACGATTTATATGAATTCGTGACCAAGCACAACATCTCGATTGTGGGTGGATGTTGTGGGACGACTCCTGAACACTTGAAGTTGCTGGTGGATAAGTTGAACGCGCATCCGCATCCCGACCGCCCGCATCATTCGGGCCCGAAGCTTGCTTCCGCCATGTCAGCCATTTCCATGCGACAGGATCCTCCGCCAACCTTGCTCGGTGAGAGGTGTAACGCGCAAGGCTCGCGCAAATTCAAGCGACTCCTACTCGAAGAAGATTACGACTCCATTTTGGAAATTGCGCGCGAACAAGTTGAATACGGCGCGCACGCCCTTGATATCTCTTGCGCCGTCACTGAGCGCCCCGATGAGGTCGAACTCATGCGTAAAGTTGTCAAGAAACTTGAGATGGGCGTGGATGTTCCGCTCGTGATTGACACGACAGAATTAGACGTTCTCGAAGTTGCGCTCAAGACTGCGCCCGGGCGTTGTCTCATCAACTCAACTCATCTTGAATCGGGTCGCGCCAAAGCCGATAAAGTTTTCAAGCTTGCCAAAGAACATAATGCGGCTGTGATTGTGTTGACTATAGATGAAGGCGGCATGGCAAAGGCCCGCGAGAAAAAACTGGAAGTCGCCAAACGTATTTACGACATCGCGGTCAATGCACACGGACTCAAGCCCGAAGATTTGGTCTATGACGCGCTGACATTCACCCTCGCCACAGGCGACGAAGAATTCGCCAACTCTGCCATCGAAACCATCGAAGGCATTCGTCTCATCAAACAAAACTTACCTGGCGTGATGGCATCTCTTGGCGTGAGCAATCTGTCGTTTGGACTCGCGCCGCATGCACGTCCCAGCTTGAATTCGGTCATGCTCTATCACTGTATCCAGGCTGGGCTTGATATGGCGATTGTCAATCCTGCGCACATCACTGCTTATCCCGACATTCCCCAAGAAGAAAAAGACCTTGCTGAAGACCTCATCTTCAACCGCCGCGCGGACGCATTGCAGAGATACATCGAATATTACGAGAAAGTCACACCCACTGAACAAGCCACTGCATCCGATCCAACGAAAGACATGACACCTGAACAGCGTTTGCATTGGTCAATTCTGCACCGTCACAAAGAAGGTGTGGAAACAGATATTGATTCCCTTGTTCCTTTTCCAATGTCCCTTGGTGAGAAAATAGAGGATGAGGAGAAAAGGAGAGAAAATCACCTGAAGGCAGTCGAGATTCTGAATACTGTCCTTCTCCCTGCCATGAAAGAAGTGGGTGATAAATTCGGAGCGGGCGAATTGATCTTGCCCTTCGTGCTTCAGTCTGCTGAAGTAATGAAGAAGACTGTTGCACATTTGGAGAATTATCTCGAAAAGATCGAAGGCGTGACCAAAGGTACAGTCGTCATTGCAACTGTCTATGGTGATGTGCATGACATTGGCAAGAACCTTGTTAAAACAATTCTCGTCAATAACGGCTACACTGTCATTGACCTCGGCAAGCAAGTGCCTGCTGAGACAATCATTACCAAGGCTGTCGAAGTTAACGCGACCGCGATTGGGCTGTCCGCGTTGCTTGTATCCACATCTAAACAAATGCCGTTGATTGTGAATGAATTACACCGTCGCGGATTGAAATTCCCTGTGCTGGTCGGTGGCGCGGCAATTAACCGTCGCTTTGGACGCCGGATTCTTTTCACTGAAGATGGAGATGTTCACCAGCCGGGAGTGTTTTACTGCAAAGACGCATTTGAAGGCCTCGAAACGATGGACCAACTCATTGTCCCTGAGAAGCGCGAAGAACTGCTCGCCCGCGTTCGCAAGGAAGGGGATCTAGAAATGGGTCGAACCTCTCAGGTGCCAGAACATCGAAAAATGGCGACCCGCTCAAAGGTCGAACCGGAAGCGATTAATCATCCGCTGAAATGGGGACAGCGCGTCGTCAGAGATATGCCGTTGGAGATCGTCCTCAAGTATCTCAGTATTAATGAACTTTATCGGCTGTCATGGGGGGCGAAGAACGCGCATGGCGAAGAATGGGAAAAGCTGAAAGCAGAGTTTGATGCACGCTTGGAACGCATGAGCAAGCAAGCGATTCGAGAAGGTTGGCTTAAGCCCCAAGCCGTATACGGATATTTCCCGTGCCAATCGGACGGTGATGAACTGATCATTTATGACCCCGCTACAATTGACACCGCTTCGCCTGATGAATTAGCCCGCTTCAATTTCCCTCGCCAACCATATGATGACCATCTTGCGTTGTCTGATTATTTCGCTTCGGTTGAGTCGGGAAAGATAGATGTTGTGGCTTTCCAAATTGTAACTGTCGGGAAAGAAGCGACCGAGCGCTTCGACAAACTGCAGGCTGCTCACGATTACTCTGAAGCCTACTTCACCCATGGGCTTGCAGTTCAGACCGCGGAGGCAACTGCAGAGTATTTGCATCGTCATATCAGGCGCGAACTGGGTATCGGCGAAGAACAGGGCAAACGCTACTCCTGGGGTTATCCCGCCATTCCAGAATTGGAAGATCACGTGAAAGTTTTCGAGTTATTGCCTGCCATAACGACCGATCTAGGCATGACGCTTAGTGCAGCTTATCAGTTAATTCCCGAGCAGTCCACTGCTGCGATCATCGTCCATCACAAGAACGCAAAGTATTATTCGGTCGGTGAGTCACGTGTGGAGCAATTGATGAGATAACAGCAAATGGAGAAAGAGGTCAATCATGATAGATCAAAAATACGACTTAAATTGTTGATCTATTTAATTAGTATTGAAACCATGATCGCGGGAATTGTCACGGCTATATCTGCAGCTAGACAAGGTTCTGTGACCATAACCGGAGTTGCATCTGTAATAGCCATTGCGGGTGCGATAAGTCTTATCGTTCCAAAAATGTTCAGTGAACACCTGAACGTCCCTCCAACAATTTTGGATATCCTACAAATATGGTTTATCCAATTTATTCCAGCAACCGTCATTTTTGTCATCACAATATTGCTCTTTAGTATGAATTTGAGCACGAAGGTAGCATGGATTTTATTCCCTCTCTTATTCTGGTTTTGGTTGGTTGGTGTTGAGTATCTTCTGTTCTTCCCCGTTAAAAAGACCGCTGCCCAGATAGTGGAATTAGATATTCGACAAAAACGGTTGGCATTTCTTAGCCTGTTATTCGCTTTTGGGATTGTGGCCATTCCTTCTCATATACCGTCCCTTTTGGATGGCATTCCCTGGGAAACCCCCTTTGAGTTTGTACTTGTAATTCTATTATTACCATTTACTTTCATTACAGGAAAGAGATTCCTCGCAAAAGGAGTAGTTGTATCCACTCTTGGTTTTCTTTTTACGCTAAAGATCATCGCAATGCTGTTTTTACCGCAGACAGGGCTGGGTATCCGTGCTTTTTCAAGTCAAGAAACTTTGGCTAGCGGCAACTGGGAAAAAAGTTACAGTACCTTTCTTAATCCACTCTACACACAGGTCATTCAGCAGCCATATCTCAGCAACCGCGAATTTCCCATCGAATGGATAAATCACAAGGGTTTCGAACCTGAGCAATTTTGGGTTGCCTTGGAGGTGAATGGGTTCGTCCATTTGAAGGAAAATGAAAGGCTTGTATTCATTGTCGAAGGGGCGAGACAGGCTCAAGTCGAGATGATAGATGTAGTGAATCAGAAAACTACGTCTGCAATCATCTTGGAGAATTACCAAAGAGTAGGTGCAAACCTGTTTCAAGCAGTTCCGAATATGCGGGATTTCAAGCTACAGGGAATTTTAACGTTCAAGAGGTTTGGACAATACCACGTTGAGCCTTTGATTTTATATCCCGATGGCTCTACAAAATCTGCGCTTACCTTATCTAGGATTTGGGTTTCTCCAACCAACATAAACTTCAGTTTTTTTCAATTATTACTCAATTTCATTGGCCTTTCGCTTGCCGGAATATTTGTGATTGGATTGGTCTTTGGTTTGGTTGATCTATATCGCTCAAACAAAATCAGCGCCATTGATGTTTATCTTGCGGCTACGGCTCTTCCTGCGTTTTATATTGCCAATCTTATACCAAAATCTGAACTGAATATTGCAATCATTTATTTGATCAGCGTGCTGGCCGTGGTGAAGATCATTGAGCATTCAGTTTCTCAGCGTGAATATTCATGGAAGGAACTTCTTTTGTCCATTGGTCCTGCGTTTTTGTTGATGCTCCTCGTTCTAGATATTCAAAATCTGCGTGATGTGACCATCTTCCCGCAAAACCAGGATGGACTCGAATATCAGATCTTCGCGCGGAATATATTTGTCCGTGGTGATGTATTTCTTACTGAAACGCCTCCGCGTGCTTATAAAATCCTCTTTCCTTACCTCGTAGGCATTGTGCACACCTTCTTCGGTCAATCCGCTTCGGCGCAACTGTTCTTGAATGCATGGTGTGCCATATTGAGCAGCGCGATCATTTTGAACCTGATGAAGCACAATAACATTTCTGCAAGCATTGCGCTCTTGATTTCTCTCGCTTTGCCGTTGATACTCTGCCTGCCATCATCCTACATTTATTATTACCGCTTCGGTTTGATCGAGCCCGTTGCCATCCTGTTTTTACTGCTTACCTGCTATTTTGCGATTAAACAAAAAATCGGCGCGATGTTCATTACAGGCATGTTAACTGTGCTTTTGCGACTCGATTACCTTGGCCTGGTCCTCGCCGCGATCATGCTTACATCTCCGCCCATCCTAGGCTCGACAAGAGCAGCATGGAAACAATTCTCTAGTTGGTTTAGAGTCAATGCAAAACTTATCGTAGCTTATGCGCTTGCCATATGTTTTCCCCCCTTGCTTATCATTTCAGGATATTTCCTTTTGACGCCTCATTACACGTTAAATTTCAGTGATACGTATCAGGTATCTCCTGCCTCGATATCTGAAGGTTTGATGCGCGTGGTTATAGGTGGGAATCTGAATGAACTAAAAACGAAATTCGCTGAAAACTTCCTCGACGCTTCTTTAACCGTTTTTCCACTTATCCTGGGATTCCTGATCGCTCTCGCAACAATATTTTTTCGGAAAGGGATTTTTGAAAAAATTGACCTGCGCTGGGCTTTGCTCATCCCAAGCATTTTGCCTGCTTATTTGGTCGTTCGACCCGCGGCTTATTTCCCGCGTTTTAGTTTTTCCATTCTGCCATTTGATTTGGTGATGATTGGATCATTCTTGTATTACTATCGTGTCATGTATAATGATTTTCGTTCCCAGGATCTCATTGAAGTCAGAGTGAATGAATCCAGATAACAGCATGAAAAACTACTTGCGGATTATGCTCACATCATGGTATGTGATTACTTTACTGATCGTCATAAGCATTGCAGTTATTTATCTCAAGCTGGGCAGAAAGGGGTTTGAGATTTTTATTCAGCAGTGGCCTTTGAGTAATCTAAACATTATGCTTGCATCTACGGCTCTAACATGGTTATGTCTGGGAGCGCTGTTTTATTTGCTTGCTTACGAAAAGATAAAAGCCAATAATGCGCTGACCTTTGCAGGCTTCTTTTTGATTGCATTGACTTACTTAAACATCCTCCGTGAAAGATTTCGGTATGGTGATTACCATTATTATCTTGAGGCTGCAACTAATTTACTCCAGAATAAGCCCTTGCCTGATACATATATCTATCTTCCATTATGGGCAACCATGGTTCAATTCATCGTTCCGCTCGGAGATGAGGGTGTGCTGTTGGTGCTCTGGACTCTCAACATTATCTTTTTGATTGCTTTTTATTTTTTACTTCATCGTCTTTTGGAAGTATACGGGTTTTCGGTTCCACTGGCAGCGCTGATCACGACGTTTTTTATCCTGGTCAACACACCTCTTCACCGGACGTTGGGATATGTGCAAGTCAATCTGCTTGTAATGGTTTTGATTCTGCTTGGTATTTTGTTTTATCCCAAGTGGATGTTTCTTTCAGCATTAACCCTTGCATTAGCTGTTCATTTGAAGACTTCTCCTATTGTTCTTGTACTGGCTTTCCTGCTTGAGCGCAATTGGCGTTGGCTGATTTGGTTCTTACTTAGTTTCCTCGTTATTGGATTGATCCCGGTAGCAATGAATGGCGTTTCTCCCTATTATGATTTTCTAACAAATATCACCATCTTATCGCAAAATAACAACACGATCTTTCATGATACCTCCTTTGATTCATTCCTTCGATTTCTTGACCCATTTCTCCGCATCAATATGTTCTGGACACGTGTCCTAACCTATATGTCCAAACTCTTGCTCGGCATCGCGACAATTTTCGTGATGATGCGAAATGTCCGACATCAAATCTTTATACGCGGGCAGGATAATGGCACTGTCCTATTGAATGCCATTCCGCCGCTTTTTATTTTGATGACGCTTGCTTCGCCAATTGTGTGGGACCACCATGGTATCTTTGTAACAATACCCTTTCTACTAATGCTAAAGTGGTTAAATTCACCTGCTAAGTGGGCATTGTACAGTTTTGCCTATTTCCTCGAGTTCATCTTGCCGTCATTTGATTTTTTCCCCTGGTCGTTTGGCAGACTTTTGGCGCCCCTCATTATTTTGGGTTTAATGTGGGGAATTGAAAAGCAACAAGAACAGTCACGTTTCTTTGCAATAGTGAGCGATTGGCTTTCAAATTTACCTGCATTGAGAGCTTGATCTGGAATCCATGAGACCTCATCTTCCCATCCGCATTTTGATTGCTTTAAATATTCTTCTTGGCATTTTGACTTTCTCCAAATATGGGGAAAGTTGGGATGTCAATAGCTTAACCCATTATGCGGATAGTTCCATTTCGATGTATGGCAAATTGATTGGCAATGGAGATTTTTCACCAGCTTCGATAAAGGATGAGCTCGCGCTTGGATATTATGGTCCTGCTTATGTAATGTTGCTGAGAATGATTGACCGACTTATATCTCCTCGCTATGAGAATGGTCTAAGCCCGCTTCAACATTTTGTTTACTTTGTAACCTTTCAAGCGGGTGTTATCGCTTTTTATGTTCTGTGTCTTCGTTGGATGAACGAAATTGCGGCGTTTGGCGCAACGCTGCTTTTTTCGACTCAACCAGTTTTGTGGGGACATGCATTTATCAACCCCAAAGACATTCCTTTTCTGGCTTTCTTTCTTCTGACGGTTCTTTTTGGATATAAAATTGGCGAAAATCTAGAGCCGATTCCATTAGACAAGCGGACTATCCTCGCCTCGATCTTCTTTTGGCTGATTCCGTTTCTGGTCATTTTCTTTGGCTCAGGGTTAATCCTTATGTGGATCGAAAAGCTGGTCCGTAACGCAGCCGTGGGTGAGACAAATATCGTTTCATTCATCGCCTCTGATATTACGAAAGCCTCGCCGGAAATCTACATTCATAAATATTCCAGTTTTTATATTCGTATTTCTTTTTTCTATATATTGATTTCAACTCTGGTTTTGTTCTTCTTTTACTATCGGTATTCCCGCCCTGCTTTTTCAGCATTGATTCCTGTTCTAGTGGGCTCCTTACTTCTGGGGTTTACAATTTCCATTCGTAATCTTGGCCTTTTTGCGGGCTTAATCGTTAGTGGTTACATTCTTCGGAAGCATGGACGTAATGCACTCCTCCACTTGCTGTTTTATGGGTTGGTCGCCGCATTCACCGTATATTTGCTTTGGCCTTATTTATGGATTAATCCGGCTGGTCATTTATTTCAAAGCTTTGTTACCATGGCACGCTATCCATGGACAAACACCGTTCTTTTTAATGGCATTGAGTATCCAGCGGCAGACTTGCCTGCATCTTACTTGCCTACTCTGTTGGGCATTCAGCTCACGGAACCTGTTTGGGTTTTGTTCATGGTCGGATTAGTGGTGGCAATTTTCAGCCTAAGAGATAGGCGGGGCCTGCTTGTCCTGACCGTGATTTGGTTTATCCTTCCACTTATCGGATTTATGATCGCGCGCATAGTCTTGTACGATAATTTTCGTCAGATATTGTTTATTCTTCCACCTGTATTTTTCTTATGTGGGATCGCGTTTGAAAGAATTAAGCGGCCGTGGGTACAAGTTCTCGTAATTGGTCTATGTGTGTTACCGGGGATTATTGGAATTGTTAGATTATATCCCTATGAATACAGTTACTACAACAGTAGCATCGGCGGCATACATGGCGCGTTTCGAAAATTCGAATTGGATTATTGGGGTACTTCGTATCGTGAAGCCGCGTTGTGGTTGAATGAAAATACTCCTGTCAATACAAATATATGGGCCGAAGGCCCCACACATTTACTTGGTATTTACTTGCGAAAAGATTTGAAATTATATTCTTCAGGTGAAATCGAACGTGCGGATCATTACGATTATGTCGTTGCGCTCTCCCGTTACAATCTCGATCTAACTTCTTATCTCAAAGCGAATGTGGTTTATAAAATCGAACGCGAGAACGCAGTGCTGGCTGTCATTAAAAAGCCATAAAAGGAAGTAAAGATGAATTTACTGGAACGTCTCTCAAATGAAACTATATTAGCGGATGGTGCGATGGGCACGATGCTTCATGCGCATGGTATTGGCTTTGACCAATGCTTCGATGAATTAAATATCAAAAATCCTGCCATAGTGGCGGAAATACATCGCGAGTATATTGAAGCGGGCGCGCAGTTAATCATTACGAATACTTTTGGCGCTAATCGGTTCAAGCTCTCAAAGCATGGATTAGATGAAGAGGTGGTTAGGATTAATCGCGCGGGTGTGGAACTTGCAAAACGCGTGGTAGCCGCGTCATTTAAGGATGTATTGATTGCAGGGGATGTTGGCCCGCTTGGTGTGCGAATCGCGCCGTTTGGACGAGTGAAACCTGAGGAGGCACGCGCCGTGTTTGCAGAGCAGATCAAAGCATTGACCGAAGCAGGCGCGGACTTGATTGTGATCGAAACGATGACTGACCTATATGAAATTCAGGAAGCAATCAAAGCCGCGCAACAAGTTTGTACGCTACCCGTGGTTGCATCCGTGACGTTCACACGTGATGATCGCACTTTGCTTGGTGATGATCCAACCAAAGTTGCCGATACACTAGCGAAAACGGGTGCAGATGTAATCGGTGTCAACTGCTCCGGCGGGCCCTCACAGTTGCTTCGCATTCTTAAACAAATGCGCCATGCAGTGCCAGATGGTAGGTTCTGGGTTAAGCCGAATGCAGGTTGGCCTGAACAAGTTGGCGGGCGCATCATGTATCCTGCGGATGCGGATTATTTTGGCGAATATGCCATCTCATTTCGTGATGCAGGCGCAAAGATTGTCGGTGGATGTTGCGGAACCACACCCCAACATATTGCCGCTATGAGGAAATCATTAGCAGCAGTGCCTCGTTTAAACGGAGACGCTACTTCGATCTTACTTGAAGATGAAATTACCGAAGTTCCTGCTGAACAACCGACTCTGTTCGCACAGAAATTGGCTTCCGGCAAGTTTTGTATATCTGTTGAAATGGATCCACCGCGTGGACTCTCAACTCACAAACTGCTCGCGGGCGCGTCCCTGCTTGCCGAAGCAGGCGCGGATGTGATCAATGTGGCCGACTCTCCCATGGCGCGCATGAGGATGTCTGCCTGGGCGGTTTGTGACGTGGTCCAACGCCTGGTCGGTGTGGAAACTGCGCTTCACTTCCCGACCCGCGGGCGGAACCTGCTTCGAGTACAGGGTGACCTGCTCGCTGCCCATGCGATTGGTCTGCGTAATGTTTTCGTTGTAATGGGTGACCCGACGTCCATTGGCGATTATCCTGAAGCCATGGATAACTATGACCTTGTACCTTCAGGCGTCATAAAATTGATCAAGCAAGGCTTCAACCATGGTGTGGATCATTCCGGTACATCCATTGGCCAACCGACTAACTTCTTTGTTGGTGCAGCATTGAATCTTTGCCCACCCGATCCTGAACAAGAAATAAGGAATTTGCATCGCAAGGTGAAAGCAGGTGCAGATTTCTTACTTACACAACCGGTCTACAGCCCGAACGATGGCTCAATCTTATTGGAAAAATATGAAGCCAAATACGGCAGACTTGATAAACCGATTCTCGCTGGTGTTCTACCTCTGGTCAGTGCAAAACATGCGAACTTCCTGTATAACGAAGTTCCCGGAATTTTTATCCCAGAGGAAACGCTGAAACGGATTGAAGCCGCGGGTGATCGCGGGGTAAATGTTGGGGTGGAACTCGCGGTCGAGTTGATTGACCAACTCAAGGCTTGGGCTGGAGGCGTTTATATCATGCCTCAATTCCATCGTTTTGATATGATTGCCGAAATTATTGACGCGGTAAAATAAAGTTATGCTCCTCACTATCGATGTGGGTAATACCAATATTACACTTGGTCTTTATGAAGGCCAGGAACTTGGCCGGCATTGGCGTCTCGCTACGGATCATGCGCGCATGCCCGATGAGTATGGTCTGCAATTCCTCGGCTTGCTGCAAAACGCGGGGAAGACAATTTCTGATTTAACAGGCGTGTCGCTGGCATCGGTTGTACCTCCTCTTACTATGCGTGTGGTGCAAGCCTGCCGTGAATATCTCAAGCAGGAGCCGCTCCTTGTAGATACAGGCGTCAAAACGGGAATTAAGATCCGTTATGAAGACCCAAAAGCTGTCGGTGCAGACCGTGTTTGCGATGCTGTCGCCGTGATGAAGATGTATGGTGGCCCTGCCTGCATAGTGGATTTTGGTACGGCTACAACATTTAACGCGCTTACAAAAGAAGGAGAATATCTTGGCGGCGCAATTACTGCGGGGATCAATCTTGCCGCAGAAGCATTATTCACACGCGCCGCGAAATTGCCACGCATTGACCTGCAACGCCCGCCTTCTGTCATTGGCCGCAACACTGCCCACGCGATGCAATCAGGCTTGATCTTCGGGTATGTGAGTATGGTCGAGGGAATGGTAGCCCGTTTTCGGTCCGAGTTGGGAAGCGAAATGAAAGTCATTGCCACGGGCGGACTTGCAGAGGTTGTGGCTCAAGAAACAAAAGTCATTGACATACTGGCTCCATCACTAACTCTAGACGGGCTAAGAATCATTTTTGAACTTAATCGCTAACGTGAAAAGAATCGTGATATTGAGTTTAGGGGTAGCTTTACTGCTGTTGGCTTGTACAGCAATAACTATTGCCGTGCCTGGCCTGGCAAAGACAGCCACGCCTTCCCGAAGCACTCCTTCGAGACGTCCGACCGTACCAGCAACATTGACAATTACCGCAACATTCACTGTTACCCCAACGTCTACACCTTCTCCGATTCCAACTGCCACTTGGGTACACCAAGGACCAGACGCCATCATTGTCCCAATACTCCTTTATCATCATATCGCCGCATCATCACGTAACAGTCGTTATTATGTATCGCCCGAAAAATTTGATGCAGAGCTGAAATTGGGAGTACACAACGATCACAACCGAAATGCTGGTAAATGCGGTCATGGAGGGTGCGGATCTTCCGCCGCGCCCATTGCTGATCACATTCGATGATGGTAACTTAGACAATTACTTCAATGCCTTTCCGATCATGCAAAAATATGGATTTACCGGTGTGGTGTATATCATAGGTAATTACATGGGCACACCCGGCTATATGAACGCAGATCAGATCAAAGTGATGGCTGCCGCGGGGTGGGAAGTGGGAAGCCACAGCATGAGCCATCTCGATCTATCAGAACTTGATCCCCAAAGACAGAGATATGAGATTGTTGAGTCTCGTGAAAAGCTTGAATCCGAGCTAGGCTTTCACGTCATGACGTTTGCCTACCCATTCGGTATCACCAGTACTGAGATCATCGATTACACCGAATTTGCTGGGTATATTGCAGCGATGGGCCTTGGTTCTTCCGCTGATCAATTTAGATCCAATCTTTATAACCTGCAACGTAGTGACGTAAAAGGGACATTTGATTTCAAGCAATTTATATCCCTCCTGCCTTGGCGTGGCGACCCGATTTATCTTCCCACCAATACACCCACGCCGACACCATAAAATCTTCTTGACTTGAACCATTAGAAAATTTTTGCAGTTGTTTTGTTAAAGTTTTTTCGTCGATCATTTAGTGATTGTTTCGTAAAACGAGGTCGGCAAGTCGGCAATACGATAGATGTGGATATCATAGATTCCCTTAATGTGAATCGTGTGTTCAGGCGCCATACCATTCAAAGCGCTGACGAACAATTGGGTCCTCTCTGTCCGCATACCCAGCGCGTCATTTAAAACAAGATAATCGGCCTGTCTCAGCCGTGCAATCATAGAGGCCATACCTGGTTCTTCCATAAATAATGGATTGAGGATGATCGTTTCCCCGGGGAAAAAATAGGAGAAAGGCCCGCGCCCGCGGAACGAAAGTACTTTAAGCGATTCAGCATCAGGTTTTTGGGTAAGATATGCTGCGGCTTGCTCGAAGCCTTCGCCATAATCATAAGCAGGTGTTTGGCCACTTAACCAAACCATGATCGGATTGTAATAAGTATAGTAATAAGGATAGAAAGCCAGCGCGCTTCCAAGTTGTAGAAGAGCAATCAATGCCACGCCTGCCGCGCGGATTCTTCGACTTCGCTTAAGGTTGACTTCTGATTTGCCTGCCGTTATCGCATCGGTTCCCAGCCGTCCTATCATCATCCCCCACCCCAACGCTGCAATTCCATCCAAGCTGACGTGACTGGACAGAATGTAATGTGCAGAATTCCTGCCCTGTGCGATGCTAAATAACACGACGAACAATATCGCTGTAAGCAATAAATATAGAACAAGTTTTTTTATAATGTCTGCATATTCTCCACGTTGAAAGAGAACTACTGCTGAAAAAATTAAGCCAAGCCATGTAAGAGGTGTACTCCGCCAGAAGAGATCAGCAGCATAATTCTGAATTGTTCCTCCAGCGGAAGCCAGACTAAAAGTGGATGGTTGCAACTCATGTGTGACCTGCAAGCGCGCGCCCTGAAATGCATAACTGAACGCATTGCCATAGACCTCATAGAGCATCTTGCCAGGCGCAACCCACATTCCTGGCCAGACAATCACATAGACAATTACAAGCACAACGAACCAGATGCCAAATATTTTTAAGTGATCAAGCAGCGCATACCCAAAGCCACGTATTTTCTTTTGTTGAAAAAGAGAGACAGCGAGTATAAGTGCAATCACAGGTATCATTGCTAGCGCAGAAGACTTGGTCAATTGTGCCAATGCAGTAGCAGCAGCGGAGATGACAAGATACTGCCATTTACGATCATATTCCAAGTATGTCATCATTCCAAAAATGGATGTCAGCACAAAGAATGCAATCATTCCTTCATGGTTCAGCACTCGAGAATGCCCGAGAAAGAACGGTGCACTGGACACAAACGCGGTAAAGAGGAAGGCCTTTTCATTTCCGATCAAGAGCGATAGTAAATAAAAAATAACCAGAGCTGTTATTGCAATGACCACCAATTGGAACAAGCGACTTAAAAACAATAACTGAAGAGGTAACTTGCCATGTTCGATCAAAAAGGGATCGAACATATTTTTGTCTACGTCGAAATAGCCTTGTCCGAGCGCACGAAATTCAGGGAAATAAATGAGAAAGGCATCCGTGACGAACCACATGGTTGTCACTGCGGGATGGTATTCATAGACAGTGTTTTGAAGTTCACGTTGTCCGAGTGCGTAATAGAAATTCGCACCTACCGAAAGCCAGAACGGTTCGTCAATGGTGACAAAAGATTTCAAGCCCACGATACGGGGAGCAATGACGAGCGCGAGCAATAGGATAATGAGCAATAATTTACGATAGTTCATGCGGGTCTCGTTGATTACTCGCTGTAAAAACTGGACGGCACATCTGAGACGCGATAGATTTGCACGTATTCCCTGCCATTCAATTCGATCACATGCTCTGGCGTCATTTCCTTTAGCAGAGGCAGGCGCTCCTCTAGGCCTGCGTACATCACTAGATAATCCGCCTCACGCAATTTCTCGATCAGTTGTGGTTTGTCACCAAACAGGACTGGCGCAAATAGTAGGGTGTGCCCCGGGAAGTAATAACTGAAACTACGCCCAAAATAGACGAGAGCGGTCAAATCCTGTGCATCCGGTTTTGCCGATAAGTACCCTGCGGCCTGCTCCATCCGCTCACCATAGAAGAACCTGGGCAGGTTAGTTCTATTGGCAGAGACCATAATTGGGTTGAGATAAGTATAGTAATAGGGATTGGTATAAAAAAGCCCCCAAGTCTGCATAAGCAAAATCAATAAGAGCATAGCTACCTGTGTCATCGGATGGCTTGCCCATTCAAATCTTAATGACAGCCAGCGCAATGCATATGCCCATCCGAAAGCTGCTGTGATTTCAAAGCTATAGTATGCGGCCAGTACATAATGTGGCGAGTTGCGGCCTTGAATGATGCCGAACATCGATATACTGGCAAAAGCCTCCAGTAACAAAAATGCAACCAGCCATTTTGCAAGCGGAGGAATAATCTTTCTGTTTCGATTGAAGAGCAGAATGATCGCGAGAATCAGCCCAATCCATGTGATAGGAGTAGTGCGCCAGGCTATGGAAACAAGGAAACTTGTTATACCTTGTCCAGCGGAATCGAGACTGAAACTGGAAGGCTCTAGCTCCTCAGTGATTGAAAGTCTGGCGCCTTGAAAAGCATAGCTGAAAGCATTACCGTATACTTCATAGAGCATCTTTCCCGGCGCAACCCACATCCCCGGCCAGACAATCACGTAAATGATCATCAATGCAAAGAGCCAGATAGACAAGATCTTTATCGCATTCCAAAATACAAGCCACAACTTCGTTTTCATCCGCCATTCCATAACTGCCCAAACCAAAATAATGCAGGAGACGACAGGAACGAGCACGATACTGGAAGACTTCGTGAGATTTGCCAGAGCCGCCGCTGCAGCCGAGAGAAACAGGAACATAAGCTTGCGCCCTCGGAAAAGATACGAAGCCATTGCTAGAATCGTGATTAAAGAGAAGAGACCTACCATGCTCTCATGGTTCAGCATACGCGACTGACCAAACAGATAGGGCGCGAAAGAAGCTAATAATAACGCGTTCAGCGCGATCCATTCACCAAGCAAATATCGCAATAATAGAAAGGCAATGATGAACAACGCTACATTGACCAGCGTTTGGATTAAGCGGCTCCACCACAAAAGAGCAAGTGGATCCTTGCCATGCTTTACCAGGTATGAATCGAAACTGGTCTTCTCCTGTTGGAAATAACCATTCATGATCCCCCGATATTCAGGAAAGTAGATAAGCATTGCAGCAGTGACGATCCACATAGTGGTTACCGCTGGATGATATTCATATACGGTATTCTCAAATTCGCGATGTGTTAATGCATAATAATAATTAGCGCCAACAACCAGCCAGAAGGGCTCATCTGCAGCAGTGAATGTTACAAGGTCAGCCACGCGCGGGATGATCATCGCGGCGATGACCAGCAAAACGATTAGAACACGAGTTGAATTTTTCATGGGCAAATGGATTATACCAATGTGGTTGACTTCTCCAATTTCCTCGATATTCACGCAAAAACTGCATATAGATGCGCTCGTCTCTTTCTCAATCTGAAAACCGCCTCTGTTATTTTAGACCTTGACACCCTTCTGAATTTGCAGATAATTACTCTATTCGTTCTTTTCAAAGGCAGTGACGGAGGAAAGTAGGTTAGCGAAAGCCGACAGGAACGCTAGAGCGTAGACTGAGACTCTAGCCCGGTGGCAACTGACAGAAGTTCCCTCCTGAGCCGTTCAGGTGAACCTGTAGGGCGGGATGATGTCCCGCCTGGCAAAAGTAGTCTGAGCCGTGATCTCAACGTTACAAGAGAGGCCGATGATGGTCGGCGCTAAGCGAATCACACCAGTGATTAATTTGGGTGGTACCGCGGGAATTATCCCTCCCGTCCCATATCGTGGACGGGAGGTTTTTATTTGCGAATTGTCAGTCGAGTCCGAAGTCTTCGCGAAGCACCCCCGTGGGACTCGACTTCGAAGGTTCCAATGTCGGGAGACGTTGGACTCCTGTGCGGATTATTTGGAGGTTGTATGTTAGATAAACTAAATGATTTAGAAAAGGCCGCGTTGGATTCATTGCAATCTGTCAATGACCAGGCTGCGCTTGACGCGTGGCGCGTAGAGCACATTGGACGCAGTTCATCGTTAATGCAGGTCTTTGCTGAGTTGGGCAAACTCTCAAAGGAGGAACGACCAGCTGTCGGAGCGGCCGCGAACCGTGTGAAGGTAACGCTTGAGTCTGCTTTGGCGGAGCGTTCTGAGGCGGTGAAAACTGCGTTATTGGCTAAATCTCTCGAAGAAGAACAACTCGATGTGACGCTCCCTGGGCGCACTATTCACCGCGGACGGTTGCATCCGTCCACGCAACAATTGCGACGTGTGTTGGATATTCTCGCCGAAATGGGCTTTCAGGTTTATACATCGCGTGAAGTGGAAACGGATGAAATGAATTTCCAATTGCTTAACTTCCCGCCGCATCACCCTGCACGTGAAATGCAGGATACCTTCTTTGTGCAAGCCGGTGAGCGCGGTGATAATCCTATTCTGCTTCGCACGCAAACATCACCAGGACAGATCCGTGCTATGCGTGAATTTGCCGCGATGAACCCCGATAACCCACCTCCAATCCGCATCGCTGTGCCTGGCATGTGTTACCGTTACGAGCAAATCACAGCACGTTCGGAGATTCAATTTAATCAAGTCGAAGGACTCGCGGTTGGCCCAAACATTACGTTCAGTGATCTGAAGGGAACTTTGATCGAGTTTGCACATCGTATGTTTGGACAACATGCGCGCACACGTTTCCGCGCTGCGTACTTTCCGTTCACTGAACCATCTGCTGAAATGGATGTTGAATGTTTTGTTTGCGGTGGCAAGGGATGCCAGGTGTGTAAGAAATCAGGTTGGCTGGAAATTCTTGGATGTGGCATGGTGCATCCCGTTGTGCTGCAAAATGGCGGCTATGACCCTACACGTTATTCGGGTTACGCCTGGGGCATGGGGCCCGAACGTCAACTGATGCTGCGATACAAGATTGACGACATTCGATATTTCTGGGGAAACGATC
>WNFV01002943.1_pt1 | contig 22248 bp, 15 predicted proteins | sample 5400101 | NCBI WGS metagenome assembly WNFV01 (sample SAMN13153361, study PRJNA577476) | soil metagenome | isolation source: 115 cm soil or saprolite under grassland replicate 1 | place: USA:California | collected 2016-06-15 | reverse complement strand
GGAAGGCGAAGTACCGCGTCTGGATCGTCCGGAATACCGACACGATGTACGCGCTCGTCGCCCGCTGCACCCACCTGGGCTGCACGCCGAACTGGCTGCAGGCGCAGAACAAGTTCAAATGCCCCTGCCACGGCTCCGGCTACTACATGTCCGGGGTCAACTTCGAAGGTCCGACGCCGCGGCCGCTGGAAAGAGCGGAAATCGCGCTCTCCAGCGACGACGGACAGCTGGTCGTCGACACTGCGGTCCGGTACCTCTACGAGCGGGGACAGTGGAGCGACCCGAAGGCCTTCGTGAAGATGACCTAGAGTCGGGTTTTCTATCGTCCCGTCGTCATTCGAGCTCGCGGAGGAGGTTGGTTTTGGGTCGTCGCTGGAACCGTTTTCAGCAATCCGTGGCGGAGAGCCAGTTCTGGAAGTCTCTCTTCCGGGTCGGCATTCCGAACACGAATCGCAAGCGGGTCCTGGCGATGCTCGGCAACGTCGTCCTGCATCTGCACCCGGTCAAGACGAGGAAGTCCGGCGTCAAGATGCGCTACACGTGGTGCGCCGGCGGCGTGACGTTCTTCCTGTTCCTCGTCCTGACGTTCACCGGCCTCCTCCTGATGTTCTATTACCGCCCGACCGTCGAGTACGCGTTCGTGGACATCCTCGACCTGCGAGAGCAGGTTCCCTTCGGGATCATGCGGGAAGTTCACCGCTGGGGCGCGCACGCGATGGTGATCACCGTCTGGATCCACATGTTCCGCGTGTTCATGACCGGCTCCTACAAGCCGCCGAGGGAATTCAACTGGGTGATCGGCGTCATCCTCCTGGTTCTGACGCTCCTTCTCTCTTTCACCGGATACCTGCTTCCCTGGGACCAGCTCGCGATCTGGGCGATCACGGTCGGCTCGAACATGGCGGCGGCGACGCCGCTCATCGGGATCGAGGGTCCGGCCGCCGGGTTGCTCAAAATCGGCGAGATCCAGCTCGTGACGTCGTCGAACGACGCGCGGTTCGCGCTCCTGGGCGGGAGGTTCGTCGGTGCCGGGGCGCTCCTGCGCTTCTACGTGCTGCATTGCGTCGGGATTCCGCTCGTCGCCGCGTTCCTGATGGCGGTCCATTTCTGGCGGGTCCGCAAGGACGGCGGTATTTCGGGACCCGTGTGAGAACTCGGGCGTTCTGATGTTGATCGTCAACGCGGCGAGAAGCGTCGTCAACTTCCTATCGGCGCCCCAATACCTCGTCACGGTCGCTCTCCTCCTGCTGGTGGTCGCGATCAATTTCCGTCCGATCTGGACGAAGCGGGGCGGCATCGTCCTCGGAATCTCGGGAGTTCTCTTCTTCGCCCTGTCGTACCTCGATCCGAACTTCAACAAAGTGGCGACGCTGCCGGACAACGTCCCGATCGTCGGCATGATCTTCCTGGTCGGCTTCTTCTTCTGGTGGGCGATGCACAACGCCTACGAGAACGACCGGCGGATCGCGGAAGGACGGCCGACGATCGAGGGGGAAGACTCCGCGCAGAAGGTCTTTTCCTGGCCGGACCTCGTCTACGTGGAGCTCATTTGCCTCGTCGTCGTGATGGCGGTGATGATCGTCTGGTCGATCTTCCTGAAGGCGCCTCTCGAGGAGCCGGCGAACCCGACGGACTCGCCGAACCCGTCGAAGGCGCCCTGGTACTTCCTGGGACTGCAGGAAATCCTGGTCTACTACGACCCCTGGATGGCGGGGGTGGTGCTGCCGTCGCTCATCATCGTCGGGCTGATGGCCATTCCGTACATCGACACCAACCCGAAAGGCAATGGCTACTTCACCTTCAAGGAGAGGCGCTACGAAATCACGATCTTCCTCGTCGGCTTCCTCGTGCTGTGGTGCATCCTGATCGTGCTCGGGACCTTCCTGCGCGGCCCCAACTGGAACTTCTTCGGCCCTTACGAGTTTTGGGACATCAACAAGCTCGTGCCGCTGAACAACATCAATCTTTCGGAGATCATCTGGATCAAGATCTTCAAGACGGGGATGCCGCAATTCTGGCTGTTCCGCGAGATTTTCGGGCTCGGCCTGGTCCTCCTCTACATGGGACTTCTGCCTCCGATCCTGGCGAAGACCGTTCTGCGTCGGTTCTACGAGAAGATGGGGACGGTCCGATATCTGATCGGCGTCAACCTCGCTCTCATCATGCTGGCGCTCCCGATCAAGATGTACCTGCGCTGGATCTTCAACCTGAAGTACATCGTGAACATCCCGGAAGCCAGCTTCAACATCTGACGCGATGCCCCGCCGACCGCCCGCCGAACCGATCGACCATCACTACAACATCCCCAAGCTGAACCGCGTCTTCGCGGCGACGGGGATCGTCCTGACCGTCGTTTTCATCGGGATGGTCGTCGAGGACTACTCGCGCGGCTGGAAGCGGATCCAGCGCGCGTTCACGCGAATCGACGCGCGCAAGGCTCGCGAGGCGGCGCTGGCCGCGCGCAAGACGGCGCTGGGGGAGGAGCGCGCGCGCCTCCGGGCACAGATGATCGAAGCCAACCGGCAGCTCGCCGCGCATCGGCGGGAGCTCACGCGCCTCGACCGGAGGTTGAAAGACCTTTCTCCCCAGATCTACCTCGCGGACCAGCAGACCAAGTTCACCAAGGCTTCACTCGACGCGCAGCGCTATCGCTACGAGAACGCTCTCGCGACCGCCCCGCGCTCGGCCTCGAAGCAGAAGCGGGGATTAGACGAGCTCGAGAGGGAGCTCGAAGCGCGAAGGCTGCACCTCGCGCGGCTCCAGCGGGCCGAAACGGAGGCGAAGGCGGCTCAGGAACGGTTGCTCGCCCGACGCGAAGAGATCCAGACCTCCTTCGAGAAACTGACGGTCGACTACAAGAACTCCCTGAAGCGGCTGGCGAGCCTCCGGGAAGACACGATCTTCAAGCTCCGCAACTCGCCGATCCTCGACATGGTCAACCCATCGCTCCGCGTGCAGCAGGTGCAGCTCCCCGACCACTTCATCAACGTCAACTTCATGAGGATCCCGCGAATCGACCGTTGCGAAACGTGTCACATCGGGGCGGACCGCAAGGGATTCGACGATCCGAAGTTGAACGTCGTCTTCCGCAGCCATCCGCGCCAGGAGCTGATGGTCGGGACGGAGTCGCCGCATCCGTACAACCTCTTCGGCTGCAGTCCCTGCCACGGCGGCCGCGACCGCTCGACCTCGTTCTGGTCCGCCGGGCACTCGCCGGAGAACCCGCACGAGGAAGCGCGGTGGACCCGGGCGCTCGGGTGGAAGTTCGATCGATTCAACGACACGCCGATTCTCCCGATGAAGTACACGGAGGCAGGCTGCTACCGGTGCCACTCCGAGGAGACCAACTTCCGCGCGGCGCCGACTCTGGACGCCGGGATCAAGACGATCGAGGACCTCGGGTGCTGGGGCTGTCACCGCATCGAGGGCCTGGAGAAGCAGCACCTCCCGAAGGTCGGCCCGTCACTTGAGAAGGTCGCGTCGAAGGTCACGCGCGAGTGGGCGACGCGCTGGGTGATGAAACCCGACTCGTTCCGCGCGTCCACCCGGATGCCCCAGATCTTCTACCTGGAGAACTTCGTCAACGTGTCGGGCCCCCGGCCGCCCACGCCCGCGCAGAAGCACATGAACGAGGTGGGGCGCATCGAGAACGACGTGATGGTGAATTCGATCATCGCGTACCTGTTCGACAAGTCGCGTCACGCCGACGTGCCGCCCGTGGCCGGGACCGGCGACCCGGCGCGGGGGCAGAGTCTTCTCTCGCAGCGCGGCTGCTTCGGCTGCCACCTCGCCGACCCCAACGCGCGTCGCGACCTCACCGGAACGTACCGGCAGTTCGGCCCCAATCTCGCCGGGATCGGCAGCAAGGCGAGCCGCGACTGGATCTACCGCTGGATCCTCGATCCCAAGGCGTGGAATCCCGACACGAAGATGCCGAACCTGCGCCTGGTTCCCCAGGACGCCCTCGACATCGCGGAGTACCTCTCGACCCTGAAGGCGCCGCCGGCCTTCGAACGAACGCCCCTGCCGGCCACCGACGCGGCCACGCTCGACCGGATCGCCGTGTATTTCCAGATGGCGGACAAGACGCTGCTCGACGCGAAGGCGGCCCTGGCGAAGATGGACCTCCATTCGAAGCAGGTGTACGCGGGCGAGAAGCTGATCTCGCACTACGGCTGCTTCGCCTGTCACGCGATCCCCGGCTTCGAGAACGCGAAACCCATCGGGACCGAGCTGACCGAGGAGGGATCGAAGGCCGTCCACCTCCTCGACTTCGGCTTCATCCACCTCCCGCACACCCGGCAGGACTGGTTCGACATGAAGCTCCAGAACCCGCGGATCTTCGACCGCGACCACGCGCGTGGCTGGGAGGAGAAGTTCCGGATGCCGAACTTCCACCTCTCTCAGGCCGAGCGCGACCGGATCCTGACCGCGATCCTGGGGTTCCAGGAGCTGAACGCCTCTGAGTCGGCCCGCAAGCGCCTGTCGGCCGACGAGGCGGCGATCGAGCGCGGCCGACGCATCGTAAAGAGCCACAACTGCCAGGGCTGCCACGTGATCGAAGGCTTCGGCGGCTCTTTCCGTTCGGTCGTCGCCGACCCCTCGCTCGCTCCGCCGATCATCCAGGGGGAGGGCGCGAAGGTACAGAGCGACTGGTTGTTCTCGTTCCTGAAGGCGCCGAAGACCGGCCAGATCCGGCCCTGGCTCGAGGTCCACATGCCGACGTTCGGGTTCACGACGGCGGAGTTGAACGACCTGACGCGTTACTTCGCCTCACTCGATCGCTCGCAGTATCCGTTCCTGGTTCGGGACTACGTCACGGAGCCGGGGCGCTGGGCCGCGGGAAGGAAGGTCTTCGAGCTGCTGCGATGCAAGCAGTGCCATCCGCGCAACGAAACCGAGATGAATGCGCCCGGCGTCGACCGCGCATCTCTCGCGCCCAACCTCCAGATGGCCGCGACGCGGCTGCGCCACGACTGGATCTCCGACTGGATCCGGCGACCCGACGAGTGGATGCCGGGAACCCGGATGCCGACGAACTTCCCGAAAGGAGACGACGGCAAGCGGACTTCGCCGATCGCGGCGCTCCTCGATGCCCCGACGTTCGCCGCGGACCGCGCGGAGTTCGCGCGATTGCTCGGAGGGGACGCCGCCGCGAAGTCGTTCCTGTCCGACCCGGACGCGGTGACGAAAGCGCTGCGGGACTACGTCTGGTCAGTCGGCGTGAACGGCGGAACGGCGCCGGCGGGGCTGGCGGCCGAGGCCCCCGTGCCTGCTCCAACCCCGGTCGCGCGAACCGCTCGAACCTCCGGCGGCCGAACTTCATCTCCTCCGGCGGGGCGGTGACGCCGCAAGGGCGATGCCCGGAAACGTCGACGCCGTTCTCTATTGGGGGAGCCTCGGTCTCGCCGCCGCGGCACTCGTTCTCTTCCTGTGGCTGATGCGGGAGCGGAGGAGGCGCGACTGACGTATGAGACGGGTGTCGCTACGACGCCAGGAGCTGCTCGATCCGGTGGCGCACCTCCGGGTCGTCCCACGACACGGCGCCCTGTACGCGGTACAGCACGCGGCCGGATTTGTTCGTGATGTACGTCTCGGGGTACTGGCTCGTGCCGAAGCGGGTCGCCGTCTTCCCGTCGGAATCGCGGTACATCGGAAGCCGGTTGGGGTTCTTCGCTCCGAAGCCGTCGATGATCTTCCAATCCTTGTCGACCGAGATCGCGTAGAGGACGAGGTCGTTCCGGCCCCCGTACTTCGCCCAGAAACGTGACAGCGCGGGAATCTCCTCGACGCACGGCGGACACCACGTCGCCCAGAAATGCACGATGACGAAGCGTCCTTTCTCGTGCGCGAGGTCGATCTTCTTCCCTGCGCGGTCGTAGATCGGGAGCTCCGGCGCTGCCGACAAGAACGCGAGAGACCCCGTCGGCGACTCGGGCGGGACGAGCGAACGGATCCACAGCGTGCCGACGACGGCGAGAGCGACGGCGGTCGCGATGGTCAGGAGGGTGCGGAGTTTCATGCGGCGGGAACGATCCGGTGGAGGCGGAGGCGTCGCCGGCCGGCGGGGCAACCTTCGTTCACGGGACACTCATCGCACTTCGAGGCCGCGAGCGTCGCGCGGCAGATCCCCATCGCGCCGATCTCGCAGAGGGCGTAGTCGTACCGGACCGGGTCATCCGGATCGAACCGCGCCAGGCGGTCGGTGATCTCGCGCGCGGTCTTCCAGTCCGCCGCCTTGCGGCGCGTGAGATCGAGGCGCCTCGCGACCCGGTGAACGTGCGTGTCGGTGGGGATCACGAGCCGGCTCGTCGGGATCCCCTTCCAGAGCCCGAAGTCGAGCGCATCCTTGCGCACCATCCAGCGCAGGTAGAGATTCCAGCGCTTGCACGCGGACCCGGACACCGGATCGGGGAAGAAGAACCGCACGGCAGAATCCTCCGGAGGCGTCCGGCGGCCGAGCGCGGGCCGCCAGTCGAACGCCAGGATCCGCTGCGTGACGCGGGAGAGAAGTCCTCCGACGTCTCGATCCTCCGGCCGGTACTCGCGTTCGAAGAAGGCACGCACCGAGCCGGCCTCCGCGCGCGCCCGCGCGATGGCGTACAGGAGCGCCGAGGCGTCGAGACCGGAATGGAAGCGGTGCCGGAACCCGGCGAGCTCTTCCCGGGCGAACCGCCGTAAGTTGCCGATCCGATCGAGCGCCGCGGAAGGCTGCGGACCGAGCGCCCCGAGGATCCGGTCGACGGAGGACAAGATCGTCTCGACCCGACCATACGCGAACGCCGACGCTATCCACGCCGCGACCTCGCGGTCCTCCGCTCGCTCGTAGCTCGCGGGCGAGCGGATCGGATCGGCCTCGCTGGCCGCCGGGGCGTAGGAACGGGAGAGCCGGTCGAGTCGAGCGGCGAGGAGGAGCTCGCGCGCGGCGGGGTTTGACACGGTGCGACGCGGATCTTACCATCCGGCCGAGTGTTCTTCCGTCTCGACATGCGGGCCGCCATCTCTCCTCCTCTGTTCCGATTTCCACCGAGTTGATTTGAAACGCTCCGGCGGCAACGCTCTCCCGCGTCAGCGGGTCGTGCTCGTCGGCGTCTCGACGCGTGCACTCCCGCGGTCGGTTTCCGAAGAGCATCTGGACGAGCTCGAGCGACTCGTCGAGTCGGCGGGCGGTCAGGTCGTCGGGCGGGTCGTGCAGGAACGCTCCGCTCCCGACCCGTCGACGTACGTCGGGCGCGGCGCGGTCGAGGCGATCGGCGACAAGGCCCGGGAGGACGGCGCAGATCTGGTCGTTTTCGACGACGAGCTGACGCCCGGGCAGATGAGGAACCTGGAAAAGAGGTGGGGAGAGCAGATCACGGCGCTCGATCGACCCGGTTTGATCCTGGACGTGTTCGCATCGCACGCGCGAACGCGCGAGGCCCGGACGCAGGTCGATCTCGCGCAGCTCCAGTACCTGTTGCCGCGCCTGGCGGGCCGTTATGGGCACCTTTCGCGCCTCGCGGGCGGAATCGGGGGCCGAGGCGCCGGGGAGCAGAAGCTCGAGCTCGATCGCCGCAAGATCCGCGACCGCATCGCGCGGTTGCGACGGGACCTCGACAGGATCGAGACCTCGCGGCAGGTCCGCCGTCGATCTCACGCGGGACGCGTCCAGGTCGCGATCGCCGGTTACACGAACGCCGGCAAGACCACGCTCTTCAACCGGCTGACGCGCGAGTCCGCCTACGCGGCGGATCGGCTTTTTGCGACGCTCGACTCCAAGAGCGCTCGCGGGGCGGCTCCCCGCCTCTCCGGCGTCGTGTTCGTGGACACGGTTGGTTTCGTCCGCAAGCTCCCGCCCTCGCTGGTCGCGTCCTTCCGCTCGACGCTCGCGGAGATCCGCGACGCCGACATCGTGCTGCACGTGCTCGACGCCTCCTCGCCGCGCGTCGACGAAGAGCGGAGGGTCGCGACCGATGTGCTCGATGATCTCGGGGTCGAGCCGGAACGCATCGTTCCCGTCTGGAACAAGACCGATCTTGCGGGAGCGCGGCCCGCCCGCGGCGAGATCGGCGTTTCCGCACTGACCGGGCAGGGCATGGACGCCCTCGAACGCGCGATCCGGGCCCGGGCCCGCCCCGAGCCCCATCGATTCACGCTGGAAATCCCCTACTCGAACGCCCGCGCGATCGCCGCCTCGCGCGCCGCGTTTCGCGTGCTCGAAGAGGAGGACCAGGGCGATTCGCTCAAGTTGAGAATCGCCGGGGAGCGCAAGAACCTGGGATCGCTCTCGCGCTTCGTCGAGGATGAGGTCGTCTCGGACCCGCCACTTCGCCTCGGACGGAGAGCCCGCTGATTCCCTGGAACGGCGCCGGAAAAAACAAAGGGGGGAATCCTTCGACTCCCCCCCATGCCGGAACTCCCATGCCGGCACTCTTCTTGGGGACCGATAAGATCAAACGCCATACCATGAGAGGCTGCGTTGACTCCCCGTTAAATTTCAGTGACTTGCGATGCTCGAACATACGGCCCCCGTCAAACTCGGTCATCGTCGCGGCGCGTCGAGCGACAAAATCTGTCCGTGCTCGTCGGTTCGGATTCGGAACGAACCTGGCATCGGTCTCGCTCCTCTTGCTCGCCTTCGCGGTTTGCCCGCTCGGAGCAGGCTGTTCGAAGGTAAAACACTCCGAGCACGCGACCCAAATGCGCTCCCCCGAGCCGGCGCCGCCGACTCCTGACACGACCCCGGTCGCGGTTCTTCGCACGCCCGCGGGCCTCGTTCTCGGCATCGAGGGCACGCCGGCTCACGCTGGCCCGGCGCCGGCGACGACCGGGACGGTTCCACGAACCACGACGACGCCGGCGCCGTGACGACATCGAAGGAGGAGAAAATGGATTCGAAGGACAAGAAACGGACAGCGAAGGGAGATTTCTTGAGCGACGTGCAGGAGCTTCGCCGGAGGGCGCGGCAGCACATCGAGGACGGCGCCGTGACGCAGGGATACGGGGCGGACCCGGAAAAGGTCGTCGCGGTCTTGAACGAAGCCCTCGCGACGGAGATCGTGTGCGTGCTCCGATACAAGCGGCATTACTTCATGGCACAGGGAATCCACGCGCAGGCGGTCGCACAGGAGTTTCTCGAGCACGCCAACGAGGAGCAGGGCCACGCCGACCGGATCGCAGAGCGGATCACGCAGCTCGGCGGGGCGCCGGACTTCAACCCGAAGGGGCTCGCGAGCCGCAGTCACTCCGAGTACGTTGAGGGGACGAGCCTCGTCGACATGATTCGCGAGGACCTCGTCGCGGAGCGGATCGCGATCGATTCATACGGCGAGATCGTGCGGTTCCTGGGAGACCGCGACATCACTTCGCGCCGGATGATGGAAGAGATCCTCGAGAACGAAGAGCAGCACGCCGACGATCTGAACAAGCTTCTGGCGACGCTCGACCCGACGAAGTCCGGCAACCGCTGACGGGAGGGACGCTCCGACGAGCTCGCCCCCGGGTGCGCGTGTCGCGTCCGCTCAACCGGTGCGCGGTCAGTCGGCAGAGCTCGATCGTTTCGCGCGGGCCGTCCTCGATGGCGTTGAATCCCCAAGCGAGGATCTGAAGGCGCACTCTCCGGTCGCGTGCGGTCGCGAGCGCATCGGTCGCGGTGAGACAGGCGAGCAGGGACCGGTCCGGCCTTGCAAGGGCCTTTCGAATCATCTCCTCCCGGCTACGCCAGATCTCCGTCCCGCGCTCTCCGACGTAATACCGCAGCGCTGGCTCGGCCCGCCGGACCGTTCCAACTGACTCGGGAACGAGTCCCTCGATCCGGGCCCGACGGCCCAGGCGGGCCCAGCAGCGGGCGCCGTCGACCTTCGGAGGCAGGAATATCGACATCACCGCCGCGCTCGCGAGAGAGAGAAGGAGCATCCGAACCGGCAGGTTCTCCCGGCTCGGAAAAAGTGGAAGCGCGAGGAACGGGAGCGTCGCGGCGGCGAAAGGGCAAAAAACCTTCATGATGTTGATCGCCATCCGAAGGCGCGATGCGGCGATCACCGCCGCGAGAAGCAGGACAGCTCCGGCGCCGGCCGTCAGCCATTGCGAGACGCGTGAGCCCACGGAATCTGGAAAGCGTGGCGCGCGGACGATCAGCAAGGCAAACGCAGGAAGAGCCGGCAGCAAATAGCTCGGGAGCTTGGTCGCCGAGAGCGAGAAGAACAAGAGCACGCCGCCGCCCCAAGCCCAGAGTCCCCAGCCGACCGGATCTCTCGCGTAAGAGCGCCGGTCGAGAACTCCGGTCAGAAGACCGCTCCAAGGAAAGAAGCCGAGGAGCAGGACGGGGACGTAGTACAGGATCGGTCCGCCGTGGCCCTCCAGCGGCTGGAGAAAACGCCCGAGATTGTCCCGCAGCCAGAAGGAGCGAAGCGCCTTCCCGTGCGTTTCGAGGGACTCGACGAGGAACCACGGAACGGAAGTTGCGACCGCGACCGCTGCCACGAGGAGGAGTCGCCTTCGCGCCCGGTGATCGAGGCGGCCGCTTCCCAGGGAATATCCGATCGCGAAGAGTCCGGGTACCAGAGCCGCGACCGGTCCCTTCGTCAGTATGCCGAGGCCGACGGCCACCCCGGCGAGGCAGGCCGCCCGGACGTCATGTGTCCCGCCCAGGACATCGAGGAAGAAAAGGACTGCTGCAAGCGAGAAGAAGAGAAGCGCCGAGTCTGTCAAAAAGAGTCGGCCGCAGAGAACTCCGAGCAGGGACGTCGGAAGCATTAGCGCCGCGAAAAACGCACGACGCGTGTCGAAGATCCGGCGTCCAATCAGAAAGAGCGCGATCGCGGAGGCCGAGAAAAGGAGCACGTGGGGGAGCCGGCCCGCGAGCTCGCGCTCTCCGAGCCATCGGAAGGAAATCGTCGTCAGCGCGAGGGCGAGGGGAGGCTTCTCGGCGAAGGGCTTTCCGAAGAGCTCCGGTTTGAAAAAGTGACCCGGCTGCTCCATGTCTCTCGCTACCGCGGCGTACTCCGCCTCGTCCCGGTCCCAGAAGGGCCGCGTGATGCCGGGCAACAGAAGGAGAAGGGTCAGGACCCCGGGCAGCCAGGCCGGAACGTGAAAGTCCGGGTCGGAAAAGATCTTCTTCACCGAGAGCGCTCGACGAGAGACGGGACGACTCCGCTCTGACCCACGGCGAGTATACGAGCACGGCCGATTCAGCCTGTGTTCATGTTCGGATCGGAAGAATGCCGACTCGGATGGCGCCCGTCCGGCTCGTCCGAGGCATTTGCACCACCGCTCTGCTCCTCAGGGCCCTGGCTCCCTCCGCGGCTGCCCAGGTCGCGCCAGTTGAGGACTTCGATCCCGCGGGAGTCCTCCACAGATCGATCTTGACCGCCGCCCGTGAAGAGGCGCGGCGTTACGTGCTGGACGCAGGAGGGATTCTCACGAGCCCCTTGCGCTGGGACGGGAGCCAGTGGATACGCGCCGCCGCGGTGGTTGCGGCGCTCGGCGTCGTGGCGAGCGAAGACGACGCAATCGACGAGAAGTTTCGGAGTCATCGATCTTCGCAGACGGACGCGTTTGCTCACGGAGTGACCCCGCTCGGGTCCTATGCCGGTGTCGGACTCTCCGCGGCCGCCCTGGGCAGCGGGCTGCTGTTCAAGGACGATGTGCTCCGGGAGACGGGCCGCGATGCCATCGAGGCCGAGCTCCTCGCGGCCGGAGTCCTGACTCCGCTGCTCAAGATCACGCTCGGCCGTCTTCGGCCGGTTCAGGGAAGCGACGCCGACGAGTTCCATGCATTTTCGGGACGCAACTCCTTCCCCTCCGGGCACGCCACGGAGGCGTTTGCGATCGCATCCGTTTTCGCCGCCCGCTCCCGGGGATGGGTTGTGCCGACGCTTGCCTATGCTCTAGCGAGCGGCGTCGCGTTCGCGCGAATCAACGACCGAGCGCACTTCGCCTCGGACGTGGTGGGGGGAGCGGTCCTCGGTACGGTGGTCGGGCACTCCATCGTGCGTCGCCACTCGGATGAACGGGAGAGTCTCGTCCCCTCGGTCCTCCCTCTCGTCACGCGCAGGGGAGCCGGATTGATGCTCTCCTGGTCCTTTGGAGGAAAAGCCACGCTTCGCTGACGTTCGATCCATCCGACGTAATCGAAGCTTGAGAGCGACCGTCGCGTGATAAGCTGGAGTCCTTCCGATCCCTCCGACGGCCTCCGCCCGCCAGTCTGGCACGCGCCCGTCGCCGGTCTTCGGCGAGAAAGCGAGTGTCCATGAAAGACGTCGTCCGGAACTGGCACTGCCGGAATTGTGGCCGATCCAACAGGACGGTGATCGAGGTCGATGGAACGGTGAAGTGCGATTTCTGCCGCTGGGTGATGAGGATCCAACCGAGTCGCGAGCGCGGCGGTGAGACCGCGGGCCAGATGGCCCGGCGCGTTCCAAGAATGAGCTGAGTTGCCCCCCGGCTACAACTCGTTGATACCAAAGGGCCGAGCCGCACTGGCTCGCATCATGCAGAGAGACAAGATCAGTATCGGATTCTCACCCTAACAAGCCTGCCCATCGCATCGCCGCCGGATCCGTTCGGGGGCGCCTCGCCGTTCCGGTTCCGTATCGCCGTGCGCGACGCAGCCGGGGAGGTGTGCGCGAAGCAGTTCCCGATATTCTTCCCCGGAAGAGAGAGGAGAACTCCGATCCCGAGGACACCGGCGTGATCCCGAAACCCCCGTTTCCCGGCGACTTTTCGCCCGAACGCGAGCTCGCCCTGTTCCGGCAGCTCCAACCGCGGCTGAACGAGCTCTGGAACGCACTCTCCGCGCAGGAAGAGCAGCCCTATACCTCCGTGGTCGTGCCCTCGATGACTCTCGACCAGCGGGAGCTCGAGAAGCTCGAAGGCTCGAGCTTCTACGAAGAGCGGCTCCTCTTCCTGTTGATTCGACTCCGCAACCCGCAGGCACACATGGTCTACGTCACGTCGCAGCCGGTCCATCCGCTGATCCTCGACTACTACTTCCAGCTGCTGGCCGGGATCCCGGCCAGCCACGCGCGCTCGCGCCTGACGCTTCTGTGCGCGCAGGACGCCTCGGCCCGCCCTCTGACCGAAAAGATCCTCGAGCGTCCGCGTCTGATCCAGCGGATCCGATACGGCATCGGCGACCCGACTCGCGCTTTCCTGACCGTCTTCAACTCGACGCCGCTCGAGCGCCGGCTCGCGGTGCTGCTCGGAATTCCGCTGAACGGAGTCGATCCGGATCTGCAGTACCTCGGAACGAAGTCCGGGAGCCGCAAGATCTTCCGCGAAGCGGGCGTTCCGCTTCCGGAAGGATTCGAGGATCTGCGCTCGGAGTTCGACGTCGTCCAGGCTCTCGAGGCGCTGCGAGAAAAGAGACCTGGAATCCGCAAAGCCGTCATCAAGCTGGAGAAGAGTTTTTCGGGCGAAGGCAACGCCCTCTTTCACTTTCCGGAGGAGAACGGTCGGCCGGCGCTTTCCGACGCGCTGCGCCGGATGGCGTTTTCGGTTCCCACGGAGACCTCCGCCGCGTACCTGGAAAAGATCCGGGCGATGGGCGGGATCGTCGAGGAGTTTCTGGAAGGAGAGGAGACGTGGTCGCCGAGCTGCCAGCTCCGGATCGATCCGCACGGAGGGGTCGTTCTCATTTCCACGCACGACCAGCTCCTGGGCGGATTGACGACGCAGGTGTATCTCGGCTGCCGGTTCCCCGCGGAGGAAGGCTATCGGCGGCAGATTCAGGAGGCGGGGCGGCGGGTCGGCGAAGCGCTCGCGGCACGCGGCGTCGTGAGCCGCTTCGGCGTGGATTTCCTCGTCCGCCGCTCGCCGGGCGCGGAGCCGTGGGAAATATTCGCCCTCGAGATCAACCTCCGAGTCGGTGGGACGACGCACCCTTTTCTCGCTCTGCAGTTTTTGACCGGAGGCGAGCTCGATCCGGATTCTGGGCTCTTTCATTCGCCGAGCGGAACCGCGAAGTACTACCGCTCGACCGACAACTTGAAGTCAGAGGCGTACCGCGGCTTGACGCCGGAGGACCTACTCGAGATCACGACGATCAACCACCTTCACTACAGCCAGGGCACGGAGACCGGGGTACTGTTTCACATGATGGGGGCGATCTCTCAGTACGGCAAGATCGGCCTGACTGTCATCGGTAACGAGCGCGGCCAGGTGGAGGCCATTTACGAGAACACGATTGCAGTTCTCGATCGAGAGACGGCGTACGGCCGCGGCCCCGTCCGACCGCCGGAGATGACCGGGCGCGAGGCGGTGGTGAGCCCGGCGAGGCGGGAGCATCGCGACACGATCGTGGTCCCGCGGGTCTGGCGCGATCCGGGCTGATTCGTCTTCGGCCCGGGTGCATCTCGCGGCCACTCGAGCGGCGCGGTAGTCTCGGGCGCGACATGGTTCGCGGCGAAATCTTCAACAGCGTCACTCATCTGACCGGGTCCATCTTTGCCGTGGCGGGCTCGACGGGACTTCTCGTGACCGCCGCTCGGACGGGTGACCCGTGGAAGATCGTGAGCTTTTCGGTCTACGGCGCCGCTCTGGTAACACTGTACCTCGTCTCGACCCTCTACCACAGCGTCACCGGTCGAGCGAAGGGCGTTCTCCGGAGGCTCGACCACACGAGCATTTACGTGTTGATCGCCGGTACCTATACGCCGTTCGCGCTGGTCAGCCTCCGGGGACCGCGGGGATACTCGCTCTTCGGCGTCGTCTGGGCGCTGGCCGCTGCCGGCATCCTCCAGGAGTTTCTCGTGCCGAGACGGATTCGTGGCCTCTCCGTGTCTCTGTACCTTCTGATGGGCTGGCTGGCGCTCGCCGTGTTCGTACCCCTTCGGCAAGCAATCGGGGCCGTCGGAATGACCTGGCTCTTCGCCGGGGGCATCCTCTACACGACGGGCGTCTTCTTCTATCTCATCGACGAGAAATACGCGCATAGCCACGGTGTCTTCCACCTCTTCGTGCTGGCTGGAAGCGTTCTCCACTTCTTCGTCGTGCTGTTCTTCGTGGCGTGAGCGGAGCGCCGTGGGCGCGGATTTTCGGTTGGCACCCCGCTTGCTGCCCAAGGGCTCTCGAGATGAACAAGCTCGCAGCGCTTCGCGTGACGTCCGCGCTCGTCGTGATCCTGGGAATGGCCGGCTGTCACGACGACGGCGACGACGTCACGGGCTCGCGGGGCTCGCTCGCGGTGATCGAGGTCGAAGCGCCGGACTCGGCGCGTTCGGGCGACGACTTCCGAGTCGACGTGACCGCCGGCAATGTCGGCGTGTCGAACATCCGCAACGGCCGGGTGGAGATCGCGCTCGATGCGCCGCTCTCCATTCTTTCCGTGGAGACTTCGCCGGGCACGAGCGCGAGCGTTGCCGGCAACCGCATCATCTGGGATCTGGGGACGCTCGACTCGAACTCTCGGTCGCGCCTGAACGCTCAGGTGATGGGCGTGCTGTCCCCCGGTGAGGCAAGCCGAACGGCCACGATCCGCGCGGAGCTCTTCGGCCAGGCGATCTCGGCCGGCGACGCCGTCGCGACGGATACGGTCACGATCAACCCGTAACCGTTCTCAGCGGAACGCCACGGCTCCGTTCACGAAGAGGCGCCACTCCGACTGCGTACGACGCTGCTCGAAGAATCCGGGATAGCTCGTCTTCCGGCTGTACCAGGCATACGCCGCGCCCGCTCCGATCGGTCCGAACAGCGGGATGCGCCCGACCGCCCGGACGAACTGTAGCGTGTTGTTGTCCGACACTCCGTTGACGGTGTGCGCCCAGGCGATACCGTATCCGAGTCCGAGAATCTCGCGTCCTCCGATGTAGATGCGTCCCGCGAGCCGCGCACCGCCGCCCGGCGCATAGTCGTAGTTGCGGCCGGTCTCGGGGTGCTCGAAATCGGTCGTCCGGATCCCGGCGAGGGGGAGAACGAGAAGCGAAGCGTCCGTCAGAGCGAAGATGCCGGGACGGATGTCGTACTTGGACAGCAATCCGGCGGAGAGGATCTGCGCGCCGAAGACCTGGGAAGCGTTGTTCAGGTATTCGTACTCCTGGGAGAAACCGAAGATGTGCCGCACCGACGCGGTCTTGTCGGTGAGCTCCCACCCTTTCAGGAGTCCGCGCTCTTCGATTCGCGTGAAGAGCACCCCGCCCGGGGAACTGGCGTCGATCCCGACCCAGAAGGAGTCGAACGGTCGCGACAGATCGCCTTCGAACGGATCGCCGGAGAGGAAGGAGAACGTGAGAATCCACTGGTCCGGATGGGCGCCGCGCGCGAAGCGGCGGTAACCGAGATCGGTGGACAATACGACGAGGCTCGGGAAGCGATCGCGAGGATTCTCGAACTCCTTGAACGCTTCGCCGCGCAACAGACGGTTCAGGAGCGCCGCCGGATTGATGATCCCGGCGGCGATCTCCCGGATCAGACGGGTCTTCCCGGTCGCCGTGTTGTCCAGGATCATCGCGGAGAGCCGGTGCGCGACCTCGCCCCGGGTCATCCCTCCCAGGGTCGTGTTCACGAGGTCGTTGGTGGAGGGACGTGTGTTCTCCATGCAGCATTCCCAGATGAGGCTTCCCATGAGCGTGAAGATGCTCGATTCCCAGAAGCCGTAGCCGTTCTCCCGCGCCGCATTGAAGAAGAGGCTGCCGTGGTACGGGTGCGAGGACTGGTTGACTTCGAAGGTGTCCGGGTCGTATCCGAAGCCGCGCCTGAAGTTTTTCCGGACGGTCTCGGTCGAGATGAACGCGAAGTCGTCTCGGCCGATGTAACGGTCGAATGCCCAGGGAATCCCCTCGAGCAGCGCGAGCTCGGCGGCCGCGGTGAAAAAGCGTCGGCGGCCGGGAGGCCGTACCGGCTCGGGAACGTGCTTCGCCTCTTCCTGCGGGAGGCCGAGCGAGAGCTCGGGCTGCGGGCCGGACGGGCTGTCGATGAGGGATACCCCCTGGAACATCGCGAACCGCCGAGCGCTCTCGTCCTGGGCTGCGAGCGGATTCACGGCGAAAACCGTCGCGATCACGAAAGTGGCGAGAAGACTCCATCGTCGCTCGGACGCGCGGTCCGCCCATCCTTTTCCCATCCGGCTCGCTCAGACGCGAAAACGGTGCCAGCCGAGAGACGAAGGCTCGCCGCAGCCAGACATAGCGCGGTGAAAAGAATGTCGAACGCCGCGTTGAAGAGGAACAGAGATCGCCTCGATTCGTGGTCCATCACCGCGGAGACCGAGAATTGAAACGCCGTCACGAGGACGACCGCGATCCAGATTTCTGCCGACCGGCGGATCGCGCGATCGCGCGCTCGAAGACACAAGGCGAGCGCGGCGATCAGGTTGGTGAACAGGTACGCGATCACGAACCAGAGGCCAGCCGGCGCGAGCCGTTCTTTCGCGCGAGACCAGACGGCGAAACTCTCGTTGAGAGAGCCCTCGGGTTTCCCGGTCTCCCTCGCGTAGTTGCCAGTCCCGAGCGGTCTCATCTCGAGCGCGTGGATAGCGGTTCGCTCGAACGCTCTCCAAAGCCTTCGCGGCCGCGTCGCATAGAAGCGCGCGAGCTTTCCGTAGCCGACCCGGCGGAAGAAGACTCTCTGAAAACCGGGATCGGCGATCGGCGCGTTCCGGCTGAAACCGGAACTCCCGACGAGCCGGTCGAGCTCCGGCGGAAGTCCCAGCTCGGCCAGGTCCCTCCGGGGATCCGGCGACTCCACGAGCAGCTCCCGGAAGACGGCGTTGTAGAGGTGGATTCGTCCGAGGGACCCGGGGATGTGCCGGAAATACCAGAGAGAAACGACGCTGACGAGGACGGCCGCGGCGACCGCGAGACGGCGACGAGAGACGCCGGGGAGGTGCCACGTCAGCCGGATTCCCAGGGCGGCGAAGAGAACTCCAAGCCAGGCGTTTTGCGGCCTCGAGGTCGCCAGCAGCGCTGCACACACGAACAAGCCCGCCGGCAACCACGGCGGCGAGTCCGGCCGCCGCGCGAGGACGAGAGCCAGGCCGAGAGAAGCGAGGAGAAAAATCAGAGCGGCCGGCTCCGTGTAGAACGAGTTGAACAGCGAGACGTAGGCGACGTCGGTGAAGATCAGGAGAAGGAGAAGACCGCCGAAGACGCGCCGCGCCGGCGGCAGCGGGCGCAGCGCGAGCAGGAGCAGCCAGAACGCCGCGACAAAACCGAGGAGGTTGACGACGCCGATCGCTTCGAGCTCGAATCGCCCCGGGGGAGACAGTAGAAGGCCCACCGGCAGGGAAAGAACGCCGAAGAGAGTCTCGCTCGAGTAGCAGCAGAGGCCGTGTAGCCAGATTCGCTGCGGGTCGAATCGATACTCCGGGACGATCCAGCCGAAGAATGCGGCGCCGCCGATCTCCGGCGGGGGAAAGATTCCCAAGGGTTCCGCGACCCTCGAAAAATCCCCGTTGTTCGCGAGCCCGATGATCGGCGGGACGAAGAGCTGATCACCCGCGATCGCGACGACGAGCGCGAGCAGGACGAGCTCGACGATGCGAGCCGGAGGGAAACTCAGCGCTCGACTTTGCCTTTCACGATGAGCACCGGCCGATCCGCGCGGCCGAGGAAACCCGCTGCCAGGTCCCGTTCCGGGGCATCGAGATAGGTGTGCTCCCGGTGCGCCCCGACGATGACCATGTCGTGGTCCCCCTCTGCCAGCTCGGCCAGAATCTCCGAGAGCGGCTCCCCGTAGCGAATCCGGCTTTCCGCGGCGACGCCCTGGCTTCTCAAGGTCGTCAGACCCTCCTCGAGATGCCGCTCGATCCAGGTGCGCGCCCTCCGCGCGGCGGTGGTCTCGCCCGGCGGCTCCCCGGAGCGCGAGCCCCATCGAGAAGACCGATGTTCGACGTGGAGGAGCGTGACTCCGGCGCCGAAGCAGCGCGCGAGCTGTGCCCCGAGAAGGACGTCGAGCTTGCCGGGCTCGCCCGCCGCGGTGCAGAGCAGCACGCGGCGGATCTCGCGTGGCTTGCCCTGCGCGAAAAGCACGGGAAAGGAGCGGCTTCCTGCGATTGCGCGGCTCTCCACCTGGTCGCGATCCTTTTTCCTCCGGCCGCGGGGGAGCTCGTCCGGCTCGGCGCCGGACGATCCCGGCAGAAAGACGAGGTCGTACGCGACCCGGTCGAGCTCCGCGAGAGCCCTTTGCGTCAGATCCCCTTCCACCAGGGAAATTCGAAGGTCCGCGGCCGGGAGCAACTCCCGGAGCCCCGCAACGGTCGTCGAGCCTTCCTGTCGAGTGGTCCCGAGAACCGTCAGCCGCGCTCCGGCGGCCGCGGCGACCCTCTGGCAGAGGAGAGCGGCGTGGCTGGACTGCGCTGTGTCGTCCACGAGAAGGAGCAGGCGCCAGGGGAGCCGTGGCAGCAGGTGGTAGTCCCGCACTCCCACCCAGGTCTTCTCGCCGATCGCCGGCGGTGCCGGTCCCCGCTGCCCGGAGCTCAAGGCAACGAGCAGGGCGAGCCCCGCTTCGCCATACTCTCGCTTCAACGGCCAGACGCCGGGGAGCGGCTCCAGACGGACCAGAATCTGCCGCGAAGGGCCCTTCTCGCGGATCTCCTCGACCGTGCCTTCTCCCAGGGCGGGCCCGGCGAGGTCCTTCCGCTCGCGAGCCAACGTCAGGTCCTCGGGTCGGAAGAGCACGGCCCATGATCCGGCGGCTTCCCCCGCACGCGGCTCTTGGGGGAGCGGGATCTGCTGTTCCCCGATCGAGATCTTTCCGCCCGTGCTCTGCGTCCCGATCAGGTTCGCCTCCCCGACGAAGCTCGCCGCGAGCTCGCTCCGGGGCGCTCGGTAGAGTTCCGAAGGAACGGCCACCTCAAGGAGGTGGCCGTGCTCGATCACGCCGATCCGGTCGGCGAGCTCGAAGGCTTCCTCCTGGTCGTGGGTGACTAAGATCGTCGAGATCTTGAGGGTTCTCTGGATCCGCCGCAACGCGCGACGGAGCTGCCCGCGAATCTTCACGTCCAGCGCGCCGAACGGCTCGTCCAAGAGGAGGACCGAGGGGGAGAAGGCGAGGGCGCGCGCAACCGCGACGCGCTGCTGCTGGCCGCCGGAAAGCTGCCGGGGATAGCGGCGCGCGAAACCGGCCAGGCCGACCAGTGCGAGCAGATCGTCTCTTTTCGCCGCGCGCTCGGCCCCTGGCATCTTTCGAACGCGCAGGGCGAACTCGACGTTCTCCGCCACCGTCATGTGCCGGAAGAGGGAATAGTTCTGAAAGACGAAGCCCGTATTTCGGTCCTGAGGCGGCAGATGCGTCACGTCGCGACCGTGAAGGACGATCGAGCCTTCATCCGGAGGTGCCAGCCCCGCGATCATCCTCAGGATCGTGCTCTTGCCGCTCCCACTCTCCCCGAGGAGCACGAAGAACTCGCCGTCGTTCACCTCGAGGGAGACGTGGTCCACGACCGCCTCGCCGGCGTAGCGCTTGACGAGGTCGGACAGGACGATACTCATCTCGGGACAGTCGTTCTGATCCCGAAAGGGTCAGATCCGCAGGAGCGATCTTCCGCTGCGCTCGCCGGCGGCCTCCGTCTTCGTCTCTCTGCGGCAGCCGGAGAAAAAGGCGTGGGATCCGGCGGCGCGACGTGCGTTCTTGCTCATGGTGGCTTTGAAGCATTTCACGGGGTCCGATGCGGAGCAAGAACGACACGCGACGTAAGATTCTGCAGAACGGAGGTGCGACGATGTCCCTCCCGTCCGTCGGCGTGATGACCGCCTGTCTGCTCGTCGCCGCGCTCCTCGGCGCGGACGCTCGCAACAATTCGAGCGGCCCTCCGCGCAGCACCCGCTACGAAGACCTCGTCTCGCTCTTCGGCGAGTGGCGTTCGTTCCAGAAGCCGAAGTCGATCGACGGCGTCCCGGACTACACCGCGGCGGCCATGGCCGCGCAACGGAAGGCGCTCGCCGACTACCGGCGCCGCCTGACCGCGATCGACCCGAGCGGCTGGCCCATCAGCCGCCAGGTCGACTATCACGTCGTGCGGGCGGAGATGAACGGCCTCGACTTCGATCACCGGATTTTGAGGCCTTGGGCCAACAATCCGGCGTTCTACGTCACGGTCTTCACCGAGGAGAGCGATCAGCCGGCGCGCGAGGGCCCGTTCGCGTACGGCGCGGTGGAGCTGTGGGCCGACACCTTTCCGCTCACGCCGGAACGCGCTCTCGAGATGGACTCCCGAATCCGCGCGATCCCGAAGCTGCTCGCGCAGGCGAAGAGCAACCTCATCGGAAACGGCCGTGATCTCTGGACCTTCGGCACGAAGAGCATCAAGCAGCAGAGCGCCGACCTGAGAGAGCTCGCGTCGAAATTGACCGACGCCCCGGGCAGCCTCCGGTCGGACGTCGAGAGCGCCAAGAAGGCGACGGACGACTTTGCGGCGTGGCTCGAATCGCAGGCGAAGTCCAAAACGGGGCCTTCGGGCGTGGGCGTCGACAACTACGACTGGTACTTGAAGAACGTCCAGCTCGCGCCCTACACCTGGCAGGAAGAGGTCACGATCATGGAGCGCGAGCTGGCGCGGTCCCACGCTCTGCTGGCGATGGAAGAAGTGCGCAACGCGAAGCTGCCGTTACAGGTGCCCATCTCGAGCGCCGAGGAGTATCAGCGCCGATTCGGAGCCGCGGTCACCGAGTACATGGCTTATCTCCGGGATCACGACATCCTCGAGGTCCGGGAATACATGGATCCCGCCTTGCGCGCCCGGGTCGGCAGCTTCCGCCCGGGCCCGCGGGAGTTCTTCTCCGAGCTGGACTACCGAGACCCCGAGCTGATGCGCACCCACGCCTATCACTGGTTCGACAAGGGACGGATGATGCATGAGCCGCATGCGAGCCCGATCCGGCGGGGGGCGCTCCTCTACAACATCTTCGATACGCGTACCGAGGGACATGCGACCGGCTGGGAAGAGCTGATGACGCAGGCCGGCATGTTCGACGCGAGACCGCGAACCCGCGAGCTCTTCTTCATCGCGCTGGCCGAGCGGGCGGCGCGTGCGCTCGGTGACCTCAAGATGCACAGCAACGAGTGGACTCTCGAGCAGGCCGCCGCTTTTGCCAGCGCCAACACACCGCGCGGTTGGCTCCGCATGGACGGAAACCTGGTGCGCGACGAGCAGCACCTCTACCTTCAGCAGCCGGCGTACGGGACGAGCTACATCATCGGCAAGATCGAGATCGAGAAGCTCCTGTCGGAGCGGAAGCAGCAGCTCGGAGAGAGGTTCACATTTAAGCGATTCATGGAGGAGTTCGACGCCGCCGGGCTGGTTCCCGCCGCTCTCGTCCGGTGGGAGCTGACGGG
>WNFV01005046.1_pt1 | contig 22270 bp, 17 predicted proteins | sample 5400101 | NCBI WGS metagenome assembly WNFV01 (sample SAMN13153361, study PRJNA577476) | soil metagenome | isolation source: 115 cm soil or saprolite under grassland replicate 1 | place: USA:California | collected 2016-06-15 | reverse complement strand
CCGGAGTCGGGTGCCGGATCAGCTATAATTCGACATTTTCCGGCGCAGCCATGGCATCGTCCGACGCCACTAGCCTGCAGCTCTACCTTCGCCTCCTCCGCTACGTCAAGCCTTACTGGGCGCCGTTCGCGCTGTCGATCGCGGCCATGGTGGTGACGGCGCTGACCGAGCCCGTCTTTCCGGCGCTCCTCAAGCCGCTCCTCGACGGTAGTTTCGTGCACAAGGAAGGCGGGCTGCTCGTCTGGCTGCCCGCATTGATCGTCGCGGTTTTTCTGGTGCGCGGCTTCGCCTCATACCTCTCCGACTACGCGATAGGCTGGGTGGCCAACAAGGTGGTGCTGGATCTGCGCAATGCGATGTTTTCCACCCTTGTGCGGCTGCCGACGAACTACTACGACAATCACACCGGCGGCAGCCTCATCTCGAAGTTCACCTTCGACGTCATGCAGGTGACCGGAGCAGCGACCAGCGTGATCTCGGTGCTGTTCAGGGACTCGCTCACCATCGCCGGGTTGCTTGCTTGGCTTTTCTGGCTGAACTGGAAACTCTCTTTGGTGGCGCTCCTGGTGGGACCGCCCGCAGTCGTGATTACGCGAGCATTCTCGAACCGGCTGCGCGCCATGAGCCGCGCCGAGCAGGCGGCGATGGGCGACTTGAACCATGCCCTGGAAGAGTCGATCGGCTGTCATCGCGTCGTCAAGGTGTTCGGCGGACAGGACTACGAGGCAAGGCGCTTCGATGCCGGAGCGAACAAGGTGCGCACCTTCAACATGAAAATGACCTCGGCGGCGGCGGCCAACGTCCCCTTGGTGCAGATCGTGGTTTCGGTCGCGCTGGCACTCATCATCTATCTCGCAGTGCGCCAGGCCGCCACGGACGAGACGACGGTGGGCGGATTCGTGTCGTTTCTCACTGCGCTGTTGCTGGTGTTTGCGCCGCTGCGCCGTCTGACCGGCGTCAACCAGACCCTGCAACGGGGGCTCGCCGCGGCGGAGAGCGTGTTTCACCTGATCGACGAGCGGCCCGAGTCCGATACCGGGACGCGCGAGATCGGCCGCGCGAAGGGCAAAGTCGAATTCAGGGCCGTCGGGTTCAGTTATCCGGGAAGCGCACTCCCGGCTCTGGATCGGGTGTCGCTTTCGATCGACCCGGGCGAGACGATTGCGCTGGTAGGGGCTTCCGGCGCAGGAAAGACCACGCTCGCCAATCTGCTGCCGCGCTTCTACGCTCCCGATTCCGGACAGATCCTGCTCGATGGCGTCGACATCGCGACGCTCAAGCTCGGGAGCCTGCGCGCGAACATCGCGCTGGTGAGCCAGGATATCGTGCTCTTCAACGACACGGTCGCCGCCAACATCGCCTACGGGCGCCTCGCGGGAACGAGCGAGGCCGACGTCGTCCGGGCAGCCGAGGCGGCGCACGCGATGCAATTCATCCGCCAGATGTCCGAGGGGCTCGCTACGCTGATCGGCGAGAACGGCGTGCGCCTTTCGGGCGGACAGCGGCAGCGGCTCGCTATCGCGCGCGCGTTCCTCAAGGACGCGCCGGTGCTCATCCTCGACGAGGCGACCTCGGCCCTCGACAGCGAATCGGAGCGCCATGTGCAGGCGGCGCTGGAAACGCTCATGCGCGGCCGCGCGACGCTGGTAATCGCGCACCGCCTGTCGACCATCGAGCGGGCCGACCGCATCGTTGTTCTGGACGCGGGCCGCATCGCCGAAACCGGAAGGCATGCCGATCTCATTGCCGCTTCCGGAATCTACGCGAGGCTCCATCGCCTCCAGTACTCGAAAGAGTTTGCGGCGTAGATGGGCTGCGCTGCTTCCGCTCAGGGTGAGCTCGTGAGCCGGAGCGTCGCCGAGCCCGCGGACGGCGAGTCAAGAAGACGGCATTGAAACGAACTCCGCTTCGAATCGCGCACACCGAGGCCTCCGTGGGCTGGGGCGGTCAGGAGATCCGCATACTCGAAGAAGCGCAGGGGATGATCGCGCGCGGGCACGCGGTCGAAATCTGGGCTGTCGCCGGGTCCGGAATTCTCACAGAGGCGGGACGGCGTGCCATTCCGCATCGTGCGCTTCCTATCGGTCGCAAGAATCTGCGGGGAATTCTTGCGATGCGGCGGGCACTGGCGTCGGTCCGGCCCGATGTGGTCAATACGCACAGCTCGACCGACGCCTGGCTCGTGGCGCTTGCGCGCCTTACCCTCGGCGAGGCTCCTCCGATGGTGCGCACCCGACACATTTCCGCGCCGGTTCCGGACAACCTTCCGACCCGCTGGCTCTATAACCATGCGACCCGGCACATCGTCACGACCGGCGAGCGGCTCCGGGAGATCCTGGTGCGGGAAAATCGCTTTCGCGAGGACCGCATCAGTTCCGTCCCGACCGGCATTGATCCTTCTCGATTCCGGCCCGGCGACAAAGCCGAGGCGCGCCGCATGCTCGGGCTTGAGCCGACGGCCCGTTACGTGGGGATCGTCGCGACGCTGAGGAGCTGGAAAGGCCACCTATACCTGGTCGAGGCGTTCGCTCGACTGGCTGCCGGGGACGCGACTGTCAGGCTCCTCGTCGTCGGCGACGGACCCATGCGACCGTCGATCGAGCAGAAGATCGCGGAGCTGAAGCTTGCGGCGAAAGTGATGCTCGCCGGCCGTCAGGACGCGGTCGAGCGCTGGCTCCAGGCCATGGACGTTTTCTGCCTGCCGTCGTATGCCAACGAGGGCGTGCCCCAGGCAATGGTGCAGGCCATGCTGTGCGCATTGCCCGTGGTGACTACCCCGGTAGGCAGCATTGTCGAAGCCGTGACCGATCAGGAAACAGCGCTGCTCGTTACGCCAAGAGATCCACGCGGGCTCGCGGCGGCGATTCGCAGGCTGCTGGATGATGCGGCGCTCGCAAAGCGGATGGGGCGCGCCGCGCGCGCGGCGGCAGAACGGCGATTCAGCCGCGACGCGATGATCGCGCGCATGGAGGCGGTGTTCCAGAGCGTGGTCGACGGTTACCGTCCCCCGCGTGCCGCGTCGTGAAATTCGCATTTATCGTGACCAACCTGGCGGGTGGCGGGGCCGAGAAGGCGTTGCTGAAGCTGGGATCGCAGCTTGCCGGCCGTGACCACGAAGTCCATCTGGTCCTGCTGGAACATCATGTCGACCACCCCCCTCCGGTGGAAATTCGCCTCCATGCGCTCACGCGGCGCGGGCGCCTGCTCAAGGGCGCGCTCGGCAAGCTGGTGGCCATACTCAGGCTTGGCCGCCTCATTTCAACGCTGGCACGGCAGCGCGCGTTCGATCTCATCGTATCGACCCTGCCGTTCGCCGATGAGGTGGCGGTGCGCGCAGGCTTGCCGCGCCACTGGTGCCGGATCGCCAACACGCTGTCCGCGGAGATCGCCCGCCTGCACGAGCGCGATCCGGGCAAGGCGCGGCGGCGCCTTCGCCGTTACCGCCGCATCTACGGCAAGGGACCTCTGATCGCCGTATCCGACGGCGTGGCTGAGGATTTGCGCCGCGGGCTCGCCCTGGACCGTCCCCGCGTCGAGCGCATCTACAATCCGTTCGATTTCGCCGCCATGCGCGCGCTCGCCGCTGAGCCCGCTCCGGATCGGCCTGCCGTTCCCTACCTCATACACGTCGGCCGTTTCACCGGACAGAAGCGCCACGACTTGCTGCTCGACGCCTTTGCGCGGCTCGACACGCCTCACCCGCTGGTGCTGCTCGCGGAGCGCGAGCCCGCCTTGTCGGACCTGATCCGCAGGCGCGGCCTCGAGGGACGCGTCATCGTTGCCGGTTTCAAGACCAATCCCTATCCCTGGATCGCCGGTGCGGAGCTCCTCGTGCTTTGCTCCGACCACGAAGGGCTGCCCAACGTCATCATCGAGGCCCTGGCTCTGGACACGCCCGTCGTCAGCACCGACTGCCCGTCCGGTCCGCGCGAAATCCTGGGCGAGGCCTGTCCCGGATGTCTGGTTCCCGTGAACGACGCCGCCACGCTCGCTGAGGCGATCGCCCGTGCGCTCGCCGATCCGCCGCGACTTTCGCGGGTCGACCTCAGCGCGTACGCGGCAGATACCGTGACGGCGGCCTACGAGGCGCTGGCTGCCGAGCGACCGAGAGGCGCAATGTGACCAAGGACCGGTTCGAATTCGGCAAGAACTGGGAGAGCTTTTCGCCTCTGATCGACGAGGAGGCGGTCCGAAAGGCCGAAGACCGAATGGCATTGTTTCTCGGCACCCGCGATCTCTCCGGCCGGACCTTTCTCGACGTCGGTTGCGGCTCCGGGCTGCACGCGCTCGTCGCGCTGCGTTTCGGGGCGAAGGAGGTCGTGGCGATCGACGTCGATCCGGATTCGGTGTCGACGGCCGGCACCGTTCTGGAGCGGAATTGGCCGGGGACCAACAAGACGGTTCGGCGGGTCAGCGTGTTCGATCTCGAGAAGGAGAGGTTCGGCGAATTCGACATCGTCTATTCGTGGGGAGTGCTGCATCACACCGGCGACATGAACCGCGCGATCGAAACGGCCGCGCAGCACATCAAACCGGGCGGACTGTTCGCCGTCGCCCTGTACGGAAAGACGCCGTACTGCAATCTGTGGAAGCGAATCAAGCGCTGGTATGTCAATGCCTCTCCGGTGCAGCAGGCCAGGGCGGAGAGGACTTATATTCGCTTGTTCGGCTTGTACCTGCTGCTGCGGGGGAAACGCCTGAGCACGCATATCGCCGGTTACAAGCGGAAGCGCGGCATGGATTTCCGCCACGACGTCCGGGACTGGATCGGCGGTTATCCTTACGAGTCGATTGCGCCGCGGGAATTGGCGCAATTGCTCACGCCCCTAGGTTTCGACTTGATCAGACAGAACGTACGGAAAAGATCGGGACTGTTCGGATCCGGCAATGACGAATACCTGTTTCGAAGGCACGACGCGGCCAGCAACTCTCGGCATCCCTAGCCCATGTGCGGAATCTTCGGATTGATCGGCACGCCGTGGCGTGAGAGCGCCGGGGCGGCGCTCGATACCTTGCGCACGCGCGGACCCGACGACAGCGCTCTGCTCGATCTCGGCGATGCCATTCTCGGTCATACCCGCCTCGCCGTGATCGATCTGGTTTCGGGGCAGCAGCCGATGCGTTCCGCCGATGGGCGCCACACGATCGTTTTCAACGGTGAAATTTACAATTTTCGCGAATTGCGGAAGCAGCTCGCGGGCGCCGGCCATGCTTTCATCACCCAGTCCGACACCGAAGTATTGCTGCAGGGATTCGCCGCATGGGGCGACCGCCTGGTGCCGCGCCTGGACGGGATGTTCGCATTCGCCGTATGGGACGCGCGCGAGCGCGTGCTGTTCGCGGCGCGCGACCGGATGGGCATCAAGCCGTTCTTCTATTCCACCGCGGCCGGTTTCTCGTTCGGGTCCACGCTCGCGCCGTTTCTGCGGCTCGACGGGTTCCCCCGCCAGATCGACTATCAGGCATTGCGCGATTACCTTGCCAGCCAGACGGCGCTGGCACCGCATTCTTTCCTGAACGCGGTCCGGCAGCTCTCGCCCGCCTCGCAGCTTGCATGGAGCGCGCGCGACGGAAAGCTCGAGATCAAGCGCTATTGGGACATACCGGGCCGGAGCGGTGCCGCGTTCGACCGCACGGAATTGCTCGATCGCGTCGATGACGCGATCGGCGACAGCGTGCGCGCGCAGCTCGTCGCCGATGTGCCGCTCGGCGCGTTTCTCTCCGGGGGAATCGATTCGAGCCTCATGGTCCATTACATGGCGCGCGCCGGAGCCCGCCCGTTGAGAACCTTCAATCTCCGCTTTCGCGAGGCGGACTTCGACGAGACGCCCTATGCGCGTGCCGTCGCGGAGCGTTTCGGCACCGAGCACCACGCAGTCGATGCCCCGCAGGTCGACGGCACAACTTTCGCCGCAGCCATAGGCGATCTGGACCAACCGCTCGCCGACCCGGCCTACGTGATGACCCATGCGCTTTCGCGGCTCACGCGCTCGTTCGTGACGGTCGCGATCAGCGGCGACGGCGGCGACGAATTGTTCGGCGGTTATGCGCGCTTCCGCGAGGAGGAAGACCGTTACCCGCGTCGACCGGGTCAGGATCTCCTGCGCAAGCTCGTGCAGGCGGGATGGCTGCCGGGCGCGCTGTTGCGCCGCAGCTTGCACGGTCGTGATCGGGTGTTCTATCGCCGGGTCGAGCTCGGCCCGTGGGAGGTTTCGCGCAAGAGCCTCAAGCGCTATCTGGCGCCCGACGCCTGGGCGCGCTGCGCCCCCGAGAAGACCCTGAGCCTGTGGCGCGATCTCGTCGCTTCCTTTGGCGGCAAGGTGAACACGGAAAGCCTGATGCGAGCCGATCTCTGGACCTATTTGTCCGACAACTGCCTGGCGAAGACCGATCGCGCGAGCATGGCGCACGGACTGGAAGTGCGCGTGCCGCTCTTGGGCAACGCGGTGCTCGACGGCGTGCTCCGACTTCCAGCCGAGGCGCATTTCAACGGCGAGGACAAGCTGCTGCTGCGCGATTTGGCGCGGCGTTATCTGCCCGACTCCGTCTGGAACCGGCCCAAGCACGGCTTCTCGGTGCCGTTGCGCGACCTCTTCAATGGCGCCTGGCGGGAGCGGTGCGAGGACGTGGTGCACCGGACGGCCGAGATCGCGCCGTTCCTCGACGCGCGGGCGGTCGGCGACTTGTGGCGCGCCGCGCGCACGGGCCGCGGTTCGCGGCGGCTCGCGTACACGTTCGTTGTTCTGCTCCTTTGGCTGGAGCGGCATCGGCTTGGAGCGTAGGTTGCCGACGACGATGACCCCGCCCAAAACGTCCAGCTAAGACAAACCCTCGGTGGGGTCCGCGTTTAGTATCGGCCTTTGAAAAAGGGGGTCCGTACAAAAAAGCGACAATTTAGACCTCAAAAGTCTCCTCTCGATACTCGTACCCTAAACACCAGATATTTATTCGCCAAATAAAACGTCCCCGTATAGACGGTCATAGCACCGATCTGAGACAGAACCGGAGATAGCGACAGGCCGGCAGACAGACCCGTAAGCACAGCTTGATTAATTACGAAGGCGGCTGCAAAGCTTATGAGAAAGCGACTAATCGCACCGGATGTAATCTGCGCTCCTTCAAAGACAAAAAAACGATTCAGCAGGAATGCGCAAGTCAGTGCTACGCCATATCCTATTGCGTTGGAGGCATACAAATTGAACCCAAAGGCGTAAACAAGAAGCACGAACACCAAGAATCCAACACACGTGTTAACTACGCCACTAACAATGTATCTGACGAACTCGGCCTTCATTTCTTCGTTATAGCCGCTTATATTGCTCGACAACATAGAGCGGGGTATCACGAATATCTTCGCTAATGACAGTAAGAATGCGAATCACAAGGTAAATCGATATATTAGTCACGATGAAACCTAGCGAAATCAGTATGACTAAATAGGACCATCCCGGGACGATCGTCTCGGGTTGGCCGAACAGATTCCGGTCGAACAATCGAACGGTCACCGCATTGAGCGATAGAAGAACCATGACCCCCGAAACAATGGCGATCGCGGCTTCAGCCGCCCGGAGGGGAAGACGCGACATTCGCGCTAATGCGGACCACGCCAATGAGCCCTTTTCCACAGCAGACCTCCGGTGCTGTACAACGGGTATGTCGACCTCAATCACCCCGACCTGGTACCCCGCGGAGACATATATTTCGTTAATGAAGCGCCATCGACTTCGGTACCTCAAAAGCCAATTAAGAGCTCGGCGCGAAATTAGCAATTCTTTGCCATCCATCGGATTCAATTTCACATCCGACAACCAGCGCATCACGAAGAAAAAGGCGCGTCCCGAAAGCGGAAGCCGATGGTACTTGCTTCCCCGTTTGCGGCGCAAAACGACAAAATCCTTACCTGATTGAGCGACTTCGTACATCTGTTTTACCAGCGGCAAACGCTCGGCAAGAGTCACGTCATACACGAGTGTAAAATCCCCATTGGCTCGATCAAGCCCCGCCCACACAGCCAGATCCCAACTCGTGTGGTGAGCCAGGATGATCACATAACAATGCTGGCGTACTTGTTCCGCAAGTGAGACCTGCGAAAGATCCAGTCCGCTGCGATTGTCGACGATTACAATCTCGTAATCGGTGAAAGTATCCGCCAGCTCCTTAGCTGCACGCTCGAGAAAAACAACGACGCTTTCCATCGTATCAGTGGGATCCACAACTACGACAGTCGTCACGAACGATTCATACATAATCGAGTACTCTCTCGATTTCATAGATAGAGTTCATTTTTCCTGAGAACACGCATACATATAGAGGATCTTGCCTCAATACTTTAATCTCCGTCGGACGGCTGTCGTCAATGAAGCTGCGCCGAAGCTTAGTCTTAACGGTGTACAGCGAGCCCATAGTCAAAATATCAACCTCGGGTCGAACGTATAAGCGTAATTGCTGCTTCATCTTCAACTCATTAGACCGAGGCCGAACGGGGCATGAATTGCATGCACGAACAGCCGCGGGTATACAATCTGGCCGCAACGCTTGGCACTCAAACACGGGATCGTTGTGCTGGTCATAGGCGTGGTGGGTATAAGGCACGGACGAAAGCGAATGTAGCCGCGAAAGTCCATACGGCATCACCGAAACGAATGGTCCATCCATAACCGTCAGCCCGATATTTTCCAACGCTTTACTTCTAATCAAGACTAGTTCTGAAAGCTCGTGGGTAACATCGAGTTCAGGAATACCAAAGAGTCGATTGACAGCGTTGATATTCGCATATGTACAGTTAACGACGCCTCTAGCCCGGAAATGCTTCCTCAAGCCGTTCTCACTTTGCACGCTGATGACCCATGCGCCCTGATCGCTGCCAACCTCTGTAACATGCGCGCCTAGCATTACGGTTACTGAGCTATTGCGAAGACGCTCCGTATAAAATTCACGAATGAGGTAAGGGTCAAAACCATATTCAACAGTTTCGAACACAGCCTCGAGTCGATCCCAGACAAATAGATTGTTGCGCTCGACCCGAGTGCACGGGAGCTGTAGGGTTGCGCAGAACCGTTGGAATTGTCGTCCATCGGTCAACGAATTCAGCTTATCGATAGCGTAGTACTTCTTAAAAGCTGAGTTGACAAAAGGAAGATGATCCGAATAAAACCTCTGTTGGTAACTGTTGGCTGACTGTGCGGTGGCTATGCTACGAGGATAATGGTACCCCGCATGCAGCCGCGCTTGATTTGCAACGCTGGCCTTGGTAAATGTCGACGTCTCCCGCTCAAGCAATACGATCCGAAAGCCGTGTAAATCGAGGAAAACCGCCGCATATGATCCGAATAGGCCCGCCCCAATGACCACGAAATCCACACCTTCCTGAACGTGGCGCACCCTTAACCCGGCTGCTCTAGTCTGGGAAACGAGCCTAGCGCCCGCCTTATGGTGTCTTTGTCAATCGCACTCAGCCTTGCCCAGTAGTTCAACGTATCCGCCAATTGATTAACATCGCGTGGCCCGATAATCAAACCGCTCAGCGCTGTATTAACACTCTGCACTAGGAGGCTAAATTGATTAAAGCTCTCTGGTCGCGGCGCAACGTCAAGGGTTTCCACTATAAAGCGCTTAATCTCCTCTAGCCCGTTAGGAACAGCAATTTCACGCAAAACAACCGAACTGGCCGGAGTAGGCGCTTGATCGAACTTGATACCGCCTCCGTTTATTCCATACGCAAGAAAGCGCGCATTCGCCAATCCCTCATAGGTATGACAGCGCGTCCGATTCGTGAAAACGTTTTCCTTGACCTGTACCCACCATCTGCTCCCAAGCTCCGGTGCGGCATTTGCGTACAGTCCTGGATGTTTTATGCCGGACAGACCGACTTCGAGACCGCGAGCTGCAATGCCCACAAGAGCTTGCGCCGTCTCTGTCACTTCTTCTTTAGAAGAGCGATTGTCCCAGTGGATAGAAAGGCACCTGAGGTTCGGTCCGAAGCGGACCCGATACATATCTTCGCAAATTAACAAGAAGGATGGAGAAAGTTCCGCAAGCTCGCTTCCCGAGTTGTCTACCGCACCGACCTTGACTAGAACACGCAGGTTGGTTATCGAATTCGCCCGGATCCATTCTGCGATCCACGTCTCGGCGCGTCGAAAGTCGAGCGGATTCTTATTAATGGGATAGTTTGTAGCCGTATCAACACATCGCCATCCGGCTGCATAAAAGTGCGAGAGCATCTCAAATGCTGTTTGCTTTTCAATACCCCAGCCCCAGAGCGCGGTACCTAAGGTCAATTCTTTTCTCTCAGGGCTACCAAACGGCATAGTGATTCACAGGAGTCGCGTGGCATGACCAACCCACAGCCGTCGCACTCACCTCGGTCAACACGCGACGGGACATCGCCTCGTTCACAAATCCTGCCGGGTCAACAATTTGCGCAAACGACGCATTGCGACGAGGTATTCAAAAGTAAGTCTTGCAATACTCACCTTGGAGTTTCCGCTGTCCTTCCAATAAATAGGAATCTCACCGACGCGCAAGTTAAGATGCTGAGCTACGATCAATAGCTCCGTGCAGAAAAACCATCCGTCACTATTCGCCCCTGAGTCCAGCAATCGCTGAAGTACTTCTTTGCGCAAAAACTTGAACCCACACATGCCATCTGAAAAACGAGTGTCGAAGTACAAACGGAGTATTAGGTTAAAAGCCCGCGACACTCCGGAGCGAAGAACAGAACGGTTCAATACTCTCGCTCCTGGCAACAAGCGGGACCCCGTGAGAATATCAAAGCGATCTCCTTCCACCATTCTTAGCGACTCCAAATGCCTCAGATCCGTGGCAAGGTCTAAATCCATGTATCCAATGATGTTCGCTCGGGAGCTTTGCCACGCAGCTTTTAGTGCACGTCCTACGCCACGTTCATTCAGCCGCAAGTACCGTACTTCGCGGCGCTTCTGCGCCAATTCCTCACCAATGTCTTGTGTACTATCAGTAGAACCGTTGTCGGCGATTACCAATCGAATCTCCGATTCGCTTACTTTGTTGCGATTTACATAGTCAAGGACCCTCCCTATATTGAGCGAAAGCGTTGCTTCCTCGTTTAAGACAGGTATGGCTATTTCGATCACGACTTCAGCTTTCTGCAACTTCCAGGTTCTTTTTTGATACGTGAGACGTGAAGCATCACATGTTAGCAGGTTGAACAACACCTCGAAACGATGTGCGCGATAACCTGTCGTAGCGAACGTTTCTAAAGGCGAAACGAGGATGCGCGGAGCCTCCCGGATGGATGGTCGCGTCGCCCAAAAGATAGACTGCAGGGGGTGATGGTAATGGCTGGCAGTGGCGTCGTTCGTGTGTCCGAGCCAAACCCGATCGTGCGGCGTGTCGGACTCCTCGTCGCTCTGTACGCCTGGGTATTCCTGCTGCGTGCTCCGATGTTCCTGCGCTCGGCTGTCGATTGGGACGAGAGCATTTATGTTCTCGTCGCGTCCCAATGGCTCCACGGGCACCTGCCGTACACAACGGTTTTCGACCATAAGCCAGTCGGGATCTACGCGATTTTTCGCGTCGCGTTTGGCCTTTTCGGTGAGTCGATTTTCTCGATTCGACTCATGACGACAGTATTTGTTTTTCTCACCTCGATCGCGTTGTTTCTGCTGGGGAGGCAACTGCTTTCCAACACGATGAGCGCCGTTCTCGCCGCGGTCTGCTATCCCGTGTTCACTCTCGGGCTTCAGGGTACGGCATCAAACACCGAACTCTTCTTCATTTGTTTCAGCACCTTCGGTCTTCATTTCCTTTTGAGAGCGACGTCTGGTTTCCAGCACAGGAATTGGCTGTACGGATTGGCCGCCGGGTTGAGCTTTGGCGCAGCATTCCAGACAAAATATCTGGTCGCCCTCGAGATCGCTTACTTCGTGGTCTATGTTCTGATCACGCGCTATCGCTCCCTGCGGGAAAGGCCAGGTGTGCTCGTGATGCTTGCCTGCGGGGCGGTGCTGCCGAGTGCTTTAGCTGTGGGGTACTTCTGGACAAACGACATTCTTCAGCAGTTCGTGTATGCGAACGTTGAAGCCAACCGGCGCTACCTATCGATTGGCAGCGCTGCGGATGTCTGGCGCGGCTTCAGTCACTCACTGCAAGATTGGATCAAGTGGACCTGGGTAACCATTGTGTGCGCAGCATGGGCCGCCTCCCGGCGCGGGCGGCCCCCGTCTCAACGCGCGGCAAACTGGTTCCTGGGCGGTTGGCTCCTCGTCGGATTCCTGGAATCGTGGTTCACGTCGAGATTCTTCAACCACTATTATCTGGTGACTCTGCCACCGCTGACCCTTCTGTTCGCCAACATCCTCGCCGGGTACAGGCTTGCGATCGGTAACAGTCGCGCATTTGTGTTGATCATGGCTTTCGTCCTCGGGTTTCCGATCGTGCGAACGATAGAAAAATACTATCTCTCCTGGGTTGGCAGTTACGTTACGGACGGGGATGTCAACACCAACATCGCACGGCACATCAGAAGGAGAATTGGCCCGGAGGACTATATCTATATAGTAAATGGCCATCCGATAATTTATTTTCTAGCGGGCGCCAAGCTACCAACGAGGTATGTGCTTCCGCCTATGATCCTGTCGCCAAGCATGAGCCACATGGCAGGGGTCGAGTATCCGGCGGAGGTTGATCGCATCCTTTCGAAGGAGCCCTGCTTTGTTCTTGTTCGGGATGAGCGTGAAAAGAACGAGCGTTTGTCAGAGATAATCGAAAGAGTGAAGGAACGTTATGTGGTCGATACCAGGATCGACGATACGACAATCTATCTTCGCCTGAACCTCAACTCTACGAGGTAGGAATCGGTACCACCGAAATTCTTCGGAGCCGAATCAATGTCATTGAGAGACCAAATCAGGCGCCTACGGCTTTACTACAAGTCGCTGCCGAGATCGTCATGGAGTACCATCAGGACGAGGAGCGGACTACTCGTTCGAAATCGTCCCTTGCGGTGACACGGTCGGTTACATCTACGCGAAACGAGCCGCTGCCTGAGGACCCGGGCGCACGGGCGGATGTTCGGCGAGCGCCTGTTGCACTCGCAGCAATACCGACTCGACGGAGATCTCCGCCATGTCGGTCTGTTCGCTACATCGGTCCCTGGCGCGAGGATGATCGACCGCGTAGAAGCAAGGATGGTCCGCCGGCCCTGTCAGCTTGCTCGGATGTATGCAATGGTAGAGGCCCACCAAGGGAATATCGAAGGTGCTCATGATATGCGTGGGTCCGGTATCGACGCCCACGTAAAGATCGGTACGGCTCATCAGCGCGGCGGTTTCGCGTAGCGTTAGGCCTGCGTACAGCGTCGCCCGATCGCCCAAGCGCTCCTTGAGCCAGGACACGCGCGATCGCTCCTCGCTACCCCCGTAGATAAGAAAATGGCTGTGCGGCCAATGAGCGACGACGCGCTCTGCCAACTCGGCGAAATTCGGAATCGGCCAATCCCGGTACCCCTTGGTGGGAAAGCTCGCTACCTGGAAACCAACCAGCGGCGATGCCGTGCGCGGAATGTCTGCACTAAGCCGGGCGCGGGCCGCGAGCGCTTCCTGCGGCAACACTTGGTATGCCAACCGCAGTCCCGCCGCTGAAATTCCGAGCGCCGCGGGCAACCGCAAATAATGAAGTACGGAGTGCTCGCTTTGAAACGGAGGCACGTCCACGCAACGGTAAAGGCGCCGGTTGAGCTCGGCGCTCTTTTGCCGAAAGGCAACCACTCGATCGGCAACGCGCAATGCGTATCGAACCAGCGGTTCGTCGAATCCGTAAACGAATGCATAGTCGAAACTTCGCCCGCCAAACCAACCGCGCCATAACGCGCGGCGCTTCGTGATGCTGCCGGCATCCTTTACGAACGGCAGCCCGCGCAGGACCTCGACTCGCTTCGGATGGCCGAGTGCGACCATCCGGCAGCCAGGATAGGCATTTCCGACCGCACGCATGGCAGGCGTGGCGAAGAGCGTATCGCCGATCCGGGAAACATTGATGAACAGAAACGAGAGGCCGTCCGCAGACATTCAAAGGCCGATGCCGTGCTTTCCCGTCGGATCATCGGCGTCGCCAGAAACCAGCGTTCCGTCCGGGGGCTCACGCATGACTTCCGACTCCATGCCCGAAACGCGACTTGATTCCGGCGATGATGGCCCGTGCGAACAGCGTCCGGTAGGAGACCGTAGGGTCGAACGGAATGCACGCCAGGCCGTAACCGTATGCGCGTGGTGGCCGCTCGCCGTCGAAGCGTCGATCCGGTGGAATATCGGTCCAGCAGGCAGTATCGAGTACCCGCGCAATGCGCGCGAATTCAATTGAATCGCTGTACAGCGGGCCATGAAGATGAGCGCCGAGAAAAGCGCGCTCTTCGGTTCCCAATGCGCAGTCGTGCACGAAAACCTGCGCCACCTTGTCCGCTGCGAGCAGCCGCAGAGCCAGGCGCAACCCGCGAAATCCCTTCGGACCGTCGATGAGGACGACGTCCCCTTTTCGCACTTCGGCGGGAAGGATCCGGGTCGCGTCGCCGAACCGCATCGATACGTTGTCGCGCCCGCGCAAGCGCTCCTGCGCAACTTGAACGTCGGGAGAATCCGCATCGGATTCGATGCTCACAACGTCCAGATCGGGAAAAATGGTGGAGAGCACCAAGGTGCTTTGGCCGCGGGCTCGGCCGGACTCGACAATGCGGCTGGGCCTGGAGGCGTGCGCACACAGGTAGAGAAAAAACATCTCCGAATAGAGTATGCCCTTTCGCTCGTACGGTATGCCGGCCACGCGGTTTTGGAACGCCGACAACATCTCCGCGGCGGCGATATTGATACTGGCGGGATCGATGCTCATTGACGCCGCATAGGGTAGGTCGGAATGTTACCGCAAGCCGGAGTGCTCGAGTTTATACAAGCGCTCGAAGTAACTGCAGCAACGTGACCCGCGCGTCGCTGGCGGCGCAGCCACGTCGGATCCGCGGTAACATCCGGCGGGACGAGCTTTTTGGGCGGATCGTCCGGGGCGCCCGGCGCCCCAGAGGGGCACGCGGTGTTTGGCAAGCATGATCTCAAATGGCTGCTGCGCTCGCGGTCGCCGCAGTTCGCGCGCGACCGCGATCCGGCGCGCTACGCGCCCGGCACCGTTTCCAGCTTCCGCTGGCGCGGCCGTCAGTTGCACTACCGGCCTGGCAGCAGCGATCCGGAAGTGATCTACAAGATCCTGCTCAGGCGCGGAGCAAAGGCGGAGTATTACATCCCAGAGGGGTTCAGCCCGAGCTCGATCTGGGATATCGGCGCCAACATCGGAGCCGCATCGCTGTATTTTTCACACCGGTTTCCGCGGGCCGAGATTCATTGCTTCGAGCCGGTGCCGGAAAACTACGCGATGATCGAGCGCAATATCGAGGGCCTGGCACGCATCCGGGCGCACCGGTTTGCGCTGGGTGCGACCGACGGGATGCTCGAGATTCGCGCCTCGGATGCGGCCCGGAATTTCGGCGGATTCTCGTTTCACGACGCCGGTACGGCCCGGGCGCAGGGGGTCAAGGTGCAGGTGCGTGCGCCGCGGGGTGTTATCGACGACGGCACGGCCTCGCCGCCGGACCTCATCAAGATCGACGTCGAAGGCGCCGAGCACGATATCCTCACGGCGTTCGAGCCGCGAGTGCTCGCGCGCGTGGGCTGGATCACGGGCGAGCTCCACGGCAACCGGTCCTTCGAGCTGCTGGAGTTCCTCTCGCAATGGTTCGACATCGAGACGAAAAAGACCCTGGGCAAGAGATTGTTCAATTTCCGCGCCAGAAACCGGAGTATCTGAAAGTCGAGCCACGCCGCACGGTGCCCTGCCCAATTCTCATGAATGTTGACTCAACTCCCGTGCCCGGAATGGGCGCGCGCCTCGGCGATCTGGTCTGCACGACGCCTCTCATCTTCGCCCTGCGCGAGCGTTTTCCACGCGCGCATATCGCGGCGCTCGTCAACACCTACAACGAAGCCGTTCTCTCCGGGAATCCGGCTGTCGATGCCGTCTACGCCTACGAAAAAGGAAAACATCGCGGCGAAAAACGCTCCATCATTTCGGTCTATGCCGACCGGCTGAAGCTCATGATGAATCTCCGCAGGGAAAAGTTCGACTACGCGATTCTTGCCACGCCGGGGTTCGAGCCGCGTTCGCTGCGCCTGGCGCGGATGGTCGGGGCGCGGCACGTTCTCGGGTATACGGAACCCGGCAAGGCTCATCGGAGCCTCGACATCGCGCTGACCTACGATCGCTCGCGTAATCGGCACCAAGTCGAGGACGTATTCAGTTTGCTCAGGGCGCTGGGGGTGGACGGCACGCCGCCGCCGGCACGCGTTTTCCCCGACCCCGAGCATCGCCTCAGCATCGAGCAAGCGCTTGCCGGCCTCCGTCGCGACGGGCCCGTGGTCGGCATCCACGTGAGCGCGAGGCGAAGCCGCCAGCAATGGCCGGCGGAGAGTTTCGCGGCGCTGATCCGGGCGATCGGTGCGCGGCACGCGGTGCGTTTTCTCCTGCTGTGGTCCCCCGGGGAAGCCGACAACCCGAAGCACCCGGGAGACGACGGCAAGGCGCGCGCGATCGCCGAGCACTGCGAGGGGCTTTCCCTGCTGCCTTGCCCCACCGGGGAGCTTTCCCGGCTGATCGCGGCGCTCTCGCTTTGCGACTGCGTCGTTTGCGCCGACGGGGGCGCGATGCACCTCGCAGCGGGCCTGGGCAAGCCGATCCTGTGTTTTTTCGGCGACTCGTCGCCTGAACGCTGGCGGCCCTGGAAAACGCCTCATGAGCTGCTCCAGCCCGCGAGCCGCGATCTTGCGGATCTGACGGTCGAGGAGGCGCTGGCGGGTTTCGAGCGCCTGTGGCGCGCTCGGCCCCTCCCTCAGCCCTTTTCCTGAATTTCGACCACACCGCCCCCTATGGCGGCGGATTGGTACTCGGGCACCCTCCTGCCGAGTTCCCGTTTGACCTCATCATCGGCCGGTGAGCGCGGCTGCGACAGCCAGGTTTCGATCTCGACAAGCCAGGTTTCACCGGGCGCCTCACCCGCCCTGGCGATGCGCAGTTTCGGGTGCGGGGTAGGCAGCGTGCTCTCGCGATCAGAGAGCAGTTCCTCGTAGAGCTTCTCGCCGGGACGCAGGCCGGTGATCTCGATTCTGATGTCCTCCTCGCTGAATCCCGACAGCCGGATCATGTCGCGCGCGAGATCGACAATCCTGACCGGTTCGCCCATTTCCAGAACGAAGATCTCCCCGCCTTTCCCCATGAGACCCGCCTGCAGCACCAGTTGCGCGGCTTCGGGAATCGACATGAAGTAGCGCGTGACTTCCGGGTGCGTCACCGTCAGCGGGCCGCCGCGGGCGATCTGTTCGCGGAACTTCGGGATGACGCTGCCGGTGCTGCCTAACACGTTTCCGAAGCGGACCACGACAAAACGCGTGCCGCCGGGGCGCTGCAGCGCCTGGCAGACTTCCTCGGACAAACGCTTGGTCGCGCCCATGACGTTGGTCGGGTTCACCGCCTTGTCGGTCGAGATGAGGACGAATTTCTCCACGCCGTGATCGCGCGCGGCGCGTGCCAGGCGCAGCGTTCCGAGCACGTTGTTCTGCGCCGCCTCCCAGGCATTGTCGATCTCCATGAGCGGCACGTGCTTGTAGGCGGCGGCGTGAAACACCACCGCCGGCTTGAATCGAGACAAAACCGCTTGGACCCGATCGATGTTGCGCACGTCGCCGATGAAGGCCGCGACGGCCGTTTTCTCCTTCGCGTTCGCGAATTCCTGCTCGATGCAGTACAAGGCGTACTCGTTCAGCTCGAACAGTACGAGGCGCGCCGGCTCGAATTTCGCGATCTGGCGGGCAAGCTCAGAACCGATGGAGCCGCCGGCTCCCGTGACCATCACGACCTTGCCCGTGAGCAGCTGATGCAGGCCGCGATCGTCGAGCACTATCTGGTCGCGGCCGAGCAGATCTTCAAGCTCGATGCGGCGGATTTGCGACACCGTGACCTTGCCCGACAGCAGGTCGTCGTAGGAAGGCACCGTGAGGACCGTCAGGCCCGCAGCACCGGCGAGTTCGGCTGCTCGCCGGCGCACGCCTGCCGACGAAGCCGGCAGCGAGATGATCGCATGGTCGGAGTCCAACTGCTGCGCCCAGCGGCCGACCTCGCCGAGTCCCCCAAGGACCTTCACGCCCAGAAGGACCTGCCCATGCCAAGCCGGGTCATCGTCGAGGATGCCGACCGCGCGCCACTGACTGGAGCGTTCCATTTCCCGCAGCAGGTTGACGGTGATGTCGCCTGCGCCGATCACGAGCACCGGTTCGCCGGTGAGGTGGATGTGTCCGTACAGGGCGCGTTCCCTCCAGGCGCGATAGGCGATCCGGCTGCCCGACATGATCGCGGCAAGCAGGAAAGGCGCGAGGATGAAAGTGGACCGCGGCACGTTGACATCGGCGCGAAAGAACGCAAGCAGTGCGGGCACTGCGAGCGCTCCGATCAGGCAAGCGAGCGCTATGCGCTTCAGGTCGGCCAGGCTCGCGTAGCGCCAGCTGCCCCGGTACAGGCCGAGCGACCAGAAAATCAACGCGTGCAGGGGAACGGCCGCCGTTACCGCCGCGGCAAGCGCCGGGAGAAACCCCTCGGGGGTTTCCAGGTTGAAGCGCAGCCAGAACGCAAGCACCCAGCAAACGGCGGAAGCCAGCACGTCGTGCGCAAAAGCAAGTGCGGCTCGGTAACCGGGCTTAAGCGGATTCAATGGATTTGTTTTCGCGGCGCCGCCACGCATAGTCCACCCACAGCGCCAGCGCTGCGTGGAGCGCGGCGAGCCCGATGAGGGCGCCAAGCTGCAGGGTGGGCGGCTCGCGCAGCGCCCAAAGCGCGGTCGTCCCGCAGGCGAGCATCAGTGCGTATTCGGCGAGTGCTGTCCTGCGCTGGCCCCAGCCCATTCGCACGAGGCGCTGGTAGTAGTGCCTATTGTGCGCTTCCCAGATGCGCTCTCCGGCACCCGCCCGCTTGAGCAGGGTCAGAGTCGCGTCGACGATGAAAGGCGAGAAAACCGCCGCCGGAAACCAGAACGGCCAGTCGCCGTCGCGCCAACCCGAGAGAGACAGGACTGCCGCGAGGAAACCGATCGGGACGGACCCGGCATCGCCCATGAAGAGCCGCGCGGGAGGGAAATTGAACGGCAGGAACGCGGCGCCGGCGGCTGCCACAATGGCGCACTCGATCAGCAGGGCGTCGTCGCCGCTCATCCACGCGCCGGCCCCCAGGAACGCAAAGCCCGTGACCGTCATGCCGCCGGCGAGCCCGTCGGAGCCGTCCATGAAGTTGTAGAGATTTGTCATCCATAACATGCCGATCACGATCAGGACGAGCAAGGGGAGCGGTGCCGCGGGGAGGGCGCCGAAAGCGAACCCTGCGGCGGCCGCAAACTGGGCGCCCAAACGGAGCGAAATCGGCAGGCCGTGAACGTCGTCGAAATGCGAAAGCACGACGAGCACGGCGGCGGGAAGCACGACCACGAGCGGGGTTTGCAGGATCGCGAAGCCGGAAAAAACGCCCGCCATCATGGCGAGGCCGCCCGAGCGCGGCACGGGACGCACGTGCAGCGAGCGCTGGTTGGGCACATCCAGCGGCAACCGGTCCCGCGCCCTCAGCATCCATGCGATGAGCAGCAGCGTCGCGAGCGCCGAGGCGATCGGCGAAACGGGGGCGATTTCCGGCATCGCCACTCACCTAGTCCGCTCGGGGGAACACGGGGCGCATTTTAACGTGTTCCGAAGACTCTCAGCCGCGCCCGGACCTGAACCAGCGTGCGGTTTCGGCCAGGCCCGCATCGAGCGTGCAGCGAGGCCGCCAATCGAGCAGCCGGCGCGCCCTGGAGGAGTCGATTGCGAGATTGCCGGTCAAGCGCCGGATTTCGTCGCGGCGACCCGCGATCATCCCGGCGGCACGCAAAAGCGCCGGCGGCGTGGGGAAGAGCCTTGCCGGGCGCCCGAGCGCCCGGGCGATGCGCGACACCAGCTCGGGGGTTGAAACCGTCTCCTCGTCGCTTACCAGAAAGGGCCCGCGTGCCGCGGGGTGCTCCGCGCAGCGCGCGAGTGCGTCGACGAGATTGCCCACGTAGATCAGGCTGCGGCGGTTGCGCACGCTCGCGAAGGGCAAGGGCAGCCCCGAATCGACCCAGCCGAGCAGACGCAGAAAGTTGGCCCTGACCTCGGGTCCGTACACGAGAGGCGGCCGGAGCATCACGAGTTCCATGCCGATTCGGGCGGCGGTTTCAGTCAAGGCGCGCTCGGCTTCGAGCTTGGAGCGGCCGTAGGAATCCTGCGGATTGAGCGCGCCTTCTTCAGCGTACGTCCCGTTGCCCGAGTCCTCGCCGTGCACTTTCACCGAGCTCAGGAAAATAAAGCGGCGGACGAGTCCGGCAGCGGCCTCCGCGAGCCGGACCGCCGCATCGCAATTGACTCGCCGCATTTCCGCCTCGCGGCCCGATCGGTGGGCGATCGCGGCAAGGTGGACGACGGTGCCAACGCCGTCGACGAGCGCGCGGCGATCGAATTCGGCAGCGATATCGGGGATGAGGATCTGATGCAAGTCGGGCGGAACCACGCCCGGCGGGGTCAGCCGCCTTACTGCGGCGCGGACCGTGTGGCCGCGCGCGAGCAGCTCGCGGCAAAGGGCAGTGCCGACGAAGCCCGATGCACCGGTGATGAGAATGCGCATGTTGAACTGCGGGGGAAAGGCGCCGCTTTCCCTTTTCAGGGCGACACGCGATTCTAGCAAGCCCCTATCTGCAGGGAGCAGGTGTCACTACAATACGCGCTTTATCGGAAAGCAAGGCCGCGCGAGTGACAATCTCCTTCTACCCCGTAATTCTCTCGGGCGGATCGGGCACCCGCCTCTGGCCCATGTCGCGGCGGCTTCTGCCGAAGCAATTCCTGCCTCTTGTTTCCGAACGAACCCTGCTTCAGGACACGCTGCTGCGGCTGCAAGGTGTCGACGGCGCCTGTGCCCCGATCGTCGTTTCGAACGACGAGCACCGCTTTCTTGTCGCAGAGCAGATGCGCGAGATCGGGGTGAAATCCGAGGTTCAGATCCTGGAACCTGTCGGTCGTAACACGGCACCGGCGGTCGCGGTCGTGGCGCTGCACGTCCAGAGTCGCCATCCCGACGCCTGCATGCTGGTGCTGCCCTCCGATCACCTGATCCGGAACGTACCGGCGTTCCACGCGGCAATCGCCACGGCGCTTCCCCTCGCCGCGGCCGGTTCGCTTGTCACTTTCGGAATCACGCCGCGGGGGCCGGTCACGGGATACGGTTACATCGAACGCGGCGACCCGGTTCGAGGAAGCGAGCGCAGCTTCAGCGTGCGGCGCTTCGTGGAAAAACCCGACCTCGAGACCGCACGGCGCTATCTTGCCAGCGACCGGTTTTTCTGGAACAGCGGGATGTTCGCGCTCCAGCCCAAGCGCTTTCTAGAGGAGCTGCAGCGCTTCCGCCCCGAGATTCTGGCCGCAGCAGAGGCGGCGTGGGAGGCGGGCAAGCGCGACCTCGATTTTTTGCGACTGGATTCAACTGCGTTCACCGCGTGTCCTTCGGACTCGATCGACTACGCCGTGATGGAGCGCACCTCCGCGAGCGCGATGGTCCAGGCCGACATCGGCTGGAGCGACGTCGGCTCGTGGAGGGCGCTTTGGGAGGCCGGAGACAAGGATGCGGGTGGCAACGTCGTGCGCGGCGACGTGGACCTGCGCGAAGCAAGCGGTTGCTACATTCGCGCCGAGCACCGCATGGTCGCGGCGCTGGGCGTGCGCGATCTGGTGATCGTCGAGACCGATGACGCGGTCCTCGTGGCCGACAAGGCGCGCTCAGAGGAGGTCAAGGAAGTGGTCGAGACGCTCGCCCGGCAGGCCCGGACCGAGCATGTCTCACACCGCCGGGTCTATCGCCCCTGGGGCTACTACGAGAGCATCGATGCAGGCGAGCGCTTTCAGGTCAAGCGCATCATGGTCAAACCGGGCGAAGCGCTCTCGCTGCAGATGCATCACCACCGGGCGGAGCACTGGGTGGTGGTGTCGGGCACCGCGAGGGTGACACGAGGCGACGAGGTAAAGCTTCTGTCCGAAAACGAGTCCACCCATATCCCGATCGAGACCAAGCATCGACTCGAAAACGTGGGGAAGGTCCCGCTTTTCCTCATAGAAGTCCAGTCGGGGAGCTACCTGGGCGAGGACGACATCGTGCGGTT
>WNFV01003050.1_pt1 | contig 22291 bp, 20 predicted proteins | sample 5400101 | NCBI WGS metagenome assembly WNFV01 (sample SAMN13153361, study PRJNA577476) | soil metagenome | isolation source: 115 cm soil or saprolite under grassland replicate 1 | place: USA:California | collected 2016-06-15 | reverse complement strand
CGTGGATTTGCTGGGTCCAAGCCGAAGGCGCAACCGCCATGACGGTGGCAGCGAGCATCCCGGAAAGGAGGATCTGTCGTGTTGATTTCATAGGTGGTAATCTGATTTGTTGATGCTGATCTAACTCATCTGAATAAGCGCAATGTGTCGTGCCCCAGCCGAACTGCATATAGGACTTTAGGGCAATGGCTGTCGCCGGCGTTAAATCGTTAAATCGTTACAACGTTAACAACGGCAAGACTGCGGCGAATTTTCGAAACGCGATGTTGTAGTCGCCTCGCTGTGTCGAGGCGCTCTAACGTTGTTGTTCCCAAGGCAGCACGGCGACACAGTGCCGTGACTACAACGCCCTCCATCCTGGAGATACCTTTGACATATTGATGCTTGCAAAGTATTCTTTGACATATGACGAGGACTACCATTCGACTTTCCGGCGATCTCCTGCGCAGGGCCAAGAAAAGGGCGGCTGAAAAAGGGCGAACCCTCACTTCCCTCGTTGAAGAGGGCCTGAAGGCCGTGCTGGCTGAGCCCAAGCGGGCGACACGAAGACGCCTGCACTTACCGATTTCCAAGGCTTCGGGCGGTACATTGCCGGGTGTTGATCTCAACCGGTCCGCCGACCTAGAGGACCGAATGGACTTTGCATGATCCTTCCCGACGTCAATGTGCTCGTAAACGCTTTCCGTCGCGACACCGGTGATCACGCGCTCTGCCGAAGATGGCTGGAAAACGTCGTCAATGGGGACTCGCGCTACGGGATGTCTCCCCAAGTGCTGAGCGGTGTCATCCGGGTTGCCACTCATCCCAAGGTTTTCTCCCAGCCGAGTGGCCTCGACGAACTCATCCGCTTTTGCGAATTGTTGATGGATGAGCCTCATTGTGCCCTGATTCGACCCGGACCGCAGCATTGGTCCATCTTTTCCCGCCTTTGCAAGGAAGCCGACGCGCGTGGCAATCTTGTGCCCGATGCCTGGTTCGCCGCACTGGCCATCGAATCCGGCTGTGAGTGGATCACCCTCGACCGAGACTACGCCCGGTTCACAGGTCTCAGGTGGCGTCTCCCTTCCTGACGTTTGCGTTCTGAAAATCAAAGAGCCGCGATGCGGTGGATAGGGAGACACGCGTTCTCGAGGGCGCACTCGCCTTCGCCGCGCTTCAGCACGGCGACACCCGCCTTCGCCGCTTCGGCGTGGCAAGCACGACTGCCTCTGCAACAGTGGTGTTGCCAGTTGCCGGACAGAACGTTGGCGTGATAGTCTATTAGCATGAAACTGACGGCAGTCTTCGAACCGGCCAAAGAGGGCGGATACACGTGCTTCGTGGAAGAGATTCCTGCGGCAATTTCACAAGGGGAAACACTCGAAGAAGCCAAAGCAAATCTCCTCGATGCCTTGAAGCTGGTTCTCGAATGCCAGCGCGAGCTGGTAGAGAAGGAGCTTTCGCCGCAGGCCTTGCGCGAGACGATCGAATTCGCTGGCACGTGAGGCTGGCGGATTTGGAGCGGCACCTCCGGGAGCACGGATGCGTCTTCCAACGGCAAGGTGGCGCTCACACCATCTGGTTGAACCGCGCACGCCGCAAAATCGCAAGCGTTCCGCGTCACCGAGAGATCAAGGAAGGAACGGTTCGCGCGATTTGCAGACAGCTTGAAATACCTCAGCCCTGAACTGCTAAGGCGCCTCCACGGTCTGCGGTTGTTAGATTAGTCTGTTGCGACCTGAACCAAGCTCGCGCCAGAAGCAGCGTGAGCAAGGCATGCAACATAACTGCCGGTCACGCGCGCTACCGGGATCGCAACTCCAGTAAGTTCCGCGCCGAACAACAGCCGCACGACGAGCAACGGAGCAACAATCAACGCCACGCCCGTGGCCGCTTCGGCCACAGCGGCGAGAGCGAGAAAGCCTTTCATCGTCAAAAGGCCGCCACTCGCTGGATTACCCAGAACATCGCGATCGAGCCGATGGCATAAGGCGGAATCAGTTCCGTCCACTGCGGCATGCGCAGAGGGAAACGCCTAACGAGTGCTATCACAGCTAACACGACGGCGATGAAAGCAATCTGCCCTATCTCGACGCCGACATTGAAGAAGAACAACGCGGCAGGGATGTGATTCTGCGGCAAGCCCACCTCACTGAGCGCGCCGGCAAACCCGAAACCGTGGAGCAAGCCAAACGTGAAAGCCACGATCCAAGGCGCGCGTGAGGCGATTCCACCCCATCCTTCGCGCTGGCGAACAATCTCGAGAGCCACAAACACTATGGACAGCGCGATCGTCGCTTCGACCGGCTTGGACGGAACGTGTACGAACCCGAGCGTAGCAAGCGCAAGGGTAATGCTGTGTGCCACAGTGAACGCAGTCACTGTCTTGAGAAGTTGCATGGTTCCCTTGGTGATAATCAACAGTGCCAGGACAAAGAGAAGGTGATCAATGCCAAACCCGATGTGCTCGATCCCGAGCCGCGTGTAACTACCAGTGACCGAAAGCAAACCTTGCGACGCTGTTACTTCCATCCACGCGTGCGAGGGATGCACCAAAGTAGTCGATTCGGTTCCATCAAGCATCTGGATGCGCACCAGCACGTCAGTGATGGTCAATTGGAGACCTGTGAACTGGATTCGCTTGCCGGCCAGCCCATTCGATCCGGCGTCGATCCATCGTCGTTCGAGAAGCGAATCCGCCAGTTCTTGCACGACTGGCTCCTTGAGGTTCTTCACGTCGCCAGGCATTGTTAGGACAACCGGCAGGCGCATGCCCGCCAGAACCGGTGTTCGCCACAGGACGCTGAATTGGTTAGGCGATGTCTCCTTGATCTCCAGATACGCTGGTCGCGATTCATGCGCCCGCGCTGTGGGAACAGCGAGCACGCTTGCCAGCAGAAAAATCGCAACGAGCCAGAGGCGGCGTGGAAATTCCTTAGCGAAGGTAGGGCGCGCTCTCCGTAGCGCGCCGGAACAAGGCGGATTGAGAAGGGGCGGCGCGCTGCGGAGAGCGCGCCCTACCGCTGCACCCTTTGGAGAGTCTTCCGGCGCACTCCCTAAGAATTGGGGCATCATACGGTCATAGCCCTTCGCCTGAGGTAGTGGGAATCTCTTGCTTGGGAGGGAGTGCGGGGGCGCTTGCAGTCTGCTTGTCGGGAGGAGCAGGCAGCAACACCGTGTATTTGGCGCGCATCTCTTTGTAAGCTTTCTCCCACGCCTGCGCCTTTTGCTGGCTAAGCCACGCTGTCTTCACATCGGACTCGACCTCTTCGAACGAGGGGATGCGCCGGGGAATGACCGTATCGACGAAGACGAGATGCCAGCCATAGCCAGACTCCACCGGTCCTTGCCACGATCCTGGCGTCAGCTTCTCCGCGCTCTCCGCAAAGCGCGGCCCAAACTCCTTGCCCAAGTACTCCTGCGCGCGGTCGCGATAGTAGTCCTGAAACATGAACGGATCAGCTAAGGAAGCGGCGAGTTTCGACTCCTCAGGTTGACGAGCAAGTTGCGCGAGTGCCTTCACCGCATCTTCGCGCGCTCGTTCGCCGCGGCGATCCGTCGAAAAGTAGAGATGACGGAAGCTAAAACGCGCAGGCATCGCGAACTTCTGGCTATTGTTCGTAAACCAGTTCTTCAGTTCTTCAGTGGTCGGTTCACGGGCGGCGGCTACGTCCTCGGCGAGGAATTGCATCTTCTGCGCCATCCGGCGTTTAACGATTTCGTCGTCTTTGTCGAGACCCATCCCTAGAGCTTCGCGATAAAGGACCTCTTGCTGAACCTTGTTTTCAACCAAACGATCGAGTTCATCCACCGTCGGTTCGCGCCGCCATTGAGACTGGTAGAGCAAGGCGAGTTGAGAAAGCTCGTCGATTGAGAATTGAATTTGTCTCGAGGTTGGTGACGTATCGCGGTGCGGCCGCATGTAGTGGAAGAGAACGAAAAGCCCTGCCCCGATTAGGAGAAAGTGCAACAACGGCTCACGCAACAGACGCTTCATTAAATTCAAAATGAACGGCACAATCCGCATTGTTCTATCGGGGATTGCACTTTGGATGGTTCACCGCAGCGGGCTTAACTCCTCCACCGCAGGAATGATTTGGTAGTTAGCGTATCCGAATTCGTTGCTGCGCGCAGCGAGATACTTGTCACCCAATTTGTAGACGCTGATCTCAAGGGGCGTCCCGACCAGTTCAGTAACGATCTTGCTGTTGTTGATATTGTATGTCCGGGATGCGCCGAGATAGCTCGCCTCGACCGCGTCTCCGGTCAGACTCTGCATCGATACGTTCTTTCCGATGTATCGGACCTGAAACTGTCCTTGATTAGTCGGAAACCGCTGCGTGATGTAACCGGGTTCCTTCGGATTAAGCGGCTTGGCTTGCGCCCCTTTGCCCAGGGCGCCATAGACAATCATGTACTTGTCGCCAGTGACCGTGTTCTGCAACCAGACGGACTTTTGTTCGACCAGCCCCTTGAGCTGCGCGTCATTAAGTTGCAGCGCACCCTGCTTCTTAAGATCGGCCAGCATCAACCCTCTCTTCGTGGCTTTGCGCGCTTCCTCGTTAGGCGTATACCAGATCGGCGAACTCCACGCACGCTCCTGGATAGTCGGAGCGACCACATCAGGCGGCGCAATGCCCAGCTTATGAGCCTGGATGGTTGTCCAGCGTGGCGTCGGAATCTCCAGCACGCGCGCGTAGTAAAAGGCATGCAGACTCGGATCGAACTCAGGATCGGTCCAAACTTTCTTCAGTTCGGTCGAACCGACAGTGTTTTCATAGGTTGCGTTTTCGATATTCACCGTGCTCTGGATTGGAGGCACGACGCCTGTCCACTTATCCGGCTTGCGATCACCGGCCCATACGACATCGAAAATCTTTTCGAAGGTTTGACCGCTCTTGCTCCAGCCCTTAATGATCTGGATCCGATCGAGGTTACCGGAGGTCGGATCTTTCACCGCCCAAACAACGAAGGTGGGCGCTTTGCCCTTGGCCGGCGGCAAATCACTGCCCATCGGCACGCCGTTCGCGTAACCGGTTTTTATCCAATCGCTGCTGTTTAGAAAGTCCGGCGCGTACTCCCATCCGCCAAAGAAGCGGACTTTTATGTGTGGACCGCTCACTCCGAATGTCTCCCGGCGCTTCATCCCTTCGAAGAGCGAAGCGCGGGTGTTTTCCTCAGCCCACACGCCAGTCAGCCCACCGGTGCCCTCGGTGCGCGCGTCGAAAAATCCACCGACCAGCGTGCCGGACATGCGTGCCTCGATCGTGCCGTCCGTAAAAGAATGCCCGCCGAAGAAGTTATCCTGGCGATAAGGAACAGCCGTGTTGTGAGAGTCCGAGGCGGCCCCGAAACCGAACTTGTATGGATTAAAGCCTTCGATTTCCTGCATAGCGAGACCGTCCTTGAGCGCCTGCCGCGCATAACTACCGACGATGTGTGGGATACGGCCTGGGGGGTTACCGAGCAGAACCGACATGATCTCGAAGCTGGCGAATTCATCGTTAGGCGAGAGCGTGGGATGGGTTTCCGATGTGCCCTTGAGTTGCTTAATCTCGATCAGCCGCTCGTTGCGAACCCGCGACTCGGCATAGGCCGTATCGATCGGCCGGCCCTCACTGTCCACTTCGGTCGGGTACATACGGCCGTCCGATAGGTTGGCGTTGTGCGAAATAGCGAGCAGCTCGTTACCGGATCTGCGTTGGTCGTCCATCCATTTCCAGAGATCGATCGGGTTGACCGAGTCCAGCGCGCTGAATGGCATGGCCGGCACTTTGGCGCTGTCCTTGAAAAAGATGTTACGATGGAGATTCATGTTGTTAGGCATCGACGTCCACTCGTAGGACGCGAAAGCCGTGAATTTCCCCGGCTGGTTCGCCTCATTCGCCATCTCGACGTTTCGTTTCCAAACGGTTCCGGCGATCTCGGGCGACATCAGTGCCTTGACGGGCGGTCCGGCAACCAAAGTATTGATGGCGTAAAGAGCGACTCTCGTCATCTCTTCCTTCGTTTTGGCTTTCAAAATCAGCGGTTTCGCCTCTGGCACTTTACCAACGGCCGAGCCCGGCTTGTTAGCGAGCTGCACGACACCGGCGTATTCCGAGTGATCGGTCACCCCGGCAAAGTCGAGCGGGGTATCGATTTTGACGTCAAAGCCGAGCGGATGCTTGATTGGCTCGCCCTTAAAATACTTATAGGCATCAGCCGGCTCGGTCAGCGTGTTCCCGATGGCAAATGCATCCAGCGACCAGCTGGTATGAACATGCGTTTCGCCGAAGTAAGCGTCCCGGTCGGGGTTCGGCGCTGCTGGCGCGGATAGCGCGACGAGACTAAGAATCGCCGTGACCAGCACAGCGACAACGAGGGATTGTTGTGAAGTTTTCATGATAAGGGTTCCTGGTTGTTTACTGAGAATTGCGGTTGTGAAAGGATGGTGTTCGGTCACGTCGATTGGAACACGAATGCGTCACAGTTTCGGCATGCTTGCCGTGAGCCGTCTATAGGACTTTAGGGCAATAGCTGGAGAGATGAGTTAAACGTTAAATCGTTAAAACGTTACATCGTTGAAGCGCGGCGAACTTCCGAAAGGTTCGAACGCTCGCTTATGCGGTCGCGAGCGGATTTGATGATCGTGCGAAAATCGCAATTTTAGATGTCTGTGAGCGTTTACGCGCACGCGGGAAACCCGGCAGGGTGCTAACCAGCAAGAACGCGATGACCGCGAAGATAATCACGATCTCGATACACGTGAACAATTTTTGAATGTAGTTACGGCACGGCATTGGCTCAAACATTCACAGCGTTTTGCTTGTTAATGCTCATCTAAGTCATGCGAGTAAGCGCAATTTTGCCCTACCTCCGGTGAGATGGCTATAGGATTTTAGGGCAATGGCTGGAAAAGTGAGTTAAAACGTTAAATCGTTACAACGATGAGAAGCAGCGAATTGAACACGTTGTAAGCACTGCGCTGTGTCGACGTGCCGCCGGAAGATAACACAAGGGCGCCTCGACATAGCGAGGCGGCTACAATATTTACGACACCGCTTTGTTAGGTTTGAAGTCTTGCCCTAAAACGATCCCGGCCCACCCATTGGCCCCCAGACTCCCTCGCCTCCGCCCCACAGGCTCCACTGCATCTCCGCATCCTGGTACATTTCGGCGGTTTCCACATCCTCTTGGGTAAGCTTATTTTCCGCGCGTAGCTGTTGGTAAGCCTGGTAGTCCTTAGGTCTGCCGATATAGGCGCGGTTGTTAGCTGGGTCCGGAAAAATATAGTAGGTCTTTCCGCCTTTCTGGATCATGGTTACCTTGCCCGGCGGGAGACCTTGGAGCTTTTGCTGCTGGGCGGCCGTCTTGGGCGTGATGACCTTAAAGCCGGACGCCACCAGCATGTTCTCTCTGTTTTGTGTACTGGTCTGTGTGGTAGCGCAGCCGACTAACACCGCTGTCCATGCTGCCGCGATACTGTAGAGGAAGATACATCTTATTGGTTTCATACATCGTAATCTGATCATTGGTAACAGGTTTCCTAACGAATGCCTCAGAAAGTAATTCCGGTGGTGATTTGTGGTCCGTGCATGACGGCGTCGAAAAGGAGCCCGTCATTCTCGTAGTCAGCGCCGAGCGCCCGGTAACCGATCTCCGTGAAGATGGAGCGGGTGAGGTTGATACCGACGACCGCCTCGACCTCCCACATTAGGTCGGCACCGACCCCGAACCCTCCGATCTCACCGCGGACGGCAGTGTAGAACGTTTTGTTAAAATTGTATCGGCCACGCAGTCCGACGTAGGGATCGAACCAATAATCATCTCGTGATAAAGTTTGACTCAGCCTTTTGTTCAGGCGAACTGCAAGTTGATTCGCGATCCGCGCCTTTGCCTCATTAACTACTCTGTCGACAGCGGCCCGGCGGTCGAGGCCCCTCTCCACGAGCGCATCTACGCGTGCCCGCAGCTCAGCTTTTTTTAGCTCGATAAAATGCTCAACTCGTTGAGCAATCTCTTCACGTATGCGCCCGCCCAACGGACCGATTGGAATGTCTGGCCTATTTTCGTGGCGGTCTAACGCATTGCCTATCCGGTTGATAATATCTGCCTTGATGGTGCTCTTGAGCGCTTCAAGAAATTCGCTCTTGGAAATGTCTTGATCCAACCGGCTACGCAAATCGCCGGCGATGTTGTTGACGAATCGTTGGCTCGCTTGCTGGATCGCGGCCGGGTCGGAATGTAGTTCGAGTTGTTCGTATATGTTCGTGTAATGTGTGCCAGCAGCGAAATCGAGCGAGCCGCGCGGCTGGTTAATGAGCCGCCAGGTCAATGCGCCATCAACCAAAGTTTGGTCCACTTGTTCGTGAATATTGTTGATCAGCCCGTTTATCTGCGCGCCGTCGGAAAGACCTATGTAAATTAATTCGCCGTATATTCCGAACGGACCTTTTTGCGCCTCCGCCCGCATCGCGAAGATCATGTCGAGGTGTTGCAGAACTTCGTCGATAGGGACGTTTATATCGGCGTTAATCCCGCGAATCCCAATCGTGCCGTCCAGGCTCGCCAGCCAACCGGGCGCTGCGATCGTAAAATGCCAGGGTTCGCTCTGTGTGATTGTTGGCGGCGCAACTTCTTTCGGCGCCAACTCTAGTGTACCTGCTGTCACGCTGTCGACCACTGCAAGCAGTGCCCCTGCAAAGAAAAACAATTTAATTCTCACGCGGTCGATCCTATCTGCCGAAGGTCAAACCCCAAGAAAATTCTTCCATCATTAGTCCCGCATGATCTTGGAGCCTTGGAGGCCAAGGCCGGCCATCAGACCTTGCTGATCGAACGTGAAAGCGTAGATGCCGCTATGCAGTGTGTCGGTGGTGAAGCTCCGGGCCATTCCTTTGTCCACAATGACAACGCTTGGGCCGGTGCCGATCTCCCAGCCGCGCGTGTTGTTTACCCAATCCACTGCCTTTTGGTTCATTAAGAACAGGGCATAACCGTACTTCTGAACGCCAGCTTGCAAGCCATAGGAGGCAGCTACCGTTCGATAGCGACCCCTGGGTTGTCCGTGGATGAAAAGGATTCCCTTTCCCCCTTGAGCGCCAATGATGAACCCGGCTTTCACTACATCCGGAAACACAAGAACGGCGACTGCTCTCGATTTGCATTTGGCGGCAGCAGGGTTCTGCGCGACCAGCTGTCGCAGGGTGGCGCGCGACTGAGTGGTCAAATCGTCGGCGGATGCCGTGCCACTGATTAGTAATGTGACGGCAGCGAGCATCAAGCTAATTAGGATGTGTTTTGTTGATTTCATTGTTCTTAGTCTGGTTTGTTTTTCCTTACGTGAGTGCACTTTTGCTGCACCCGCGACGGCGTGTCGATAGGACTTTGGGGCCGTGGCAAAGTTGTTTTAGCGATGAGCAATTCAAAAAATCGGCCTCCCGATCAAAGGAGGCCGATCACTTAACCAAGGGGAAAGCTTTTCGTTCTGCGTTTAAAAATGGACCCGGACACCGGCGCCAATCAAATGCTGACCTAAATCGCGGCTCTCGTTCGTATTGATTTGGGTGCTCGTATAATCGAGGTAGTGATATTCGATGAAGGTGCTGAACTTGGGGGTCCAATAGTAATCTGTGCCGGCAATAATTTGCCACGCCAAGTCCGCATGGCTTTGCCCGCCGCCAGTGTTGACGGTGACAGTGCCGGTTGTGGGGTTTACAACCTCGGTGCCCGCAGATTCCGCGAAGTAAACGCCAACCCCCGCGCCGGCATAGGGCTGGAATCGTCCGAAGGCGAATCTCAAGATGAAGTTCCCCATAAACGCGCCCGAATTGATCCACGTAGTCGCGTCCCTCTGTGCCAGCACATCACCAAAGGAATCCCTCAACGTGAAGTTAGCGCCCCCTCGAAAGCCGTTATAAAAGAAGTCACCTTCAATCGTTGGACGGACTACGCCTGTGAGAAAAACGTAACCCAGTTTGATGCCGCCAAAGAAACCGACGTCATTTTTGGGATCGACAGTGAGAGTGTCTCCGAAGCCAAGTAGATTCGGATTATCTTGCGTAAAAGTTCGGGTGCCGCCGCGGTTTTGATAAACGTTTGCCCCCATGTCGATCGCTCCGTAGAAACCGAGTCCGTAAAGTTCGGGTGGTGGCGGCGGGGCGACTTGCTTGTATTCCGGCGGTCCAGCAAATAGCGAGCCGCTTAGAAGAATACCAATCGCAACAGTGATGAGAGTAAGTGGTTTCATAGTAGGTTTTATTTCGAACATCCGCGCATTATGGGAGAGTCTACAGCGACTGCATATGGGACCTTAGTCGTACAGGCCGTGCCTGACACTTTTAGCAGTGCGGCTTCGCGACCCAAGCCTTTTTTCGGTTCGGCAGCGCATCGGGGCGCCATGATCACGGAGCTGGTTCCGCTCGTGTTACGCAGACTGGAAGATTCGCTGGTGATGAGGAGCGCGGTGCCGATGTGAGCATTTCGCAAACTTTCGCGGCAAACCCACGTGGCATCCCGACATTGGTGCTGACACACACGCCGTCCGGTGCGTGTGTTTCGCCGGCAGCCGCTGCCTGACAAAGTTTGGCGGGGGCCTTGCTACGGGAACGAACTGGCTCGGTTCTTTGCCTCAGCGGCTGAGCATTACTACCTAGTCTGCAACAGCCTTCTGAATGAGCTCCACCAGTACCTCGTCTTCGAAAGGTTTTGCAAGGAATGCAAAAGCTCCCGCATCGAGCGCGGTCTGGCGCACTGATGGATCGTCTCGTCCGCTAATGAAGATAATCCGTGTCTCGGGCGAATCTCGGCGGAGACAGGCCTGCACTTCCAAACCGTTCATTTGAGGCATCCATACGTCGAGGATTGCTACGCGACATGGGGCATGTTCGAGCCTGGCGAGAAAGGCGGCTGGAAGGTTAAACTTCTCCACAATAAAACCGGCCGAATTCATTAACCGGCCAAGTGCCTTGAGCATGGAGACGTCATCGTCGAGGAGCCAGATACCATCGCAGGCGGAAGCACTCAGCGGCGAGCTTTTCGTGTCCAAATCTTCGAAACCATTAAGGGAATTTGCATTGGGCATGTCATGATCCAGTCTGGTTTATTGAGAATTACTATGGGACTCAGATCGATGCCGCGCTATGGGACCTTGGTCTCATCCCACACATCCCACACGGGAGCACGAATCCTCCCACGCTTTCTTTACGTAAGCCGAGGGGCAAGTGGCTGTCTCAAGCTTTAGCTCGCTGTTCCGGTGCGGTTGTGCCTGCTCTCCGCCAAAAGGAACTACGCCGCTTGGGAGTTATCCTCCTTCGCCTGCGGTAAACGAACTGTGAAACACGCTCCTCCACCGTCAAAATTTTCTGCCGAGATGGTTCCGCCGTGCGCTTCGATGATGCCGCGGGCAATTGCCAGTCCCATTCCAGTCCCTTCGGCTTTTGTCGAAAAGAATGGCTCGAAAAGTTGCTCGGCCAGCCCGCTGGGAAAACCAGGACCCGAATCACGCACGCTGACGAGAACGTCTCCATTTTCGTTACGGTCCGCGCGAATGACAAGGCACAGTGCATTGGAGGGCAGAGCAGTCATTGCTTCAAACGCGTTCATGGCGAGATTGAGAAAGACTTGCAAGAGCTGCACCGGATCTCCCCAAACTTGGCCCGCGTCGGAATCAACTTCGGTTGTCACAGTCACGTTCCTTCCCAGGGCCTCGGCGCGGACAATCCGGAGGAGACTGTCAATTGTGTCATTGATCTGGACAAAGGAGCGGCGAGCTTTGCCTTTGCGCACCATAGTGCGGATACCTTGAACAATCTCGCCGGCCCGGCGGCCGTCAGCTACGATGTCAGCGAGCAACTCCGTCATCTCCTCGGTTCCGATTTTGCCGGCCGCGAGCAAGCGTTCCCCGGCGCTGGCGTTCGCTACGATTGCCCCAATCGGATTGTTGACTTCGTGCGCTAGCGACGCCGCCAGTTCGCCCATCACCGCAACGCGTCCCACCCGGGCCAGTTCTATGTTTTGGCGCTCGTGCTCTAACTCCGCCTGCTTGCGCGCGGTAATGTCGACCACCGACGCCAGAACAAACAAACCTTCCGTGGTGTGGATCGGATTGAGCCCCACTTCGACGGGGAATTCGCTGCCATCTTTTCGACGGCCAAAAAGATCACGCCCGGCGCCCATGGCGCGGCTGCTGGGTTGGGAAAGAAAACCCTTGCGATAACCGGCATGTCGATCGCGGAAACGTTCTGGAATCAACGTTTCGATTTTGCGGCCGATCAACTCGCTGAGTGAATAGCCGAAGACGGTTGTGGCCGGCGCGTTGGCGAAGCTGATCACGCCGGCTGAGTCGATCATGATCATCGCGTTCGGCGCCGCATCGAGTACGAGCCGGAATTTTTCTTCTGCGAGCTTTCGCTCGGTGATGCCAATACAGGAGCCGATGTAACCGAGGAACGCACCATCGGAGGCAAAGCGTGGTGTTCCATTATCAAGAAGCCAGCGATATTCACCATCATTTCGTCGCAAGCGATACTCCATCGTGAACGGTTGCCGGGCGTTGAAGGCGTTTCCGTAGACTTCGAGACAGTGGTCTAAGTCGTCCGCATGAACACCTTCAGTCCAACCTTTGCCCAGTTCCTGCTCCATTGTTCGTCCGGTAAAATCGAGCCAGCCTTTGTTGAAGAAGGTGTAAAGCTTGTCTGGGCCCGACATCCAGATGAGCACGGGCGCGGAGTCGGCTACCGTGCGAAAACGCCCTTCACTCTCACGCAACTCTTCCTCCGCTATTTTGCGATTGGTGATGTCGCGCGACACCCCGCGCGCGAAGGCCGGTTTGTCACATTCGTCCAACTCCACGCTGCCATAACCCGCCATCCAGCGTGTGCTTCCGTCCGGCCGCGTGATGCGATATTCGTTCTCATACTCGCCGCCACCGCCCTCGAACATGTGCTGCACAAGTTGCTTCGTACGTTCGCGATCCTCGGGGTGCACGACCTGGAGCACTCGCTCAAAGCTCACTGGCTCCGATTCCGCGAAGCCGAACAACCTTCTCCATTTCTCCGTTACCCAAAGTTTGTCATCCTGGATGTTCCAAAGCCACAGACCGAGGTTCGCCGCGTTGGCCGCGAGGTTAATGCGCGCTTCGCTTTCCCGCAGCGCCTCCTCAGCCCGCCGGCGTTCCGCCATGCCGGCGGAAAGCGCCATCGCAGTAATGGTGAGCACGGCCGTCCAGGACTGCAGAGCAAGAAGCGACTGGTTTTCCGTTTCCCCGACGAATGGCCCGAAACCATGTAGTGTGCCCCAAACCGCGATCGCTGAGAGAAGGAAGATGCCCGTAGCGGTTTCGCGCTGCGTGAAGCGGAATGCTGTCCAAATGACAATCGCTCCGCAAATGAACGCGATTGGATAATCCTTGGCCGAAATTGTAAGCCATCCGCCAAAGACCGCTTCGCTGAGGACGAACAACAGCAGTAGGAGGATGCCCACTTCAACCGCTTCCCTCCTCTGCCAGCGCCGCTTTGATGCGATGCTCCAGAGAATAATCAATGGAGCGATCAGAAGGTCGCCTGTTGTGTCGCCCAGCCACCATGTCAGCCAGATCGCGCCATAATTCGTCCAATCCGCGAAACGAGCAACTGCAAGACTGGTCACACCAAAAACTGGGCTGATAATTGTGCTAACCATTGCTGCGAGCGCGAACTTAAAAACACCTTGCGGACGATCGAAGACGGTTGTGCCGCCGGCGAACCGATTCACCAGCCAGGCACCGCACACAGCTTCGAGCGTGTTGCCGCTCGCGACAGCGAGCGATGTGGCGACATTGCCCGCAGTGGTAACGTTCACCAGAAATGCGCCGACAAAAATGGCAGGCCAGGCTCGGTAACCGAGCACGAGCAATGCCGCGAGCGCAATTCCCGCTGGCGGCCACACTGGAGATGCACTTGCGTGCAGAGATGCCAGCATCAATCCGAGCTTGCCGGCAATGAAATAGACAACTGTTAAAATCCCAATGATCGGTAGCCCGGGAAAACGTCGCGATTGCATCGCCTGACCGCCTCAGCGAATCGTCTTATCTCTACGTCGGCCTTGACCGACGTCAACACCACAAGACGAATCGCGTTCCAGATTTGCGTCATCGCGAAAGGCCCGACGCCTCTTCATCGACCAAAGCAGTGTGATCCAGCTCATCGGCAGAAATCACACCGCTCGCGATTGAACGCGAGCAATGACTTTTTTCGCGGTTGCGAGGCAGCCTCCGCGAAAACCAGGGAAACAAGCAAGCCCGCTAGCGCGATCAAATGCAGCATAACTCGTGTGCTAGTTGGGATAATAAGGAGAACGACGCTGAATGTAAATCCAAATCGAGGCGGAGTCCCCTTCGTTTCGACCAGGCGACCAACCACGAATTCAGCACACCATTCCTTCTGCCAACTCTAGAAGCCAAGCCAACTGATGGCTTCTAAGGCGCTGTGCCGCTCGCCTTGGGCAGCAATAACTCAACCGGGACGCACAGCCATTTGGCGGCTTAGCGTTCTTCGAACATCTCGATCTTCAATGGTGATTGATCGGTCATGAGGGCGTGGATTCTAACGCGGTAGGCGGCTTGCGGGTGCGCAATATGAAATGCGGACTTTAAGCCTGAGTGGAACAAAGCTACCTTTTACTCCTCCTATGAAGCCAGGGAGCGAAAAAAATAGCAGCTAGAAGGACTAACTCAGCTACTACGGTAGATGTGTCGTTGGTCATTTATCTCGCGCAGCTAGGAAAGCCGAAGCCCCTAAGTAGGTGATCCCCAGACAGAATAAGAATAGCTCAACTAGCTTTAAAACATATTCCATAAGTCTTTACCTTCTAGTTCCCTGTTTGAGGGCGTGATGAATAGCAACGATAGACTCGTTGAATCCCCTTCGCGTCAAAGTGTACAGCAGTTCCAGAAGGCGCGACCCGTAAGAAACTATGGCGCCTGCGAGCTCCCACAATGGGCTCGGCGGAATCGTCGAGGAGCGTTGGCGCCGTGAGAGCGCGCCACGGCCAAGTAAGGGTACTCCAAAGGGCGGCACGCCTGTGCTTGCGGTGTGCACGGCGCCGGGCCAACTGGAATACTTTGTAGCGCTGGCGTTGCAGCAACACGGCCAGCAGTCCGCTTTGCGTAAGGGTCGGGGTTAATTTTCTCATAACGTAGGTTCTTTCTGTTTTTTCTCGCGAAACTGGGCAATTTTCGCAGGTTTCGAGGGCGCTGCCTATGGGACCTTGGTCCAATACGTTCGCGTGGGTCCTATCAGCCTCCGGTCGACGCAGCAACACGATTACGATCTCGTGGCCAGATTCAGCGCGTCATGGACAGCGGCGAGAAATTGTTCGGCATCAAAAGGCTTAATGAAAAAAGCGACTATGCCGATTTGCATCGCAGTGATCCGCGCGGCGCTATCTTCGCGTGCTGTGATTACGATCACATGGGTCTGCGGCGATATAGCGCATAGCCGCGCCAGGACTTCCAAGCCGGTCATTTCTTTCATCCAAATGTCCAGCACGACAAGCGGCACGTCGTGTGACGCGACATAGGCAATGAAATCCGCGCCTTTACTAAACGGACGCACGGCGAATCCATCTGAGGCGAGTAAACGGCCGGTCGCTCTCAGCATCATGGGATCATCATCCACCAAGCAAACAATTTCCGAGGAAGGCTTTTCACTGGATGTCATACGCATTTGCGCGACCGCCCTTTTTTCAATGTGGGACGTAGCGATCATGCCCCACATTAGGTCCCGACCGGTCAGCAGGATATTGGACCTTAGTCTGATGGACTTTAGTCTTATGCGAGCTGGCGGGCCGACGAGACGCCAGCGCGCTCCGAGGCGCGCACCAGATCAGGCGCTTTTGCATGACGCGCGGTGTTTCTTGGTTAGCAAGGCGCCCGAGCTACAGTTTGGAAACCAGATTTTCATGTTGCCGAAGCGAGCGCGAGCCGCACGGCAGTGAGGAGCTCTTCGTCGTCAAAAGGTTTGTTAATAAAGGCCGAAGCCCCCGCATTCAGGGCGGTGCAACGAACCAGTGGATCGTCTTTGCCGGTAAAGATGATGATGCGAGTCGAAGGTGAAAGCTCGCGGAGCCGCGATTGAACCTCCAAACCGCTCATCTGCGGCATGCAAACGTCAACCAGGGCAACCGTGGGCCGATGGACCCGCACATAATCCAGGAACTTCTGGGGATCGCTAAACGTTTCTGCGTGCAAACCAACTGACGAGAAAAGTCGGCCCAATCCCTTGAGCACAGACGGGTCATCGTCGAGCAAGCAGATAACAAAGGCATTTGACGTTCGCACTGCGAACGACACTACGGTCAACTGCCGAGCGGCGTCTATTAGACCTTGGTCTTATACGTCCCGTAGGCGCGCGGCGCGCTCTTTGCGCCGGCCGCACAAGCCCGGCCACCGAGGTGACAACGAGCTGTTGAATCCCAGTCGACGAACGAGAGCAGTCGCGCCAGTGCCTCCTAGACCTGATTCAGCGCATCGCGAACGGGAGCGATGAATTTTTCGTCGTCGAAAGGCTTGATAAAAAAACCAGAGGCACCGGACCGCATCACGGTGGCTTCGGCAGCGATCCTCATGACCCGTAATGAAGATCACACGCGTCGCGGGCAATCTCGCACACAGATGCGCCAGCAGTTCCATTCCGGTCATTCTTTTCATCCAGATATCCAAGACGACAAGCCGCACGGGATTTGTCGCCATGTGATTGAGGAAAGCTTCTGGTTCCCTAAAGGCACGTGCGTTGAATCCCTCCGATTCGAGCAGCCGACTGATGGATTTTCGCCCCGACGGATCGTCGTCAAGCAGGTAGCAAACTTCCGCGGAGGCAATCGGAGGACACTCAGGCGTCAGTTTCTGTTCCCGTTGCCCGGCTCATATTTCGAATAACGCTGCTAATTAGCAGCATCACCCTGGCAAAGCGAAATCAGACTTTGGTCTTATGTTTTGCGGCCGAAGCAAGGCCGGCTCTTTGCATAAACATCACAAGCTCGGCCACCGACGTGACACCGAGCTTCTGCATCACCCGGCCACGGTGGACCTTCACTGTCTTCTCCGCCGTGCCCAGTTCTCCGGCGATCTGTTTGTTCAGCATGCCCGTAATGACGAGTTGCATTACTTCGAACTCACGGGGCGTAAGCAAATCAAGAAGTCGCCGCGTCTCATCTTTCTCGGCATTGCGCCGTCGATGCTCGGCGGATCGAATTAGAGCCCGTTCCACACATTGCAGCAGCTCGTCATCGCGAAACGGCTTCCGCAGAAAATCGACCGCGCCCGCTTTCATCGCCTGCGCGCACATTGGGATGTCGCCATGGCCGGTAATAAATACAAGTTGTTCCTCGCGACGGTGCTGGATCAGGGTTTCCTGGAGATCCATCCCGTTGATACCCGGCATCTGCACATCCACGATCACGCACGAAGGGCCGCTGTGCGGTGGACGCGCCAGAAAATCGGACGCCGATTCAAAAATTTCGCTCTTATACCCGGCGGAGCGGAGTAATCGCGCCACTCCTTTTCGTACCGACGTGTCGTCGTCGATCGCAAAAACCAAACTCTTTGGAGGAATCATCATCCAACCGCGGCGCCTGCCGGAAGAGTAAAGTGGAAGCGCGCACCTCCACCGTCAACATTTTCGCCGGCAACAGTGCCGCCGTGAGATTCAACGATCGAACGCACGATCCCGAGGCCCATCCCTAATCCCTTGGCCTTCGTCGTAAAGAATTGTTCGAACACACGCTCGCGCGCTTCCTCGGGAATACCTGTGCCGTAATCGCGCACGCTCATGCAAATCACTCCGTCGCCATTGCGCTCCGTCGCGATCACCACTTTGCGGCGACTAAGCGGGGTGTTACGCATCGCGTCAAAAGCATTGATCACGAGATTGATCAGGACTTGCTGTAGCTGAATCGGATCGGCCTCGATCGGCGGCAGATTTGGCTCCAGCGAAGTCTGCACCTCGCAGGAGTGGTGCATGGCATTCGGATTTATCATATGCACCACATTCGCTACAAGATCGTTCACATTGAGCCGCTGTCGTGTCGGGCCGCCTTTTTTAACCATGGTCTGAATGCCGCGAATCACGTCACCAGCGCGGCGCCCATCTGCCACGATATCAGCGAGCAGGTCGCGAAATTCGCGCAGATCGACATCGCCGCGATCGATAAACCGTTGTCCCGCGCTGGCGTTGCTGATGATTCCCGATAGCGGCTGATTGAGTTCGTGGGCAATGGATGCGGTCAATTCACCCATCACCGCCACTCGGCTGAGATGGCCGATTTCTTCGCGGCGCTGTAATGCTTCCACTTCTGCCTGTTTACGCGCAGTGATGTCTGCCACCGCCGCCAAAACAAGAACACCATCTGCGGTTTGAATGGGATTGAGTCCGATCTCGATTGCGAACTCGGTGCCGTCTTTGCGTCGGGCAAACAGTTCCCGCCCGGCGCCCATTGCCCGAGCTTTCGGAACAGCCATGAATTTCGCTCGATGCGCGGGATGATTCGCACCGAAGCGTTTCGGCACGAGCATCTCTACCGATTGGCCGATCAATTCTCCGCGGGAATATCCGAACATCTTTTCCGTCTGCGTGTTGACTAGTACGATCCTGCCTTCGCCGTCTACCAGCACGATCCCACTGGGCGATGCCTCCACTGCGAGCCGGAATTTTTCGTCCGCCTGCTTGCGCCCGGTGATGTCCATCAAGACACCCCGTTCGCAAGCCGGCTTGCCGTCGCCGTCGAACTCGACGCGGCCGCGCCTGGTGACCCAGCGAACATTGCCATCGGCCAGCACCACCCGGTATTCAGCCTCGATTTCCTCGCTCGTGTTCAGTGATTTCTCCACAAGCTGAGACACAAATTGCCGATCCTCAGGATGGACAACATTTCGGACACGCTCTGCATTGAGCTTCTCCGACTGAGCGAATCCAAAAAGAACTCGATCTTTGTCGGAAAGCCAGACTTCGTCACGCGCAATGTCCCATGTCCATACGACTAGTCCCGCCGCTTTAGCGGCCAGATCAATGCGCTCTTTGCTGTCACGTAAGGCGTCCTCTTTGCTTATTAGTTCTGTGACGTCCAGGCACGAGCCAATGTAACCGGCGAAGTTTTTCTGAGCGTCGTAGCGCGGCACGCCGTTATCCGAAATCCAGCGATATTCGCCATCGTGACGTCTCAGTCGGTATTGCATAACAAACGGCTTGCGCGCATCGAAGGCTTCGACGTAGTTTTTGAGGCACCTTTGCAAATCATCCGGGTGCACACTCTCAGCCCAACCATTTCCCATTTCCTGCTCCAAGCTGCGACCGGTAAACTCCAGCCAGGGCTTGTTAAAGAAAGTGCAAAGCTTGTCCAAGCCTGACATCCAGATCAGGACCGGCGCGGAATCGGCTACAATGCGGAAACGCTGCTCGCTTTCGCGCAAGCCAGCCTCGCTCGCCTGTAACCGGCGCGCCAGCGCCGCCGCGCGAAGCACCTTGTAGCTCAAGTCGTAGGCCATCGTCGCCACAAGAGCTTGGTAGAACAAGCTCACCGTAACCGGCATGGAGATAATTCCCCATGTTATCGCCACGCCTTCTCCGGTTCCCGCCATGGTGAACAACAGAATGCTGCCGCCCACCATCAGCGCCTGTCGCCGCTCGCCCCGTCGCCACACGGCGATTGTGGCATCCGCCACAAAGATCACCAGCAACAGCAAGCTCAATTGGGGGAGTAGCGTCCAGGGATTCGGCACGCCCTCTGGGACCGACACGGATTCTCCTAGCAATGAGACATGCTGCAGCGCAGTGATCTCCCGATAATTGATATTCGGCGATAAAACGAAATTGAGGATTAGTGACAACGTCCGCACACCGATGACTGCCCACGCGAGCCACTGCCGGCCGGCCCGTAGGTAGAGACGCACAAAAATGACGAGTGACACGATGATCACCCAAGCGGGCACATGTAACCAGCGCACGGCAACATCGAATTCCCGGGGCGTTTCCGCTCGCATCATCGCCAATTCAAGCGCTGCAAGCACCGCAACCGCTACCGCCATCACCGCAAAGATGAGGTTCGCGCGCGACGTTCGGTCCTTCCACCAAACCACCAGGTGCATTAGCGCCAGCGTCAGGCATGCTCCGCCGCCCATCGACCAGATGACAGTGACCCAGCTCATGGCTTCTGCACAATGGAATCTCGAGGCTACCGCATCCCAAACAGCTGAGATTGTGCGTTAGGCGATGCTTGTATAGGAGGCGTCATACCCCGATCAGAACGGTGAAAAATCTTGCCAGAAAATCGCGTACCATTAGCCCAAAAATAATTACGCTCTCTTATTACACTCTCCAGCCCATCGGGGAAAGCCGTATGTTTCAGTAGGAATATTTTGTAACGTATTCGTAACAATCGAAGACGCTTCACCGAGTCTTCGCGACGAGATCGAAATGGCGGTGATTAACGCCGCGAATTAACGCCAACGTTGAACAGCCACGTTCAACTGGCGCTTTCTGAAGTTGAGCGTTTGCTTTTGCTCAAGTGCCAGGGAGGGGACTCGAACCCCTAAGGATTTCTCCACCAGATCCTAAGTCTGGCGCGTCTGCCAATTTCGCCACCCTGGCGTATTGAACGATTAAATAAGAACGTTCGCAGTTTACGCTCGCGCATGATTCCCGCAATCGCGCCAACGCGCGGAGGCCGCTCTTCGCGGATTAGTGCCAATCATCTTCACAAACAAGAAACGGAGGCACGCTCGATCCTATTCGGCCTTGATAAAACTGATGTCACCGCTCCGTTCAACACGCGCGACCTTTATCCTTGAAAGATTCTCCGTCTTTGCTTCGAGCCGCATGTCTTCTTCGAGATCATGTTCGGAAATGTGGTTCCCGAGCATGTTTTTGCGTTGCAGCCTGCCGTTCTGAACGAGCACTACCGGTTTCCCCTTCAGCAGGATTCCGAAAGCCCACCATCTCAGCGGCGACGCTTTCGCGTGCGTGCTGCTTTCTTCGCGGTGGCCGAGCGCGATCGTGCAGAGCGTTGCCTCGCCAGCCGCTTCGCGTGTCTCGACAACGCTCGCTTTGACGCTGGCCGACGGCTCTCGCGCTTGAGCGCGCGTTTCGTTGCGCGGGAGCGTCTGCGAGAAGGCTTTTTGCGGCGCCCGGCGCGACCCTTTGCGAGATCGCGTTTGGCTTGACGTTTTTTTCGTCCCTTGCCGCGTTTTGGAGCAGGCAACTTTACTCCAGCTCGGCGCGCCTTCGAGAGGCCAATGGCAATGGCCTGCTCTGGTGAGCGGGCACCGTGTTCGCCCTCGCGAATATGTTCCATTTCTTCGCGCACAAACTCGCCCGCCTGAGTGCTCGGCGCTTTGCCCTCACGTGCGTCTTCGCGCGCTCGTTCGATCGTTTCTTCTTCCGGCATAACAAAAATAGTTTCGCCTCTACTGCGACGTTCGGATGTGGAAGATTGCGTCGGACTTTGCACCCACGAAGAGGGCTCAAGTCGTGAAGTCATCATGCGTGAAGGAATTGGACTCGTACTTGAACGATCATCTCGCCGGCTCCGTCAGCGCGCTGGAGCTCATTGGCCACTGGGCGCATGTCCATAAAGGCGAGCCACTCGGCGCTTTCTTTGCAGAATGCGAAGCGAAGATCAAAGCAGACCAGGATAAGTTGCGCGATGTCATGCGTTTTCTCGGCGTTGAAGAAAGCAAGGTGCGCCAGGCCGGAGCATGGGTGGTGGAAAAGGTGGGCCGCGCGCGGTTGATGATTGCAGGCGATGGGCCGGACAGCCTGGGATTCGTGCTCACGTTGGAAGGATTGATTATGGGAATTGGCGGAAAGAAACTCCTGTGGCGCGCGCTGGCCGCGGCGAAATTGCCGCAGCTGAACGGTTATGACTTCGAGGAGCTGCAGCGTCGGGCCCAAGAGCAAATTGAGCGAATCGAAGCTGAACGGATGCGGGCAGTCCACAAGGTATTTACAGCCACGGATAGGTCGCAGTGAAGGTTTTCTGATGGGGACGCCTGGGACAAAGACACGGAACGACAAAGCGCTCGAAGCCGTATTCGCTGCGGAATCTGCTGAGGCGGCGGAGGAAGCTGGTTTGCACTACATCAGCGACGATCGACCGGGCTACACGCGCAGAGGGAACAATGGCGAATTCGAGTATTTGGATACGCAAGGCAAACGAATTCGCGACGAGCAACGTCTCCTCCGAATTAAGCGTTTGGCGATTCCGCCAGCATGGACGGATGTTTGGATTTGTCCTTCGGCAGCCGGACACATCCAGGCGACGGGTCGCGATGCCCGCCGGCGAAAGCAATACCGTTATC
>WNFV01003479.1_pt1 | contig 22307 bp, 24 predicted proteins | sample 5400101 | NCBI WGS metagenome assembly WNFV01 (sample SAMN13153361, study PRJNA577476) | soil metagenome | isolation source: 115 cm soil or saprolite under grassland replicate 1 | place: USA:California | collected 2016-06-15 | reverse complement strand
GCTCGTTTGTGTCAAGACGGATGTGTGGCTCAATGGAATAAAGCTCGCAGGCGAGCTGCGAGTGAGTCAGTTTGACACCCCGGCGCCGCCGCTGTAAATTTTCTCGAAATGCGTCGAGGCTAAACCGCCGCATCGTCAGAAGCCCATTTCCACTCGAGAGGTAAGTCATGGTTAAACCTATCGCGCTATCCGCGACCCACATGGAATGCCGCAATTTGCAAGAATCAATGGCGGTGATGACCGATTTATTGGCGTTTGAGAGGATTTCCGAGAAACCCGGCGGAGTAACATTAAAGCATCCCAATAGCCACTGGCTGCTCGTGCTCCACGACGCAGGCCCCGACGCGCCTGCCAAACCCATGCACAACCACTGGGGCGTACGGGTCATGAACACCGAGGAAGTCGACAAAGCGTACGAATATCTGAAGGCGCACAAGGATCAGTACAAGCTCGGAGCCATCGGCAAACCGACGTGGAGTCATGGATCGTACTCTTGCTACTTCGTTGAACCCGGTACCAACGGCTGGGAAATCGAATGTTACGAGGACTTTTCGCGCAAAGAAGCGGCGGCGCAGAAATTCGGCGGCGTGAAAAAACCCCATTGGGAGGCTGTCTATCCCGAAGAACGCTTTCCGGGGCGCGGCTACGTGCCGCAGGGATTTACTCATGGAACGTTGGTCGCAACTGACATAGATGCCAGCCGGGATTTCTACACGAAGGTGCTGGACTTGGAAGTGCATCGGTTCAGCAGCAAAGTGATCTACATCAAACACCCGAGCACGAAAACCTACGTCGTCTGCGCCCAGCGCCAAGAATTCAAAGTTTTCTCGCCAAACTTTCGCAACACGCTGACCGTCGAGTCGAACGACGCAGTCAAGGATGTCTATAGAGAATTCAGCGCGATGGGAAAAGAGCTCGGAGTGGGTGAGCTGTTGCCGCTGCAGGAAAACGAATCCGGCGCGTCCTTTTGTTTTCGCGATCCCGGGACTAATTGCTGGGAGATAACTTCGCCCTCACCCTTCCCTCTCCCGCAAGCGGGCGAGGGTTAAGAGGGATAGGCGAGGCAAGCATTAGTGATGTTGGTGATTTACGAATCAAGCAAGAATCGCAAGCGAGACTCTTATGACTGAAAAGTCGCTCGAGCAGATGGGACTCCGCGATCTGCGCGAGATCATGCGCCACAAGGCAGCGGCGGAAGCATGGAAACATTTCAATGGCGCGGCGGAAACAAAGGCGACTTTTCGCCGCAATCCGCGCGCGTTTCGCCAGTATCTTTTCCGCCAGAAGATTTTTCATGACGTGACCGACCCAGACATTTCTGTGGAACTTTTCGACCACACGCTGCCGATCCCGGCGATCACTGCGCCGGTGGGCAGTTTTAGCTTGATCGGCAAGGAGGCGGAACGCGAAGTGGCCGAGGGCGCCGATCGGGCCGGAGCGATGATGTTCGTGAGCCAAGCGGCTAAGTTCAGTCCGAAAGATTGGCGCGATGCCGATAAATCGCCGCTCGTGTTTATGGCTTACATGAATCGCGGCAAGGAAGAGGTTTCCGAGTACGCCAAGCTTTCGGAAGATCTTGGCTTCGCCGCGGTGGGCATTACCATGGATACCGTCAAGCCGGTAAAGATCGGCGACGAAGTGCCGTTATCCACAAAAGATGGCAAGCCGCGAAAAGGACATAAGTCGACAACCAAGGATATCGAATGGATGAAGCAACAGGTTTCCCTGCCGGTCGTGGTCAAAGACATCATGGGCGCGGATGACGCACGGGCGGCGATTAACGCCGGCGCCGATGCGTTGGTGGTTTCGAATCACGGCGGCCGCATTCTAGACTTCAACCGCGCGGCCCTGGAAGCTCTACCGGAAGTTGTTGACGCCGCGGGCGGCAAAGTTCCCGTGCTACTCGATAGCGGGATTCGAAGCGGTGGCGATATCGTCAAGGCGCTCGCGCTTGGCGCTAAGGCCGTTCTTACGGGGCGGCCGGTTGCGTGGGGCGTTGGCGCTTTCGGCGCCGACGGTGTCGCGAGAGTATTCGCTATTTTGGCCGAAGAGATGCAGCGCGTGATGGTTATGACCGGCGTGGCGCGGGCACGCGACATCACCAACGCGATATTGTTCCGCGACGAATGGGGAGGGGCGCGCGCCTTATGATCTTTGTTATCTGGGCAATCGTTTTTGTTCTCGGGATTTGGATCATCTCGACTTACAACACACTGACGGCGCTCAGGCTGCGGGTTCAAAACGCCTGGAGAACGAGCAGGATACGCTGCAAAAAGTGATCGACGCGCGCAGCAAAGCGATGGCAGCCACCGGAGTGAAAGAATCCGCCGAAGCGCAGGCCGCGTTGACACAGTCGTTGGGAAAAGTTTTTGCGCTGATGGAAAACTATCCGGAGCTCAAGGCCAGCAAAAACGTTTTGGACTTGCAGGAAGAGTTAACGACGACAGAGAATCAGATCGCTTTCTCGCGCCAGTACTACAACGACCTGGTGACGCAGTACAATACCAAACAGCAAGTCTTCCCGTCGAACATGCTCGCCGGCTTTTTCAAGTTTCAGCCGAGCGAATTCTTTTCGGTGCCCGGCGCGGAGACCGCGGTGCCGAAAGTGAATCTCACCCTCACGCGTTAGCCAAGGGCCCAACGCTGGATACACCGCAGTTACTCGACTTCGCCGCCCGCCAAGCGCACAATCAGCGTTGGAGCGCCGCGATCGTGGGTTTTTTCATTTTATTTTTTCTGTTCATTGGTGGCGCTGTCGATTACCTTTATTTCGATGCGTTCACGCGAGTTGGCCCGGCGTTTCCTGTCGCTACGATATTCTCGCTCGGTATGGCGACGCTCATGACGCTGACCGCGTATTACGGCGGGAGCGGTATCATCTTAGGCTCGGTCGGCGCGGAAAAACCCGATATGCAAATTCCCGAGCACCGGGAACTGCGCAATATCGTCACGGAAATGGCTTTGGCGTCGGGATCGGCGATGCCCCAGGTTTATGTGATCTACGATCCGGCGCCCAACGCCTTCGCCACGGGCACCAACGAGAAAAATTCGACAATCTGCGTGACGACCGGCCTGCTAACCCTGTTAGATAGAGAGGAAACACAGGGCGTGATCGCGCACGAGATGTCGCATATTCGCAACGAAGATGTCTTGCTCATGACTCTGGTCAGCATTCTCGTCGGCGGCATCGCTATTCTTGCCGACTGGGGACAGCGTGGCTTCTACAGTTCGCGCTCCGGCCGGCGATTGGGAAGTAAAAGCCCGTTACTTTTTATTCCGCTGTTGCTGTTGATCGCGCTGTCGCCGCTGTTTGCCCAGATACTCGCTATGGCCGTGTCGCGGCAGCGCGAATACTTGGCCGACGCCACCGCGGCGCAATACACTCGCAACCCGGGCGGGTTAGCGCGAGCGTTAGAGAAGATACGCGACGCCGGCATGGCGTTTCAAAAAGCCACCCGCGGCACGGCTCATCTGTTTTTCGTCAATCCCCTGCGGCGGCGACTCGACGATCACGACGGCGGGCTGGCTAATTTGCTGACGACGCATCCGCCGATCAACCGGCGCATCATGTTGCTCTATCAGATGGCAGGTATACCTGTGGCGGCGACGCAGAGTTGACCAGTTCAAAAGTTCAAGGTTCAAAGATTCAAGGTTTTCACGGAGCCAGGGAAAGAGCATGCTAAGTTGTCCGCAGTGCGCAGTGGCTATGCGCGAGGTCACGGCTCATGCCAATCCGGGGCAGTTGATCGTTTTAGACCAATGCCCGAAATGCGGCGGCATCTGGTGTGACAAGTGGGAACTGTTTCCGATCCAAGCTGAGGAAGCGGCCCGATTGGAGCCCGCGGATGAAGGATTGCTTCGCGAGCTCCAGCCCATCGACGACAAAAGGCAACTTTACTGTCCAAGATGCACGGCACAACTGCTCTTTGCGAAAGATCCTGCTCTGCCACCCGACATTCAACTTCGCCGCTGCTTAAAGTGCGACGGTATTTGGCTCAATCGCGGCCAATTCACTCAATTCAAAGCGGCGCAGCAAAAGGTCCGCGCCAACAAGATGGGCCAAGCTAAACTTGCCGGGAAATTAACCGAAGTTATCCAAAATCCGAAGGCGTGGGTGGTCACGGGGACCAAGGGAATGTTCGCGTATCCGCGCGGAGAAGAAGAGAGCAACGAGACCATCCAAGACTCGGTAAAAAATGCCGTGAAACTGGTGCTCCAGACGCTCGCGCGCATGCTGATCGGGGTTTGAATCTCTACGGGTTTGGATTCTCCACAGCCTGCTGTGCAAAACGAATCCTGTACCAAAGTACGTCATTCCCGCATGTTTCTAGCGGGAATCCAGGCAAAACTCTGACTGGACCCCCGATTCATATATTCGGGGGTGACAACAGTCGGGGAAAATTCTCATTAACGTCTTTTGCCCCGCAGTTTGCTGCCGGGTCGTTCATTAAATCATCAACCGGCCTCACACGAACGCAACGAAGTCGATCTCTACGAGTGCGCCGCGGGGCAATTCCGCCACGGCGACCGTCGAGCGCGCCGGTTTCGCTTTGCCGAGATATTCAGCATAGACCTCATTCATGGCGGCAAAGTCGGCCATGTTTTTCAAAAACACCGTGGCTTTGACGACGCGATCGAGCGACGAGCCCGCGGCTTCCAGCACGGATTTGAGATTTTCCAGTACCTGACGCGTTTGCGCTGCGATGCCACCTTCGACGAAATGTCCCGTCTTGGGATCGATGGGAATCTGTCCAGCGGTGTAAACAAATTCTCCGACTTTGATCGCTTGTTCGTAGGGCCCGATCGCTTTCGGCGCTTTATCCGTGGCAACGGTTTCTCTGTTCATCTTTTCTCCTCCTGATTGTGCGCGATCCTACCCTGTCGATGCGGTGCCGGCAAATGTCGGCGGTTAAAATAACTTGCACAGCCGGAAAACTTCGTCCTATGATGCGTTCAGTTCTTGATGCTAAGGAGGAAAGGCGATGAGGCACTGGGCAAACACCATCGGTCTCTGCTCTCTCTTGCTTTCTTCTCTTGCCTGGGCGCACGGCGAGAATGACGCAAGCGGGGCGAAACTCGCGGCGCCGTTATGGGTTTGGCTCGTTGGCGGAGCGGTGCTGCTCGTCATTGCCTTCGTCTTGGTTCGACAGGCCAAGAACGGCAGGCTCATCGGCGAGCGCTTTAGCGGATTCAGCCGCAACGCCCGGTTGCTCCTTCTGCGCAGTCCCTTCAGCGGGTTGTCGGTGAGCTTGCTCCGCCTGCTGTTCAATCTCTACCTGCTTGCCGTCGGCTTCGACATGTTTTTTGTTGCTCAATTTGCTGCGATCAATTGGACCTGTCACGGCCTATCCGTCATTCCCTCCGGCATCCTTTCCGACTTATTTGGACGGCGACGGGTTTTCTTGATCGGCTACAGCGGCAATTTGCTCGCCACCACAACGGTCATTTTCGTCACCGATCCAACATTGCTACTGGTTCTCGCCGGTATTATCGGACTATTCGAAGGCGGCCATGCCATCGTTGGGCCGCCGTTCATGGTGGAGCAAAGCCGGGAAGATGAGCGAGTGCATCTCTTCAGCCTCAACGGCGGCATCCAAGTAGGCGCGGCGAGCGTCGGTAACCTGGCCGGCGGCTTGTTGCCGTTATTGTTCGCGTCGCTTTTTCACGTGAGCCCCGAGAGCGCGCCGGCTCTTCGCGGTGCGTTGCTCTGTGCTGTTCCGATCATGCTGTGCTCGGTGATTCCCATCTATTTAATTCGCGAGGAATGGAAACCCATCGACATTCGCCGCTGGGTCAAGGGCATCGAGAGCTATGGGCGCATCGGCATGCTGGCGATGACTGAGGGTTTGGTCGGCTTCGCCATGGGTTTTTCGGCGCCGTTCTATAATCTTTTCTTCGACCAACATCTCAACGCGACGACGACGCAGATCGGCATGATCTTCGCCGTGGGTTCCATTGCTTCCGCGCTGCTCACGTTATTTACACCGTTGATCGTCCAGCGCTGGGGGCGAGTTCGCACCGTGACCCTGGTGAAGCTGCTCGGCATTCCAGCCCTGGTTCTCTTGGGAATGTCACAAAATATCCTGTGGGCCGGTGTACTTTACGTGATCACGATTCTTCTCGTCGGCGGACCGTATCCGAACAAGGGAATTTCCGATCCGGTCTATAGTCTGTTTGCCATGGAGGTCGTAAAAGAGCGGGAGCGCGGCACGACCAACGGCATCATGCACGCGTTCGTCGAGTTTCCCATGGGGATCGGCGCCGGATTAGCTGGGCCATTGATGGCCATGGGCGATTGGCAAAGCGCTTACTTAATCGGCGGCGGCGTGTTGGCGACGGCGTTTGCTCTCTATTATCTCTACTTTGTGCGCTACGATAGTCAGCCGGTGCTGGTGTTGCAGCCGGCGCCTGCGCGTTGATGGTCGGATGAGACTTTTGACTGCCCATAAGATCCTCATTAGCAGCGCCGTGGTGTTTTTTGTTTTCTTTGCTTTTTGGGAATTCGGGAACTATTCAAAGGGCGACAGCTGGGCGGCGTGGCGCAGCGGTTTGTATCTTATCGTGGCGCTGGGCTTCGGCGTTTATCTCAAAAATCTCAAAAGGTGGTACAAGTAGCGCCGAACTATGGGCCGCCACCTGATTTTTCTTCTCGTGCTGCTCGGTTTATTCGTATGCACGCACCACCGCAGCGCCGCGCAGATCGCTGAGTCAAAAATCGCCGTGCTGGATTCCTTGCCAGCCGCGGAAAGGCAGGCGCGGCTGGTTGAAGGCGCGCGGGCCGAAGGCGAAGCGATCATTTATCTTAATCTGGATCAGATTGTCGCCAGCGCGCTGACCGCCGGCTTCACGAAAAAATATCCCGGCGTCAATGCGCAGGTGGGGCGCTTTTCCGGCGCGTCGATTATCGCGCGCGTCGACTCCGAGGCCCGCGCCGGGAAGTTGGCGGCTGACGTGATCATGAGCGGCGAGCTCGGCATTCTGGTGCTGATCGACAGGGGCGTCATGGCGCGCTACCGCTCACCGCAGCGCGAAGCTTATCCGGAATCGTTTCGCGACAAAGAAAATGTTTGGCACGTAGTCCTCATCAACGTTCTCGTGCCGGCCTATAATACGCGGTTGGTTCATAAGGACGACACTCCGCGGCGACTGGAAGATCTCCTCCGCCCGCGCTGGAAGAGCAAGCTCGCGATGGATAGCCAGTCGTATTACTGGTTTGGCGCAGTGCTGCAGCATATGGGCGATGACGCCACGATGAAATTAATGCGCGGGCTCAACGAGCAAAACTTGCACCATGTGCACGGTCGGCGTTTGCTCACCCAGTTGGTGGCGGCCGGGGAGTACGATCTCGCGGTCGAAACGAACTTGAACACGGTACTAAGCATGTCTCAGCAAGGCGCGCCGGTGTGGTTCGCGCCGGTGCGACCCTTATTCTTGCGCCCGAGCTTTCTCTTTATGACGCGCACGGCGCCGCATCCGCATGCTGCCGCCCTGCTGATCGATTATCTGCTTGCCGAAGAGGGGCAGAAAATTCTCGCCGCCCAAGACCGTATGCCGGCGCATCCTAAAGTGCCGGCGCGCGAGACTCAGTCATTGATAGGCCTGGATGTGCGGATGCCCGATGCCCTCGATATCGGCCGGCGCTATGCGGCGCTGGGTAAAAAGTATCTTGAAATATTTCCGGGAGCGAAATGATGCGGCATCTCCTGGTCACGATGCTTTTTTCGCTTTCAGTTTTTGGTCCGAGCATGTGTTTTGCGCAGCCCGCAAAGAACTTGATTCCGGCCTATCAGGCGATCTCGACGCCGGATTTCGGCTACTTGCCGACGTACGTTGCCCGTGCCAAGCGATTTTTTACCGACGAGCGGCTTGATCTCAAGGTGATCGTCATCAACTCGCGCGTATCGGTGCCGGCGCTGATCGCTAACGAGGTGCATTTTGGTGTTGCCGGCCCGTCAATCACCGCGACGCTGCGCGGCGCGCCGTTGAAAGCGATCTACTTCATCTACAATACGTCGACATTTCAGTTCACCGTGCGGCCGGAGATTCGCACGGCTGACGACCTGAAAGGAAAGACCATCGCGATCTCGAGCCCTGGCGCGACCAACGATATGGCCACGCGTTTGATCCTTGCCAAGCTCGGCCTCGATCCGGTTCGTGACGTCAAGTTCATCGCGATTGGCGATGCGAAAGCTCGGATGATCGCGATGGACCAGGGACAGGTCGCCGCCGCGGCGAATAACCCCGATATCGCCGCTGAGCTGGTGCGCAAGGGATATCGCATCTTGATCCATTCCGGCGATGTGTTTCCGGTGCCGTTCTCGGGAACCGCTGTCAATGAAAAACTCATCCGGGAAAATCCGGATCTGATCAAGCGTTGGCTACGGGCGCATCTCAAGGCGATGTTGTTGATTCGCCAACGGCCCGACGAGGCGGCGCAGATCGCAGCGAGGGACCTAAAGCTCAATTTGGATATTGCTCGTGAAGCAACGACGCAGGTGCTCCAGTTTATGTATCCCAACGATCCGGGTGGTTTCACGGAAAAAGGCATGAGGATTTTCTTGCAACAGACGGCGCCTCGTTTGGGCATCGACCCTGACAAGGTGGCGATCTCCCAGGTCGCCGACGTCAGTTTCTTGCGCGAAGCACAGAGAGAACTGGGCATCAAGTGTCGGGATGGTTACGGGTGTTAATGTGTAAGGAAGGGCGACCGGCCGGTCGCCCCTACACGCAAGGCGACACAACACGCAAAGACATAGGTTGTTAATGGTCATTGGGGTCAAGGCAGCACGGTAAACGACAGCATGAATTACGTTGTGGGCGTAGATATCGGCGGGACATTTACCGATTGCGTCGTGGTCGATGAAGAAGGTCGAGTGACGATCGGCAAGTCGCTATCGACGCCGGCGGATTTTTCCCAGGGGGCAATGAACGCGACCGCGGACGCCGCGCAAAATCTCGGCCTCGGAAGCGCCGACGAATTGTTGAGCGCGACGCGGTTATTTTTCCACGCCTGCACGATCGGCGATAACACCCTGATCACGCGGGCGGGCGCTAAGACCGGGCTGATTATGACCCAGGGGTTCGGCGACAGTCTGCACATGATGCGCGGTAAGATCGCTGAAGGCCTTACCGAAAACGAAATCGCCCACCGCTCGGCCCTCGACAAGCCTAAGCCGTTCGTGCCGCGCAAATTAGTCGAAGAAGTGCCGGAGCGGATCGATTACAAGGGCAAGGAGCTGATTCGGCTCAATGTCGAAGCCGCGGAACAAGCCATCGACCGATTGGTGTCTAAAGGCGTGGAATCTATCGCCGTCTGCTTTCTTTGGTCGATCGTGAACGACGCCCACGAAAAGCTACTGGCGGAAATTTTGACGAGAAAATATCCCAAGCTCTTCTTTACGCTCTCCAGTGAAGTCGCGCCGTATCTCGGCGAGTACGAGCGCGCCGCCACCACGGTGTTCAATGCCTACATCGGTCCTAAAATCTCCAGTTATCTGCAAAACCTGCAGAGCATTCTCAAAAGCAAGGGGCTCAAGCGTGAGGCGCTGATCATGCAAGCATACGGCGGGGTGTTGGGCATCGAGGCGACCTGCAAGAACGCTGTCGGGGTCATCGAGTCCGGCCCGGCAGCGGGCATCGTCGGCACGCGTTTTTTAGGCGAGCATATCGGAGAAAAGAATATTCTCGCCACCGATATGGGCGGCACGACCTTCAAAGTCAGTGTTGTCCGCGACGGCGTCATCGAGCGCGACTACAAACCGGTCATCTTGCGCTACAGCATTCTCTCGACCAAAATCTGGGTCGAATCCATCGGCGCCGGCGGCGGCAGCATCGCCTGGATCGATCCGGAAACCGGTTTGCTCAAAGTCGGGCCGCGGGGCGCGGGCGCGTCGCCGGGACCCGTCTGTTACGATCTCGGCGGTACCGAGCCGACGGTATCCGATGCCGATCTGGTTTTGGGCTATCTCAACGAAACCTATTTCCTCGGCGGCCGCATGAAGTTAAATAAAGCGAAAACGCTGAACGCAATACGCGAAAAAATCGCCGAGCCGCTGAAGATGAGCGAAGTGGAAGCCGCCAGCGGCATTTATCGCATCGCTAATTCACACATGAGCGATCTGATTCGCAAAGCGACGGTCGAGAAAGGGCACGATCCGCGCAACTTCGTCCTATTCGCCTTTGGCGGCGCGGCGCCCGTGCATGCCAGCCGGTATGCCGCGGAGCTGGGTATTCGGCAAGTGGTCATACCTTTGACCGCGTCCGTGCACGGCGCGACCGGACTGATCAGCTCCGACGTGGTGTACGAGTACGGCAAGTCGGATCATGTCGTTGTGCCGGTGGTGCCGGCGCGGGTCAACGAAAACTTCGCCGGCTTGTTGCAGCGGGCACTCAAGGATCTCAACGCCGCGGGTTTCAGCGAAACAGATATTCACGCCAGCCGTAGCGTCGACATGCGTTATCGTTACCAAGTTCATGAGCTCAACGTGCCGTTCACGCCCGGGGCGGCGGCGATCACGGAAACGGATCTAGAAGAGCTTTGCGCGCGGTTTGACGAGATGTACGAAAAAGCTTTTGGCCAAGGATCGGGCTACCGTGAAGCGGGAAAGGAAATCTTGACCTTTCGGCTCACTGCCAACGGTTTGCTAAAAAAGCCCGATATCAAGGCGGAGCCGTTGCATGAATCGAATGGAGCACGGGCACTCAAGGGCGAGCGTGAGGTCTATTTCGAAGAGGAGCGGAAATTCGTTTCCACACGCGTTTACGATTTTACCAGGATGGATCCGGGGGTCGAGCTCTTCGGTCCGGTCATTATCGAAACTCCGGTGACCACGGTCGTGGTCAATCCACGCGACCGCGCCGTCATGGACCAGTATCGCAACATCAGAATCCATTTAGGAGTTTAAAAGCATGGCAGTAAACCCGATTGTCAGCAGCGTCGACCCGATCACTTTCGAGATCCTGTCGCATCGGCTCTATCAAATCGCCAAGGAGATGGGCACGGCGCTAGAGCGCGTCGGCGGCACCGTGAACACAACCCAGATGCACGACTACATGGCGTCGCTTTATCTCGCCAATGGCGACGTGCTGTCGGCCGGCGATTCCATGGGCTGGCATGTCGCCTGCGCCGGTTTTGCCGTGAAAAGAATCATCGAGCGATTCGAGAATAGCAGCGGCATCAACCCGGACGACATATTTCTGCTGAACGATCCTTATCTGGCGGCGATCCATCAGTCGGATGTCTACATGATTTCGCCGATTCACTTTCGCGGCAAACTGATGGGCTGGAGCGCGACCTTTGTCCATGTGATGGATATCGGCGCCATGTCGCCCGGCGGCAACTCTCCCGGCGCGACGGAAATATGCCACGAAGGGATCCGTATCCCCGGCATCAAATTGGTCGATCGGGGCGAGTTGCGCAAAGATCTTTTCGACGCCTTCATCAATATGACCCGCCAACCGGTGATGGTTGGGCTCGATCTCAAGTGCGAGATCGCGGCGAACAACGTCGCCAAATCGCGGATGCAGGCGCTGTTCGAACAGTTCGGCCCCGAGCTGGTGACTGCGGTATCGCAGGAGATGTTGCATTATTCGGAAACGATTCTGAGAAAGCGCATTGCGGAAATCCCGGACGGCACCTGGAGCGATAGCGGCAGCATTCAGGCCGGCGACACTTGGAAAGTTTATGTCACTCTCAACAAAAAAGACGACCGCTTGTTTTTCGACTTCACCGGCAGCAGCCCGCAAGCGAAGAAGGGCATCAACTTGCCGTATCACGCGACCTTTGGCGCCTGTTATGAAGCGATCCTGTGCACTCTGGCGTATGATCTGCCTAAAAACCATGGCGCGCTGAAAGCCATTGAAGTAGTCGCGCCTCCAGGGACGGTGGTGAATCCGACTCCGCCCGCGCCGGTGTCACTGAACACGACGTCGGGCGGCGCGACGGTAAAGTTCGTCGCTAACTCGGCAATCATGCAGATGCTCGCCACCAGCGAAAAGTGGCGGGGCGAGGTGATGGCGCTCAACGCCGGCCACCGATTGGCGCGCCACGCTGGCGTCAATCAGCATGGCAAGTATTACGTCTCGACGCTTTCCGAAGGCGCGCTGGACGGCACCGGTGGGCGTTCTTACAAAGATGGCGACGATACGGGGCGCGGGCTTAGCTGCCACAACATCGAGTGGCTCGAAGCCAACTTTCCATTGCTCTATCTCTTCCGGCGCAACACCAAAGGCGGCGCCGGGGCGGGCAAGTTTCGCGGCGGCACCGGCGGTGAATCGGCGCTGACGGTTCACGATGCGCCCGAGGGAAAAATCAAAGGCGTCGCGCTGGGAGTGGCGGGGCTCAGAAATTCCGGCCAAGGAATGTTTGGTGGTTATCCCGGCGCACCGAGTCTGCTCATGCTGACGGAGGGTGCCCGGGTCGAAGAAACCATCGCGGAAAATAATTCACCGGACCAGTTAGCAGAGCTCGGCGGCACGAGCAAGCTCTTACCCTATTGCGAGTTTGATATTGGCAAGAATGACGTTCTTTATATGCGCATGTCGAGCGGCGGCGGCTACGGCGATCCGTTGGAACGTGAGCCTGAACGCGTATTGAACGATGTTGAAGCCGGCATTGTTTCGCACGAAGAGGCGCGAGAAATTTACGGCGTGGTGATCGATGGCGCGGTGCCCACGCTGGATGTTGCCGCGACACAGAAACTGCGTGCGGATTTGAAGCGTGAGCGATTGCGGGCATAAGAATGACTCATCCTCTACGGGAGAATTTGGCGGTCGCGGTCGTGGACGGCGTTGAGTGGATCCACTGCGGCAAGTGTGAGTATCGCTTCTGCCGCGCCGATCAGGATTGGCGCCGGTTCGGCAAGGTTCGACTTTTGCCGCCGACTAAAGCCGGTGGATTGATGTCAGTCTTGAGCGGCGATTATCTGCTCCGGCAGATTTGCTGCCCGTCATGCGCCGTGCTTTTGGATACTGATTTTGTCGAGGAGCATCCAGATGACGCAGGAAGGGCCTAATCGGCCAGAGCCCGAGCAGCTGAAATTGGATAGCAAAAGGACGGCAATCGTCGTGCTGGATTTGAGTGTGCGGTGCGAAAACCCCAATGAGGTTTGCGCGCGATTGATGGAACCACTGGCAGAATTTCTCGAAAGGGCGAGAAAAACTTCCGTGCCGATTCTCTACACCATCTCCGCCGCCGGTAAAGGGACAACGATGGGCGAAGTCGCGGCACCGCTCAAGCGGCGTCAAAGCGAACCGGTTTTATATCCCGACGCGTTCGACAAATTCATGGGCGGCGAGCTCAAGGCGGAGTTGGACAAATCAAATTGCCGGGCTCTAGTTATCGTCGGCTCGGCGACCAATTTTGCCGTGCTCTATACGGCGACGACCGGGGCGCGAATTTACCGTTATGATGTCGTCATCCCTTTGGACGGCGTTAACGCCAGACGTCAATACGAACATGAGTATGCGATCCATCAGATGACGATCTTGCCGGCATCGGCGCACAAGCAGTTCCGCTTTACTAAGTTGGGAATGATTGAGTTTGCCTAGATTGATTCGGTTTCTTTAGGGGTACGATATGCTCACTGCGACTGAGGAAGTGTCACCCCCCCTTGAGAGACTGTGTCGCAATCTCGCAGACGGGCGTTTGTCATCCCGAGCGAATGCGAGGGATCTGGCTCTCAAGATTCTTCGGCTTCGCCTCAGAACGCTTCGCGGATTTCTCGCGGAGTTTACCCTGAGCTTTGCCGAAGGGCTCGAAATGACAGAAAAGAACTGGACGAAAGTGTTGGCACTGATCGTTTTAACTTTGGTACTTCCATTTGGACTTGTTCATGCCCAGCCACTGACTAGAATCCGCGTCGCCAACATCGGCGGCACCTCTGACCATATTCAAGTCGCGATTAACGGCGGCATTTATAGAAAGCACGGATTCGACGTCGAGAATGTCCAGGTCGGGAGTTCGGCGACGGTCGTACAGTCTTTGATCGCCGGCGAAGTAAGCTTTGCTCACGTGGGCGCTGTGCCGGTGGTAGCCGCCGTGGCCAGCGGCATCGATCTAAAGATCGTTGCCGTTTTCATAAACCGCTTCAATTACGTCATGGTCACGTTGCCGGACTTGCAAAAACCTCAGGATCTTAAAGGCAAGACGTTGGCCATCAGTCGCTTGGGCTCCGGCGACGAGTTTGCGACCCGGGAAGCGCTGCGGCGCTGGGGACTCGACCCGGACAAGGATGTTCGCTTGTTACAAGTCGGGTTGACGATGGCGCGGTTGGCGGCGCTTCAAGGACGGCATGTGCAGGCCAGCCTGCTGTCGCCACCGCAAATTGTCGAGGTGCAACGGATGGGCTTGAACGTCATGGCGGATCTTACAGATCTTGACGTGGAGTACGCCCATTATACCCTTGTAACCAAGGGATCGCTGATCGTAGAAAACCGCCCGTTTGTGGGTCGGTTCATAAGGGCCTATGTGGACGGCATCAAGTTCTATCGCAGTCATCCCGAGGCGGCGATCCCCTATTTGCGCAAATTCTCGAAACAGAGCGACGCCGAGCTCAGAATCGTTTACGAGAATCTGCGCAAACGGATTCGCGAGGAACCCGTGCCGACAACCGGCGGCGTGCAGACGATCATCAGAAGCCTTAGGACCGATAAAGAAAAGGAGCTCGATCCGCGTCGGGTGATCGACGCCAGCTTTCTCGCTGGCGTGGCCGCCAAGTGATTTGAAATGGAATCTTTGCCCTTCTTAGTCGACGTTTCGGAGGAACAAATTCGCCGCGAGCGGCAAAAGGCGCGCGAGCTGCGTGTGAGTCAATGGTGGAAGCGCAAGCGCGCGGCGGGCATTTGTTATCATTGCGGCGGGAAGTTTCCGTCCAGAGAGCTGACAATGGATCATTTGGTTCCCGTCAGCCGAGGCGGCAAATCGACCAAAGGAAACCTCGTGCCGAGCTGTAAGAAGTGTAACACGGAACGTAAATATCGACTCCCGTTCGAGAAAGGCAGCGACTGAGATCCTCTTGCGGGATTCACTAACGTTCACTAAGATCCATTTATCGGAGGGCTTGGACTATGGCAGTCGATACATTCTTGGTCCGCACGATGTCCGATACCGTGGAGACCGATATTCAACGGGTTCATGTGATCGCCAATGAGATCTTGCCGCGCTACAACCTGCCGACGCTCAGCTTCGAACAACTCAGAAAAATCGCCGACGGCCCCTTCGATCTGTTTCTCATTCCCCTGATATTTGCCAGGGAGTTCGAAAAAGACCGCTCGCTCCCGTTCAATGAGGCCAAGCGTGTCGAGATTCGCAGGCAAGCGCTAGAGATCGCCCAAAGTCATGGATATGACGTCAACCCTCCCGATTTCATACCGGGCATAGAAAAGTCCCTTGCAGAGACGAAGACAGCGGGCTTGCGCAATATTCTTATGACCACCGGCGGAAGGCGCTACAAGCACCAGGCCATGGAGAAGGCCGGCATGGGCGGATATTTCGAAGAGATCGTCGATCGCGATGAAACCTATTACGCCAAAGAACAGGGACTCTATTATCTTTATCGCAAGCACAGACCAAAGCATATGCGCATCATTCTGCTGAGCGGCACAGCCACGTACATCAAGGCCGCCAACAACGCCGATGGCTGCAAAGTTGGCGACACCTATCTGGAAGTGATTTCCTTCGCGCTCTCGACGGAGCATTCGTACAACGACGAAGAAACGCTGTGCGTCACACAGCCGAAAGCGCTGATCCGAAGCTACGACGAGTTATTGCCTCAATTGAAAAAACTCGCGCCGTTAGGCTGAAAATCACGATCGCTCTTCTCCCCTATCGCCCCGAAGCTCGGTACCGGTTGTTCTCTGTGCTGCAAATTGCTGCTATCATTTGTCAGGATGATGTGAACGAAGATGGAGCCCGCTATGGATCTACCGCGGACGTTTCTCGCCGGTCGGGTACTGATTAAGGTCGGTGATATCACCAAAGAAGATGTCGATGCTATCGTCAACGCAGCCAACGGCACGCTGATGGGCGGCGGCGGAGTTGACGGGGCGATTCATCGCGCCGGGGCACCGGCGATCTTGGAGGCGTGCAAAGAAATTCGCCGCACGCAATATCCCGACGGATTGCCGACGGGCCAGGCGGTAATCACTACCGCGGGAAAGATGATAGCGAAGCATGTGATTCACACGGTTGGCCCGGTGTATGGACGGGGCGGGAAGGATAAATCGGAGCTCCTCGCGGCTTGTTACCGGAATTCATTGCTTCTGGCGGCGGAGAACGGACTTGGCAGTATCGCATTTCCTGCGATCTCGACCGGCGTATACGGCTATCCACTGGAGGAAGCGGCGACCGTGTCCTCGCGAGCCATCGAGGAATTCCTGAGTAGCGATAACTCACTCAAACAAGTTCGCCTCGTGTTCTTTGGCGCCGGCGACGCCGAGGTGTTCTTGAGACATCACGCGTTTACCGGATAAAAATAGGCTTGAGGCACGAGGCAACAGGCGTGAGTGAAACAAGATCGAATTCGCGACCGGTGCGCGTCGGCATTGAGGCGGTTTTCTATTCGCTGGCTCATGTGCCGGATCTCGTGCGCTACGGCTCGAAGCCGCTCCGCGAACTGCGCGCGGGTCCCGGGCTAAACGAAAAACTACCTAGACAACTTCGTGATTTCAGCGCGGCGACCGCCTACGCGCCGCACCAGGTTTACATCGGCAATATTTCACCCGAGCAGTTACGCGAGCTGCCCAAACCGTGGTACGAAAAACTGATCGATGGAGCAACCGCGCAGGGTCGGTTCGGCGAACTGGTCGATCAGAACAGATTTTACGCCTTGCTTGCTGGTGCGGACCAATTCGATCTCGTTAAATTTGAAGAGCAGTGGTTTAAACAACATGCTGCGCTTTTCTCCTGCGGGCGCGCGCCGCGATTGTGTTCCTTGCCGGAAATAAAAGCGCGCTGCGCCGAAGGCGCGCTGGCGCTCTATTCAGGCGAGCAGTTGGTGGGTGCATTCGAATCCGGCCACGCCGAGGACGCCAATTTGAGCGCTGACGTGCTGCTGGAGAATTTGTCGGCCAAAGTTACCGCCGGGCATTCATTGCGCTTGGCACTGAGTGGACTTGGCATCGACCCCGGGGAAATCGATTACGTGATCAGCTGCTCGGAAGAGGCCGTGGGGGACCGCTACAATCGCGGTGGCGGAAATTTAGCGAAAGCGATCGCCGAGGATGTCGGCTGCATCAACGCGGCGGGGTCGGATGTGAAAGCATTCTGCGCCGGGCCGATGTACGCAATGGTGCATGGTGCGAGCTTGATTTACTCAGGGGTCGCCCGGAAGGTAGCAGTGGTCGCGGGCGGATCGCTGGCCAAGCTCGGCATGAAGTTCGAATCTCATCTCAAAAATAACATGCCCGTGCTGGAAGATGTTCTCGGCAGCTTCGCCGTCATCCTCGCTTCAGCGAAGCCCAATCAAACTTGCATGCGGCTGGATTCTGCTGCATTTCACCCGGTGCGCGCGGGAGCGTCACCTCAGGCGATGGCGGAATATCTGGCGGAAAGGCCGCTGGCGAAGATGGGGATGAAATTGACCGACGTCGACCGCTATGGCGTGGAGCTGCACAATCCAGAAATCACCGCTACCCGAGGGCACGGTGATGTGCCGCGGACAAATTATTTGACGCTGGCGGCGCTTGCCGTTATGCGTGGCCTGATTGGCAAGAACCAGATGCAGGATTTTGTCCACGCGCGTGGCATGGTAGGCTATGCGCCGACGCAGGGGCATATCCCTTCTGCGATTGTTTACTTGGGACACGCGTTGCAGGCCTTGAAGAGCGGTACGATTCGCAACGCATTACTGATCGCTAAAGGAAGTCTGTTCCTGGGCCGCATGACGCAACTTTCGGACGGCTGCTCTTTCTTGGTGGATCGCAATGAACCTTAACGGAGGTCGGATGGTTAAAGGAAAAAAAATCATAGCCATCGGCGAGCGGGACGGCGTGCCGGGCCCGGTTATCGCTGAATGCCTGGAAGGGGCCGGCTATGAAGTCGTGTTTCAAGTCACCGAGTGCTTCGTCTGAACCGCCGCGGGCGCGATGAACTTTGAGAACCAAGGAGTCATCAAGCGCCTGGCGGACCAGTATGGCCCGGAAAATTTGACAGTAGTGTTAGGCCACGGCGAAGCCAACGGCGTCGAAGTCTTTGCCGAAACGGTGACCGAAGGCGACCCAAGTTACGCCGGACCTCTGGCCGGCGTCGCGCTCAAAATTCCCGTTTATCACGTTTTAGAAGAGGAAGTGGTGGGTGAGGTGCCGGAAAAGCTCCGCGAGGAAAAGTTGCAGCTATCGTCGCTGGTCATCGACGTTGAGCCGATGCATCAGGCGCTCAAAGCTTCGCGCGCGAAGCTTTGAAACGTTCCATTGGTTCCACGAGTTCCAATAGTTCCAGTAGTTATTCGGAAGCGCTCGTTGCACGACTGGAACGGCTGGAACCTGTGGAACGATTGGAACTGATCCCTCCATATAGTTCTGACACAACTATTTGCGGTACAACCCTTTAATAAACCCTGAATCTTCCAGCTCCTTGACGAAGCGCGTGTCGATATAGTCTTTGGCGTTTGCCTGCGCCGCCTTCGGATTCTTCTCCGCCATATCGTGGAGGACCAGCTGATAACCGTCGGCCGGCGGATACGGCGCTTCGGGCATAAAACGCGAGTGCCAGTCCCAAGCCTCTTCAAGGACTTTTCGATCTTCCACGCGGGAATACTTGCGCATGATCTTGAGCGTTTCTTCCTTGTGCGTCTTGTAGTAGTGGATGGCCTCGGCGTAAGAGCGCATGTAGCGCCTTACGAAATCGGGATTATCCCGGATCAATTTTGTCGAGGTGTAGATACCGTTCTGAGGAAAAGGTATTTGCAATGAGACCATGTCGACGACGGTGGGATAACCGAGCTTTTCCGCGATGGCCTTGCCGGCCTCGGTGACGACCGTGAATTGGACGATGCCCTTTTGTAGCGCGACCATGCGCTCGATGGCGCCGCCGATGACGCGCAGGTTGACGTCCTTTAGCGGATCCAGGCCAATTTTTTTAAGCCCTACTTTGAGCGCGAACTCCGCCGTGGTGCCCGCAATATGAGTGCCGCCGATCTTGCCTCGCAAATCCTCGGGTCTTCTGATGCTCGGATGTGAAACGAGATAATAGGGAAGCACGTTGACGTTGCCGGCGATCGCCACGATGTCGCCACCGGCGAGCCGCGCGCTGGCCAGGCCGGGTCCGCCGCCTTCGCCGATCGCAATCTCCCCCGCGAGAATCGCCTGAATGCCGCGCACGCTTCCGGAAATAAAAATAATCGTGGCATCGATGCCGTGCTTATCGAAAATCCTTGCGTCTTTGGCTACCCAGAGGACCGAAGAAGAACCCGGGGTGGTTGAAATGTACGAAGTGTTCAATTTGTCGGCGGGTGAAGATTGCCGTACCAGTAGACAAACGAAAGCAATCACGAATAGCGGGAAAAATTGGCGACATTTTCGCTTCATTAATACCTCCGCAAAGCTATTCCTCATAGCTCGAATCATCCCGACTTATACCAGCTCAGTCGCCGGGGGCAAAGACATGCGTTATCGCGTTGACTTCGAGATGGATTTCATTTTGAATCGTTGCCGATGAAAAAACCTGTGGATTTGATCATGTTCGACCTCGATGGCACGCTCGCTGATACGGGGCAGGACCTCGCCGATTCGGTTAACCATACCCGAGCGCATTTCAATCTCACGCCCCTCGCCGAGGAGTTGGTTTTTGCTCATGTGGGACGCGGCGTGGAGCATATGTTGAAACATTCTTTGCCGGAGGAGTACCCGCATCATTTCCAAGAAATCATGCGAATATTTCTCGATCGGTACGAGATGCACCTGCTCGACCGCACCGTCCTTTATCCTGGCGTTTACGACGCGCTGGAGCATTTTCGCGGCAAGCGACGCGTGGTGGTGAGCAATAAAATACGTCGTCTGACCGTGGCTGTTGTGCGTGGATTGGGCGTGGAAAGTTACTTCGATGCGATCTTCGGCGGCGACAGCGCCGCAGAAAAAAAACCAGACCCGGCATTGTTAAACCTAGTCTTGCAGCGGTTTCAGGTTCCTGCGGCGACCGCGCTGATGGTCGGGGACGGCGACACAGATGTTGAAGCCGGCAAACGCGCCGGAGTTTTGACTTGTGGCGTCACCTACGGTTTGGGCAACAAGGCTGACTTACATGCCGCGAAGCCGGATGTTATGATTGATAATATCAAGGAGCTTTCCGACTATTTCTGCTGAATCCCGATCTCATTCAGAACAGGAGGCGAATCATGGCCGCAACGATTCCCGAGCAATTCAAAGATCTCTTTGGCAAGGTTGCGTTCGCTCACTTGGCCACCTTGATGTCTGATGGAAGCCCTCACGTCACCCCGGTGTGGGTCGATTACGACGGCGCTTATGTTAGAGTCAATTCCGCCAAAGAACGTGTGAAAGACAAAAACATGCGTCGCAACAAGCGCGTTGCCTTGTCCATCCAGGATCCGGAGAATCCTTATCGCTATCTCGGCATTCGAGGTGAGGTAGTTGAGATCACCGAAAACGGCGCTGACGCCCACATCGACGCGCTGGCAAAAAAATACCTCGGCAAAGAGCGCTATCCCTTTCGAAATCCCGCGGAAGTGAGAGTGATCTACAAGATTCGGCCGGATAAGGTTTCAACCTCGGGGTGATGAATCACCAAATCCCCCTCAGTTACCCTTTTTTTCAAAGGGGGAAGTTTCGCTTCAGGATCCTCTAACTCTCTTTGAAAAAGAGGGTTAGGGAGGTTTGGGAGAGATGTGCCTTACGAGAGATGTGCCTTATTGAAGCGGATTTCGACGCTTTGGCGGCCGGGTCTATCGAACTCCTGAGGCATGACCCTCGTTCATCTCAACGTTGCAGCTGGCGGCGCCATTGCTGGAAAATTTGTTCAGCGCTGCGAGAGCGGCGACTTTGTAGCACTCCGCTAATGTGGGGTAATTGAAAACTGCATCGATAAAGTAGTCAAGCTTGCCGCCATGCGCAATCACCGCCTGGCCGATATGGACCAGTTCCGTGGCGCCCTCGCCGATCACATGCACGCCGAGAAGCTCTCGCGTTTCGCTGTGGAAAAGTAACTTGAGCATGCCGACGGTGTCGCCGATGATTTGACCGCGGGCGATCTCGCGGTAGCGGGCAACGCCGATCTCATACGGCACACCGTCGCGCGTGAGCTCGTCTTCATTGCGCCCGACCATCGAGATTTCCGGGATCGTGTAGATGCCGTAAGGCAAAAGATGAGAGGAAGTCTCGCAAGCCAAACCGAAGGCATGACAAGCGGCGTGGCGTCCTTGCTGCATGGAAGTCGAAGCGAGCGCCGGGAAACCCACCACATCGCCGACCGCGTATATGTGCGGAAGCGCGGTTTGAAAGTTTTCATTGACTTTCAAACGGCCACGGTCATCGGGTTGAATGCCGATCTGTTCGAGGCCGAGGTTTTTGGTCGCGCCGATCCGACCCGCCGAATACACAAGCAATGGCGCGCGGATTTGCTTGCCGCTCTTAAGTTGCAGCACGACGGATTTGTCGGTCAATTTGTAAACGCCGACCACCTCTTCGTTGAGGCGCAAGGTAATGCCGATATTGCGCATTTGGTATTGTAGCGATTCGATGATCTCGCTGTCGACGAATTCGAGCAGTCGGGGTCGCCGCTCCACCAGTACGACCGGAATCCCGAGGGTGGCCAAGATGCATGCATACTCGCAGCCGATAACTCCGGCGCCGACGATGGTCAAGGATTTTGGCAGCTGTTTTAGCGAAAGCAATCCGTCGCTATCGATAACGGTTTCGCCATCAAAGGGAATCTCCGCCGGGCGGGAGGCCTCGGTTCCCACGGCAATCACGATGTAGTCCGCCGTGTGTTCATTGGATTCAGAATCCTGCTTGATCGCGATGCGGTGCGGGTCGATCACAGAGGCTGTGCCGATGATGAAATCAACGGAATTTCTTATCAGTTGATTTTGGATGATTTCTTGCTCGGCTTTGACCACATGGTCGCAACGCTGGGCGAGGTCCTCGAAGGTAATGTCCTTTTTGACTCGGTAGCTGGCACCATAGAGATTGCGCTGGCGGAAACCGGAAAGGAACATCACCGCCTCGCGCAATGATTTGCTCGGAATAGTGCCGATGTTGATGCAAATGCCACCGGCAACTTTTTTGCGTTCGATTATACCGACTTTCTTGCCGACCTTGGCGGCCTGAATTGCCGCCTTCTGGCCGGCCGGGCCGGA
>WNFV01003778.1_pt1 | contig 22311 bp, 20 predicted proteins | sample 5400101 | NCBI WGS metagenome assembly WNFV01 (sample SAMN13153361, study PRJNA577476) | soil metagenome | isolation source: 115 cm soil or saprolite under grassland replicate 1 | place: USA:California | collected 2016-06-15 | reverse complement strand
GCCGTCGGCGAGCTGCTGCAGCACGAACGGCGGCACCGACCAGCCGACGTCGATCTGGCCGGACATCACCTGCGTCAGCGTGCCGGGGGCGCCACCGGTGGCGACGAGCTTCGGGCTCACCTTCGCCTGGTTCACCAGCTGCAGCAGGATGAGATTGGTCGAGGAGCCGGGCGAGGAGAACGCCACCGTCTTGCCGTTGGCGTCGGCGAGGCTCTTGATGCCGCTCTCCGGCCGCGCGTACCAGAACGCCTCGGCGGCGCCGGTCGCTTCCGCGCTGATGATCTTCACCGGCATGCCCTTGGCGTAGGCGGCGACGACCCCGAGGATGCCGTTGGTCATCGCGATGTCGATGCTGCCGGCGATCACCGGCGTGAGCGTCGAGGCGCCGCCTTCGGTGTAGAGGATCTCGATGTCGAGGCCGACCTCCTTGAAGTAACCCTGCTTCAAGCCGACGTCGATGAACGTGCTGTTCCAGAAGCCGCGCTGCGCGACCGCGACTTTCAGGGTTTCGGCGCCGGCGTTTTGTGTCGACGCCGCGAGCAGCGCGAGCAACACCGCAAGCGATTTGTACATGACGGTCTCCTGACCATGGCTCCGTAGGATGGGTTGAGCGGAGCGAAACCCATCGCAACGACCCCTTTCCGGGAGAGATGATGGGTTTCGCAAGGCTCAACCCATCCTACGCACTACGCACTCAATCCTCCTTGATGTGCTTCTCCCGCACCACGCGGCCCCAGCGCGCGTGCTCGTCGCTCAACAGCTTGCCGAACTCCGCGCTCGACATCGGCGAGGGAACGGCGCCCGACTGCACGAGCTTCTCGCGCACGTCCGGGGCATCGAGGGCGGCGACCACGGCGCCGTGCAGCTTCGCCACCACCGCCGGCGGGGTCTTGGCGGGCGCCAGCAGCCCGTACCAGTTGTCCGCCGTGGTATCGGCGAAACCCTGCTCGGCGAGCGTGGCCACGTCCGGCAGCAGGGGATTGCGGTTGGCGGATGCCGCGCCGATCGGCTTGAGCTTGCCGCCGCGGATGTGCGGCAGCAGCACAGGCGTATCGGCGAACAGCGCCTGCACCTGGCCGCCGAGCAGATCGGTCAAAGCGGGTGCCGCACCGCGATAGGGCACGTGCAGGAATTTCACGCCGGCCGCGGCCTGATAAAGCTCGAGCGCGAGGTGCGGCATGCTGCCGGAGCCGGTCGAGGCGAACGGAATGGCGCCGGGCTTGTCCTTGGCGAGCGCGGCGAGCTCCTTGGCCGAAGCGACCGGCAGGTCGGGCTTGACCACCAGGATCGTGGTGGGACGCAGCACCAGCGTGATCGGCGCGAAATCGCGCAGCGAATCGTAATTGGGCTTGCTCAGATGCGGCGTGACCACGACCGCGCCGGCGGTGGTGAGGAAGACGAGGTGCCCGTCGGGCTCGCCTTTCGCCACATAGTCGGCGCCGATGGCGCCGTTGGCGCCCGGCTTGTTCTCGATGATGACGTTCTGGCCGAGGCTCGCCTTGAGCTTGTCGGCAATGAGTCGCGCCACCATGTCGGTCGGCCCGCCGGCCGGGAAAGCGACCACGATACGGATGACGCGGGAGGGGAAGTCTTGCGCGGAAGCGGGGGCGGCGACGAAGGCGGACAACGCGATCGAGGCAACGGCAAGGGCGGTCGTCACGCGTCGCAGAAAGGGCATTTCAAGCTCCCGAAAACGTTGCTTCACTCTCGGGAGTCTTAGCCGTATCCGCCAGCCCACGCCAGGGAGAGCGTGGCAACTTGCCGCGACGAGTGTAAAAAAGGTCGCTGACCTATCCGGGTCTCTCGGTAGTCGGATCGATCACGGTGCGGTGCCATGTTGCTCTCCCGTGAATGACGTCATCGACCGCGGCCATAGCGACCGTCGGTCAGCGCCTGGTAATCGAGCCGCGGCCAGAGCCTCGCCGCTACGCGTTCATGGCGGCGGTCGATCTCGATCACGCCGACTCGATATTGCTCAATCCGGTTACGATGGGCCTGTTCGAGCAGATGATCATGACCAGGCTGCTGCTGTCGCACCCGCACAGCTACACCGAAGCGCTGCGGCGGCATGAGCGGCCGATCGGGCCGCGCGACATCAAGCGCGCCGTCGATTATCTGGAGCCCATCTCGATGCGCCGGTGACGCTCGCCGATCTGGTCGCCGCTGCGGGCGTTGCCGGCCGGACGCTGCTGCAGCACTTCAGAGACGCCAAAGGGGTCTCGCCGATCCGTTACTTGCGCAATGCACGATTTGCCAAGGTCCGGGAGGCGCTGGCGCGGGCACAGCCGGGGGACAGCGTGACCGCGATCGCGATGAGCTGGGGCTTCACCCATATGGGCCGCTTCGCGGTCGAGTACCGCAAACGCTTCGGCGAGAGCCCTTCGGAAACGCTCAGGCAACGCCGCATCTATGGACTGTCCGGCCCGAAAAGCTGAAATGGGCGAAACGGGGGCATCGGGCATTCTCGGGGTGCGGAGGTCCGGGTTTTGACAATCCGCGAAAGCCCTTTAAATTACCCGAGTCGTCAACAACCGAAAGGAGGTGATCCAGTGTCTCATTGTCAATCGCCGCGGTCGCCGGCATCCGTGAGCTGGATCTCTGCCTCTATGGGGGTCCGCGTCGCCTAAGCGACGTGCACGGTTTCAGCCGGACCACGGCTCGACAATGGAAGGGCTGCCCGCGAGGGCAGCCCTTCTTCGTTCGTAGGATGGGTTGAGCGGCAGCGAAACCCATCATCTCTCGCCGAAATCGACTCCCTCGTCCCTGCAGTCACCCGCCCAATCCTCGGGGTAAACGCCGAGGCGCACCATTCGATGAAAGGTTGAATATGGCCAATCCCGCACCCGCCCCACATGGCCATGCTTCACCGGATTGAAATGAATGTAATCGGCGTGGCGCGCAAAATCGCCTTCGTCGCGCAACGTATGCTCCCAATAGCGTCGCTGCCAAATGCCCCGTTCGCCTTTGCCGGAGCGGCTCTTCGAAATCTCCTCCTCCCCTTGCGGTAACCCGCGAGAAAATACCGTCTTTATCAAGCGCCAGCGCAGCGCAAAGTCCGCATCTCCTTCAGGCAAAGTCCAGATGGCGTGCAAATGATCAGGCAACACCACAGTTGCCTCGATCGTGAACGGGTGCCGGTCTTGCGCGTAGCGAAACCCAGTGCGCAGAAGTTCGATATGATCGGTAAGCAGCCGCCGCCGGCGGTCGGCCAGGTTGACCGTGAAGAAGTAGCTGCCACCGGGGAGAAAATTGCGCCGATAGTTGGTCATCGTGCAACCGCGGCCGACTTCGGGGAGAGATGATGGGTTTCGCTTCGCTCAACCCATCCTACGCGTTCGTCGTCCCGTTACTCCGGCTTGATATTGCCCTCGACGATCACCTTTTTCCACTTCTCGAATTCGGCGCGCGTGAACGCCGCGGCGTCCTCGGGCGAGGTGCCGCGCGGCTCGACGCCGATCTTCGCCAGCGCCGCTTTCATCTCGGGATGCTGCAGCACCTTCTTCAACTCGCCATTGAGCTTGGCGAGCACGGCCGGCGGTAGCCCGGCCGGCGCGTAGATGCCGATCCACAGGTCGACGTCGAAGCCCGGCAGGCCGGACTCCGCGACCGTCGGCACATCGGGGTAGACCGCGCTGCGCGTCGATCCGGTGGTGGCGAGCGGCCGCACCCGGTTGTCGCCGGTGAACGCGACGGCACCGGCGATGCTCGAGAACGCGAGCTGCACCTTGCCGCTCATCACGTCGGGATAGGACGCGCCGATGCCCCGATAGGGCACGTGCGTCATGTCGATGCCGGTGCGCAGCTTGATCATCTCGCCGGCGAGATGCGGCGCGGTGCCGATGCCGGCGGAGGCGAAGTTGAGCTTGCCGGGGTTGGCCTTGGCGTAGGCGATGAGCTCGGCGAACGTCTTCACCGGCAAGTGCAGCGAGGCGACGATCACCGCCGGCGAGGAGCCGACGATCGAGACCGCCTGCAGGGCCTTGAGATCGTAGGGCGGGTCCTTTTGCAAGGTCGGATTGGAGACGATGCCGGGATCGGTCAGCACGATCGTGTAGCCGTCCGGCGCCGAGCGCGCCACCACGTCGATGCCCACCATGCCGCCGGCGCCCGGCCGGTTCTCGGCCACGACCGATTGCCCCAGACTCTCGCTCAGCCGCAGCGCCAGGTTACGGCCGGCGGTGTCGATGATGCCGCCGGGGACGTAGGGCAGGATCAGGCGGATCGGCTTGCTCGGATAGGTCTGCGCCTGCGCGGCGCCGCCCGACAGCGCGAGCGCGGCCGAGCAGACCAGCGCGCCGGCCGTCAATGCAATACGAGACATTTTCGGTTCCTCCGTTCGAGGGACTTATATCATCCCTTCTTGACGACGAGCTTGTCCGGCCCGACGTGCAGGATTTGCATGACGGTCTTGGGCGCGCCGGGACCAGCCGGCTCCAGCGCGAGCCTGTTGGAGGGTTCGAGCTGCCATCGGCCTTGGCCGCGAACCGAGCGGTCGTCGGGACCGATGCCGGAGGTGACCAGTTTTCCTCCGGCATCGAGCTCGAAAGAGTTGCGGCCCCGTGACCGCGGAAACGCGTACGACGCCGGGCGAAACACCATTTCGCCGGCGGTGTCCTCCTCGTGCGAGTGGACCCACTTTTGCGCCAGCGCTCTGCGATCGATCTGGTTCGTCATCTATTTCGTGAGCTTTTTTCCGCTCGTCACAAGTGACTTGCGCGGCCCCTCCAGCGCCGTATGCATCCGCACGCCCTGGCCGGAGGTGAACATGACCATCGCCGCATCGTCGACATAGTCCATGTAGTTCACGAACATGTCGCCGTTCGGTCCGTTCGTGCAGCTCACGTGCGGGAACGTGGGCTTGCCGAAGTTCGGCGCCATCGCGTTCGGCGTGTCGTCGACGAGGTCGGAACCGCTGCAGTCCGAGGTATCTCCCCAAATATGGCGCAAATTGAGCCAATGTCCGACCTCGTGCGTGGCGGTGCGCCCGAGGTTGAAGGGAGCGGTTGCGGTGCCGGTCGTGCCGAACGCCGTGTTCAGGATCACCACGCCATCGGTCTTGGCAGGTCCGGCCGGAAACTGCGCGTATCCCAAGAGCCCGCCCGCGAGCGTACAAACCCAGACGTTGAGGTACTTCGAGCTCGGCCAAGCATTCGCGCCACCAGTCGTCTTGGACTTGACTCCGTCGTCGTCGTTGAACGAAGTCTCATCCGTCTTGGTGCGGGTGATCCCGCTGGTCTTTTTGCCATCGGGGCCTTTCTTCGCCAACTTGAATTGAATGCGGGTATCGGTCACAAGTCCGGCCCACACCGTCGGCGTTTTCGACTTGTCCGGATTCTTGGCGCTGTAATCCTTGTTGAGCGCGACGATCTGGCTCTTGATCTGCGCCGTCGAGATATTCTCCGCCTTGGTGTTATAGACGACGTGGACGACGACCGGAATCGTCACCGGACCCGGCGGGGCGAAAGCGGTCGCGAGCCGCGCCAAGGTCGCGGTCTCGAGCGCCGCGAGCCGCACACGAAATTGCGGATCCCTCTCGACCAGACGGTTGTGGACCACCATCGCGCCGCAGGTCCGGCGCCGCGGTACTTTCCTAGTGCGCTTCTTCGCCATCGCTCGATCCTCCGTTATTTGGCTGTTCAAAAATCCACCGCCGCTCGCCGGCTGAAGCCCGCGGCAAGCGCGGGTGGACTTAGCATGTCGACACAGCGGTTAATATAGGCCAAATAGTTTTAACACGCAATAGTTGTATTGATGCCGCTCCCTCGCTTCTCGACGAGAAACCTGACCTTGCGCCGGCGGAGTGGACGGGAATATTCGGGCACCGAAGCCGACCGTCACTCCGGCTTGAGCCCCAATTTGCCAACGAGTTCCTTGACGGCTGGAATTTCTGCGGCAAGCCGCGCGGCCAACTGCGCCGGTGTGCCGCCGACGATTTGGTAACCGGCGCGGCGCGCCTGTTCGCGCGCCTCCGGCGTCTTGAGCGCGGCCTGGCTCTCCCGCGACAGCAGCGCGACGATCTCCGGCGGCGTGCCGGCGGGCGCGAACAGCGCGTTGAACGTGTCCGAAACGAAGCCCGGGAAGCCCGATTCGATCATGGTCGGCACATCGGGCAGCGAGAACCAGCGCTCGGCGCCCGTCACCGCCAGCGCGGTGAACTTGCCGTCCTTGATCAGCGGCTCGACCGGCGCGAGCGCGACCGAACCGACATGCACGGTGCCTTCGAGCACCGCCATCGTCGCCGGGCCGCCGCCGCGGTAGGGGATATGCACCATGTCGATGCCGGCGCGCAGCTTGAGCTGCTCGGCGGTGAGGTGCGACTTGGTGCCGGCGCCCGGGCTCGCATAGTTGAGCGCGCCGGGCGCGGCCTTGGCGCGCGCGACCAGATCCGCGACCGATTTGATGCCGGAATCCGAGCGCACGAACAGGACGTTGGGCGCGTTGACCAGCTCGCAGATCGGCGCAAAATCCTTGAGCGGATCGTAGGGCAGATTGTTGTAGAGCGCCGGGTTGACGGCGATCGCGGTCGAGGTCAGCAGCAGCGTGTAGCCGTCGGGCGTGGCACGCGCCGCGATCCCCATGCCGGGATTGCCGCCGCCGCCACCGCGGTTGTCGACGATCACCGACTGGCCGAGCGATTTCTGGAAAGCCACCGAGATGATGCGGGCGATGATGTCGGTCGGGCCGCCGGCGGGGAACGGCACGAGCAGCGTGATCGTGCGCTCGGGATAGGCGGCCTGCGCGCCGATCGGCGCAAGCGCCAAGGTGAGTGCCGCAACCGCGGCAGTGATGGCACGGCGGACGAGCGCCCGGTGAATGGGGCGGATGTCCGCCGATCTCATCGAAAACATTCGGTCTGCTCCTTGCCCCGCCTTCTGTTTCATCATTCCGGGACGGCCAAAAGGGCCGGGCCTTGAATCCATCATCACAAGCCTATCAAATTGCGCCGCGTCATGGCCAACAGCTTCGAGCCCGGTGGTTATCGATTCCGGGGCCCGGTGCGCCGGAATGACGCGGCATCTTAGCCCGCCCGCTCGAAGCCCGCCGCCTTCCACACCTCCCGCGCATCGGGACGCATCAGCGCGGCGATGAAGGCCGACCCCGCCTCGGGGACGCTCGAGCCCGCGGATACGGCGGCGGTGTAAGTGGTGTCGTCGGCGAGCGCCGCCGGCAGCTTGCCGATCACGCTGGCGCCCTTGATCGGCAGGAATTCGGGGATCAGCGTGATGCCGATGTCGGCCTCGCCGCTGGCGACCTTTTCGGCGACCGCGCCGCCGCTCATCTGCGGCATGGCTTTGCGGTTGATCTCGTCGGCGATGCCCATCCGCTTGAACAGGACCGGCAGGTAGACCGCCGCGGTGCCGCCGACCGAGGCGTCGGTGAACGCGATCGCGCGCGCGTCGAGCAAGGTCTTGCGGAACGCTTCGGCGGTCGAGATGTCGGGCGCGGCGGCGCCCTCGCGCACGGCGACGCCGATGAAGACGCGCGCGACATCGGTGCGCGTGCCGGCCACGAACGATCCCTTCTGCTCCATCATCGCCATGGCGGGGGCGCCGAGGATCAGCACGTCGGCGGTCTCGCCCGCCGCCAGCTTGGCGTGCAAGGTGCCGACCGGGCCGAAGGTGATGTCGACCTCATGACCGCTCTCGCGCATGAAATCGCGCGCCAGCTTGCTCACCGCCACGGTCATCGACCGCGCGCAGAAAACCTTGATCTTGGTCATTCCGGTTCGATCCTGCTTGATCGCCGCAACGCTGTCATTGCGACGTTTTTCCTCATCTATTCCGCTTGATCCAACCAACGATCCAAGGGCTCAATACGATATCAGACTGCGGCACGGCGGTCGGTCAAGACATCAGGCGTGGACATCCGGGGAGGAGCCACTTGCGCAACTTCAAGATGCTGGCGACGGCGCTCACCGCCGGCGCGCTGGCCTGCGCCGGGGCGGCGCGAGCACAAGCCCAGGACTGGCCGACCCGGCCGGTGACCATGGTGGTGCCGTTCGCCGCCGGCGGGCCGGTCGACACGCTCGGCCGCATCCTGGCGGTGTATCTCGGCGAAGTGCTCGGCAAGCAGGTGGTGGTCGAGAACGTGAGCGGCGCCGGCGGCATGAGCGGCTCGCTGCGCGTGTCGCAGGCGGCGCCCGACGGCTACATGTTCGTGCTCGGCAGCATCGGGACCCATGCGCTCAATCAGACCTTGTACAAGAAGCCGCTCTACAACACCGCCACCGATCTGCAGAAATTCGTCGTGCGCGAGATCGAGAAATGGGCGGTGCCGATCAAGGCCAGCGGCGTGAAGGAGGAGTAGCTTTGCAAAACTTAAGTCAACTCATCCGCGGCAATGACCTCATCGTCGCGCCGGTGGCGCTCAATCCGATCATGGCGCGGATGGCCGAGGAGGCCGGCTTCAAGGCGATCTATATGAGCGGCGGCTCGCTCGGCTGGTACAAATGCGTGACCGAGGCCAACATCACGCTGCCGGAGATGGCGCAGCTGGCGGTCGACATGCGCGCGGTCTGCCGGCTGCCGATCATCCTCGACGCCGGCGGCGGCTGGGGCGATCCGATGCATGTCCACCGCACCATCCGGCTGACCGAGGCGGCCGGCTTTCAGGCGATCGAGATCGAGGACCAGCTGCTCCCGCGGCGGGTCGAGCACCATGTCGGCATCGAGCACCTGGTGCCGACGCCGTTCATGGTCGAGAAGATCAAGGAAGCGCTCGCCGCCCGCACCGATCCCGACCTCGTGATCGTCGCCCGCACCAATGCGCGTCGCCTCCACGGCCTCGACGAGGCGCTGCGCCGCGCCGAAGCCTTCAAGCAGGCCGGCGCCGACATGCTGTTCGTGTTCACCCGCAACGCCGACGAGATGCGCATCGTCGGTGAGCGCCTGCCCCCTCCCCTGATGACCTTCGCGCCCGCCGACGGCTTTGCGGACTTTGCGCTGTCGCAGCGCGACCTCGCCGGCCTCGGCTTCCGGATCGCCGCGTCCTCCGGGACCGCCTTTGCCGCGATGGTCAAGGCGGTGCGCCAGTCCTACGCATGCCTGGCGCAGGGCAAGATCGATCCGTTCATCGGCAAGGGCAATGTCGAGAAGGAAATGAAGGCGGCGATGGCGACCACCGGCCTCGACCGGCTGCTGGAGATCGAGCGACGGACGATGAAGGAGTAGGATGGGTTGAGCCTTAAGGGCGTTTACGCCCGTCTTCGCGGGCTATGGCGATACCCATCGCGATTAAGCGACGGATACGATTGGATGATGACAAACGATCGGCGCGGTGCTCTCCCCGGCGGCAGCCGGATTCGGCGAGAGGTGATGGGTTTCGCTTCGCTCAACCCATCCTACGCGTTTGGCGCGGCTGCCCTTTTTGGCCTACTCTGTTGCACGTCTCCCGCTTTGGCCGAACCATCGTTCTACGCCGGAAGACAAATCACCTTCATCGCCGGCTCGGGGGTCGGCGGCGGCTACGATTTGTTGACCCGATTGGCGGCACGGCATCTCGGCCGGCTCATTCCCGGCAATCCCACCGTGATCGTGCAGAACATGCCGGCGGCGGGCAGCCTCGCCGCCACCAATCATGTCTACAATGTCGCCCCCAAGGACGGCACCGTGATCGCGCTCATTCAGCGCGGCATGCTGCTGGCCAAGCTCGCCAATCCGAGCGGCGTGCGCTTCGAGCTCGACAAGCTCAACTGGCTCGGCAGCCTCAACAGCGAGACCGGGCTGTCGCTGGCCTGGCACACGGCGCCGCACCGCTCCGCCCAGGATCTGTTCGACAAGGAGCTGATCGTCGGCGGCCAGACCGGCGCCGATCCGGAAACGACGCCGCGGCTCTACAATTCGCTGATCGGCACCAGGTTCAAGATCATCACCGGCTACAGCGGCACTGCCACGATCGCGCTGGCGATGGAGCGCGGCGAGGTGTTCGGCATCGGCGACTGGTCGTGGAGCAGCCTCAAGAAGCAGAAGCCCGACTGGCTGCGCGACAAGAAGGTGACCTTGCTGCTGCAGGGCGCGCTGCAGAAGGACCCCGAGCTGCCGCAGCTGCCGTCGGCGCTCGACTTCGTCAAGAGCGAGAGCGACCGCAAGGTCATGCAGCTCTACTTCACCCAGAAGACCATCGCGCGGCCGGTGGTGGCGCCGCCCGGCATCCCGCCGGAGCGGCTCGCCGCCTTGCGCGCGGCATTCGCGGCGCTCGCCACGGACCGCGAATTTTTGGCCGACGCGGAGCGCTCAAATCTCGAAGTTGCGCCCTTGTCCGGCGAGGCCGTGGACAAGGTCGTCACACTGATCGCCGGCACGCCGGCGGAGGTGGCCGAGCAATTCGCCAAGGCGCTCACGCGTTGATGGGCGCGCGGCGTGGGACTGAGTGGGAGTAGGATGGGTTGAGCGTAGCGATACCCATCGCGGTTGCGCGACTGATACGATGGGGGCGGTCTAAGGCAGTGATGATAGAGTAGATTTTGGGGGGGATAGGTGATGGGTTTCGCTGCGCTCAACCCATCCTACACATCGGGAGGAGCCGACATGATAGTCCGCATTGCGCAGCTGTTCGCGCTGACCCTGTTGGGCGCGCCGCTTGCGAGCCCGGCTTTCGCGCAAGGCGCCGATACCGTCCTGTTCAACGGCAAGGTCGTGACATTGGACGCCGCGGCGCCCACGGCGGAAGCGCTGGCGGTGCGCGACGGCAAGATCATCGCAGTCGGCCGCTCCGCCGACATCCGCAATCTCGCCGGTCCGGGGACGCAGGTGATCGACCTGGCCGGCCGCACCGTGATCCCCGGCCTGATCGATTCCCACATGCATGCGATCCGCGCCGCGCTGTTCTACGCGACTGAAGTGAACTGGATCGGCGCCCACTCGATCCCGGAGGCGATGGCGCGCATCAAGGCCGCCGCCCAGCGCGCCAAGCCCGGCCAGTGGATCATCGTCGCCGGCGGCTGGACCGAGCAGCAGTTCCAGGAGAAGCGCCGGCCGACGCAGGCCGAGCTCATCGCCGCCGCCCCCGACAACCCGGTCTATATCCAGCTGTTCTACAGCGCGGCGCTGCTCACCCCGGCGGGATTCAAGGCGCTCAACCTCAACAGCGATGCGGACGTTCCGCCGCGCGGCAAGATCGAGCGCGACGCGGGCGGCAATCCGACCGGCTGGATCGCCGGCGATAATCCGACCATCAGCGGCCTGTTCGACAAGCTGCCGCTGCCCACGTTCGAGGAGAGCGTCGAGGGCACCCGGCAGTTCTTCCGCGAGCTCAACCGCATCGGCATCACCGGCGTGAGCGATCCCGGCGGCTTCAATCTGACGGCGGCGAGCTATCAGCCGTTGTTCAAGGTCTGGCAGGACCGCGCGCTCACCGTGCGCGTGGTCTATTCGCTGTTCGCGCAGCGCCGCGGCAAGGAGCTCGAGGACTACCAGACCATGACCCAGCTGCTGCCCATGGGGTTCGGCGACGACTGGCTGCGCTTCAACGGCATCGGCGAGAATGTCGCCTGGGGCATGTACAACAACGACAACCCGACCGAGGCGCAGAAGCAGCAGCTCTACGAAATCTACAAATGGGCGGCGTCGCGGCGCATGACCATGACCCAGCACTGGAACAACAACCGCTCGGTGCATCACCTGCTCGACGTGCTCGAGCGCGTCGATCGCGAGACGCCGATTGCGCCGCTGCGCTGGTCGATCGCGCATTTGAACGACGCCTCGGTCGAGAACCTGCGGCGCATCAAGGCGCTCGGCATCGGCTGGACCATGCAGAACGCCATGTATTTCAACGGCGAGGCCTTCCTCAAGGCGCGCGGCAACGAGGCCATGCGCCTGATCCCGCCGGTGATGACCGCGCTCAAGATGGGATTGACCGTCGGCGGCGGCACCGACGCCCACCGCGTGATGTCGTACAATCCGTTCGTCTCGCTGCAATGGATGGTGGACGGCAAGACCGTCGGCGGCACCTTGACGCGCGCCGAGGAGGAATTGCCCTCGCGCGAGGAGGCGCTGCGGCTCTACACGCTGGGCAGCGCCTGGTTCACCCACGACGACGGCAAACGCGGCTCGCTCGCCGCCGGCAAGCTCGCCGACCTCGCGGTGCTGAGCAAGGACTACCTCACCGTGCCGATCGACCAGATCGGCGGCATCGAGTCGCTGCTCACCATGGTAGGCGGCCGGATCGTCCACGCGGCCGGGCCCTACGCGCAGCTCGAGCAGAAGCGGGCGCTCCCGTAGGTTGGGTTAGCTAACCCAACCTACTCCGCGGCTTCGCGCAGCGGGCGCGGATGGATCAGATCGTAGAGCTCCGGCCGCTGCCATTGCGGGCCGAGCAGGCCCTGCTTGACCGCGCATTGCGCCGACGAGCCGACCTCGTCGCGGGTCGCGCGCAGATAGCGCACCCGCTCGAGGCTGACGTCGACCACGGTGGTGCCGGCGATCGTGCTCTCGAATAAAATTTCCTCCGGCCCCGCCACCATGGCGAGCCCGCGCTCGGAATGGTCGAACAGGTTCTGCGTGGTCACCACGATCGCCAGGTTCTCGATCGCACGCGCCCAGATCAGCGTCCGCCAGGTCGCCCACAGCTTGTTCTTGTCCTTGCCGGCCGGCATGAAGATCAGCTCGGCGCCGCGCAAGGCGAGCGCGCGCGAGACCTCCGGCACATAGACCTCGCTGCACATGGCGAGCCCGACCTTGCCGTGCACCGTGTCGAACACCGGGAATTCGTCGCCCGGCACCCATTGGAATTCCCAGGCCGGGCCGCCGGTATAGATCCACGGGCCGTTCGGATGGGTGCGGCGGTAGCGCGCCGGCGCGCGGCCGTCCGGATAGGCCATGCAGATCAGGTTGTGGGCGGTGGCGGCCTTGTCGTCGATCGGCGCGATGGTGCCGAACACCACGTGGGTCTTGTGCTTCGCGGCGGCCTCGGCCATCGCGGCGGTCGGATCGAAACTCGCCGGCATGCGCCACGGCCCCGGATAGGTCTCGGGGAAGCAGACGAAATGCGCGCCCTCGCCGGCCGCGCGCTCGATCGCGTGCACCGCGTCGGCGACATTGGCCTCGTCGGTGCCCGGCCGGTGGCAGATCGGCTGCACCACTGCGATGCGGAAGGTCATGGCGGCTTCTCCGTTTTTTGTCGCTTTGTGTAGGATGGGTTGAGCGCAGCGAAACCCATCACTTCTCGCCGAGACCACCTCTGTCGCGATGGGTTTCGCTCCGCTCAACCCATCCTACGAAATATCTCTGCCGGAACACCAGCGTGCCGATGATCGCCAGATTGACCGCGTTGGCGGCAACGCCGGCGGCGAACGCCGGCGCATAGAAGCCGAAGTGGTCGTAGAGCAGGCCCGCGAGCCATCCGCCGAGCGCCATGCCGGTGCCGCTGCACAACAGGAAGCCGGGAATCCGCCAATAGGCTTCCGACGCCGGAAACAGCTCGCGGATCGCCAGGATGTAGGCCGGGATGATGCCGGCAAAGCCCAATCCGAAACCGGCGGCGACGGTGAACAGGCCGACCTCGTCCTGCGTGAGCATGAAGGCGGTCATGGCGAGGAACTGGAACACGGAACCGATCAGCACAGTCTTGAGCCCGCCGATGCGGTCGGAGACCCAGCCCCAGACTTGGCGGCTGATGAAGGCGGCGCCGAGCAGCACCGACAGCATCGCCGCGCCGTGCGACGCCAGAATGCCGAGATCGGTGCACAGCGCCGGCAGGTGCGCCTGCGGCATCGCCATCGGGATGCAGCAGAAGATCACCGCCATGGCGACCAGCACGAACACCAGATTGGGCGGCCATCCCAGCACGGTATTGGGCGTGGACGCGGCGCCGAGCGCGCCGCTCGGCAGCGGCGCCTCGGGCGGCTGCCGCAGGAAGATCGCCGCCAGCGGGATGATCACGGCAGCCGCGAAGATGCCGTAAGCCAGCATGGTCTGCCGCCAGCCCGCATAGGCAATGGCGCGCTCGAAGATCGGCGGCCAGATCGCGCCGGCCATGTAGCCGCCGCTCGAAATCAAAGCCAGCGCCGAGCCGCGGCGGCGGTCGAACCAGCGGCTGATATAAATGTAGAACGGCGCGTTCATGCCGCCGATGCCGAGGAAGCCCATGAACAGGCCCTGGCCGAGATAGAGCTGCCATTTCTCGCCGCCGGTCGACAGCGCGAGCCCGACGCAAATCATCACCGCGCCGAACAGGACCGTCCAGCGCACCCCGACCCGCTCGGCGATGGCACCCATGACGATGCCGCCGGTGCCGAAGCCGAGCCAGGCGAGCGCGCTCGCCAGCGCCGGGACCGACCGCAGGCCGCCGGTGTCGGCGGCGATCAGCTTGAGCGCCACGATCGTGACCCACGGTGCGCCGAACGACACCGCCAGGATCACCAGCACGACGGTGGCGACGATCCAGGATGACTTCGTTTCGACGGAGTGAAGCTTTATTTGTTCATGCATTATTTGTTATGCGTTCGTATGCCAGCGGAACCAATCAACGACCGTCATCCTGAGGCGCCCGCGCACAATACGAGTGCCGAGCTCGCCCGATCACGAGGCAGGTGCGCGGGCCTCGAAGGATGATCGGCCCCCGCCGTTGCCGCTTGCTCCCCGCGCAGCACCAGCGGGGGCCGTCGCCCACCGATCTCGGGTTTACCCGAGATCGGAGCTTTAGGTGCGCAGGTCGGCTATAGCCGACCCGCGTGGCTCGCTTCGCTCGCACCTCGGGGTGACGGGGAGAGTGAGTCATTCTCGGCTGCGCTACCTCGATCCTTCGCGGCGCTCGGGCAAGAACTCCAGGATGAAATTGCGCAGTGCCATGTCGCCGACGTTCTTCACCTCGTGGATCACCGGCTCGCGCCAGTTCACGATCGGCGGATGCTGCTGCACCGCCTGGCCGTCGCGCCAAATCTGCTGCACCAGCTGCGGGCCCTGGTTGAGCCTGATCTCGACCCGCTGGCTGTGGCTGTGGCGCGCCCGGGTGTCGCCGACCTCGAGCTTCTCCTCATAGATGAAGAATTTTCGGCCCTCGAACACCAGCATGTTCTTCGGCGGCGGGATCAGCTCGGCGGGCGATTTCACCGGCGGGTGGTTGGGCTTGATCGCCACCTCGAAATATTTTCCGCCGACGGGCGGCTGGTAGGATTCGCCGGCCTTGAAGACCGCGATCTCGCCGTACTTCATCTTGCGGGACGCGCTGCCGGTCGAGAGCTCGATGTCGCCCATCGCCAGGATCACCCGATCCTCGCACTGGCCGGCCGCCGCCGTCGCGCAGGGCGCCGCGTCCCGGCTCACCCGCACATAGTCGTTCTCGAGCGCGACCGAGCCGGCGGCGCCCTGCGCGAATGCGCTCGCCGGCGCGGCAGCAGCCAGCGCCGCGCAGAGAAGCGCGGGACCATAGGACCTCATCATCGGCGTTCCACCCTTGGTATTTGTCTTTTGATGGCTGAATCTACCGCCTTCTTGGGGGTGCCGCGAGGCCGCGGAGCTGAGGACAGCCCTGTGCAAAAGGCAGGCTCGGCTCTGTGGAAAGCGCTTTGAGCAAGCACTGGAAAGTCTGCGGATAAGCCTGTGGACAGATTTGTGGATGAAGGCTGGATAAGCTGTTGATTGTCCGGTGAATTGGCAGCCGCTGCGGTGGACAGATTGCGGTGAATGTTGGGGATGAGAAGAAAGACTTGAGCAATGCCAGAGCCTTTGCCTCTCGCCCCTCCCCCCTGCCCCCTCCCCGCCACGACCGTGGTCGCGCGGCTCACGGCCGACCGGGCTACAACGCAAAATATCAGCGATGCGCTCAGCGAGAGCTTCGACGCCCTTGAGGTGGCGGCGTCGACCGTCGAGGAGCCGGACGGACGCTGGTCGCTCGCCGTGCATTTCCGCGATCCGCCGAACGAGACGGCGGTGCGGGCGCTGGTGGCGCTCGCCGTCGGCGCGGCGGCGGCGAACGCGCTCACCTTCGAGCCGGTGGCGGCGAAAGATTGGGTGCGGGCGAGCCTCGAAGGTCTCACCCCGGTCGCCGCCGGGCGCTTCGTCGTGCACGGGGCGCACGACCGCGCCCGCGTGCCGGTGAATCGCGTCGGCATCGAGATCGCGGCGGCGCTCGCCTTCGGCACCGGCCATCACGGCACCACCCGCGGCTGCCTCATTGCGCTCGACCGGATCGTGAAGCGGCAGGACAGGCGACGCGGACGGATGAAAGTGCTCGACGTCGGCACCGGCACCGGCGTGCTGGCGATCGCGGCCGCGAAGGCGCTGCACACTCCGGTGCTCGCAAGCGACATCGACGCCCGCGCGGTGACGATCGCGCGCGACAATGCCCGGCGCAACCGGGTCGGCGCGTTCGTCGAGGTGACGCTCGCGGCCGGCCTCGACGCCGGCCGCTTCCGTGCGCGCGCGCCGTTCGCGCTGGTCCTCGCCAATATCCTTCTTGGTCCGCTGCGACGGCTTGCGACGCCGATGGCGCGGCTTGTTGCCCCGGGCGGATGGGTCGTGCTTTCCGGGCTGCTTCCGGCGCAGGCGAGCGCCGCGCTGGCGGCCTACCGCGCGCATGGCCTCAGGCTGGAGCAGCGCATTCCGCTCGAAGGTTGGGTCACGCTGGTGCTGCGGCGTCCGGCCCGCGCGGCGGCGGTTGCCGCCTCACCGCGCAGCCCATAGATTGCGCGGATGTTCGAGGCCCGCTTCCAGTCGTTCGAGGATCGCGCCGAACGCGCGGCGAGCGGCCCGCGGCTGGCGGCGCTGCGCACCGAGCTGGCGCGCCGCGGGCTCACCGGCTGGATCGTGCCGCATGCCGATCCCCACCAGAACGAATACGTGCCGGCGTCCGAGAGGCGGCTCGCCTGGCTCACCGGCTTTACCGGCTCGGCCGGCGTCGCCATCATCCTGATCGAGCGCGCGCTGCTGTTCGTCGACGGCCGCTACACCCTGCAGGCGCGCGAGCAGGCCGACCTCTCGCTGTTCTCGATCGAGCACCTGGTCGAGACGCCGCCCGACCGCTGGCTCGAGCAGAACCTGACCGCCAGCGACCGCATCGGCTACGACCCGTGGCTGCACACCGTCGAGGGCGCCGAGAAGCTCGCCAAGGCCTGCGCCGCCACCGGCGCAGCGCTGATCCCGATCGAGCCCGACCTGATCGACGCGGTCTGGACCGACCGCCCGCCGCCGCCGCTCGGGCCGATCAAGCTGCACGATTTGCGCTTCGCCGGCGAGAGCGCCGAAGACAAGCTCGCGCGCATCCGCGCCGAGATCGCCAAGCTCAAGGCCGACGCGCTGGTGGTGTCGGACCCGCATGCCGTGGCCTGGGCCTTCAACATCCGCGGCGCCGACGTCGCCCACACGCCGCTGCCGCTCGCCTTCGCGATCGTGCCTGTGCAGGGGCGGCCGTCGCTCTATGTCGACGGCCGCAAGCTCGCAAACGACGTGCGCCACCGCCTCGAGGAGCTCGCCGACGTGCGCGCGCCGGCCGATTTCGCACCGGCGCTCTCGGCGCTCGGCGAGAGCAAAAAGACGGTGCGGCTCGACCAGGCGACCGCCGCCGATGCGCTGGCGCGGCTGGTCATCGGCCGCGGCGGCAAGGTGACGCGCGGCGCCGATCCGATCGCGCTGATGAAGGCGGTGAAGAACAGCGTCGAGATCGCCGGCGCGCGCGCCGCCCATATCCGCGACGGCGCCGCAATGGTGCGCTTTCTGGCCTGGTTCGAGCGCGCGGCGCCGGGCGGCAAGCTCACCGAGATCGACGCCGTCGAGGCGCTGGAAACCTTTCGCCGCGACACCGGCCTGCTCAAGGACATCTCGTTCCCGACCATCGCCGGCGCCGGGCCGGACGGCGCCATCGTGCACTACCGCGTCACCAGCAAGACCGATCGTGTGATTGCGCCCGGCGAGCTGTTCCTGATCGATTCCGGTGCCCAGTACGAGGACGGCACCACCGACATCACCCGCACGCTCGCGGTCGGCGAGCCCACCGCCGAGATGCGCGACCGCTTCACCCGCGTGCTCAAGGGCCATATCGCGATCGCGCGCGCGGTGTTCCCCGACGGCACCACCGGCGCGCAGCTCGATTCGTTTGCGCGCCAATTCCTGTGGGCGGCCGGGCTCGATTTCGACCACGGCACCGGGCACGGCGTCGGCAGCTATCTCTCGGTGCACGAGGGCCCGGCGCGCATCGCCAAGCTCGGCACCAGCGCGCTCAAGCGCGGCATGATCCTGTCGAACGAGCCCGGCTACTACAAGACCGGCGCCTACGGCATCCGTATCGAGAATCTCGTGCTGGTCGTCGAGGCGCCGCCGGTCGCCGGCGGCGAGAAACCGCTCGACGCCTTCGAGACGCTGACCTTGGCGCCGATCGAGCGGCGGCTGATTGCGCCGCAGCTGCTGACCGCCGACGAGACAGCGTGGCTCGACCGCTACCACGCCCGCGTCGCCGAGACCTTGTCGCCGCACCTCGATGCCGAGACCCGCGCCTGGCTTGCCGCCGCCACGACCCGCCCGCTCGGCCGCGACTGAAGCCGGGCGGGCTCGACGTGTTCCAGCTGGCGGAGGATCCATCCGTCGTCATGGCCGGGCTTGTCCCGGCCATCCACGTCTTTTGTTGCAGCACGAAAAAAGACGTGGATGCCCGGCACGAGGCCGGGCATGACGATGGACGGATTGTCGCCAACTAACCGAAAGGCGGGCTAGTCCATTGCTCGACCCGACAACGAACGACGCAGCACGGACCGAGGTGCGCCGCGCGCCGTGGCGGCTGCTGGCGCTGCTCATCGCGATGACGGGCGTGAGCTCGCTCTCGCTCAACATCCTGGTCCCGGCCATCCCCAGCCTGGTGGTGAAATTCGCCACCGACACCGGCAGCGTCCAGCTCACGGTCTCGCTCTATCTGATGGGCCTCGCGGTCGCGCAACTGGTGTTCGGACCGCTGTCCGACCGCTTCGGCCGCCGGCCGGTGATCATCGCCGGGCTTGCGATCGCGACCGTCGCCAGCACGGCCGCGATCTTCGCCGCCAGCATCGCCGGCCTGATCGCCGCGCGCGTCGCGCAGTCGCTCTCATCCGCGATCTCTACGATCGCGAGCACGCCGCCTCCATGATCGGGCTGGTGACCTCGGTGGTGGTGCTGCTGCCGATGGTGGCGCCGCTGATCGGCGGCATCCTCGACACCCTGTTCGGCTGGGAGGCGATCTTCGTCTTCGCCGCGGTGATCAGCGGCGCGGTGTTCCTCTGGGCGGTGCTGGCGCTGCCCGAGACCCGCAAATTCTCGATCGCGCCGGACGAGCACGGGCATTTTCTCGCCGAGCTGCGCGCACTGTGCGCGAGCCCGCACTTCTTCGGCTACGCGCTGTGCGCGGGGCTCGGCTCGGCGCCGTTCTTCAGCTTCCTCGGCGCCGCGCCCCATGTGGTGGTGGGCATGCTGGGACGCAGCTCGGCCGAATACGGGCTGTGGTTCTTCGTGCCGTCGATCGGATTCATGGCCGGCAATTTCGCGGTGTCGCGGCTCAGCGGGCGCTTCACCATCGATACCATGATCTGGTGGGGCATCGTGCTGACCATCGTCGGCTGCGCGCTCAACGCCTTCGTGTATCGGGCCTTGCCCGGATGGGAGATGGCCACGATCTTCCTGCCGCAGATCGTCATCGGGCTCGGCAACGGCCTCCTCCTGCCCACGTCGATCGCCGGCGCGGTGAGCATCCGCCCGCAGGTCGCCGGCACCGCCTCGGGCATGACCGGCTTCATCCAGATGGCGATCGGCGCCGGCGCGGCGCAGCTCTCCGGCCATGCGATCGCGCACGCCAGCGATGCGATGCCGATGCTGCTGTTGATGCTCGTTTTCGGCTTGGCGACGGCGGCCGCTTTTCTCGCGCTGGTGCGGCGGCGGCGAAGGCTATGAGCATCGTGCGGCGAACCATTGCCGCGGCGAGGAATCTAGGGAAGGCGAACTAATTCGGGATTATGGCGCAGATGCCACAAGCACTGCCGAACTGCCACATGGGCGCGCGTCATGACTGCGCTCCTAGTCGGCATCGTTGCCGTATTCGTGCAATTCGGCCTTCTCAGCGGGAATGGTTGCGTCCAATTTCCCGATAATCAATTTCGTCCCGTAGGCGTGGCAGAAGCGCGTAAATCGCTGATTTCCGAAGCCATCTTCGTAAGTGATGATTCCCCAAACGAAGAGGCTGTTTTGCAATTTGTTAGTGAATACCGTTGTGACCCGCTGCGTTGATGCCGCTCCTGGCGGCAACACAATTTTTCCGTCGGTTGGTTCCTCAGTCGGGAAGGTCTTGCCGTCGGTTTCTGGCCAACTTCCGCATGTGCCATACCAGCGCACATTGCGTGCAGGCAGGTGCCCGACATTGCGGAAGATTACGCTGCCATGCACTCGATCTCCTCGATCCCGATGGGGCGTGAGGCCGCCCGGCTCGGCACTTATATAGGCGCGCTGAATGATTTCAGTATCGCGGGCCTGCCGCTCGGCAATGTCCTTCGTCAGGCGGACTTGTCGCCACCCAATCCAGATCAACCCGCCTGTAACAACGACAAGGAGTCCCGTGAAAACCGACAGAACCAAAGTGTAGAGGGCGACCGGATCATCCGTTGTCCTCTGCCAGAAGGATTTGTTTTGTTCTGTCTGAGTGCGGCTATCGGCGGCATGCTCTTGGGCATTTGCTATCTTTGGGCCTTGGGAATGTTCAGGCCCGAACAAAAGCGCCGCCACTAAAACTAGAAAAACGAAATGTCGCATTGCCCCAACCTGTCAAATATCCTCCAGTGTGACGGACGTGCATCCGATTGCAACCAGGGCGGCCAAGAAAAACGCCGTGGGATGTGTGCCCCTGGAGAGCTTGTTGGCGATGCTGGCTTTGGTTTCCTTGAAGCCGTGTTTCTTCATGCGATCGGCTAAATCTTCATAGGTAACGCCCGCACGCTTGAGCTCGGCCTTTAGGTCACGGAAGGCCCGTTCGGCCCAAATTCCACCTTGGTACAAGCCAAAACCGGCCTGCGTGCTCGATTACATCGACAATATGTACCTCATGGACATCTGCCGCGAGAATGACTGTTGCCTCAAATTGTCATGCATAGAGCATCGCATCGGCTAGTCCTCGCCAACCGTGACCGCAGACTTGATTCCATGGGGATGCTTGAACAGAAGCCCGAATTCCAGAGCGATTGCAGCACGTTGGCCTTGGTATCGGATTTTTTAATTAGTCCATCACGCTTAGTCGATTTCGCTTGACATCCATACAGCAATGCTGTAATTGGCGAAATGCGATACGTCGTATTGCGCCCGCCGGCCCCGCCGCGCGGGTTTTTTGTTGGCCGGCTTAATCTTGGCCGCGCTGCTCCTAGCATTTGCCGATCAATTTGCGCCTCTCTCTCGGTCGTCATTCCGGGGCCCGAGCAACTGTTCGACGGAACTGCGTTAGGTCAGACTCGGACATCGGCCATTTACGGTCGCCATCGTCAGCGAACTATCTCCGGTATGAGGGAGAGATAGGAAAATTCCCGATCACTAGGCTGGACCCCTGTAGTCTGTGCTCTTTATTCCGTGCGTGGCATTCATCCACTCCTGCGGAACAGCTCGGCCCCAAGCTTCGTAAAGCGGTGCGACGCTAAAAGACGCAGGATTTCTCGTCAGCTCTGTCCCACCAAGCTTTGGTTTTTCGTTCACACGATTGATCATGGCCTGATAGTGCAACAGATCGCCTTCCTTTCGAGCAAGTATCATCGTCAAAGCTTCCAGCCGCGAGGGGAGCTCTGACGGAAACTGAAAGAGGCCGACCTCGTCGGCGCGGGCAATCCAGGCCTCATTCACGAGAATGACCGCGTCGGCCCCATAACGAATAACCTCATTCGCAAGCGCGCGCATTATAACGTACTTTTGCGCGCATGATGGGGTCGGGCTCGCCGCCCGAATTCCAGAGCGACTGCAGCACGTTGGCCTTGGTATCGGGATTTTATTAATTTAATCCACCAGGCTTGGTCGATTTCGCTTGACACCCATACAGCAATGCTGTAATTGGCGAAATGCGATTCGACGAACTGCGCCCGCCGGCCCCCGCCGCGCGGGTTTTTTGATTCGGGCGGCCCCTCGTTCGCCATCGGACCAAGGCCTTCACACCTCGATCAATGACCGTCATCCGGGGTGGGACCGGCCCTTGGCCGTGAAAGCCTCGAAGGATGACTGCAACGAGCCGTGCCGGCATCCATGGCGCTGCCGGGCGGGCCGACCGTTCGCTGAACGATTTCACCAATGGGACTGCGGAGGGAAACAGACATGGTTTCCCGCCAGGCCCTCTTGTGCAGAAAGCGATATGCCGAAGACCCGGAATATCGGAAGAAACAGTGTGAACGCCAGC
>WNFV01002927.1_pt1 | contig 22314 bp, 28 predicted proteins | sample 5400101 | NCBI WGS metagenome assembly WNFV01 (sample SAMN13153361, study PRJNA577476) | soil metagenome | isolation source: 115 cm soil or saprolite under grassland replicate 1 | place: USA:California | collected 2016-06-15 | reverse complement strand
GCGGACGATTTCCTGGCTCAACAATATGCGCAAACTCCGCATCCGGTGGGAGAAGAAAGCCGAGAACTATCAAGCGTTGGTGATGCTCGCCTCGGCCCTCATCCTCTATCGGCTGATAGTTTTGGGATAGGCTCTTAGTCGCCAACCATGTCTTGTGGTATCCTTGGTCGCATGATAATAGCACCATCCTCGCCCTCCTACACGGGCTATCGCTTTCCCGCGGAGATTATTAGTCACGCAGTCTGGCTCAGGGTTTCGCGCCAGTACGCGGTATAGCCATGTAGACTGAGACGCGCTTCTATGCTACACTTTCTCTGATGATGTGTGGCGTGTACCGCTCGGATTGTGTTCTGCTTCTGTGGAGCGTGCCTATGGATGATCGCGCTTATCTCCGTGCCGCCAAAGCGCGCCTGGTCGATGCCATGGATCGTGGGGTCGGATGGGAGGATGCGACGGCCGAGGCCGGCTTGCTTCTCAGCCGTGCCACCGCCTATCGCCTCTGGCTACGCGCTTGCTGTGAGGGGCCAGCGGCCTTTGAGGATGGCCGCCACGGCCATCCGGCCAAAACCTGCACGCCCATCCGGACCTGGCTCGTGGCCTACTGTCAGGCGGCCCCGCACACCCCCAGCCACGAACTCCAAATCCTCGTGCAGCAGCACTTCGGCATCACCATTAGTGTCCGTCAACTCAATCGGGTCCGCGCCGCCCTCGGCGTCGGCTGGGTCCGCCCGCCCGCTCCCAAAAAAACGTAACGTGTGCCAGCGCCGAACCGCCCAGCATGCAGGAGGGCGCCGGCAGCCTGCTGCTGCTGGCCGCCGCGCACGAAACCGGCTTGCTCCACGCCCTGACCACCGCCTTGCCATGCGCCACCGCCACCACGCCGCCACGGCTCGCGCGCATGTTGGCAACCACCGTCCGCGCCTTGCTGCTCACCCTGCTCTTTCTGACGGCCGTCGGCCTCAAACGCACCTGGGATTTGCGCGGCTATACCGGTACGACGCTGGCCTTACTGAGTGGGCGAGTCTGGGCCTATGGCTACCGGCATGTCGAGCGCTTCTTGGCTGTCGTGGCCGTTTCTGGTGGGGCAGACCGGCTGACCGATGCGCTCGCGCATTGGACCACCCAGCTCTGGCTGCCGCCCGCCGCCTCCGCGGCGGCGCCGCTTATGACCTATTATATTGATGGTCACCGCAAGCCGGTCTACACTGACGAGCGGATCCCACGTGGCTTGATTGGCCGCACCGGTGCGATCCTCGGCTGTCGGACGCTGGTCCTGCTGCACGACGATCGCGGGCACCCGCTCCTGCTGACCACCCATCGTGGTGACCAACATCTGACCATCGGGGTGCCCCAGATCGTCGCCCGCTACGCACAGGCGACTGGCCAGACCCCGATCGATCGCATCGTCGTCGACCGCGAAGGCATGGGCGGTGATTTTCTTGCCAGCCTGGTCGCTGCTGGCTGCAGCGTCATCACGATCTTGCGGAGCGACCAGTATGACGGGCTGACATCGTTCACGGATGTTGGACCGTTTGTGCCGCTCACGACCGACCGGCATGGAACTGTGCTGCGGGAGGTGGCGGCGGCGCGGTTCGCGCTGCCGGTCCCGACCCAGCCAAACGATCCGTTGGTGCTGCATGTCGCGCTCATTCGTGATCTACGCTGTGTGTTGCCTGTGCCAGCTCCCGACGAGGACGATCTCGACGCTCCCGATTGGGTGCCAGAGCACGAGCTCTGGCTGGCAGACTTACCGCGTGACCAACGCGGGTGGTGGGAAGACGGGTGGGTGGCGACGGCGGCACCAGCGCCGCCGACCCAACCAAAACTCATTCCGATTGTGAGCACGGCCGAGGTCGGTGATGCCGTGACGCTGGCACGTGTGTACATGCGGCGCTGGCCAGTCCAAGAGAACAGCATCAAGGACTGGCTCCTTCCGCTGGGGTTAGACACCAACCACGGCTATGCCAAAACGTTGGTGGAGCACTCGGAAGTCGCCAAACGTCGAACGGCATTGGAGCAGCGGCGCGACACGCTGGTGCGGTGGGCGGACGGCGCGCGAAAACGAGGGCGACGTGCTAGCCTGCGGCATCACAAACGCTGGCGGCACCTCAAGGATCGCGGGGACGAGCTGTACCGGGCACTGAACAGCCACACCAGTAAACTGAGCATGCAGGGGGTGAGCGCCGAACTCTGCCGCATCCAAAGCAAGGCGATGCAGCGACTAGCTGACGCCGAGTTGCGGGAATTGCGATACAAGATGGAGCGGGCGCTTTCCGAGAGTAATGCCGAACACCGAAAACTGGAACGGTATTGTCGCGAACAACGGACGGTGTTGCGGGCGCTCTCTGATCTGAACGCGCACGAGCAGCAGATGTACGAGCTGAACAACGACAAAGATCAAGTCATGACCGTCTGCAAAGTGGCGCTGGCCAACTTGGGGATGTGGGTGCGGGACCAGTATTTCCCCGCCAACTATGCCCAGGCCACCTGGAAGCGGTTGGAACCGTTCTTCAAGTTGTCGGGACAGATCGTCTGGGAACGCGATGTGGTGCGCGTCACATTCCGCCCGTTCAATGATCGCCAATTGAACCGCGACCTTGCGGCGCTGTGCGAGCGAGTAGGAGCAGCCACACCACAGTTGCCCGATGGCCGGCGACTGTTGTTAACGATTGGTGCAGCTCATCGTCTCAGTCTAGATGTCTTTTCGCAGTAGATGGCGCGAATCCCTGCTATGATACGTGGGGCTGTACCTTGCGCGAGGAGATCCTGGCGGTGCTGGCGACGCTCACGCTGGCGGAGCGGAACTCAGCGCGGCGGGTGCTGCGAACGATCGTGGAGGTAACTGGACAGCATGTGCAGGCCGAGGCGGCGACTTGTCGCGTGCTGATGGAGGGGCGGACGCTGGCCGCCTATGTGCCGGCCATCGCTGAGCGGGTAGCGACGGAACAGGCGCAGGCGCAGGCGCAGCTCACGGCTTTGATTCAGGGCGGCGTGGCGGCGGGTGAGTGGCCGCCGGACTTCGACGCGGCACTCCACGCGACCATGGTGCGGGCGACCATCCACGGCTTAATGGCGACCTGGCACGTCGCGCCCGAGAGCTTCTCCTGGGAGGCAGCGGCGGCGGCACTGGCCGCCCGGTGAGGCCAGACAAGGGCGCAAGTACAAAGCCGGGGGCGAGGCACACAGCTTCGCCTCCGGCTCGGTTTGGTTCGAGAACAGGAGAGCCACATGAGACCAGCCCGAACAGGGAATGCGGTCTGGTCTCGTTTCCGATATGGTGGCGAGCCTCCTGTCAGATCCAGCAGGTGGGCCAGCTGCAGCACACCAACAGGCGACGTAGCTGTCGCCACGCCGCCCTGGACGATTACCGAACCTCGTAGCGAACATTGCGGCGGCGGCGCTGGGCCTCGCATTGCAGGCGCGAAACGACATCCCACGCCTCGCCCACCTCCTCGAAGCCCTCCAGGAAGGTTTCGATTCCCTGCGGCGTTATTTCGACGATATAGTACATGGCTGCGCTCCTGTCATGCTGCTGCGGCGTTTCGTGTCGTCCTGATGGCACGCGATCACCAGCGCGGAGGGAGCGGCGGGTCAAAACGCAAAGCGGCGCGAGTGGCGACCTCGGGGGTCCTGTAGGGGGCCGTGGTCACTGCGAGCGCGTTCTTTTGATGCGCTGCGCCGCGCTGGTAGGGTGATCGATCAGGACAGCACTGCCGCACGCAGCACAGGAGGGCAAGCCTTCGTGGTCGAGATGGGCGTCCGCTGGGAAAACGGCTGGGAGGCGAAGATCAGGGCAGTGTGGAGGAGTTGCGAGGGCCATAACGGCGGTCGTGTGGTCGCAAACGCAGTAACGGGCGCAGTTAGAGCGCGGGGTGGCGTCACAACGTCATGATGGGGAGGCGCGGAAGCCGGCCCAACTGCCGAGAGCGCCGGATACTCGCGTATCCGTCCAATGGCTGATGATGAGCACAACAGCAGGCGGCGACTCCCCGAGAGTCGCCGCCTGCTCACGTGTATTTAGCCAGCAGGACTGAGCGCGCCCACGCCGCGCTCGCACAGCATGGCGCGAGTGGCGTCGTCGATGACGATCAGCGGCGCCTCGACGAAGTAGGCGAAGAAGAGCAGTTCACCGACGCTCGACAACAGGAATGCCTGGCCGGATCGCTCTCCGCCCGTATACCACTGGGCGACGAACCCGGTCCCATCGGCGGGCGACTGGATCTGGATTTCGACGTACTTGTTCATAGGTGGTTTCTCCTGGTCAATAATCGGCTGATACAGCCGCTTGCAAACCAGGCCAGCAAGTGCCGGGTCAAAACGCGCAGCGTCGATTGCGAGAACATCGAGGGCAGTCCGTCGTGGGTCCGTTGTTCTCAAAAGCGAGTTCTTTTGATGCGGTGATGTGGGCCTGGTACGGTCAGGCTTATCCAGACGATCAGCCCGGAGGACACCACTGAACGGTATGAGCAGAAAGGCAGTACGCCCCGCTATCGCTAAGGAGACGGAAACGAGCGTTATCGGCTGGGACGTTGATCAAATCAGAGTCGAAAGCTGCCTACGTCGACGTGATGCGCGATCTCATAAGGCGCAGAGTGCATCATCCTGGGCTGTACCAGGATCACGTTGCTCGATGGAAGGTCTGTGCCGATGCCTGCCGCCGCTGCCCGAGTCCTGTCGCCACATGGCAGCAATGGCCGCGTAAGGCGAGACACATAGATGTTCCTTGTCATGGCGGTGTGCTTCCCACGAGCCACTGCCGCACAACAGCCCGTAGATGACCCCGCCTGATGTCCCGCACCTCCGATGACTTATGCCCCAATCGATCGTTTGGACAGCAGGCTCGGGATTTTGACAATAGATTTGTCAATATGATAATATACTTGCTATATTGACAGGTATATTGCTAAAGTGACAAGATCCTTACCGACGGTCTGAACACTAGCGACATCACGTTCGCCGAGGCAGCCGATCACCAGGAGGCCAAGATGCCCATGACACCTCAGATGGCTATCGACCAGGCCACCAGCTGCTCAGACGTCGCAGGAGTGGGAATGCACAACAAAGAGAAAACCGAGAAGGCTCTGATGGATCTGATCGAAGAGGCCATCGCAGTCCATCTCCAGCTCCAGATACTCACGCAGGAGCTTCACGGTCATAGCGAGCTCTCACGCGCCTGTCGTGGGATCCTGCGAGACCTGTATCGGCTCGGGCCACGAACGGTGCCTCAGCTTGCACGCGGCCGGCCCGTATCGCGCCAGAATGTGCTGATGCTCGTGAACCGGCTGATAAGCGACGGGCTAGCCGAGTCCATCCGCAATCCGGAACACAAGCGCTCCTATCTTGTGCGCCTGACTCCGCGTGGAAAAGCGCTGCTCGAAGAGATGTGGAATGTTGAGACAGCCTTGCTGAACAGCCTGGACCTTGATCTCCCCAGTGAGGAGCTCCAAGCTGCGACAAACGTGCTTCACCGACTGCGGGAAGCGCTTGAGAACTTGCAGGTAGACCAGGAGGTCAGAGGCGCTTGAAGATACCTATCCAGTGACGAGCAGCACATGCTCGCGTCTCGCTGGAAAACTACAGAACTGGAGGTTTGCCATGAAATATATCACCAGTGAGCAACAATTCGATACGATCGTGGTTGGTGGCGGGCAGGCTGGCCTGTCGATCGGCTATTATCTCGCCAGGCAAGACCGCGATTTTGTCATTCTAGATGCCAATGAGCGTATCGGCGCCAGCTGGCGCAAGCGGTGGGATTCGTTGACGCTTTTCACCGCAGCCAGGTACAGCAGCCTGCCAGGGATGCCCTTCCCTGCGCCAGCGGATGCGTTCCTGACCAAGGATGCTGTGGCTGACTACCTGGAGGCATACGCCGCCCGCTTCGAGCTCCCGGTTCGGCTCGGCGCGGCAGTAGACAGGCTCAGCCGGAAAGGCGATCGCTATCTCGTGAGCGTGGGCGGTCAGTACCTCGAAGCCGAACACGTCGTGGTAGCAACTGGCACCTTCCAGCATCCGAATATCCCTGCCTTTGCCGGTCTGCTCGACTCGACGATCGCACACTTCCATTCGAAGGAATACCGCAATCCCAATCAACTTCAGGAGGGAGCTGCCCTGATCGTCGGAGCAGGCAATTCGGGAGCCGAGATCGCGTTGGAGGTGGCCAAGACCCGGCGAACGTGGCTTGCGGGCCGCAGCACAGGTCACCTGCCTAAAACATACCCGCCGATCGTCCGCGATCTCTACTGGTGGCTCATTCACACGGCGCTCAACACTGACAACAGAATCGGCCGCCGTTTCAAGGAATTGACCGGCAAGAAGGGCGCGCCGCTGGTTGGGATCTCCGAGAAGGACTTACAGCGCGCCGGGGTGGAGCGCGTGGCGCGGATGGTGGGCGTACACGATGGCAAACTGCTGCTGCAGGATGGGCGCGTCCTGGAGGTGGCAAATGTGATCTGGTGTACCGGGTTTGTTCCCGACTTCGGCTGGATTGATCTGCCGGTGGTTGGCAATGACGGATATCCGATCCACACGCGCGGGCTCGTCAAGGGTGAACCAGGCTTATACTTCCTTGGGCTGCCGTTCCAGTATACGCTGACATCTTCGCTTATCGGCGGGGTGGGACGAGACGCCAGCTATATCGCCGAGCAGATTGCAGCCCGATCATCGGCTACAGATGTGCAGATTGCTGCAGGCTTGACCGAGAGCGTACAATAGAGCGAGTACGTCATCTCGGTCGCCAACGCTGATTCGAGCGCGGCCGTAAGATGAGCTGCCAGGCCTCGCCCCTCGCAACAGCTCAGATCAGCCGCCGACAGGATGTCCGCCCGATACAGCTCTGACCGGAGGAACACCATGGTTCAAACGCATGGTCCTCACATGACACAGCGCAGACTGCTGCTGTTCAAATGGCTCATGGTCTTCCTGCCTGTCGGTACGATCACGCTAGGCCACAGCCTGATCGAGCACAGCGGTGGTGGAACACACAGTCCGCCTACGATCGCGGCGATCCTGCCCGTGACATTGCTGGGTCTGGCGCTGACCTACATCTTTGTCGAGACGCTTTTCCGGGTCTTACGCAGACTCCAGGCTGAGGCACTCGTCCGCGAGCAGGACATCCAGACGATGCACGCGGTGATGCAGGAACGCGAGCGGCTGAGCAGAGAACTCCACGACGGTGTGGCCCAGCTCGTCGCGGATCTGCTCGTGCGTCTGGATACCATCAAGGACCTGGTGGAGGCCAACCGACCAGAGGAGGCGGAGACAGAGCTCGAGCACCTGCACGGGGTTGCCGGCGAAATCTACCAGTATATCGGCGAGTCCATCACCGGGCTGCGCAGCAACGTGATGGAACGCGGGCTGGTCCGCGTGCTCCAGGACTACCTGGAGCAGTTTGAAGAGCGCCACCAGATTGCCACGAGCCTCCGAACTGACGATGCGGCCGACCAACTCGCACCGCTCGCAGCGCTCCAGCTCTTCCGGCTCATCCAGGAAGCCCTGACCAACGTGCGCAAGCACGCCGCAGCACACCAGGCCACGGTCACGCTCACATCCGATGGGCCGGATCAGCTCACGGTCGTGATTGTCGATGACGGCCAGGGGTTTATCCCTGGCACCCAGCCGAACGGTAAGGCGCGTTCCCTGGGCCAGACGAGTATGCGCGAGCGGGTCGAGGCCCTTGGCGGCACCTTCCGGGTGACGAGTCAGCCCGGTTCAGGCACACAGGTGACTGCCACCATCCCCATTCCACGAACGAGAAGGGAGAACCGACATGCAGCCCTTGCGACTCCTCCTGGTTGACGACCACGCGCTGTTTCGCGAGGGACTGATCTCGCTGCTCTCTTACCAGGACGATTTCACGGTGGTTGGAGAGGCCGAGGACGCCTTGAGCGCGCTGGAGGCGGCGCGTGCACTTAAGCCAGACATCGTGCTGATGGATATTGAGCTCGCGGGAGAGGATGGCGTGAGCGCGACCCAGCGGCTGAAGATGGAAATGCCCGCCCTTACCGTCGTGATGCTGACCGTGCGCGACGACAGCCAGACCCTGTTCGAGGCGGTCAAGGCCGGGGCGCAGGGCTACCTGGTCAAGAACATGCGGTCGCGAGAACTCCTGGAGCAGGTGCGAGGCCTGGCCCGTGGCGAGGCGGCGATCTCGCGTCGTATGGCTGCGCGGATCCTGGAAGAGCTATGCGGCCAAACTGAGCCGTTCGCGCCCGAAGAAGAGCTGACTGCCCGAGAGCTGGAGGTGCTGGAGCTGGTGGTGGCACGCCTCTCCAATGCCCAGATCGCCGAGCGTCTGGTAGTCAGTGAGCACACGGTCAAGAATCACATGAAGAGCATTCTCTCCAAGCTGCATCTGCGCAACCGGCACCAGGCCGCCGCCTATGGTGTCGCCCGTGGCTGGCTGCCACGCCCCAAGCGGCAAAGCTAGCCTGCTCCACTCGCTCTCTCTGATCTCGCAAACTGTCTGGCAAAAATAGCCCTTTTCTTCACTCCTCTGCCTTCCAGGGGTCATGTCCTGCGGACTGTTGCCAGCTATACTGAGTCAGGGTGTCAACGCAGGCGGCTCTACGGAAGACTGGCTTCTGGTTGTCGTCCGTGAGCTGCTCAGCACCTGCCAGGACGTCACCGAGAGTGAGATTTCAGTGGAGCATTGAGTATGCAACCAGCCACCCAATCTTCGCGACAACCGCTTGGCGGCAGCAGCGGCGACTGGCCTCATCGCTTGCTTCGCTTCCATGTACCGCTCGCCCTCGCGAGTGCGCTCGTTCTTCTTGTGTTCATGTCTCTCCCGCTCTTCGACGTTCGCAACGTTGATGGCCATGTGGACCTTACGAGTGGTGCGTTCCCCCAGCAGCGAAGCGGGGGCCAAACCGAGCCGATGGGCCAGGGCGGTAGCCAGGTCGGATCGATGGATCACAGCGCAGGCCAGACCGAATCGACGGATCACAATAGCGGCCAGACCGAATCGATGAGTCACGACGCGGGCCAGACCGGCCCGACGGGCTCGGACGAGATGCCGGAGATGAGGGATCCGCAGCGCTTGGTGGCAAGCCGGTCCTTTACCCAGCGGTTCACTGTCGCCACCGGTTATCTCGCCACCGGACTCCTCGCGCTTACGCTCCTGATCGGGCCGGCCAACCTGCTGCTGCGCAGGCGCAATCCCGTCTCGAGCTATCTGCGCCGTGACGTGGGGATGTGGACGGCCATCTTCAGCGTCGTCCATGTATTCTTCGGACTTCAGGTACATGACCAGCTTCGCAACTTCCTCAACTACTTCTTCGCACCTGACGGCAGGGTGCTGACCAATAGTTTTGGACTGGGGAACTGGACCGGGCTTGCCGCCACGGTGATCGTGGTGGGGTTGCTGGCGCTTTCCAGCGACGTCGCGCTGCGGAAACTCAAAGCCGGATCCTGGAAATGGCTCCAGCGCCTGAACTACGCCTTGTTTGCGCTGGTGGTTGCCCATGCGTTTTTCTACGGAGCACTACTGCGGCTCCAATCCCCCTACACGTTGCTGCTGCTCCTCAGCGTCATCGCGGTCTTCATTGGACAGGCGCTGGGGATCTGGCTGTGGCGGCGGAGGCACGCTCGCACAACAGCAAGGCCGCCAACATGACTGGCACTCGGCGGCGCTACTCGGTGACGGACAAGAGGAGACGGACATAGCAGAGGAAGATGCACATGGCTGACTTGACCAGCGACCCCGACAAAGGCAACGACATCAGCATAGGGCCCGACCACGGATCGACCTATAGCACACCACGCTGGGTGAAGGTGTTTGGAATCGTCCTCATCGTCGCCCTGGTGCTGGTGTTTCTCGTCCAGCACCTGGTGTTTGAGGGCATGGGAGGCTATATGCCATGATCATGCCACCCCGCCTGCGCAAGCTCGCGCTCACCGCGCATATCACCTCGTCTGTGGGCTGGCTTGGCTCGGTCGCTGGCTTCCTCGTTCTGGCTATCGCCGGTTTGACCAGTCGGGACTCTCAGTTGATACATGCCGCTTATCCGGCCATGGAGCTCGTCGCCTCTTTCGTTATCATCCCGCTGAGCTTGGCCTCGCTCTTGACCGGGCTGGTCCAGGCGATCGGCACGAAGTGGGGCTTGTTCCGGCACTATTGGATCGTCTTCAAGCTGGTAATCAACGTCGCTTCTACCTTCCTTTTGCTGGTGCATATGCAGCCAATCACCCACCTCGCAGACATAGCAGGACAGACTACAATGGCCAGTGACGATTACTTCCTGCTGCGGGTCCAGCTTGTGGCCGATGCCTCTTACGCCGTGGTGGCATTGCTGGTAGCGACGACGCTTTCGGTGTACAAGCCGCGGGGCATGACCCGGTACGGGTGGCGGAAGCAGCGCAAGCAGCGTATGGTGTCGCAGCCGTAGTTGCAGCGATGTAGATATCGGCAATCAGTCTCCCCATCCCTCCTGAGGACTCCCATCCCTCCTGAGGAGCCCGAAATGTCCCTAGAGCACGATTGACATCACGAAAATTAGTTGTATAATCGAACCAAATTAGTTGTGTGATCGAACTATATTGCTGATGACTCAACACCCTGTTACAGATCTGGATCTGCAAGAGCAGATGATCGCGCTCATTCGCGCCTTTGGCTTGCACCGGCCAGACCAGACGCCCTGCGGGCAGCCGATCGCGGTTGCAGAAGCACACGCTCTTATGGAGCTTGCACGTGCGGAGCCGCTCTCACAAAACGACCTGGTCGCGCGGCTGCGCCTGGAGAAGAGCACCGTGAGCCGGCTGGTTCACCAGATGGAACAGCGCGGCTGGATCGCGCGGAGGCGTAGTCCGCTTGACGGGCGCATGGCGCAGATCTACCTGACTGAGGCTGGACGCGCACTGACGGTTGATCTTGCCGAGGCCCGGCGCGCCAAGTTCGCGCGCATCCTCGCCGCGATCCCCGAGGAACAGCGCGCGCGCGTTCTTGAGTCGCTGACTATCCTGGTGGAGGCGATGCGTGAACAGCACTAATGCTCCTTCCAAGAGCTTGCCTAAAACGACGCTACTGATTGCGCTGGCGATCGTGCTCACGGGCACTATTACGATTGGCATCCTGTACCGCTCCGGGATGCTCACGGCGCGTAGCCGCCAGGCTGAGGTGGCGGCGCGCAGCGCGCAGGTGATGCCCTTCGATCTCGAGCAGACCACTCACGTGTTCCAGCAGCTGTCAGACGGCGGGCTGCAGACCGTGACGGCCAATGATGTGACGAACACGCAGCAGATCGCGTTGATCCAGGCGCATCTGCAGGAGGAGGCTGGTAAGTTCCGCCGTGGTGATTTCGGCGCTCCAGCGACGATCCACGGGCAGGATATGCCGGGGCTGGATGATCTGAAAGCCGGGGCGGCAAAGATCGACGTGGAGTACACGGCTTTACCATATGGCGGCCAGATCCGCTACGCCACCAGCGATCCCACACTCATTATGGCGCTGCATCATTGGTTCGCAGCACAGATCTCCGATCACGGCGCCCACGCCAGCGATCATTAGATACTCTCTTGAATACACCCCAACCAGCGGACAAAGCAAGGCGGCACCAGTCACGAGCAAGAACGTGACCGGCGCCGCCGTTGCTGTTATCAGCTGAGTGCAGAGCAATTCACTCGCTCCGACGCGCCTGTTCCTTCGAACCTCGCACTAGCAGAATCTCGCCTGGTGCTGCAAATCCCTGCGGCCCTTCGAACTGCCGGAGAGCGGCGGCAATCTCTGCCCACACCCGCTCGCGATCGGCTGGCGATAGCCGCTCGATCAGCGTGAGCAGCGGCCCAGCAGTCTCCTTGCGCGCATCCATAAACGCTGCCGCGGACGGATACTCATACTGGAGCGGGATGGCCTCAACCGTGATGTCCTGGAAGCCGGCGGCTTGCAGCCCGTCGGTCAGAAGCGCTGGTGTGCTCAGTGCAAACAGGCCGGGCTCGCCGGCTGGCGGTTCCAGTAATCCGGCATAGCGCCGTGCGATCGCGAAGGGCAGCGCAAAGGCAGGATTGCATTCAGGCGTGGACCAGACTGTCGCAGCCAAGCTCCCGCCAGGCTTCAAGACCTGCCAGATACGGCTCAGCGCCTGCGGCAGATTGGGGATGAACATCAGGCCCTGGCGCGAGATCACCGCATCGAAGGTCTCGGCAGGAAAATCGAGGTGTTGTGCATCCAGCACTTGTGTGGTGATATTGGTTAGCCCGGCCTGCCGGGCTTGTTCGGCGGCAACCGCCAGCATGTTGGGCGAGATATCCGTCGCGACGACCCGTCCACGGGGTCCGGCGCGCCAAGCCGCCAGGATGGTCTGATCGCCGGTTCCTGCGGCGATATCAAGCACATAGGAGCCTTCGCCGATGTTGGCCAGCGCGAGCATCCGCTCGGTAGCTGACCCCAGGAGCTGCATACGCATGGCAGCATTCCGCCGCCATGCTTCTGCGGCCTCGGGTGACTGCCAGAGGCTCTGTTGATCCTCGTGCGTGTTGCGCGGTGTGGTCATCGTGTATCCTCCTGTCTGCGGAGCATAACGCGCGTCAGTCGCGTGGTTCGAGACCGTTCGGCCGCGTGTCGCCACTACGACGGCGAGAAGCTCCACACTGTTGCACGATGGGCGAGCTGTGCTCCGCCACGATGAGGCCAGGAACTTGCAGCTCGGTATCAGGTACGCAGCCATCCGATGATTGTGGTCATCGATCGCTCATGTACAGTCCGGACGTGGGCGGCGACACACGTCATGGCGCGGAGGCGCGGAAGCCTTACTCGCTGCCAGGAGGGCCGGCTTTGCCAATATCCGTACATTGAGTGGCCGTGCGCTCAGCGCGCGGCGGCGACTCGCGTTGCGTGCAGGATCAGGGGGCAGCGCTGAGCACATTATAGCCCCGCTCGTGTAGCATGGCGCGGGTCGCGTCGTGGGGGACGATCAGCGGCGCCTCGGTGAAGTAGGCAAAGAAGAGCAGCTCGCCGATGTTGCACAACGGAAATGCCTGGCCGGAGCGCTCTGTGCCCGTATACCACTGGGCGACGAACCCGGTCCCATCGGCGGGTGACTGGATTTGGATTTCGACGTACATGTTCATAGGTGGTTTCTCCTGGTCAATAATCGGCTGATACAGCCGCTCACAGGCCAGGACGGCAAGCGCCGGTTCAAAACGCGTAGCGTCGATTTCACCAACAACGGGGGCAGCTCGTAGGGGGCCGTTGTTGGTGAAAGTGAGTTCTTTTGATGCGGTGGCGCGGCCTGGTACGCTGCGGCGTGTGCAGACGATCGACCAGAGGAGCCGTTGAGCAGTATGAGCAGAAAGCCAGTGAGCCCTGCTGTGGCTGGGGGCGGAGACGGAAGCAGGCGTTTCCGGCTGGAGACGCTGATGTCAATGCACAATGGGATCTGTGTTCTATATAATGGCGCTACGGAACGCCAAGCAAATTGCAGCCTTAGAGGATCATTACAAGCGGTCAAAGATTTTCGTAACCGTTCATGGACCCGCTGGGAACACAGGGAATTGCCTCATTTGACAGCCTTGCCTACGACTGGCATACTGCTCCTATGGACACGAGCGCACCACCAGCCGGCATTACTATGGAAGACTGGGCTGCCACGCCTGTGGTGGTGCAGCAGTTCCTGCTGGCAACCCTCACGGTCGTCGCCCTCCAACAGCAGCAGATTGCCCAGTTGATCGCTCGCGTTGCCGATCTGGAAGCGCGCCTCTCCCAGCATTCGCAAAATTCCTCCAAGCCACCGTCGTCTGATCCGCCCTCGGCACCACCCCGTCCTGCCCGCGTGCCGCGCGGGCGCAAACCCGGTGGCCAAGCCGGGCATCCGCGCCACGACCGGCCCGAGCCCGAGTCTGATCAGATCACCACCACCCGCCACCACTATCCGTCCACCTGTCCGACCTGCAGCGATGACGTGAGCGCGCATCGGCACGATGCCTGCGCCATCCAGATCCAGTATGTCTGGGAGGTGCCGCTCGTGTCGCCGCAGATCACGGCCCATCAGTACCATACCGTCTGTTGTCAGGGCTGTGGCGGGCTGGTCACGGCTGAACGCCCTTCCGATGTGCCACCGGGTGCCTTCGGCCCGCGCACGGCGGCGGTCGTGAGCCTGCTGCATGGGCGCTATCGCATTAGTCATCGTGAGGTGGTTCACCTGCTTGCCGACTTGTTTCAGCTTCCGCTGAGCCTCGGGAGTGTCGTCACGCTCCAGACCACGGTCAGCACGGCGCTCGCACCGATCTATGCCGACATCCACACCCATGTGCAAGCGGCCCCGGTGGCCAACGTGGATGAAACCGGCCGGAAAGAAGCCGGCAAACGCCGCTGGTTGTGGGTCATGGTGACCGCGCTGGCCACCTGCTTTTGTGTGGCAACCAGTCGGAACGGCCCGGCGCTGCGCCACCTGTTGGGCAGCGCGTATGGCGGGATCGTCGGCTCGGATCGCCATCGGCCCTACCTGGCGCTGCCGCCCGAGCGCCACCAACTGTGCTGGAGCCATCTGGTGCGCAATTTTCAAGCCCTGGTGGATCGGGGCGGTCGCTTGGGGGTCTGGGGTGCCGACTTCTTGGCACTGAGCCAGGTGGTCTTTCGCCTCTGGCACCTGTTCCGCGAAGGGACGATCGACCAGGCGCTGCTTCAAGCGGCGATGGCACCAATCCAGCAGGCCCTGCACGAACGCCTGCTCCAGGGGGCGCGGCGGTGCGATGCGCCCGAAAGCCTGTGTCAGGAATTGCTGGCGCATGAAGCGGCGCTGTGGACGTTCGTGCGTGAAGACGGCGTCGAGCCCACGAACAATGCCGCCGAACAGGCACTCCGTCCGGCCGTGCTGTGGCGGAAGGGCTGTTTCGGCGCGCACAGCGCCGAGGGCAACACGTTTGTCGAGCGCATCTTGACCGTCAGCGCCACCTGTGCCCAACAGCACCGCCATCCGCTCACCTTTCTCACTGCTGCCGTCGATGCCTTCTGGCGCGGGCAGCCAGCACCCAAGCTCATCTAACTCCGTGAACGATTACATAAAATCTGTTGTGAAATGTCCATTGTATGACCGAAGAAACAGTTTCTTGCTCTGGATCTAATAACTCTAGTCGTTCAAGGTTATTCCAACAATAACCAACTCTAGATGCAAGTTGTATATAGCAATTCTATCTGATTCGTAAAGTAGCGCCAGCGGCTAGATAGATACTCGGCTTCAGGATGCGGAAAAGCGCATTGGAGACTTTACGAGCCAGGTAGCTTTGCTGTATACCAATCGACCCAGCGTTTCCTTGATCCGTTCTCAAATCCGTTTTGATTAGCCAGCTGTGAATGTGCAAATGCACGCACCAGCGGATGCAGCGTGTAACGCGGCGGGCTGCTGAGATCTTCCTGTTGTACATCAAGCAGTGCAAGGTCGTTCAGCCGCTCGACTGGGCGGCCGAAGGCAAGCCCCTGCACATCGGCAGTCACTCTCAGTGCCTCGCTGCTGGCGCTGCCAGGGAAGAACGTCATCACCAGCAACACCCGCCGTGCCGCCTCGTCGAGCAACGCCCAGGCGCGGGTGAATAAGTCATCGAACAACTCACCACGTGCCGCATAGAGATCATCCACCACCTGCGGCAGCGGCCGGCGCTCATACTTATGACCGATGTATGACCGTTGGCACCGCACACCGTGCGGCATACTCTGCTCAACGAGCCGCCCTTACCGCACCGTGATCGCTATCACTTGGAGCAGGGTGGCACTTTACCCGAATGTTCGAACGAGTTTATCAGGAAAAACGGCCCGTGTTCGATCATTCAGGTCAGCGTTTTTTACGCGAATGTTGATGCTGTTGGCGAACTTCGAGTGAGCGTTCTTCTGTCAAATCGCTCGTACTCCCCTACACAGGGTTCCTGCTATTTTGAAGAGAAGGGTTGGGATGACCTCGCCAGGTGGCTCAGGACGCACGCAACGCGGTTCTGAGACAAAAGACGACCCGAAAAGCGCAGCGTGGCTTCTGTTTGAGGTTCGCCAACAGCATCAATGTTCGAACGAAAAGTTGATGTACCGATCGCATTTGCCATTGGGGAGCGATCTATGCCCGCCTATGCCGATAATCGAAATGACTCTACGATACGCGGCTTCCGCCGCTTGGGGAAGCCAACGAGCGGAAGATAGTAGCCTCGCTGGAAGCCCTTTGTTCGAAGATTGAGGGAAATGTTCGAGGATTCAGGTAAAAACTGTTCGAACATTCAGGTAATGTACCACAGGGGTCCACATAGCAACGGAACAGAAAACACCCTTAAGCGAGATCGTGTAGCCGACCGTGTCTTGCTGCCCTTTAGAGCACGTCCAGTGGTCGCTCTTCAGGCGTTCGGAGTGGCCGATATTCCCCACGACGAATTGGCCCTGGCAGCTCAAAGCTGTAGCGACCAAGAAAGTTCACATGTTCATGGCCCAGCGGCGACAGGTGGTGCTACCGAATATCTTCTTGCTGTAAAAAATCGATTATCGCTGTAGTCACTTCCTCTGGCTGCTCTTCTTGAACCCAATGGCCACAACTGGGAAGGATAACGAGCTTTCGCAGATTGGGCAATGCCGTCTTCATTGGCTCGACACTGCCAAAAATGACTGAACAGTCTCGCTCTCCTCCGATAAACAAGCTCGGTTGTGACACGTTGGCGATCTGTTTTCGGCCCAATTCTTGCCAATCACGGTCTTTGTTCCGGTAGAAATTGAGCGCCCCGCCAAACCCGGTTCGCTGATAGGCACGTACATAGTAGTTGAGATCTGTCTCGGTCAGCCAATCGGGAAGCGTTGTGAAATCCTGCATTTCATCCAGCAACTTCAATTCCGCGGGCTTGCCGGTAAAGAGGTACGACACCAGATCAGCAGGCGCATCACCAGAAAGGGAATACAGAAAGCGACGGAGTGAATCGCGGATGTCTGTCTCAAGTTCTGATTCAGCTAGACCGGGCTCCAGAAAATACTGAAACATCGAGAATTTGCCATGTGCAGCTCGTTTGACGAGCTGTGAAGGCGGTAGATCAGCGCGAGGATGCCAGGCAACACTGAGACCGACGACGGCAGATACGCGTTGTGGATACAACTCTGCGAAAAGCCAGGCAATATGTGCCCCGATATCGTGCCCAATAATGACGGCTTTCTCAGCATTCAGCGCATTCAATAATCCACGAATGTCTTCGGTCATCGTAATCGTGCTATAACTATCGATCGTATCGGGGATATCAGTTTCCCCATAGCCTCTCAAATCCGGAGCAATGGCATGATAACCAGCCTCTGCCAGTGCCGGAAGTTGATGTCGCCATGCATACCATACTTCAGGAAATCCATGGAGTAAGACGACCAAATGGCCGTTTCCAGCTTCTGCGATGTGCATCGTGATGCCATTGGTTTGTATCTGTTGATGTGTAATGTTTGTCATAGTACCTCACCTCCCAGTACACGTATGGATCTGCTGATCGAACCGTCTGGTCTGTTCTACGCCTTCAGCACTGGCGTTGAAACCTGCGGCGAACCCCTCAAACATCATTGGCAGAAGGAAGCGTCGCACATGTGGTCGCTACTGCTGCCGTTCCACCAACTGAAAGACCGGGTGGTACGGCGCTTCTGCGATAAACGCCTCTAGTGGCGATTCTGGTGTCACATCGAAGTAGCCGCCACGGCGCACATAGCCGAAGCGTTTGAGATACGCTTTGAGAATAGGTGCGCTCACGGTCGGTGACTGTTCGACGATGCCCACTAGCTCGCGCGTTCGACCATATGTCAGCGTGACTGTGCCCGCCGCCCGCGCATTCAGAACCCAACTCACGCTGCCATAGGGTGATACCAGCCAGCGCTTGCCATCCCATTCGATCGGCGTCACGGGAAGACGATAGCTTTTTCCCGTTTTGCGGCCCTGTACGGTCAGCAAAGAGAATGGTCCAACCGGAACGCCAGCACCGATCAGTGCAATCAGCACCGTATTGAACATGCGTTGTCCAAGGGTGACGCGAAATTGCTTCGGCATAGCTCTGTTCTCCCATACATAGAGACGATAGACGCTCAGGCGAGCCGATACAGGACGCGCATGGCGCCGACCCGATTCGCCTCGAGAGTCGCCTGCACAAAAGCTTTGTAGCTCTTCTGAGACAGTTGGCGCCCCAGGAATCGTTCGTCCAAACGCGCAAGATCGATCGCCACATACCGCGATTGCTCGCCATCCAGTGGGGCAAGCAGGATGGCGTTGGTGAGCTTGGCTTCCACTGCGTACCACTCGGCAAGAGACTCCCATAGCTCCACCATCACCGCTGCGTCATCGGCGACGAAATAGTTGAAGCGGAACAGCCCCTGCTTCGTCGTGTCAACATCGCCCATCCGCTTGCTGGTGTGGGCGCTCATGGCATGGATATCTTTGGCCTTGCTCCCCAAGGTCATCATCAGTGCCTGATACGCAGGTGTGGCCTGTACATCCGATGTGGCTGCCGGGGATATCGTTTCAATGAGAACCACCACATCGAAGCGCGCTACCTGAATCGAGGCTTGCCGTTTGTTGAGATAGGGACTGAGTGGCGAATAGCCGAGGGAGTCGAAGATGGTGACCCGCGCGACGGTGTCAAGCGCTTCGATCTGGCGTGCATCGATCTTCAGACGTGTCAAGAGCGCGGACTTGTCCCGTCGATTGGGCAGAACAGGCACCGCGCGGGGCTGCACTTCCGCGGCAAGGTGAATGTAGCCGCATGTCGTCGGCTCCGTGAGCCTGATTGGCGCATACGGCGCCTTGGAGGTAACAATCGGTGATTCCATGTCGCGCATGTGCTTCACCTCATGGATCTTCGGGATGTTGCTGAACATCGGTTGGCTGGCCACGGAGATGCTCCCGAGCGCCGGGCTCGCTTTCAGTAAACATCGCCCGCAGATTTGCCAGCGTCAGGGCGGGTTCGGGCAGCGGAGCGGCGGGGCGGTCACGGGCAGCTCGTAGCCCATCGAGCAGCAGGTCCAAATGCCGATGGGCCAGGCGATCGTCCAGGGTGCGTGGGAAGGGGCCGGGGAGTGGGCGGGCCAGGCGGATGATCAGCATCCCGATGTCGCCGAATACGACATCCGGGCGCAGGGTCCCATCTGCCTGAGCGCCATCGATCATCTTCTGGACCGGCGTGCTGGCCTCATCGCGCGCACGGAGCATCTCCGCGTCTTCGATCGGGATCTGGTTGACCAGCGCGGGCATGACCACGCCGATGCGCAGGTCGAGCGCGCGGTGCATATAGCGCGCCAGCGCCTGGAAGGCGGTGGGCTCCTCGGCCAGCGCCAGGCGAGCTTCTTGCGCCGCGCGGCCCAGAACGTCAAGCGCCAGTGCGCGCAGCAGTGACGCACGATCGGGAAACCGCCGGTACAGCGTGCCGATGCCCACCCCAGCCCGCCGGCTAACCTCCTCGAGTGGCGCGCCGGGGCCGTGATCGGCGAAAACCTCGCGGGCTGCGAGCAGGATCTGCTCGCGGTTGCGGCGCGCATCGGCACGCATGCGTGGCACCTCACCGCCCGCTGAGGCATATTCCGTCACCTGACTATCACGAACGAAAGAGTTACTCATTGTGTGCCTCATAACCTCCTACGGCGATGCAGTCGGCCATCCACGAGTGGCCCGATCGCATAAGGAGAAAAATCCTCCGCTTCGCATAAGAGTATACCACAAAAACGGAGGAATTTCCACCGGATATAAAGGCTGCCCGACCAACCGAGACTGTTTGCCAGGGAGGGAGCGCTTCAACAGCAGCTCGCCATGAACCATCGCTTCAGCGTGGAAGGGGATATCGTCAATGTCCACTATCTGCTGGTGGTGATCGTGGGCGAAACGATGCCTGGTGTGGTGGCAATGATCCGCATTCGTGATACGTTCCGCAAGGGACACGGCGTCTGGCTCGTTGTGCGCCACATCGTGACAATTGACCCGGCGATGTGGAACACATTGAGCAGCAGATAAGGGGGTAGTCAGAGCGACTGGAGTGCCAGGCAGATACGCCTCTGGCCCGCCTCGCCTCGGAAGTAGCAGAACGGCCTGACGAGGTCGGACGGCGCGCCGCTACGGCCGATCCTGTAGTGGTGCGCCGCATGTTTCGAGGGTTCAAGCCGAGGCCTTGTGCGTGCCCAACCCGCCCAGGACAAGCGCCCACACGCCCGCGAAGGCATCGTCGATCCCTGGGTCGGCCCACGCCGCTGCATGCGCCGGGTTGTGGAAACGGGCGGTCGCGTCGAAGACCGCCCGACCGACGGCGAGCGGGTCAGCGACCGTGAACTCGCCGCGCGCGACCCCGTCGGCGATGATCTGGGCGAGCTGCCCCACGAGGTCGCTGACATGCGCCTGGACAACCGCACGCGCCTCCGCAGCGAGCGCGAGGTAGGTGGCGAACAGCTCCGGGTCCTCGCGCGCCAGCCGCCGCTTGGCTGCGATCAGGAAGTCGAGCCAGCGCGGCAGGCGCGCGGGTGCGGAGCTGTCCTCGGCGGCCACGGCTGCAAGCGGAGCTGCGATGCGCTCCAGCCAGCGCGCGGTTACCGCGTCGCGCAGCGCCGCCTTACTCGGGAAGTGGCGGTAGACGCTGCCATGGCTGACGCCGAGCGCCTGGGCGACATAGACGACCGTCGCCTTGGCAGGCCCGAAGCGTCGCAGCACATCCTCCGCTGCGTCGAGGATTCGGTCAGGCGTGAGCGCCGTCTCGGTCATGCCGCGCCACCCCGCGCGCGCTCGCTGTCGAGCTGCGTCATCTGGGCGCTGGGGTAGCGCTCGCCCCGGTGGCAACCTGCTGTAGGAACCGATCAATATGATAGGCCAGCGACCGCTGGGCTTCGGCCACATTCGTGATCCCTTGACTGCCCAAGATGCCCAGCACCAGATTATTCAGCGTCGCCAAGACATGCGGCGCTTGACCGGTGCGCGTGCGCATCGCATCTTCCTGCAAACTGCCGTCGCGTCGGCTATGCAGGCCGGTTTCGATGCCCCAATGCTCGCGCGTGGCACCCAACAAGCCACGCGCGTCCAATACTTGCTTCGGCGCACTCGTCACCCCATAACGCACTGCGGTCGTCACCTTCCCCGTGCCGAGTTCGGTCGTGCGATACGCCACTTTGAACACCTGCGCCAGATACGGCTAATCGCTGTAATCCGCCAGCAGACTGCTCGCGGTTAACGTGCGCTCCTCGATTCGGCCATGCCCGCACTCAATCGTGTGCGCCGTCGTGAAGTCCACCGCTGGAGCCGACCAGCCAGCCTGGACATACTCCGGCGCAAAGAGCAGTTCAATGTCGGCGCGCAACGTGGGCTGGTTGTCCTTCACCATCCACAGATAATCCCCGCCGGCTTCGACAATCTGGATGCTCAACGCGCGCTGGGTAAACATCGCGTCGCCGGTCAGCAGCACGCCGGGCATGTCCACTTGTGTGAGTACGCTGGGCGCAACCACGATTTCGTTCTCCTTGGTATCAACCGCGACTTGCGCCAGCACGACCCCACGGCGCGGCACATACGCCGCCAACAGATGCACGCCGCCGTGGCTCTGCCGGCGCGGAATGGTGCCGCGAATGGTCTTGCCGTCCAGGGCCGCCACGATGCTACAGCGCTCCGGCACCTCGCCCAAGGTCGACGGCGTCAGCAGCCGGCTGACGAGCTGTTCGACCGCTGGGATATCGACCGCGCGGCCGAGGATGCGGCTCCAAGTGGTGTGATGCGGCGTACGCGCGCGCTTGGTGCCAAACAGGAGGTGTAACTCCTGACAGCGCAGCTTGGCCCAATCGGCAATATCTTCTACATGGGTATACCCGGCGAGCTTGGCGAGCACGGCGACCGTGACAATCAACGCGAGCGAATACTGCCGGCCGCGCGCTTTGCGGTGATCGATCAAGGACTGGGCTTGGGCATAGAGCGTGCCAACATCAAGGATGTAGGGTTCGGTGGACTCAACGAGCGTGAACGGCAGTGTGCTATAGTTCATGGGGCACCTTTCTGGCTGATGGTGTGCTTGATATGCCCATCATACCAAGAAAGGTGTCCCATGTTGGCGGGCGATCGGGCCGCCCCTATGGACAATGGACTTTGCAACCGCCATGCGGCTACACGAAGCAGCGAGTCGCGCTATTAGAGGCGACTGCCGGCCTGGCATGACATCAAACCAACACCGTCGCTTGCGTGCGGGAGCGATCACCGATTGGTCATTTCAGCTCACGAACGGCGCTATCTGTGCGCTGCTGAACCCGTGCGGTCACATTTTGCCGCCGGGCTCGGTCATATACATGAAGTCGGTGACTTGTTCCCACTCAGACAGGCGCCCGCTGGAAATCACGCAGAGGAGGACACCACAATGCAATGCTTGCTGTTGGCCCTGACCGAT
>WNFV01006377.1_pt1 | contig 22320 bp, 21 predicted proteins | sample 5400101 | NCBI WGS metagenome assembly WNFV01 (sample SAMN13153361, study PRJNA577476) | soil metagenome | isolation source: 115 cm soil or saprolite under grassland replicate 1 | place: USA:California | collected 2016-06-15 | reverse complement strand
GCATCGCTGGCACCCTTCCGGAGTGGCTCGCGCAGGTCGATTCCCCGCTCTGCGTAGAGACACAGGAACCAGGTGCCGTCGGCCGTCAACCGGCTGCGATCGCACGAATGGCAGAAAGGGGCGGTTGTCGACGCGACAATCCCAAATGTTGCGCCGTCAGACAACCGGAAGCGCTCCGCCGGCGCGCTCAAATCTTCGGTGGTGACGGGCGTGATGGGACCATAGCGAGCCGACAAGATCTCGAGGATCTCGCGCTGCGACACGACCTGCGCGAGAGACCATCCGGTGGCGCCGCCGACATCCATGTACTCGATGAAGCGGACTTCTGCCTGGTGACGCCGCGCGAACTCGATCAGGTCGACCAGCTCGTCTTCGTTCACGCCCCGCATCACGACGCTGTTGAACTTCAGGGGGAACCCGGCGGCTCGGGCTGCGACGATGCCGGCAAGGACGTCGGCGTGCCGGTCCGAACGCGCGAGCTCACGCAGCCGGTCCGGCCGCAACGTGTCGAGGCTGACGGTGACCCGGCCGAGACCTGCTCGCTTGAGCGCCTCCGCCTGTTTGGCGAGCAGCAAACCATTGGTGGTCAGAGCCAGATCGCGAATCGAGGCGTTCCTGGCGAGCATGCCGGTGAGCGTCGGAAGATCGTGCCGCAGTAAGGGCTCGCCTCCCGTCAGCCGGACCTTCTCGACGCCGAGGGACGTGAAAATGCCCACCAACCGGGCGATCTCTTCGAACGTCAGGATCGACTGTTTGGGGAGCCAGGCGTAGTCCTGCTCGGGCATGCAATAGCGGCACCGGAGATTGCACCGATCGGTAACGGAGACTCGCAAGCTGCCGAGCGGCCTCTGGAGCTTATCGGTGATCATGGGACTCGACCCACTGCTCGCTGCCATCGGCACGGAGCTCCTTTTTCCAGATCGGCAAACGCCTTTTCACTTCTTCGATCACGTAGCGGCAGGCCGCGAAGGCTTCATCGCGATGCGGAGCCGCCGCCGCGATGGCGATGCTCGCCTCACCCACGGGAATCACACCGAGACGGTGCTGGAGCATCACGCGCGATCCGGGCCAACGCTCGTGCGCCTCCGCCAGGATGCGCTCGATCTCCTCGACCGCCATCGACTCGTACGCCGAATAGTCGATGCTCGTGACGCCGGCGTCGTTCCGTACCGTTCCGAGGAACACGCACGTGCCGCCGCGCTCCGGGCTTTGAACTCCGGCCAGGAGGTCAGCGACTTCGAGCCGGTGACGCGTGATCTGCATGATCAGCCGCCCGAGAGCGGCGGGAGCAGCGCCACTTCGTCTCCCTCGGTCACGGGCGCGTCGAGTTTCACCTGGCGCTGGTTCAACGCGGCCAGTGGCGTCGCGGGCATCGCCTGGGTCCCGGGGAAGACCTCGCGGACGCGCGCAATCACGTCGGCGACCGTCGTGGGCGTGGGCACATTGACGTGCGACCACGTACAGCCCGCCAGCTCGGCGTATCGCGCGAAGAAACGCACTGAGATCTTTCCCATGGTCCGATTATAGTCCCGATGCCAGGCCCTGCCAGATCTTGGCCTGTTTAGGCGTCGGATGAGGTGCGCGCTCGAGGCTGACGCTCGACGTCGCGTGCTCCTGCACCGTGCTGGTGAGTGCGAGCGCGCGTCCGTCGCGCTGGACCGTGATCGTCAGTGGCTGCCCGGCTTTGCCCCGAAAGCGGGTCCGAAACGCCCCGCCCCAATCCTGGTCGACGGTGACCGGGATGCCACCGACGTTCGTCAACACGTCACCCGGCTGCACACCGGCCGCCTCCGCTGAGCTCTTCGGAGTGACCTGCTGCACGACCATGCCGCTCGGCGTGGGATTCGCCGAGATCCCGACAAACGGACTGGTGACGACCTGGCGATGAAACACAAGCCCGGCCTTGGCGAAAATCGTTTCGTACGGAAGCGAATCGCGGCCGTCGATGTAGCGGCGATAAAACGCGTCGATGTCCGGCATGCCTGCGGTGCGGAGCTCATTCAACAGATCCGCGGTGAGGAATCCCTTGCTCTGGCGGTAGTAGCGCGTGTACAGCGCGCGCATCACCTGGTCGAGATTGTGCGCGTTGTCCGTCGCGTCCCGAATCGAAATGTCGAGCAGGAATCCGAGCAGCGAGCCTTTGGGATAGTAGAGCTGAGAGCTGTTGACGTAGACTTCGTGGATCCACGTCGCCTCACTCCCGTCCTCCACGCTCCAGGGCTCGGGTGTATCGTCGGCCTGTTTGATATTGCTGACCGTGTTCGCCAGAAACTGATCGGGATTCCACAACCCCGAGCGGAGATTGGTGAGATCCGCGTAATAGTCCGTCACACCTTCCGACCACCACAGCAGCGGCGTGTACTGCTCGGCGTGGTAGTCATACGGCCACATCTCGGCGGGCCGGATGCGCTTCACATTCCACAGATGGAAGAACTCATGCGACAGGAGTGGATACATGAAGTCGCCGAGGGTGCCGGACGGATCGGCAAACGCCAGTGCGGGCATGATGTCGTACTGTGAGGAGCCGTGCTCCAGACCGCCGCCGAAGTCGATCGGTCCGTGGATGACGTTGAAGAAAACGGTATACACGTCGTATGGCGCTTCTCCCATGATCCGGTGCTGCACCGGCGCCATTTTGGCGACGCCGTTGCGGAGATTGCGCGCGACCGCGGCGGTGTAATCGGCTGCGGGCCACACCGCGATGCGAATCCATTTTCCGTCGGCCTGCAGGGAGTCGAGGCTGTAGCGCCCCACGAACGTCATCGCATCCGCGAGCTCATGGTAATCGCCGGCGCGATAGACTCCGCTCGTGGGCCCTTTGAGCGCCGTCGTGACTTGCCACCCCGCGGGCAGGCGGAAGCGCACTTCGGCGGGACGCGCGAGTTGACCTTCTTCGAACATGAAGAGATTGGTGCCGAGGAATTGCGCGAAGTCCTGCGCGGTTCGCGCGATCGAGAGATCGATCGTGTCGGATGAGTAGTCGAACTCGACGGTGACACGGTCGCTCCGACCGGTCGCGACGCGCCACGTGTCCTTGTCGGCGCGATCCCAGTACAACGGCTGCCCGCTCGAATTCTTCGCGACGAAGCCGTGGAGGTAGCGCGCATAGTTCTGGATTTCGTAATTGCCGGGACTCCACGCAGGGAGTGAGACGAAGAGCGTGTCCTTGCCATTCGTGGGAAACTCGGCGGCGACGTGAAACTCACCGTGCGCGACGGAGACTTCGTACCGGACCGACTGCGCCCGCAGTGACAGGGGCGCCGCGAGGAGCAGCGTGAGTCCAAGGCCGAGCGTGAAGTGGCGCATCATCACTCCAGGCAAGAAGTTGGGCCCCGGCGTCGTGCCGGGGCCCAAGTTCAACTTAGCCTATGACCGTGTCGCAGGACGACTTAGGAGGGAACCTTCGCACTCGCGTCGGCGACCATCGCGCGCAACTCCTTGCTGGGCTTGAAGACAGGCACTGGGCGCGCCGCCACTTCGACTGGATCACCAGTCCGTGGGTTACGCGCCATGCGCGTCTTCCGCTGGCGGATCTTGAATGTTCCAAACCCGCGTACCTCAATGTTATGCTGCTCAGCCAGCGCGGCTTTGACGGCGTCGAGGAAGGAGTCTACGACCCGCGCACAGTCCTTTTTGGAAATGAGGGGACCGGCTGTGCGAGCGATTTGCGCGGTGACCTTTTCGACCAGATCGGCCTTCGTCATTGGTCCCCCCCGAACATCTGCCGGGTCAAAGTCGGGGGCTATCATACGGGCTTACTTATTTAGTGTCAAGAGCTTGTAGGAATTGTTGAAAGTGTCCCTGGGCGTCATGGGGGCCCGGCGACGCCTCCGGATGGTACTGAACGGCAAAAATCGCGTATTCCCTGTGCTTGATCCCTTCGACGGTCCCGTCGTTGAGGTTAAGGTGCGTGACCTCAAGCGACTTCGCGCCAGGAACACCGCCGGTCTCGCCCCGCACTGCGAATCCATGATTCTGCGATGTGATAAGTACTTGTCCTGTCGCAAGATCCCGCACCGGATGGTTACCGCCGCGATGTCCATACGGGAGCTTTACCGTCTCGCCGCCCATTGCCAGGCCCAGCAGTTGGTGGCCGAGGCAGATGCCGAAGATCGGCAGCTTCCCGTCCGCCAGCGTGCGAATTGTATCGATCGCGTAGCCTACCGCCGCAGGGTCTCCTGGGCCATTCGACAGAAACACGCCAGCGGGCTTGAGCGATCGGACTTCCGCCGCAGTGGTCGCAGCTGGGACGACGGTCACACGACATCCGTGCTGGATGAAGAGTCGGAGAATGTTGCGCTTCATCCCGAAGTCGAACGCGACGACGTGATGCTTCGCGTCTCTCGGTCCCTCGCTGTACGCGGTGGGGATCGTCGCGGCGCTCGCGAGATCGAGTCCATTCATCGACGGCGATGCCGCGAGGGCGGCGCCGATCGCATCGCTGGGTTTCTCGCCCAGCGCGAGTACCCCGCGCATGGCACCCTTGGACCGGATGTGTCGCGTGAGCTGCCGCGTATCGACGTCGGAGACCAGCGGCACCTTCGCGCCCGCGAGCCAGTCGAGCAGCGTACCGGTCGAGCGCCAGTTCGAGGGCGTCGCCGACAGCTCGCGAACCACGACACCGACGACGCGGGGGCGGTCCGATTCGACGTCTTCGGGATTGATGCCGTAATTGCCGATCATCGGTGCGGTCATCACGACGATCTGGCCGAGATAGGAGGGGTCGGTGAAGACCTCCTGATACCCGCTCAGATTGGTGGTGAAGACGACTTCCGCGTAGGCCGGCTCAAATGGGAGAGGAGCAGTTCCGGGGAACCAGGTGCCGTCCTCGAGGAGGACGTAAGCGGGTGCTGGACTACGGTCGACGATTGCTCCGAGGCTGCGGCGCCGGGGGGGGAGCTGGAGGTGCCGCCGGTTGAGTTTCCAACGGGAGCGGCGTGGGTGCCACCGGCGTGGGGTTCTGTCCCTGGCCCTCGAGCACCGAACGAACCTGCGTGCCCGATTGCGACATGAACGTCAGCACCAGCGAGAGGAACAGAAAGATCCCCGCGGTCCACCACGTGAGCTTGGTGAGCAACGTGGTCGCCTGACGGCCGCCCATGATCGTCTCGGTGCCGGCGCCGCCCCCCATGGTGGCGAGGCCGCCGCCCTGCCCCGCCTGCAACAGCACGGCGGTGGCGAGGATCAGCGAGTCGAGAATCAGGATGACGACGAGGACCGTGTACATGCGCGGGGCAAGATACCTAGGTGACGGCGGTGCGCACAAGTTGCGCCCAACCGCGGGGATCGAGCGACGCCCCGCCGACCAGTACGCCATCCAACTCGGGCTCGGCCAGCAGCTCGGCGGCGTTTTTCAGATTGACGCTGCCGCCATAAAGAATCACGAACGGGACGACCGTGGGAGCGTTGCCTTTCAGCCAGCCGCGGATTGCGCGGTGTACTTCGGCGGCGTCCTTTGGGGTCGCGTTGCGTCCGGTGCCGATTGCCCACACGGGCTCGTACGCGATGTTCACGTGACGCTTGCCGGAGTGTCCGGCGAATGCGGCCACGAGCTGCCGTGTGACGACCGCCATGGTCTCACCCGCCTCGCGTTGCGCCAAGGTCTCGCCGACGCACAGGACCGGCTGCAGGTTGGCAGCGAGCGCCGCGGCGAGTTTTTTCCCCGTCTGCTCATCGGTTTCGCCAAACACGTGCCGGCGCTCGGAATGTCCAATCAGCGTCATGCGGCCGCCCGCCTGGGCGGCAAGCGGCGCCGAGATGGCGCCCGTAAATGCGCCCTTCGCCTCCCAATAGATGTCCTGCGCTCCCGCCACGACGTTCCTATGGCCTGCGACATTTTGCGCCACGGCCTCGAGAGACACCGCGGGCGGGAAAAACCACACGGCCCGCTCGTGGGGGATTTCGCCGGCCGCAAAGAATGCGCGCAAGTACTCCCGCGCTTCGGGGGGGCCCACATGCATCTTCCAGTTGGCCGCGAAGACCAGGGGCCTCACGCGTTCTCCAGCGCGGCCACGCCTGGCAACTCTTTCCCCTCTAGAAACTCGAGCGACGCGCCGCCGCCAGTCGAGACGTGGGTCAGCTTGTCCTCCATCTCCGCCACGGCCGCGACTGAGTCTCCGCCACCCACGACCGTCACGGCGCCCTTCCTTCCCGCATCGACGAGGGCGTTCGCGATCGCGCGCGTGCCCGCATCAAACGGTGGGGTCTCGAACACGCCCATCGGGCCGTTCCAGAAGATCGTCTTGGCACGGAGCAAGCGCGCCCCGAAGTCGTGCTGCGTGGCTTCGTCGATGTCGAACACGGCCCAGCCCTTGGGAATCGCGTCAGCCGCTACGGAGCGATGCTCGCTCGCGCGCTCGAGTGATGGCGCGATCACGCCGCCGCGCGGCAGGATCAGTTTCTTGCCGCTGGTCGCGAGCAGCTCTTTGGCCAGCGCGATGCGATCGGGCTCGACCAACGAACCCCCAACCTCTAGCCCCATAGCCCCAAAAAATGTGCACGCCATGGCGCCGCCGATGAGCAGCTCGTCCACGCGCGGCAGGAGCGAGCGGATGACGTCGATCTTGCCGGAGATTTTCGCGCCACCGAGCACCGCGATGAAAGGGTGCTTGGGATTGCCCAGCAGCTGGCCCAGAAACTGAAGCTCCTTCTCCATCAGAAACCCGGCGACCGCGGGCTTCAGAAGATGGGCGATCGCTTCGGTCGATGAGTGGGCGCGATGCGCCGAACCGAATGCGTCGTTCACATACAGGTCGCCGAGCGCGGCGAAGACTTTCGCCAGCTCGGCGTCGTTTTTTTCCTCGCCCGGCCAGAAACGAGTGTTCTCGACGAGCGCGACGCCGCCACGCGGCAACCGTCGCGTCGTGGGGACACCCGCGGCGGGATCGGGGATGAACTCGACGGGCGCGCCGAGCAGCTTCTCGAGGTCGGGGAGGATCTGCTTCAGCGAGTACTGCGGATCGGGGCCGCCCTTGGGCCGTCCCAAGTGCGACAACAGGACGACACGCGCGCCTTTGTCCCGCAAGTATTTGATCGTGGGCAGCGAGGCACGCAGCCGCGTGTCATCGGTGACCTTGTCGTTTTTGAGCGGGACGTTGAAGTCGACACGTACGAGCGCGCGCTTCCCGTCCAGCGCCTGCGGGGGAAGATCCCGCAGGCTCCTCTTGTTCAACGCCGCTTTCCGATGTAGGCCAGCAGGTCGACGCAGCGGGACGAGTAGCCCATTTCGTTGTCGTACCAGGACGAGATGTGGATGAGGGTGCCGTCGATCACGGCGGTCGACATCGTGTCGATGACACTCGAGTACAGGGACCCGATGTAGTCGGTGGACACGAGCGGCTCATCACTCGTCTCGAGAATGCCCTTCAAGGGGCCCGACGCGGCAGCCTGCTTGAACGCCGCGTTTACGGCATCGGCGGTGGTGGACTTCTCCACGTCCGCCACCAGCTCGACGATCGATACGTCCGGCGTCGGCACGCGGAGTGAGATGCCGTCGATCTTGCCCTTCACTTCCGGGATCACGAGGCCGGTGGCCTTCGCCGCACCGGTCGTGGTCGGGATGATGCTCAACGCCGCCGCGCGCGCGCGCCGCAGGTCCTTGTGGGGGAGATCGAGGATCTGCTGGTCGTTCGTGTAGCTGTGGACGGTCGTCATGAACCCATGCTGGAAGCCAAAGTTGTCCATCACGACTTTCACCATCGGCACGAGGCAGTTGGTGGTGCAGGATGCATTCGAGATGATGGTGTGCTTGGCGGGATCGTACTTGTCGTGGTTCACGCCCATGCAGATCGTGATGTCTTCGCCCTTGGCGGGCGCCGAGATGACGACCTTCTTCGCACCCGCGGCCAGATGCTTGGACGCGTTCTCCTTGTCCGTAAAACGTCCCGTGCTCTCGAGCACGAACTCCACGCCCAGCTCTTTCCAGGGCAGCTTCTCGGGTTCCTTGATCGCGGAGACCTTGATCGACTTGCCGTTCACGATCAGCGCATCGCCCTTCACTTCCACCGTTCCCGGGAAGCGCTTGTGCACGGAGTCGTACTTGAGCAGATGCGCGAGTGTTCTTGTGTCGGTGATATCGTTGACGCCGACGAACTCGATCTCGGTCTGCTTCGCCATCGTCGCCGCCCGGAGCACGTTCCGCCCGATGCGGCCGAACCCATTGATCCCTACCCGAACCGCCATGACTCTCCCCTTAGGTGAAGTCTGGAATCGCCGCGCGGGCGAATGTGACGCCGCAAATGCGCCTCGCACCGGCTTGCTCTAACGTCCTTGCTGCCTCGGCGAGTGTAGCGCCGGTGGTAAATACATCATCGACAATGATCAATGTCCAATGATCATTGATCATTGCAAGCACCGGAATCCGCCATTGTCGTGCCAGCGCACGTGCCAGCACCTCACTTTGATTGTAGCCTCGCTCGCGCAGGCGCTTCCGAGCGAGCGGAATCGGGATGAGTACCACCGGTCCGTCGGCAGGAGGACGGATTGGCAGCATCGCCAGCGCCAAGTCGTCGGCGATGCGCGGTAACCCGCCGTACTTCAGACCGTGCACGGCCTGCCGCGCGCCTTCATCGAGCCAGGCCGCCGACCTCACGGATTTCAACGCAGATGGCCACTGACTGCACAAACGGCAGGGGCCGAAATGCGGTTCGGGCTGGCCGCAGCGCTCGCACCAGGGCGGCCGCACCGGCCGCCACCTGTGGCGGCACAACGGGCAGACGATCCTGCCGGCGTCGCGCGAGCCCAACAGGGCGTGACAGATCAGGCATTCGGCTGGAAGAAGGAGCTGCTCGACGGCGGCCCTAAACACGCAGCGCGCGCTGCACGGCGGCGCGCATGACCTCTCTCGGGGCGGCGGTGCCGGGGAAAAACCGTTCGAACGCAGCCGCACCCTGCTGGACGAGCATCTCCCGACCATCCAGGGCTTCGATCCCGCGCTCGCGGAGCGTGTGGACCCACCGCGTTTCACCCGGGGCGTAGACCAGGTCCAGCGCCCGTTGCGCGCCAGGGATGTGGTTGACGTCGACCGGGATCGGATCGTGTCCGGCGAGCCCCAGCGGCGTCGCGTTGATCGCGACATCGACCTCGGTCGGTCCGGTGGCGACCGTCGTCGGAACGCCGATGCCGCTCGCCCACGCGGCGAACGCCTTCGCCCGAGCAGCATCGCGCGAGCGCACGAACAGTGTGGCGCCGCAGTCCGCCGCCGCGACCGCGGTGGCGCGAGCGGACCCGCCAGTTCCGACCACCAGCCACCGCTCCCCTTTCTTGCCTGCCCCGATTTGTGCGAGCGCGCTCGTTACACCGAACACGTCGGTGTTGTCGCCGACGAGGGCTCCCCCCCCGTCCTCTGTCCAGAACGTATTGCACGCGCCGACGCGGGCGCAGACATCCGTTTTCCGCGCGACGGATCCTTCGACTGCTTCCTTGTGCGGGACGGTGACATTGCCGGCACCGCCGACGGCGGCCTGCATCGCGAGCACCGCCGGCAGCGATTCGGGCGCCACGCGGAGGGCCACGTAGACCGCGTCGAGCCCGAGCGCGCGACACGCGGCGTTGTGCATCGCGGGGGAAAGGGAGTGGGCCACCGGGTCACCGATGACCGTGAGCAGACGCGTCCTAGCGCTGATCTCCACGCTTGCTCTCAGCGGCGAGACGGTCGGCAACTGCGGCGGAGAGCGCCTCGAGCTCCTGACAGGTATCCCGGTACACGCCGAGATCGCCGCCAAAGGGATCGCTCACCTCGTCGCCGCCACGGCCCGCATACTCACCGAGCACGAAGACGCGGCCCTCGCCGCCCAGCTCGTCCACGCGCGCGCGGTGGTGACGTGCCATGGTGAGGATCAAGTCGGCGCCTTCGACCAGCTCGCGCGTCAGGAGGCGGGCGCGGTGTCCCGAGAGATCGAGGCCCCGCTCGAGGCCCACGAGATAGGCGCCTTCGGAGGCGGGCGCGCCGTCCCAGGCACCGGTGCCGGCCGACGTCACTGCGACTTCGAGACCGCGTTCCCTCAGCGCGCGCTCGAGCAGCGACGCGGCGAGCGGGCTGCGGCAGATGTTGCCGGTGCAGACGAACAGGACGTGCTGGATCATGGCGCGAGGCGGCCGACGGCGCGGCGAAGCTCGTGCACGCTCAACGTTCCTTCGCGCACGAGGTACGCCTGCGGCCTGGTGCAGTCAACCACCGTGGAAGGTGGCCGGTTCCCCAGCACCCCGCCGTCGAGGACGAGCAACTGCCCCGATGCCACCGCCGGCGCGAAGTCGCGCGCGATCGCGTCCGCGCCCGGGCCGGGCGGCTGGCCCGGCAGATTCGCCGATGTAGAGGTCAAGGGCACACCCAGCGACGTAACGAGGTTGGCGATCCCCTGATGCGACGTCCAGCGCACCGCAATTCCCCCGTCGGGCCCGCGCAGCAGATCCGGCAGCCGGCCGGAGCCACCGGGGAGAACCAGCGTAAGCGGTCCGGGCCAGAAGGCCCGCGCCAGCGCATCCGCCGAGGCGTTGAATGCCAGCCCGTGCGCCTCAGCCATTCCCCGGTCGCTGATCAATAAGAGGAACGGCTTGCTCGCGGACCGGCCTTTCAGCGCGGCCAGCGCCGCGACGTCCGCCTGCACGGCGCGCGAGCCGAGGCCATAGACCGTCTCGGTCGGATAGGCGAGCAAGCCCCCCTTTCCCAAATGCTTCACCACCTGGGGGATTGCGGTCGCAATCTCCGAATCCGATTGAAACGGAACGGGTTTCACCGCAGCTCACGCGCAAGCGCCTCGGCGATCCGGAAGTCGTCGGCTGTGGTGATCTTCACGTTGTACGGCGAATCGAGGATCAACTCCACCGGAAATCCGGCACGCTCGCACACCTCGGCGTCGTCACTCGGAGCGCCACCGTTGCTGGTCGCGCCGAGCTGCGCGTACGCGTCATGCAGCATCTTCCGGGGAAAGCCCTGCGGTGTCTGCGCGCGCCAGATGCGCTCACGATCGACCGTGCGGGTGATCCGCTGCGTCGGCCGATGGGGGTCCTGGCCGACTTCCTTGAGCGTGTCGGTCGTCGGGACCGCGGCGACGGCGCCGATACCGGCGCGCGCCCGGGCGATCACCGCATCGATCGTCTCGCGGCTCACGAACGGCCGGGCCGCGTCGTGGATCAGGATGATGGTTGCGTCGTCGGGAAGAGCGTCGAGTCCGGCGCGGACGGAATCGGCACGGTGCGCGCCACCCGGCACGAACGCCAGCCGGTCGCCGCGCAGCTTGCCGAGCCACTCGGGCGGCCGCTCGGCGTATCCGGGCGGCAGGGCGACGACGACCTGCCGGACTTCCGGATGGCCGGTGAATGGACGGAGTGCGCGCAGCAGCATCGGGACGCCGACGATCGGACGGAACTGCTTCGGCTCGCCGGGGCCGGCGCGCACGCCCGCCCCCGCCGCCACGACTACGACCCCGACGTCAGGCTGCGAGACGACGGGTGAGCTCACCGATTCCCTCCAGCCCGATCACCTCGAGGTCACCGCTCGTTCCTCGCGACCGGGCCGACAGGAACACGCGCCGAAAGCCCTGGCGCGCAGCTTCGGCCAGGCGCCGCTCCACGCCGGCGACGGGACGGATCTCGCCGCCGAGGCCGACCTCTCCCAGGAACAGCGCGTCGGCCGGCACCGGGCGATCGTGGACGGTGGACACAAGGGCGGCGAGGACGGCAAGGTCGGTGGACGGCTCGATGAGCCGCACGCCGCCCGTCACGTTCACAAAGACGTCGAGATTGCCGAACGGCAGGCCGCCGCGCCGCTCGAGCACGGCGAGCAAGAGGGCCAGCCGGCGATGATCGAGACCGGTCGCCACGCGTTGCGGCGTGCCGAATCCCGCTTTCGAGGCGAGCGCCTGGATTTCGACGAGCATCGGGCGCGTCCCTTCCATCAGCGCCGTGACCGCCGATCCCGATGCGCCGGTGCTGCGACCGGCCAAGAAGGCCGCCGCGGGGTTCGCGACGGGCTCGAGGCCCGTCCCCGTCATCCGGAACACGCCGATCTCGTCTACCGAGCCGAATCGGTTCTTCACGGCGCGGAGGATCCGGTGATCGAGTGTCGTTTCACCCTCGAAGTACAGCACGGTGTCCACGATGTGCTCGAGCGTTTTGGGGCCGGCGATGCCGCCGCCCTTCGTCACATGACCGACGAGCACGACCGCGGGCCCCGACTCCTTGGCGAAGCGCATGAGCCGGGCGGCGCACTCGCGCACCTGGCCGACGTTGCCCGGTGCGCCTTCGAGCTCCTCGGTATAGGTGGTCTGCACCGAGTCGAGCAGCACGACGCTCGACTTCAGTTGCGCGGCGTGATGGAGGATCGACTCGAGCCGTGTCTCGCCGAGCACGTGAATGCCGCCGGCGTCCTCCTCGAGTCGATCGGCGCGCAGCCGCAGCTGATCGGGAGATTCCTCACCGGAGACGTAGAGGGTGGAGACGCCCTGGCTCTCGAGTCGCGCGGCGCACTGCATCAGGAGGGTGGATTTGCCGATACCGGGCTCGCCGCCGACGAGGACGACTGAACCGGGGACGATGCCCCCGCCGAGCACGAAATCGAATTCCGCCAATCCGGTGCGCCAGCGCTCGACGGCTGCCCCGGCCACGTCGGATAGGCGGATGGGCGGATGGGCGGATGGAGCCTTGCGATCCGCCGATCCGCCGATCCGACCGACGGCCTCTTCCACCAGCGAATTCCACGCTCCGCACGCATCGCACTTGCCGCCCCACTTCGGCTGATCCGCGCCGCATTCGGTGCAGCGAAAGACCGACTTACCTTTCGACACTAACCGGGGCCTCGCGCGCCGTGTAGTTGTCGAAGCGCGTGTACTCTTTCTTGAAGTGCAGCTTGACCATGCCCGTCGGGCCGTTGCGCTGCTTGCCGACGATCACCTCCGCGATGCCTTCGATGCTCTCGTTGGTCTTGGGATCGACTGGGCCGTCGTAGAACTCCTGCCGGTAGATGAAACAGACGACGTCGGCGTCCTGCTCGATCGCTCCCGACTCGCGAAGATCGGAGAGCTGCGGTCGCCGGTGCTCACCGCCGCGCTGTTCGGGCGCGCGCGAGAGCTGGGAGATTGCGACGACGGGGACATCCAGCTCTTTCGCCAGCGCCTTGAGCGAGCGCGAGATGTAGGAAATCTCCTGCTGGCGGTTCTCGACGTCGCCCGGCCCCTGCATGAGCTGCAGATAGTCCACGATCACGAGGGCAATGTCGTGCTCGGCCTTCAACCGGCGTGCCTTCGACCGCATGGCCAGCGGTGTAAGGGACGGAGAGTCGTCGATCCAGATCGGCGCGGTCCCCAGCAATCCAGCGGCACGTGCCAGTTTCGGATAGTCGTCATCCCGGAGCTGGCCGCGGCGCAGCCGCTGCGCGTCGACCAGGCCCTCCGAGCAGAGCAGCCGCTGCACGAGCGCGTCCTTTGACATTTCGATCGAGAAGAAGGCGACACCCGTGTTGTGCTCGATCGCGGCGTGCTGGACGATGTTCAAGGCCAGCGCCGTCTTTCCCATCGATGGCCGGGCGGCGAGAATGACCAGATCGGCGCGCTGGAAACCTGCCGTGAGACGGTCGAGATCGGCGAAACCGCTCGGCACGCCGGTGACCGAGCCCGCGCCCGACTGGAGCTGCTCGATCCGCTCCATGGTCGGCCAGATGAGCTCTTTGATGCGAATGAACTCTTCGGCACGGCGGAACTGCGCCACCTGGAACACCCGGTGCTCGGCGTTGTCGAGCACCTCCCCCGCGGTCCCGTGTCCTTCGTAAATGTCCTGGATGATTCCGGTCGCGGCTTCCACCAGCCGGCGCATCACGGCCTTGTCGCGGACGATCTTGGCATGGTAGTCGACGTTCGCGGCGGTCGGGACGACGTCGATCAATGCCGCGATGTACTCCATCCCGCCGGCCCGATCGAGGTCGGCGCGCCGGCTCAGCTCGTCGCGCAGGGTGACGGGATCGATGACGTCGCCGCGCTCGGTCAACGAGAGCATCGACCGGAACAGCAGGCGATGACTCTCCTTGTAGAACATCGTGTCGTCCAGGATCTCGGCGGCTTTTAGCGCCGCATCCTGGTCGAGCAACATCGCGCCTAAGACTGCCTGCTCGGCCTCGTTACTCCACGGAGTCTGGCGGCCGGCCCACTCCCCTGCTCCGCCCCCCGGGCGCTCAGTTGAGGAGGCGAGCTGCGATACGGACGTCATCCCAGGTTGGTCTCTTCCAGTTGGGGTTCCGCAGCAGCGCGGCCGGATGGTAGGTCACGACCACGGGAATGCCACGGAACCGGTGAACCTGATTGCGTAAGGACCCAAGGGACTGTTTGGTGTTGAGCAGGCTCTGCGCGGCCGTCCCGCCCATGGCCAGAATGACCTTCGGCTTGACCAGCTCGAGTTGGCGGTACAGGAACGGCAGGCAGGCCGCGATCTCGTCGTACTGCGGCAACCGGTTCTCGGGTGGCCGGCATTTCACGATGTTGCAGATGAACACCTGATCCCGGGGCAGCTTGATGGCCTCGAGGATCTTGGTCAGCAGCTCGCCCGCCCGCCCGACGAAGGGCCGGCCGGTTTCGTCTTCCGTGCGTCCCGGACCTTCGCCGATGGCCACGAGCCGCGCCGTTGCCGGGCCCTCGCCCGGGACGGTGTTCGTGCGCCCCTCGCAGAGCTTGCATTTGCGACAGGCCGCGATGAGCGTGGCGATGTCTTCTAACGACTGAGTTTGCTGGATTGGGTCGACCGCAAACAGATCGCTCGACGGCGGGTCGAAGGTCAGGCCCGCCGGTGGAAGACTTGCGCCCGGGGTCAGAACTGCGGGAGCGGCTCTTGCTGTTTGGTTTTCTAACCCCGGACGCAAGTCCGGGGTTGGCGAAGAGGTCGGGAGAATCACCGAATCCCCACCCAAGAGCCGCTGCTGCTTCAGATATTCAGCTGCCAGAGCCCGCGCGTCAGTCAAAGCGCTTCTTCCACCACGTCGAGGATGCGTTCGGCCACGTCGCGTTTGGGCAATAACGGCAAGTCGACTTGCGTACCGTTGCGTCCCAGAATCGTCACGCGATTGGTCGTGACCTCAAATCCGGCGCCGGGCTCAGTGGCGTCATTCAGGATCACGAAATCCAGCGCCTTATTCTGCAGCTTGGACCGCGCGTTCGCCAATCCGTTCTCCGTCTCGAGCGCGAATCCGACGACCACCATCCCCTTGCGCCGTTTCAGCGAGCTCAATATGTCCGGCGTCGCTTCGAGCTCCACCGTCAGCGGGCCGGCCGAGCGCGGGCGCTTCTTGTCGGCCGCGCTCTTGGGTCGGTAGTCGGCCGGCGCCGCGCTCATGATCAGCGCATCGGCGTTGGGGACGAGGGCTTGGTGTGCGTGCTGCATCTCTTCGGTCGTCTCGACGCGCGTGGTCGCGAGACCGGGGGGCGGAGTCAGCTCGGTGGGTCCGGTCACGAGGACGACGTTCGCGCCGCGCGCGCGCGCGGCTTCCGCCAGCGCGTAGCCCATGCGCCCGCTCGACGGATTCGTGATCACGCGCACCGGATCGAGATGCTCACGCGTCGGGCCCGCAGTCACCACGACGCGCTTGCCAGACCACTTGCTGGTGTTGGTGTGACCGAGCAAACGCTCGGCGGCCGCGAAGATCGCATCCGGCTCGCTCATCCGTCCCGGCCGCTCGCTCGGCCCCTCGGCGAGGGCACCGATCTCCGGGCCGATGAAGTGCCAGCCCCGTTGCGCGAGCGCTTTGATGTTTGCCGTGATCGCGGGGTTCGCATACATCGCGTCGTTCATCGCGGGTGCCGCGAGCACGGGACGGTCCGCGCGTGCCAGCAGCAGCGTGGTGAGCAGATCGTCGGCCATACCCATCGCGGCACGCGCCAGGATGCTGGCGGTTGCCGGCGCGACGATCACGAGATCAGGATGTTTGGCGAGATCGATGTGCGCGAGCGCGTGGCCGCGTTCCCACAGTGACGTAAGCACGGGCCGGCCGGTGAGCGCTTCGAACGTCACCGGGCGGACGAATTCCGCGGCCGCGGCGGTGAGAACCACGTCGACAGTGGCTCCCGCCTCGGTCAGGCGGCGAGCCAGCGTACAGCTTTTATAGCAGGCGATTCCGCCCGACACGCCGAGCACGACGTGGCGGGTGGGGCCGGCCACGGGCATCAGGTTTCCTGCGAGCGCCGCCGCCGCACCAGGCGGTACTTGAGGCCGCCGCGGACGAGCTCGTCGAACGCCCGCGTGGTGAGCTTCTCCTCCCAGTCGACCGAGCGATCGCGCGGGAAATCATTCACAAAGCGCGCGAACTTGGCGGCCACGAGGACCCCGAGATACTTGTTCTGCGTCTGTCCTGCGACTTCTGCCGGTGTCACGATCCGCATTGCTCAACCTTTCTGTTGTTCTGACTTGAGCTGTTTCAAATAACTGTTTAGCCAGGCAATGTCATGTTTGTCGCGAACGACCGTCCCCGCACGGTCTTCAACTGCTTTCACAACGGCCCGCAGCGCTTCATTGAGGTCGTCGTTTCTGATCCAGCGGTGAAACTCGGTCGCCTGTCCTATCTCGTATGTCGCGCGTTCCAACCGCTGCGCGATCTGTTCCGGTGTTTCACTCCCGCGCTCGACCAGTCGTCGAATAAGGACTCTCGGATCGCTGGGCAGTATGAAGATCGTCAGTGCGTTTGGATCCAACTTCCTGACCTGCTCAGCGCCCCGCACTTCAATATCCAGTAATACATGACGCCCTGAATCGAGAATCCGCTGGACATCACTCTTGAGCGTCCCGTACAGCTCTCCGCCATAACGGGCATGCTCGAGGAACTTCCCCTGATTCACGCCCTTGAGAAACTCGTCCGGCTTCCAAAAGTAGTAGTCGACGCCATCCGTTTCACCGCTCCGCGGCTTTCGCGTGGTCGCCGACACGGAGAATCCAAATCGATCCGGATATTGCTCCCGCACCGCTTTGGCGATCGTCGTCTTGCCGCCACCCGATGGCGCGGACAAGACGACTATTCGCGGGGTCACTCCAGGTTCTCCAGCTGCTCCCGGAACTTCTCGAGGTCTCCCTTCATCGCGATCACCGTCTGGGTGATGCGCGCGTCGTTTGCCTTCGAGCCCATCGTGTTGACCTCGCGCAGCAGCTCCTGCGCGAGGAACCCGAGCTGTTTCCCCACCGCCTGATCGGACCGCAGCGCGGCGCGGGCCGCCGCCGCGTGCGCGCGAAACCGCACCAGCTCCTCCGTGATGTCCACCCGATCGGCCAGCAACGCGATCTCGAGCGCCAGACGCTGCTCATCGACGGTCGTCTGCGCCGTCAGCTCCGCCACCGCCCGCTTCAGACGCTCGTGCTCCGCCGTGAGCCGAGCCGGCGCCTGCGCTTCGACGATCCGCGCCGCCGATTCGAGCGCGTCGAGGCGGCCCTTCAACTCCGCGGCCAGCGCCTGCCCTTCCCGCTCCCGCATCGCGACGACGTCCTTCGCGGCGCGTTCGACGATGGGCTGCACATCCGCCCATTGGACCGGCTGCTCGCTCGCGCCATTGGTCGAGGTCAGGACATCCGGCTGCCGAGCGACGAATGCCAGGTCGACGGTGCCCTTCAGCTTCAGCTTCTTCTTGAGCTGCTGCGCCGCGGCCACCACCTGCTTCGCCCGCGACAGGTCTATCGTGACTTCCCGTTCGGGACCGGGCATGTCGACCCAGCGCGCGGTGACCGCGACGTGGCCGCGCTCGAGCAGCTGGCGCAGCCGCTCGCGCATCTCGATCTCCACGCCAGCCAAATCCGCCGGCAGCTTCAGCTGCGGGTTGAAATAGCGGTGGTTGACGGTGCGGATTTCAATTCGCAACCGTCCGCGGAGCACCCGATCTTCGGCCGAGCCGAAGCCCGTCATACTGCGCGGCACAGGGCGTTAAATGTAGTCGGGTGTGCTAGTTCGTGAAGAACCACCGGGCACCGTACTGCTGTACGCTCTTCGGGTAGCCCAGCCCGGTCACGTAGCTGGAACGCATGATGTTGATGTTCGCGACGCTCCAGAAGAGCGTGACCCCGGCGAGCTGCATCTCGAGGTTCGTATCGACAAAGCTCGATCCGGTCATGCCCAGCGTCGCTCCGGTGGTGTCGAGACCGCCGAACGCCCACCGGCTCCACGATTCCATGGCGACCTCGCCGCGCAGCGCGAAGATCCCGCTCTTGAAGACGCGCCAGAACTTGGAGTAGAACGTGACCGATACGCGCCCGTGGCGCGGCGGCTCCAAGTCTCCACCGCCGACCACGGGATCGAAGTACCAGCCGGTCAGGGTCACTCCGGGGACGATGTGCAGCGTGGCGTGTGCTGCGACGAACTCGGTGAGGGGCGTGGGATTCAACGAATCCACGCTCTTGATCCCCTGCGCGAAGCCGAGCGGAGCGAACGGATCGCGCCGGCCACGGCCCACTTCGACTGTGAGCAGACGGTTCTCGAAGCGCAGCCAGGCCGCGACGTCCAACGCGCGATGCATAGCGTCCGTGGTCACGAGTGCCGCCTCCGCATCCTCTTGCCAGGATGCCTCCGCGCGTGCTGAGAACCCGAGGGGCAACGCGAGTCCGGCGGTTCCATAGGCCCGCCATCCGTATCGATTGGCGGTGTAGAAGCTCTGACGGAAGGATCCAGCAAGTGTGATGGGCGAGAGTGGCATCCACCCCGCGCGCGCCTCGAACTGTTGTGGTGCCCCCGCAGCACCGAACCGCGCGACTCCCGAAACCGTCGCGGTGCGCCACGTCTGACTCGCTTCGAGGTTGGCGAAGGAGACGGTGCGGCGCGTGACCAGTGTGTCGTGACTGATGCCGCTCGTCCCCAGGGATGCCGTAACCCGCCACCCCACGCCGTCATCCCGTTCCGCGACAAAGAAGCGCAGCAGCCTATCGCGGCGATCCTGGCGCCAGCCGTCCACGCGGTTGTCGCTCGCGGTGGCGCGATGCCAGCTCGAGCTCGACACCTGGAACGATGCGCCCACGCGTCCTCCGGGCGGCACGTAATCCGCCTTGATCCAGATATCGCTCGTTCCGAACGGCGGGGTTGTTATGCCAGGCGAGCTGGTGCCGATGCTGGCCCAGTCGGCAAGTAGCGAGACGCCAAACCCGGAACGACTACGTGTGGCGTACCCCGCCCGGTAATCCGCGATGTCTGCCTGTCCGGAGACAACACCGACTTGCGTACGCGGCGTTGTGGGACGGTGTTGCGATGTGACGAGGTACACCCGGAGCGACGCGGGAAGCACGATGACATCCACGCGCTCGATCGGTCCGAGCGGAATCCGCGCCGGATCGAGATAGACCGAGTCGCGGCCCAGCGGGACCATCGGCACCCCGTCCCAATACAACTCGAGCGACGCGGGCCCGCGGCCGCCGTACAACACGATCTCCGGCTCGCCGTACCAGCCGCCGCGCGCAACGTAGACTCCGGGGATGTGACCGAGCAGATCACTCAACGTGCGGGCGCTCGAGAGGAGAATCGAGTCGAGTGTGAACGTGTAGCGGGAGCCCTTGGGAAACGGACCGGGCATGATCGCCGGCTGGAACGTCGGGAGCAACACGGGCATCGTGTCGTGAGCCGTGGTATCCCGTGCCGACGTGTCTCGTGCCGTCGTGGCTCGGCCCGTGGTATCGACCTGGGCAGAGAGGGCCGCAGGCAGCAGGGCGAGGACGAGGAGTCCCGCCCGCGCAGGAATCAAGCGCCGGCGCGTTTGAGCAGAAACTCCGTGAACAACCGGACGCCGACCCCTGTCGGCCCCTTCGCGTGGCTGGCGCTTTCCCCCTCGAGGTACGCGGTTCCGGCGATGTCGAGATGCACCCACGGGAAGCTGTCCACGAACTCGCGCAGGAACCAGGCGCCCGCGATCGTGCCGGCGGAGCGGCCGCCGGAATTCTTGACGTCCGCCACGTCCGACTTGAGCAGGTCTCGGTACTCCTCCCAGAGCGGCAGCGGCCAGCAGCGCTCGCCGGCGCGCTCGCCCGCGTCGCGCACCTCCGCGAGCAACCCCTCATCGTTGCCGAGCATGCCGATGGCGTGATGGCCGAGCGCAATCACGACCGCGCCCGTCAACGTGGCTGCGTCGATCGCGGCGACCGGCTTGAAACGCCGGGCATACGACAGGGCGTCGCAGAGGATCAGGCGCCCTTCCGCGTCGGTGTTGATGATCTCGATCGTCTTGCCGAGATGGCTCTTGACGACGTCCCCGGGCTTGAGCGCGGTGCCCGAGGGAAGGTTTTCCGTCGCGGGGATCAGCCCCACCACATTGATCTTTGGCTTGAGGCGCCCCAACACTTCGAACGCGCCCAGCACCGCGGTGGCGCCGGATTTGTCGAACTTCATATCCTCCATGTTGGACGCCGGCTTGATCGAGATGCCGCCGGAGTCGAAGGTCACGCCCTTGCCAATCAAGGCCACGGGGGCGCCTGACCCTCCCGCGTACTCCAGCACGATAAACCGCGGCTCCTCGGCACTTCCTTGCGCGACGGCGAGCAGCGCGCCCATCCCTTCCTTCTTTATCTGCGCCTTGTCCAGGATGGTCGCCTTGAATCCGTGCGCCGTCGCCAGCTTGCGAGCCTCTTCGGCGAGGTAGCTGGGCGTGCAGACATTGCCCGGCTGCATCTGCAGATTGCGCGTGAAGAGATACCCGGCCGCGATGGCGTCCCCGACGCGGCGCCCCGCCTCCGCCGCGGTCTTGTCCCCGGGATCGATCACCAGCTCGACGGACTCGATGTCCGGCTTGGGGTCCTCCGGTTGCTTCTTGAGCTCGATGAATTGCCAACCGCCCTGCGCTGTGCCCTCGATGAGTACCTGCGCCAGCTCGGCGGCGCCGAGACTGCCGCGGGCCTCTTTCGTGACGGCCAGAGAGAACGTCGTCGTCCCCAGGCTGCGGGCGCGCTTGGCCGCGATCGCCGCGGCGCGGCGGACCGCACTCCGCGTGATCTCGCTCGCCTTTCCGACACTCACCAGCAGGATCCGCTGCGCCTTGCCGTTACCGTAGACAAGGAGGGTCTCGTCTTTCTTTCCCTTATAGTCGCCCGTGGCCACTGCGCGCTGGACATCCGGATCGATCGCTGCGGCTGATCCCTGGGCAATGAGCACCGCGAGCAGCGGCGTCTCAACGCTCCCGAGCGGCTTGGTCGAGATGAGAGTTTTCATGCCAGGTGCTCGATGATGGCGTCGGCGAACGCGGAGGTCGAGACCTCGGTTGCCCCGGGCATTTGGCGCGCGAGATCGTACGTGACATGCTTCGCTGCGATGGCTCCCTCCAGCCCGCGCACGATGGCGCGCGCCACCTCGTCCCAGCCCATCTCCTCGAACATCATCACGCCGGAGAGAATCACGCTGCTGGGATTGACCTTGTCCTGGCCGGCGTACTTCGGAGCCGTGCCGTGCGTCGCTTCGTACACGGCGTAGCCGTCACCGACGTTGCCGCCCGGCGCGAGACCGAGACCGCCGACCTGCGCGGCCGCCGCGTCCGACAGGTAATCGCCGTTGAGATTGGGCGCCGCGATGACCGAGTACTCGTCGGGCCGCAGCACGAGCTGCTGAAACATCGCGTCGGCGATGCGGTCCTTCATGACGACCTTGCCCGCGTCCTCTTTCCGCTTTCCGCCTTCCGCTTCGGTCACGGTCTGTTCACCGAAGCGCTCTTTCGCGACTTCGTATCCCCAGTCGCGGAAGCCGCCTTCGGTGAACTTCATGATGTTGCCCTTGTGGACGAGCGTCACGGATGGACGCTTGCGCTTGATGGCGTATTGAATCGCTTTGACCACGAGTCGCTGCGACCCGAATTTCGACATCGGCTTGATGCCGATGGCGCTCTTCTCGCGGATCTTCGCGCCGAAGCGGCGTTGGAGGAATTCGATGACCGCGTCGGCCTCGGGACTCTCGGCTTTGTATTCGATGCCCGCGTAGACGTCCTCGATGTTCTCCCGGAAAATGACGACGTCGAGCTTGCCGGGCTGCTTCACGGGCGACGGCACGCCCGCGATGTAGCGGACGGGCCGGATGCACGCGTACAGATCGAGCACTTGGCGCAGCGCGACGTTGAGCGAGCGGATCCCGCCGCCGACCGGGGTTGTGAGCGGGCCCTTGATCGCGATGCGATGCTCGCGAATCACGCCGAGGGTTTCCTCAGGCAGCCAGTTGCCGTTCTGGTTGAACGATTTTTCGCCGGCCAACACCTCGTGCCACACGATGCTCCGCTTGCCGCCCGACGTTTTCGCCACCGCCGCATCGAAGACTTTGGCCGATGCCCGCCAGATGTCGGGACCGGTGCCGTCGCCCTCGATGAAGGGAATGATCGGATGGTCGGGCACGATCCAGTGCCCATCCCGGTA
>WNFV01004652.1_pt1 | contig 22328 bp, 19 predicted proteins | sample 5400101 | NCBI WGS metagenome assembly WNFV01 (sample SAMN13153361, study PRJNA577476) | soil metagenome | isolation source: 115 cm soil or saprolite under grassland replicate 1 | place: USA:California | collected 2016-06-15 | reverse complement strand
ATCGGCGGGGAGGCCGGCGTCGGCAAGACCGCGCTTCTGCGACGCTTCTGCGACGACCGCCCCGCCGCGGCGCGACTTCTGTGGGGCGCTTGTGATGCACTATTCACTCCACGTCCGCTTGGGCCCTTCGTCGACATCGCCGAGAGCACCGGCGGAGAGCTGGAGGAGCTCGTGGAGACCGGCGCGAGACCGTACGAGGTTGCGGCGGCTCTCATACGCGAGCTGCGGAGGCGCTCGCCAACGGTTCTCGTTCTCGAGGATGTGCACGGCGCGGACGAGGCGACCCTTGATGTCTTGAGGCTGCTCGCTCGCCGCGTGGAGAGCGTCCCCGCACTGGTGCTCGTCAGCTATCGGGACGACGAGCTCGACCGCGGTCACCCGGTCCGGGTGGCGCTCGGGGAGCTGGCGACGGGCGAAGCAACCGGCCGCATGAAGGTGGCGCCGCTGTCGGCCGCGGCGGTCGCGAAGCTCGCCGAGCCTCTAGGTGTCGACGCGGAGGAGCTCTACCGCAAGACATCGGGCAATCCGTTCTTCGTCACAGAGGCGCTCGCGACTGGAGCGGATGAAATCCCGTACACGGTGCGAGACGCAGTGATTGGTCGCGCCGCGCGGCTGAGTCCGGCCGCGCGGACGTTGCTCGACGCGGTAGCGGTCGTTCCTCCACAGGCCGAGCTCTGGCTCCTCGAGTCACTCGCCGACGATGCTGTCGACCGGCTCGAGGAATGTCTCTCGTCCGGAATGCTCACATCCGTCTCCGGTGCCGTGGCATTCCGGCACGAGCTTGCTCGCCTCGCAGTCGAGGAGTCGCTCCCGCCGAACCGCAGGCTCGAGCTCCACAGCAAGGCGCTTCGCGCGCTCAAGGACCCGCCGGGCGGGGCCCGCGACCTCGCCCGGCTGGCGCATCATGCTGAGGCGGCCGGCGACGCCGACGCGGTGCTGCGGTTCGCGCCGGCGGCTGGCGCGCGCGCAGCCTCCCTCGGCGCAGCTCGCGAGGCCGCCGCGCAATACGCGCGGGCGCTGCGCTTCGCGGACGCTTTGGGCCTTGACGCGAGGGGAGAGCTCCTCGACTGGCGCGCGTACGCGTGCTACCTCATCGGCGAGTTCGACGAGGCGATCGACGCGCAGCAGCGTGCGGTCGAGTGTCACCGGCAGCTCGGCGATCGGCGCCGCGAAGGAGATTCGCTTCGCTCGCTTTCGCGACTGCTCCGTTACCTCGGCCGGACGGAGGAAGCAATGCAGGTCGGGCGCGAGGCGCTCGCGGTACTCGAACGGCTCCCCGCGGGACACGAGCTTGCGATGGCCTACTGCAATCTCTCGCACCTGCACATGCACCTGGAGGACGCCGGCAAGACGATCGAGTGGGGGACACGCGCGCTCGATTTGGCGGAGGATCTCGACGACTCCGAGGCACTTGTCTACGCGCTCACGAACATCGGGAACATCGAGTTGCTCGCCGGCGGACAGAATGTGGACAAGCTCGAGCGCAGTCTCGAGCTCGGGCTCGAGGCGGGCCTCGATGAGCACGTGGGACGAGCATTCGTCTCTTTCACGTGGTGGTCTCCCCGGGGGCGTGCGTACGCCGCCGCGGATGGCTATCTCGAGTCAGGTCTCGAGTACTGCACCGAGCGTGGCCTCGATTTGTGGCGGTTCTTTCTCCTCGCGCACCGCGCGCGCTCGCACCTCGATCGTGGGCACTGGGACGATGCGATCGCCTCCGCGGCACCGGTGCTTCGTGATCCGCGCAGTTCTCCCGTGACGCGCATCGCTGCGCTGTCGGTGCTCGGGCTCGTACGCGCCCGGCGCGGCGATCCCGACGTGTGGACGCCACTCGACGAGGCATGGGAGTTGGCGAAGCCAACCGGAGAGCTGCAGCGGATCGAACCCGTGGCCGCGGCAAGAGCCGAGGCCGCGTGGCTCGAGGGTCGTCGAGACGCTGTCGGCGATGCGAGCGATCTGGCGCTCGACCTGGCGGTGCGGCGACAGTCGTCGTGGATTGTGGGCGAGTTGACGTATTGGCGGCACCGCGCGGGCATCGACGACGAGGTCGCGGCGAGTGGAGCCGAGCCGTGGGCGGCGCACATCGCCGGCGACTGGCGGGGCGCAGCCGACATGTGGACCGACCTCGATTCCCCGTACGAGGCCGCGCTCGCACTCGCCGATTCCCAGGATGAGGAGACGGTCCGGCGCGGTTTGGAGGAGCTGCACCGGCTCGGCGCCCAGGCAGCTGCCGCCATCGTCGCGCGCCGTCTGCGCGAGCGCGGGGCGCGTGGGCTGCCGCGCGGGCCACGGCCGACGACGCAGAAGAATCCCGCCAACTTGACTGCGCGTGAGATCGAGGTACTTGGGCTTGTCGCGCAGGGGCTACGCAACGCCCAGATCGCAGAGCGGCTCGTTCTCTCCGAGAAGACGATCGACCACCACGTCTCGGCGATCCTCCGCAAGCTGGACGTTCGCACGCGCGGCGAGGCGAGTGCACAGGCGGTCACCCTCGGGCTCGCCGGCCAAGATAGGTAGCGCCGCGGGACAACCTGGGTAGTTGGGCCGATGCGCCCGGCGCGCTCCACGCCTACCCTCGAACGCAAGGAAGGTCGCGGACTGGAGGAGGAGCGATGGACGAGATGTACGCCATGCTGGGTCGGGAGCACCAAGCCGACCTGGATCGTGAGTCGCATAAGCGTCACCTCGCCGCAGTCGCAGGGCCACGTCCCGTTCTACCGAATAAGCGTCGGTCAAAACGACGCAGGGTGCTCGTCGTCTTGCGGCTGAGAGAGGCGTGAGATGCCGCGGTACGTCGTCGAGCGGACGTTCACTGACGGACTGCCTATCCCCGCTCAAGGGGAGGGCGCGGCGCTGTGCCTGGCGGTCGTGGAGCGGAACGCAGACCGCAGACGAAGGCGTCAACTGGGTCCATTCGTACGTCAGCGAGGACCGGGAGAAGATGTTCTGCATCTACGACGCCCCGAGCCCCGAGGCGATCAGGAAGACGGCCCGGCGCAACGACCTCCCTGTCGACCGCATCACAGAGGTCCGCGTCCTCGATCCGTACTTCTACCACTGGGAAGAGGGGGGCTACGCATGAGCGATCGCGTCCCGACGCCGGAACCGCGGATGACGCGGCGATGGCTGCTGCAGACGGCCGGCGCAGGCGGCCTCGCGCTTCTCGTCCCGGATGTCGCGCTTGCCCGGCCCCGCGCGAGGAGGCGTCGAGTAGTCGAGCCTGGTGGGAGCATCGTCCTGCGCTGGAACAACGCCCTCCTCCAGGGCGTGCGCGACTCTCGGATCGGCCCGCCGATGGTGTCCCGCGCGCTTGCAGTCGCGCATACATGCATGTACGACGCCTGGGCTGCTTACGACCGAGTGGCAGTCGGTACGCGGCTTGGCGGCGCACTGAGGCGGCCGGCACGCGAGCGCCGCCTCGAGAACAAGGTGGAGGCCATCAGCTTCGCCGCGTACCGGGCTGCCGTGGATCTCTTTCCGGGGAGCAAGGCGACCGTCTTCGATCCGCTGATGGCGAGCCTCGGATTCGACCCGGGGGACCGGACATCCGATCCGAGGTCGCCGACCGGAATTGGCAACCTCGTGGCCGAGGCGCTACTCCCCTTCCGGCACCGGGACGGCGCGAACCAGCTCGGCGACGAGCCCGGCGGCCGGCCGGGGATCCCGTACTCGGACTACACCGGCTACGCGCCGGCGAACGAGCCGATGGACACGCGAGCGCCGCTCGACCTGTCGACGGTGCACGACGTGAACCGGTGGCAGCCACTGTCCTACGTCGACGGCTCTGGCGCACTCGTGACGCCGTCGTTCGTGGGCGCGCAGTGGCAGCGGGTGCGTCAGTTCTCGATGTCCTCGAGCGACGAGCTGCGCTCGCCGACGGGCCCCGCCCGCGTCGGCTCTTCAGAGTTCCTCGCGCAGGCGCAGGCGCTGATCGACCTAAGCGCGGCGCTGACGGACGAGCAGAAGGTGATCGCGGAGTACTGGGCGGACGGGCCCCACTCCGAGCTGCCGCCTGGACACTGGAACGTGTTCGCCCAGCAAGTCTCCCACCGCGACCGCACCGGCGACAGCGAGCGCGACCTCGACCAGGCGGTCAAGCTCTTCTTCGCACTCACGAACGCGGTCTTCGATGCCGGCTGCTGCGCCTGGGACAACAAGCGCGCCTACGATTCGGTGCGCCCGATCACCGCCATCCGCTACCTCTTCGCCGGCAAGAAGATCCGGGCCTGGGGCGGACCCGGCCGCGGTACGCAGACGATCGCGGGCGAAGAGTGGTTTCCCTACCAGCCGACGACCTTCCCGACGCCTCCCTTTGCGGAGTACTCGTCCGGCCACTCGAACTTCAGCTCGGCCGGCGCGGAGATCCTGAAGCTGTTCACCGGCAGCGACCGCTTCGGCGGCTCCGTGACCTTCCCGAAGGGGAGCTCGCGAATCGAGCCGGGCCTCGTCCCAACCAGCGAGCTCTCGCTGACTTGGGCGACCTTCTCGGCAGCCGCCGCGCAGGCAGGCATCTCTCGCCGCTACGGCGGCATCCACTTCGCGCAGGCAGACCTGGACGCGCGCTCCACAGGCAGGACCGCCGCCCGTCACTGCTGGACCAAGGCACAAAGCTACTTCGCCGGGACGGCCCCCACTCCGGCGGCGTGAACGAGCATATGCTCGGACATCCACGGGGGAGAGGAGGTAAGACCGACATGAAACTCGCACTTGCAATCGCTGCGGCACTCGTTGCGCTGGCGGCGCCGCTCTCCGCACAGGCGGGTGGCGCGACCCACCAGACGGCCGACGTCCTTGCCTGGACCGAGGCGACCACCACGTTGAGTCCGCCCGTCTACGGCACGGCCACCCTGATGCGCAACGACAACGGGATCGGGATGACGTTCCACACGACGGGATTGCCCGCCGGCGACGCGGTCACGATCTGGTGGATCATCATCGATCCCAGCGGGAACGTGGTCTCCGCGCAGTTCGCAGCAGGCCACGTGATCGGAAACGACGGCGTTGGGAACTTCGCGGGCTATCTCGGCGAGGGAGACACGTCCGGGTGCTTTGCCACCTGGTTCCCCTGCCTCGGCCTCTCGACCGATCCGGCGCAGGGCGACTCGAGGACGGCAAACGTCCTCCTGCTCGCCCGCGTCCACGGCCCCGCTGAGCCCGGGCGGATCCCGACGCAGATCCATACGAGCGAGACGACGGACGAAGAAGTCACTTGCTCGGAGACGCTCTGCCAGGTGCAGGGAGCGTTCTTCCCCGCCGTCCCGTAGAAGCAGCCGACAAGCCGGGAGGGGTCGCGATCGCCCCGACCCCTCCCGCGACGCCTGCGCTGGGCGATCGACCAGGCGTCCTCGGCTCGCGCGCGCTCGCGCGCAGCTGCGCGTGAGGACTCCGCGATAATCGCCCGGGATGGGCAAGACCCAGACGGGTCGGCTACGTCGACCTGATCGGCAGTGGTGCCGAGACGGCCGCGCACGTGTGCGAGAACGGGCGCATAGTCATCATGCTCTGCGCCTTCGAGGGCCCACCACGTATCGTCCGCCTGCACGGCCGCGGTGATGTCGTTCAGATCGGGGAGCCGGGGTTCACCCAGCTCAAAGCGCAGTTCGACCTCGACTCGGTGCAGGCGGCGGAGGCCGCACGGGCGATCGTCGTGGTCGAGATCGATCGCGTCGCCGACTCCTGCGGCTACGGCGTGCCGCTCATCGAGCCGAGCCCGCCCGGGGAGGTCCAGGGCTTCGACGCCGACGTCGCGATGGTCGCGGGGACATTCGACCCAGACGACGTCTACGGCCGCTTCCCCGCCGGCGTACCCGCGCGGCTGGAGTCGTCACTCGCCCGAGCCGAGCGCAAACGCGGCATCTCGGTCCCGGAGTTGCCGTGCCCCTCGCTCGTCATCTACGGGGACGAGTTCGGCGACGAGCGCGGGACGCCGATCGCCAGCCTCTACGGGTCCGAGGAGCGCGACTTCCCTGGGCTTGACCACTGGGACCTCGTGCGCAACAGCCGCGTGCGCGAGGCGATCGCCGACTATCTCGGCGCCTTCCGTCCGGTTAGCTCCGCCTAGTTCGGGGCTAGTTGCCGCTTGTCTGCCGCGGGCCCGGTGCCGGTGGCACGATCTTCGCCCTCCCGAGGCCGCCGTAATCGGCCACCGCGTCGCCGACGTTGAACAGGGCGCCGAACCGCCGCTCGGCGCGGCGCCCAGCGTCGAAGACTCCGATCTGGTTGGTGTCTGGATAGACGCTGATGTTCGGGCCGTCCATCTCGCTGATCATCAGCACCCGCGCGCGGTCGTCACCAGTGTTCCGGTAGCCGTGCGCGCCGCGCTCGCCACGGGGGAAGGCGACGACCTCACCTTCGGACAGCTCTTCCCAGCCTGCGGCACTGCGGAGGCTGAGCCGGCCCTCGAGGACGATCAGCAGCTCCTCGCGGTGGACGTGGTAGTGGAACACCATCTCCTCGCCCGGCTGGAGCTCGTACACGCTCGCGCCAAGGTGTTCCGCGCCGGCGCGCTCGGCGATTCTGACGGCGCGGATCCCGTCTGCGGTCATTTCCAAAGAATCGTTCAGGTTGCTCATGCGCAGAGCGTACGCTGCGCTTCGCCGGCGTTGCACACGCGAGGTATGTTGAGCCGTGAGCCGTATGGCCACCGCCCTGACCTCCGTACGCGACGTGCCCGAGCGCGACCGGTTCGAGATCGAGATCGACGGCGCCCTCGTAGGCTTCGCCGAGTACCGGCGGCGCCCCGGCACGATCGCGTTCGTGCATACCGAGATCGACCCAGGGCACGAGGGCGCGGGCCTCGGCGGCATCCTGGTGTCCGCCGCGCTGGACGAGGCGCGCCGTGAGGGCGCGCAGGTCTTGCCCCTCTGCCCCTTCGTGCGCTCGTACATCGAGCGCCACCTTGAGTACCTCGATCTCGTGCCGGCTGAGCGGCGCGCCGCCTTCGGGCTGCCGGTCGATGGCTGACGGGGTCAAGACCTATCACGGCGAGTGCGTCGAGGTGACTTTCGACGCTCGCCGCTGCTTGCACGCCGCCCGTTGTCTCAGCGGGCTCCCCGGGGTGTTCGACGCCAACCGCCGGCCGTGGATTCTTCCCGACGGAGCACCTCCGCAGGACGTCGCCGAGGTCGTCCGCCGCTGCCCGAGCGGAGCTCTGCCTACCGGCTCGTCGACGGCGAGCCTGAGACGCCTACGACCCCCACGCAGGTCTCCGCGCGCGAGCACGAGCCGCTCTGGCTGCGCGGCGACCTGCGCATCGAGACCGGCAACGGCGTGATCGTGGACACGCGCGCGGCGCTCTGCCGGTGCGGCGCAACGGCCAACGCGCCTTTCTGCACCGGCGCCGGTGACTGTCGCGGCTGGCACGATCGGGCCGCCGAGCTCGACGGCTCGCACTCGAAGGAGACGTGAGCGGCCCGCCGGTCGCGCTGCTGTACGACATCCACGGCAACTTGCCCGCGCTGCGCCGCCTGGGCACTGTACGAAGACGGGCGGATCCTATTTCGCAGGACGGATTACGACATCGAGCGAGCAGCCGCCAAGATGCGCTCATACGGGGACTGGGCGGAGCGCATCGTGCGGCGGCTCGAGCAAGGCTCCGACTAGTCATCGCGGTGAGGAGGTTCGAGATGGAAGACGATCAGATCCACAATCGCATCGAGCAACTCGTTGCCGAGGAGCAGGAGCTCTACGAACGCGGAGCCGAAGGCACCTTGAGCGAGACCGACCACGGTCGACTCGAATCGATCAAGGTCGGACTCGACCAGTGTTGGGATCTGCTCCGCCAGCGGCGCGCCCTCCGCGAAGCCGGATACGACCCGGATGCCGCGCGCGTCCGCGACCCGGAGGTCGTGGAGCACTACGAGCAGTAGCGGCGATTCGACCGGTCGGCCGTCGTCGTTCTCCGGACGAACAGCTTGGGCGCGAAGCCTGGAGACCCCGTTGCGGGAGTTCCTGCGCACCGAGACCGGCGGTGCGGCCGTCCTGCTGGCGGCGGCGGTCGCGGCACTCGTATGGGTAAACGTCGACGCCTCGTCCTACGACTCGCTCTGGGGGACGACGCTGTCGATCGATCTAGGGGGCGCCGGGGTCGCACTGGATCTCCGCCACTGGGTGAACAGCGGCTTGATGACGTTCTTCTTCTTCGTCGTCGGCCTCGAAGCGCGTCGCGAGTTCGACCTGGGTGAATTGCGGGAGCGGCGGCGGTTCGCGTTGCCGCTGCTGGCGGGGATCGGCGGGATGGTGGTGGCGGTCGCGACCTACCTCGCCTTCAACGCCGGCCGCTCGTCCGCACACGGCTGGGGGATCGCCATGTCGACCGACACAGCGTTCGCACTCGGCCTGCTCGCGCTTGTCGGCCCGCGCTTTCCCGACCGCCTGCGGGCGTTCATGCTCACAGTCGTCGTCGTCGACGACATCGTCGCACTCGTCGTCATCGCGACCGTCTACACGGAGACCCTTCGGCTTATGCCACTCCTTGTGGCCCTCGTCTTCTTCGGGGTGATCCTCGTCGTGCGCAGCTTCCCGGTGCGCGTCGTCGGTCTCGTCTACTTTGTACTTGGGGCCGGCGCCTGGGTGGGCCTGCTCAAGTCGGGAGTCGAGCCGATCGTGATCGGCCTTGCGATGGGCCTCCTGGCCTACGCCTACCCGGCTCCGCGGTCCAGTCTCGAACGGGCGACCGAGCGGTTCCGCGAGTTCCGCGAGCAACCCACGGCGGACTTGGCACGCATGGCCGGAGTGGAGCTCAGGTCGGCGACATCGGTGAACGAACGGCTGCAACAGCTGCTTCACCCCTGGACGAGCTATGCAATCGTGCCCCTGTTCGCGCTCGCGAACGCGGGAATCGCGCTCGACGGGGGTTTCCTGGCGGGAGCTTTCAGCTCGCCGATCACGCTCGGAATCCTCGTCGGCTACGTCATAGGAAAGCCGGTAGGCATTCTCGGCTTCTCGTGGCTGCTGACGATCCTGAGCCGCGGACGGCTCCGACCACCGGTGGGCTGGGCGGCGGTCGCCGGCGGCGGCACGATCGCCGGGATCGGCTTCACCGTCTCGCTCCTCATCGCGACACTCGCCTTCGACGCACGCCGGCTCGAGGAGGCGAAGCTCGGGATCCTCAGCGCCGCCCTCGCCGCGGCGCTCCTAACCTGGCTGCTGTTCCGCACCACTGCGCTGCTACCCCGGCGCCTGCGGATCCGCGCCCTGCTGGGAACCGCGGCGCCGCTCGTCGACCTCTACCTCGACGTCGATCCGGGCCGGGACCACATCCGCGGACCGATCGACGCCCCCGTCACCGTCGTCGAGTACGGCGACTTCGAATGCCCCTTCTGCGGACAGGCCGAGCCGGTCGTCCGCGAGCTCCTGCGCGAGTTCGGCGATGTCCGCTACGTCTGGCGGCACCTGCCGCTGAACGACGTCCACCCTCACGCCCAGTTGGCCGCCGAGGCGGCCGAGGCCGCAGCCGACCAGGGCTCATTCTGGGAGATGCACGACGTCCTGCTCGACCACCAGGACGCGCTGCGCGCCAGCGATCTGATCGGCTACGCCGAGCAGCTCGGACTCGACGTTGAACGCTTCACCGACGACCTCCGTGAGCACGCCGGCGCCGCACGCGTCGCCGAGGATGTCGACAGCGCCGACCTGAGCGGCGTCTCCGGCACCCCCACCTTCTTCATCAACGGCCGGCGTCAGTACGGCGCCTACGACATCGCGACCCTCTCGGCTGCGGTGCGCGCCGCCGGGGCGCGCGCCGTGCTGGCGATGCCGTGACGGTCGAATCGGCAGGATGTCGAGGACCGGCCGCCAGCTTCGACGTACTTGTGAGGGCGCCGACAGGAGCGCCGACACGAGGAGGGTTATGCCATGAAGTACATGCTGCTGATGAACTACGCCGCCACTCCGGGCCTCCCGCCGATCACGGAGTGGGCGCCCGAGGACATCAAGGCGTCGGGCGCCGCCATGGGCGCCATCCACGAGGAGTTGGCGGCGAGCGGCGAACTCGTCGGCGCCGAAGGGCTGACGGGGCCGGAGGCCGCGAAGATCGTGACACACGACGGCGTCGGCGCACCAGTCGTGACGGACGGGCCGTTCGCCGAGTCGAAGGAGTTCCTCGCCGGCTACTGGCTCGTTGACGTCGAGTCCGAGGAGCGGGCGATCGAGATCGCGGCGAGAACGTCCGCAGCACCCGGCCCAGGGGGCACGCCGACGGCGCGGGAGATCCAGGTGCGGCCCGTGATGGCGCACGACATGGAGCCGTGACGCCGACGTCGGCCGTCGAGGACCTGCTGCGCGAGGTGGCGCCGCGGGTCCTCGGGGCCGTCGTTCGACGGTACGGCGACATCGACGACGCGGAGGACGCCGTCCAGGAGGCACTGCTGGCGGCGGCGAGGCAGTGGCCGGCCGAAGGCGTGCCCGACAACCCGCCGGGCTGGCTGATCGCGGTCGCGGCACGGCGGATGACCGACCGGCTGCGCCGCGAGGACGCGCGCCGGCGGCGCGAGCTAGTCGCGGCTTCGCGCGAGCCTGCCGACGGGCCGCCGGTGCCGGATCGCGACGACTCGCTGACGCTGCTCTTCCTCTGCTGCCATCCTGCGCTCACGCCCGCGTCGGCGATCCCGCTGACCCTGCGGGCGGTCGGTGGCCTGACCACCGCGGAGATCGCTCGTGCCTTCCTCGTGCCGGAGGCGACGATGGCGCAGCGGATCAGCCGCGCCAAGCAGCGCATCAAGATGTCGGACGCGCCCTTCGCAATGCCGACCGGTGGCGAGTGGGCCGAGCGCCTGGGGTCGGTTCTGCACGTGCTCTACCTGGTCTTCACCGAGGGGTACGCGGCGAGCACCGGCGCGCAGGTCGCCCGCAGCGAGCTGTCGACCGAGGCCATCCGCCTCACGCGGATGGTGCACGCGTCGCTGCCGGACGATCCGGAGGTCGCCGGACTGCTCGCGTTGATGTTGCTCAACGAGGCGCGCCGCCCCGCGCGGACGGGGCCGCGTGGCGAGCTGGTGCCGCTCGCGGAGCAGGACCGCTCGCGGTGGGACCGGGCGCTGATCGCGGAGGGCGTGGCGCTCGTGTCCGCGGCCCTACCGAAAGGGGCGGTCGGCGAATACCAGTTGCAGGCCGCGATTGCGGCGGTGCACGACGAGGCGGAGACCGCCGACGAGACGGACTGGCCGCAGATCTTGGCGCTCTACGGGCTGCTGGACGGGATGACCGGCAACCCGATGGTGACGCTCAACCGCGCGGTAGCGGCGGCGATGGTCGACGGGCCGGCGGCCGGCCTCGCACTCCTCGAGGGCCTCGACGAGCGGCTGGCCGGCCATCACCGGCTCGACGCCGTGCGCGCGCACCTGCTGGAGATGGACGGCGACTCGGAGACGGCGATCGCGCACTACCGGACGGCGGCCGGGCGAACGACGAGTGTGGCCGAGCGGCACTACCTGCTGACACGCGCGGCACGTCTGACGGGCAGGAACCCCTGAGCGAGTTGTCCGTCGTAGCCGGCGCGACTATTCGGGGAGCGTTCGTGGAAGGCCGAAGGAGCGGAACACGCTTGTGTCCGGGAAGCCGGTGATCGCGGCGACGCGATTGCCCTTGAGCGTGAGGACCATGAGCCCGTACGCGTGGGCGACCGGGGCGTGGGGATCTCGGAGGTAGCAGCCGAACGCCGGCTGGCCGTTCGCGCGGGTGGGGACGAGGCGGAAGCGCTCGAGCGAGCCGCCGGCAGGGACGGTGGAGAGGAACTGGCCGATCGCGAGCGGCCCCTGGTACTCGAGTGGCTCGGGAGGCATCGTCAGCAAGGCGTCGTCCGTGAGCAGGGCGACAACTCCGGGTACGTCGCCGGCTTCGAACGCTGCGGTGAAGCGGGTGACGAGTTCCCGCTCCGCGCGCGAGCCGGGCAGCGGCGCAACGTCCCGCTGCCCTGGCGGCATTGCGCGTTCGAGCGCCTGGCGCGCCCGCTGCAGCGCCCTGTTCACGGAGACTTCGGTGACGCCGAGGATGTCGGCAACCTCGGCGGCGCGAAATGCCAGGACGTCGCGCAGGACGAGCACTGCGCGCTGGCGGGGAGACAGCCGTTGGAGAGCAGCCACGAACGCGAGCGCGATCGCTTCGCGCGTCTCGTACCGGGTATCCGGCTCCTGCGACCGGTCTCGCAAGCCTTCGAGGAGGACGTCCGGGTAGGGCTCGAGCCAGACCGGTTCGCCGAGACGCGTGGGTTGCGGTGGGGGTGCCGTCCCCTCCGGCGCGGGCAGCTCCAGCGGCCGGCGGCCGCGGTCGCGCAGGGCGTTCAGGCAGCGGTTCGTCGCGATGCGGTACAGCCACGAGCGCAGCGAGGCACGGCCCTCGAATCGCTCGAGTCCGCGCCACGCCGCCAACAGCGTCTCTTGCACTAGGTCCTCCGCGTCCTGGACCGAGCCGACGATCCGGTAGCAGTGCAGCTGAAGCTCTGCACGAAATCCGTCCGCGAGCTCAGCAAAGCCGGACTCGTCGCCGCTGCGCGCCCGCCGGAGTAGCTCCTCCTCGCGTAGCCCCACCGGCGTGCGCGCTTCGCTCACTCGCCGATCCTCGCAGTCACGTTGTCGACTGTGCCATCACGCGTCGCAGCGGCTCAGCGTCGTAGATCAGCTCGCCGCCAACGATCACGGAATCGACGACCTCGAGCAGCTCGGCCGACGTCATGCGGCCGAGGCCCGGCATCGCCATCTCCCAGTCGATGATCGAGCAGACGGTCTCCCCATCCACGAACTGGCGGCGCACGTCGAAGCTCGTCACCGAGTGCCCCGCCTCCCGAGCCATCGCGCGGTACGCCTCGGCGCTGTCGAAGCTCGCGACGGGGCCGGTGAACTGGAAGTCGTCAGCCAGCGGCACCTCGCTGAAGTCGCCGCGCTTGTTCTGCCAGGCGTCGTAGTACAGAGCGACAGTCTCGAGAGCAGTCATTTGCTGATCCTCCAGTCGGTCAGATTCGCCTTTCAACTGCAGAGACACCAGCCTCGGCTAAAACTGACCGCGCGGCGGTACGATTACGGGCCGGCGTGTCGAGGCGGGCCGCGTCGTCTTTGGTGAAGCGTTGCGTCAGGAGGTCCTGATCGACTCCGTCCCGATCTCGCTCGCTCTGGTCGCCGGCGGCCTTTCGATCGTCAACCCGTGCGGCTTTCCGCTCCTGCCCGCGTTTCTCTCCTTCTATCTCGGTGCAGACGAGGAGCGGTTGCCGTCGGCGCCGACTCGGGTCGCCCAGGGACTGCTTGTTGGTGCGCTGGTCACGCTTGGCTTCCTCGGCTTCTTCACGATCGTTGGCCTGCCAGTCAGCTTCGGCGTCGGTGCGATCGCGAACGCGGTCCCCTGGGTCGGGCTTGCCACAGGCGCGATCCTGGCGAGTGTCGGGCTGATCGCGCTGCTCGGGAGCCACGTGCGGCTGCCGGTGCATCCGCGCCTGCGCGTTCGCCGCGAGCGCCGCTTGGGCGCGATGCTCCTGTTCGGCATTGGCTACGGCGCGGCTTCTCTCGGGTGCACGCTGCCGCTCTTCCTTGCGCTTGTCGGCGCTTCGCTCGGCGGAGCGAAGGTCACGGCATTCGTCGCCTACGGCGCTGGGATGGCCGTCGTCCTGATGGCGCTGTCCGTGCTGATTGCGCTTCTGCGTGAGGGTGCGACACGATTCGTTCGCCCCGTGCTGCCGTACGTGGGCCGAATCGCCGGCGCCCTTCTGTTTGCCTCCGGCGGCTACCTCTTCTACTACTGGGCGAGGCTTCGCTTCGGCGATACGGCCACCGTCGCCGACGACCCGATCGTGAGCTTCGGCGTTCGCTTTTCGAGCCAGGTGCGCGGGTTCGCGGACGGCGAGGGGGCGACGATCGTCGCGGTCGCGGGCGCTGTCGTCGTGCTGGGAGTTCTGAGCGGTCTCTGGCAGCGGTACCGGCGAGACCTTCGACGAACGCTGGCGCGCGAATGACTCGGTTCGCGCTCGCAGGGACGCTCGTCCTGCTCCTCGTAGCGGCGGCCGGCTGCGGGAGCAGCAGCCGTTCACAAGCTGCGCCGTCGACCGCGATCCAGCCAAGCTCGCAGCTCACCGACCTGCGGGATATCGAGCAGCTGCGGTTGTTGTTCAATACACGCTCGGGCGAGCCGCGGCTGATCCTGCTCGTCTCGCCAACCTGAAGCATCTGCCAGATCGGCGCCAGTTGGGTCCGACAGCACATCCTCGAAGCTCATCCCAAGGCACAGCTCACCGTTTACGCGATCTGGCTGCCGATGCTTGCGGGTGACTCACGCGGCGCCTGGGATCGACACGTCCTCGACGACCCGCGCGTCGTCAGCCTTTGGGACGAATCCCGCCTCGCCGGTGAGTGGTTCGGCGAGCATTCGCTCGGCGGTTTCGGCGGCTCGGGGAGCGTGGTCTGGGACGCCTTCTTCGCCTTCGGCGCGCACGCCCGCTGGCACCGTCAGCCGACCGCCCTTCTGGCCGCCGGCAGCGCCATCATCGACAACGTCGACGGGCTCGAGCGGCACTTCATCCCGCTTCTGGAGGCCGGTTGATCGAGGCGCCCGAGCTCGAAGGCGTGGCCGGCATCGGCGAGCGTCCCGATGCTGTCTGTCCCGTCTGATGAGGCACGCGCTGCTTGCGCTCCTTGTCGCGGTCACCGGTTGCGCGTCCGGCGGCTCCGGGCCGAAGCCGGCAACTCGTGCGAAGCCGCTGTCGCCGGTGGAGCTGCGAGGCCTCGCCGCGGGTTGGAGCACGAACTTCGCTCGGCACACCGTTCCGCTGCGCGAGTTCCTAGCCGGTGGCCCAGGTAAGGACGGGATCGCGGCACTCAACCGGCCGCGGTTCCTCCACGCGAGTACGGTGAGTTTCCTGCGGCCGCGGGAGCCGGTGGTCGCGCTTACGTTGGCGGGGCGGGCGCGCGCGTATCCCCTTCAGATCCTCATCTGGCACGAGATCGTGAACGACGACGTCGCGGGCGTTCCGGTTGTGGTGACGTTCTGCCCGCTCTGCAACACGGCGATTGCGTTCGACCGCCGCGTCGAGGGGCGCACGTTGAGCTTCGGAACGACCGGCAACTTGCGCAATTCGGATCTCGTGATGTACGACCGGGAGACGGAGTCGTGGTGGCAGCAGTTCGGGGGGGAAGGAGTCGTCGGCCGTTATGCAGGAAAGCGCCTGCGGACGCTGCCGGCGCGGATCGTCTCTTGGCGCAGCTTCCGCGCGGGGCATCCGGACGGCCTTGTGCTCTCCCGCGACACTGGATATTCGCGCCCCTACGGGGAGAACCCCTACGCCGGTTACGACGACGTTTCGAGCCCGCCGCTCTTCCCGACCGCACACAGCAACGACAGCCGGCTGCCGCCGAAGGAGCGGGTCATCTACCTCGAGCGCGACGGCTCCGCCGTTGCGATTCCGTTCTCGACGCTGGCGAAGAAGCGAATTCTGGAGGTCACAGTCGCCGGCCGCCGCTTCCAGGTGCGCTGGCAGGGGGGTGTCGGTTCTGCTCTGGATACCGGCGAGATCGCATCGGGTCGCGACGTCGGCGCGGCTCAGGTCTTCGAGCGGGGCAGGCCGACGACGTTCAGCGAGCCATTCTGGTTCGCCGTCGCGGCCTTTCGGCCGAACGTGCAGATCGTCCGCTGACGCTGCATCGGGCCGGACTACGAGCCACCGCCCCGTCCTCGCCCTTCTCCAGCCGCTGATCGAACGCGGCCAGCGCGCCGGCACGTTCCGATCAGACCTGCCGGCCGCATGGCACCTCTCGATGCTGCTCGCACTCATCCACGCCGCCAGCAGCGAACTGCAATCCAAACGGCTGCCGGCGGCGCAGATCGAATCTGCGCTCGTAACGACGGTGCTTGGCGCGCTCAGCGCAATCGGCGCCAGTGACGATGGGTGAAAGCGAAACTCGCACGCAACCGGTGACAATCCACGGCAACGATTTTCGCTTGTTTTCGCGGTTTCTGGGCCTGCGGCATTTGCCGCCGGTTGCGCTCGCTGCGCTCGATAAAGGCTCCATGGGAGCGCGACGTTGGACTTCGAGGTTCGAGGAGCCGCTCAGCGAGCCGAGCGCTCGTCGTGATTGCTTGACGGCCGCGCGTCAGTGTCGAAAAGCCCCGTCTCGTACGCGAGCACGACTGCTTGGACGCGGTCGCGGAGGGCGAGTTTTTGGAGTATGTGCGTGATGTGTGTCTTGACGGTCGTGTCGCTGATGTAGAGCTCTCGTCCGATCTCGGCGTTCGAGAGGCCGCGGGCGATCAAGCGAAACACGTCTAGCTCGCGCTCCGTCAGATCGTCGAGCTGTTTGGGAGGCGCGGGCTGTGGAATGCGCGTGAACTGTTTGATCACGCGTTTCGTGATCGTGGGGGAGAGAAGCGCGTCTCCGCCGGCAACGATGCGGATTGCGGCGAGGAGCTGCTCGGGAGGGTCGTCCTTGAGAACGAAACCGCTGGCGCCGGCGCGGAGCGCCTCGTAGACGTATTCGTCGAGGTCAAACGTCGTCAAGATCAGGATCCGCGCGGTCCTATCGGCGGCGATGATTCGCCGCGTCGCCTGGAGTCCGTCGAGCTCGGGCATGCGGATGTCCATCAGCACGACCGTGGGTTGAAAGCGGGCGGCCTTGTCGACTGCCTCGAGCCCGTTGCTCGCCTCAGCGACGACTTCGATGTCCTGCTCGCCTGAGAGCAGCATGCGGAAGCCGGCGCGGACCATTGATTGGTCGTCGGCAACGAGCACGCGGATCGTCATGGTCGGTCGCCGCTGAGCGGCAGGCGTGTGCTGAGGACGAAGCCGCCCCCGTTCGCCGTTCCGGCGCCCATCTCGCCGCCGTAGATTTTGACGCGTTCGCGGACGCCGACGAGCCCGTGGCCGAGGCCGTCGCTTGTCGAGCCGCCCTCGCCGTCGTCGCGTACCTCGAGCTGTAACTCGTCGGGCCGGTAGCGGACGGTCACATCCGCCTTGCTGGCGCGCGCGTGCTTGAGCGCGTTGGTCAGGCCCTCTTGAACGATTCGATAGGCAGAGAGGTCGATCCCCCCTGGGAGCGGGAAGGGCTCGCCGTCGAGATGTAGGCGGACGGGCAGGCCGGCGCGGCCGATCTCTTCCAGCAGCGAGTCGAGGCCGTCGAGGCCGGGCTGGGGCGTGAGCTCGGCTTCGTCACCGTCGCGCCGCATGGCGGCCAGGAGACGGCGCATCTCGGCAAGCGCGGTGCGGCCGGCCTGCTCGACGCTCCTGAGCGCATCGCTGTCCTCGGCGAGCGTGTCGGGGAGCTTGTGCCTGACGGCGCCGACCTGGAGCACCATCACGCTGACGGCGTGGGCGACGATGTCGTGGAGCTCGCGCGCGATCCGCGCCCGCTCCTCTGCCACTGCGATGCGCGCCGCTGCGTCGCGTTCCCGCTCGGCCTGGGTCGCGCGTGCTTCCGCCGCATCGGCCTGCTCGGCACGCTCGTGCAGAGCAAAGCCCGCGACCCAGCTGATCGCGAACTCGAGCGGGATGAAGACGAGCTCGGCGGCCGAGTGTCCAGGGATCTTGTAGACCACGATCGCCGAACCGCCGACAACGACGGCCAAGCCGATACCCGCCCGCAGGGCGTTGCGCAGGTTGCCGAGCAGGAACGCGACTGCCAGCCCGACTGGGAAGAGGCTGACCGCGAAGGGGATCAGCCGCCAGTCGACGAACGAGAGCCCCGTGGCCAGCAGCCAGTACGCGGTTGGAGCGGCGAAGGGAAAGCGCCGACGCGCGAAGATCGGGAGCACCAGGATCGCGATCGCCGGTAGGGCGAACCACAGTGTCGTGCGCGGCGCGTTCGGCGAGTCGCGTCCGACCACCACTTCGAGGATCGCGGCGATCGCCAGGACCGCGATCAGCAGGTCGAACCAATACTTACGCGGGACGTACCTGATCCGGCTCACGCGTTGAAAGTACTGCACGCTCTCGCTCGCCGCCTCCTACCTGAGTAGGACGCGGAATCAGCGGCTGGTAGGAGCCTCATCGCGACTTCGCGACGATGACCTTCCGCTGCCGCGCTTCTAGCGTCGAGCTATCGAACTCGACGAAAGGACAAGCGATGGAAGCCCCGACAACCAAAGCGTTCGGCCCAGCGCGAATCGTCGCCCTCGCGCTCATCGGGCTAGCGGTGCTCGGCCTGGCATACCTCCACTTCGGGACGGGCAAGGATTCGCTCGCCGTGCCTTCGGGCGCAGATGCCGGCCAGTTGAAGCTCCACTCGTGTCATTACGCGACCGAGGACGGCAGCTATGGCGCCGACTGCGGCACGCTCGTCGTGCGCGAGAACCGGCACGAAGCGAGCTCGCGCCTGATCGCGCTCCCGGTGACACGGATCCACGCGCGCTCTCTGAACCCCGGCGTCCCGATCTTCCGCCTCCAAGGCGGTCCGGGTCTGACGAACATGGAGTTCGAAGACGCGAGCCGGTTCGCGGGCAAGCACGACATCGTGCTCGTCGGCTACCGCGGTGTCGACGGCTCGTCCAAGCTCGACTGCCCGGAGGTCACGTCCGCGCGCGCGCACGCGCGCGACTTCCTTAGCGAGAAGTCATTCCGCGCCGACGCAGCGGCGTTCAAGGCATGCGCACATCGCCTCCAGGACGACGGCGTCGACCTCGCCGGTTACACGCTCCCCGAACGCGTCGACGACCTCGACGCCGCCCGCCACGCGATCGGCTACGACCGCATCGACCTCCTGAGCGAGAGCGCCGGGACGCGCACGGCGATGATCTACGCCTGGCGCTACCCGAAGCGCATCCACCGCTCGGTGATGATCGGCGTCAACCCGCCCGGTAACTATCTCTGGGACGCCAAGACGACCGGCGAACAGATCCGCCGCTACGCCGCGCTCTGCGCCAAGGACGCGTCCTGCCAAAAGCGCACGCACGACCTCGCGGCCTCGCTCCACTCAGCATACGAGCACATTCCGGGGCACTGGTGGTTCCTGCCGATCAAGAAGGGCGACGTCAAGGCCAGCGCCTTCTTCGGTCTGATCAACGCGACCACCGACGGCGCCGGGCCGCTCTCGGGACCGATGACGATCGACACCCTGCTCTCCGCCGATAAAGGCGACGGCAGCGGCGCCTGGTTGCTGTCGCTGATGGGGCAGGTGATCTTCCCGCGCGCACAGCTTTGGGGCGATGTCGCCGCAGTCGGCAGGAGCGACGCTGCCTACGCGAAGCGCTTCTTCGCAACCCACGCCGACCGCGGCTCGGTCATCGGCAGCCCCGGCACCGAGTTGATCTGGGTCGGCGGCCGGCTGCTCGACTCGTGGCCTTCGAGCCCGGACGAGAACAAGTACACGCACGTGCGCGACTCGAAGGTCGAGACGCTGCTGATCGGCGGCAGCCTCGACTTCGCGACGCCGCCGCAGAACGCGGCGCGCGAACTGCTCCCGCATCTGCCGAACGGGCATCAGGTCGTGCTCAGCAACCTCGGCCACAGCGACGACTTCTGGGCCCACCGGCCGGCGGCGAGCAATCGGTTGGTCAACACGTTCTTCGACAGCGGCCGTGTCGACACGTCCCTCTACACGCGGAGCTCGGTCGATTTCACGCCGAGCATGAGTCACGGCGCGATCGCGAAGATCGTCCTCGGCGTGATGGTGGGGCTGGCCGCGCTGACGGTGCTTTCGCTGCTGTGGATGGCGCTCCGCGTGCGTTGGCGCGGGCCGTTCGGACGGAAGGCCAGCGGCGCCGTGCGCTCTCTCTACGTACTCCTGCTTGGGCTCGGTGGCTGGTTCGTCGGCGTGCTGATCGTGCTGACGGCGCTGCGGACTGTTCCCATCAACGATGAGCTGCTGGCGGCTTTCTCCGTGGGCTTGCCGATCGGCCTCGGTATCTACTTCGCGTGGACGAACCGCGATTGGTCCGCCCAGACCAAGAGCACGGGAGTCGCGGCGGCAGCAGGCGGCGCCCTCGTCGGTGCGTGGCTGGGGTTCAACGTGACGTCCGCAGCCTTCGGGCTGCTCGCACCGCTGCTCGCGATCGTCGGAGCGGCCGTCGGTGGAAACCTCCTTCTCCTCGCGCTGGACATCGCCTGGGATCGGCAGGTTCGTGATCGCTTCGCCGCAACCAACGCCACAGAGACCCTGGAGGCGCGCCCCTCGACCGGTTGATGAGCACACGCAGCGGGCGGCGCCCGGCCGAGCGTCGATTGATGCAACGCCGGCTCCGCCCAGAATCGCTTCGTCAAGTCCTGCGGGCCCAGGTTCGCAGGACTTGACGTTTCCGGTGCGCTTCACGCAGCGCGTACTCGCGCGACGACCTCCTACCTGAGTAGGAGGCGGAATCATCGCCTGGTACGAGCTCGAATCCGACCTGGCTCCGACGACCTCTGGAGGACGCGCTCGTAGCGTCGGCGGGTGTTGTCGAATCAAGGAGGAACGAGCATGTCTCGCGCAAGACAGAACTCCAACCTCGCGGCCCGCATGGGTCGTTGGAGCGCCGGTCACTGGAAGACCGCCACCTTCGGCTGGCTCGCGCTCGTGGTGGTCGCGTTCGCCGTTGGCGGCCAGGTCGGCACGAAGCAGGTCGATCCGAACACGGCCGGCCCCGGCGAGTCGGGCCGCATGGACAGGATCCTCGATGCCGGCTTCAAGTTGCCTGCGAATGAGAGCGTCCTGATCCAGAGCCGCTCCGTTCGAGCGGGTACGCCTGCCTTCGACTCCGTCGTCGCAGACGTCGTGGCGCGCGTTTCGAAGGTGGCCGCCGTTCAGAACGTCCGCTCGCCGCTCGACCCGGCCAACGCAGGTCAGATCGCTAAGGGCAGGCATGCCGCACTCATCGAGTTCGAGATCCGAGGCGAAAAGAAGAAGGCAGGCGACAAGCTCGGCCCGGTCCTCAAGAGCGTCGCCGCCGCGCAACGTGCCCATCCGGGCTTCTTCGTCGGAGAGTTCGGCGGTGCGAGCGCGGCCAAGGAGACCGACACTGCGTTCGCCGACGACCTCAAGAGCGCGGGTCTGTTCTCCATCCCGCTCACGCTGATCATCCTCGTGGTCGCGTTCGGCGCGCTCGTGGCCGCGGGCATCCCGCTGCTGCTTGGGCTTACGGCCGTCTTCGCGACGTTCGGGCTGGTCGCGCTGCCCAGTCACCTGCTCCCGCTCGCACAGGAGGCGTTCGCGGTCGTCCTGCTGGTCGGCCTTGCCGTCGGCGTCGACTACTCGATGTTCTATCTACGCCGCGAGCGCGAGGAGCGGGCCGCCGGCCTGAGCGAGCGCGCCGCGCTCGAGGCCGCCGCTGCCACCTCGGGCCGCTCGGTCCTGATCTCCGGCCTGGCGGTAATGGTGGCGATGGCCGGGATGTTCCTGACCGGCGATGCCACGTTCGCGTCCTTCGGGTACGCGACGATGATCGTCGTCGCCGCCGCGATGCTCGGTTCGCTGACCGTTCTCCCCGCGCTGCTCTCGAAGCTCGGAGACCGCGTCGACCGGCTGCACGTTCCGCTCGTCGGCCGGCTCCGCCGCGACAGCGGCGAGGGACGCGTCTGGGGAGCGATCGTCGAACGCGTCCTCCGCCGCCCGCTGTTGTCCGCGGTGCTCGCGGGCGGGTTGTTGCTTGCGCTCGCCGCCCCGGCCCTCCAGCTGCGAATGGCGACTCCGGGTCCGGACACCTTCCCGCAGTCGCTCGCGGTGGTGAAGACCTACAACCGCATGCAGCAGGCCTTCCCGGGCACCGCGCTACCGGCGAACGTCGTCGTCAAGGCGCCCGACGTCAATGCGCCGGCCGTCCGCCGGGCCATCAACCGACTCGAGCGTCGAGCGCTCGCCAGCGGCGGAGCACGCGAGCCGATCACGATCGACAAGAACGGCGACGGCACGATCGCGAACATCACGATCCCGATCGTAGGGAAAGGAACCGACGCGCAGTCGAACGCCGCTCTTGCAGCCCTGCGCGAGCGGGTCGTCCCTCAGACCGTCGGCGCGCTCCCGAACGTCGAGTCGGGCGTAACCGGGCTCACGGCCGAATGGAAGGACGCGCTCGACCAGATGACGTCCAAGCTCCCGCTCGTGGTTGCCTTCGTGCTCCTGTTCGCGTTCATCCTCATGCTGGTCGCGTTCCGCTCGATCGTGGTCGCGATCAAGGCGATCGTGCTCAATCTCCTATCGGTTGCCGCCGCCTACGGCGTGCTCGTGCTCGTCTTCCAGCACGGCGTCGGCAAGGGACTGCTCGGCTTCAGCTCGACCGCAGGCATCGCGCCGGTCGTGCCGTTGCTGCTGTTCGTGATCCTGTTCGGGCTCTCGATGGACTACCACGTCTTCATCGTCAGCCGGATCCGGGAGACGTTCGATCGTGGCGCGAGCATGGATGACGCGATCGCGCACGGGATCAAGTCCACCGCCGGAGTGGTCACGAGTGCAGCG